>Ga0209377_1000024_pt1 | contig 71663 bp, 81 predicted proteins | sample GraSoiAngelo_141_FD_185898 | JGI IMG/M metagenome (GOLD analysis project Ga0209377, IMG submission 185898) | Grasslands soil microbial communities from the Angelo Coastal Reserve, California, USA - 14_0929_12_40cm (SPAdes) (version 2) | ecosystem: Environmental > Terrestrial > Soil > Grasslands ...
CCGGGTTCATCACCGACCGGGGGATCCTCCAACCACCGTTCTCCAGCGAATGAACAACCTGCGCCGAGGCGCAGTGTGAAGCCAATCATCGCCGTGATCGGCGGCAGCAGTTGCACGAAGAACGAATGGGCACTTGCTCACGAAACCGGTCGATTGCTGGCGGACCGTGGGGCGATCGTGGTCTGCGGCGGCCTCGGCGGCGTCATGGACGCGGCGGCACAGGGGGCGAAATCAAACGGCGGCATTACCGTCGGCATCTTACCAGGCACGGATCCGGCCGCGGCTAACGCCTACATCGATGTTCCGCTGGCGACTGGGCTCGGGGAGATGCGGAACCTTCTGATCGTGCGCGTGGCGCAGGCGCTCATCGCGATCGGTGGCGGGATCGGCACGCTGTCGGAGATCGCGCTGGCGCAGCGCACCGAGAAGCCGGTGATCGGGCTTCACGATTCCTTCAGGAACGCGATCGAGATGCCGCGCGCTACCAGTGCCGCCGAGGCCGTAGAATGGGCGTTGGAGCGGGCGCGCAGCGGAGTGGTATAATTACCTCATGAAGGCGGGCACGAAGTTCGCATTGGGCGCGGTCCTGATCGTCGGCTCGGTCGGATACTTGATGGCCTCGGGCATCAAGCAGACCGGCCAGTACTTCCTGACGCCCAGTGAGCTTGCTCAGCGTGTCTCCGTCGATCCCACCTTCTACGATCTCGGCATGAAAGTCGGGGCGCGTGTCGTTCCCGGCACCGTGCAGAAGGAGATCGCGACGCAGACGCTCCGCTTCCACATCACCGACGGCACCGTCAGCTATCCCGTCATCTTCAAAGGCCTTCCTCCCGATACGTTCACCGATTCCGTCGAGGTCGTCGTCGAAGGGCGGCTCGAAAAGGATGGCGTGATTCACGCGACCGACGTTCTCGCCAAGTGCGGCTCGCGTTACGAAGCAGTTCCCAAGGCGTAAATGACGCTGCTCGGATATTTTTCTCTCTGGCTCGCCCTCGTGGTCGGCCTGTGGGGAGCCATCACCGGGTTCGTCGGCGGCGCCCAGGGTCGTGCCGATCTGCAGCAGAGTGCGCGGCACGCGACGTTTGCGTTGTTTGGCGCGTTGCTCATCGCGGTGATCTCGCTCGAGGTCGCCATCTTCCGTCACGACTTCAGCGTGCAGTACGTCGCGTCGCGCACGAGCCGCAATCTGCCGACGTTCTATCTCTGGTCGGCGTTGTATTCGGGCCAGGAAGGCAGCCTCCTCTTTTGGGCCGCGGTGCTCAGCCTGTTCGCGGCCCTCACGCAGCTGATGACCGGTGGCCGTTATCGCGTCTATCTGCCGTACGTCGCCGCCGTCACGTCGCTCGTGGCGTCGTTCTTCGTGAGTGTGATGCTCTTCGCGGCGAATCCGTTCAAGCGGTTGGCGTTCACGCCGATGGACGGGCAGGGAATGAATCCGCAGCTGCAGAATCCCGGGATGGTCTTTCATCCTCCGATGCTGTACCTCGGCTACATCTCGATCACCATTCCGTTTGCGTTCGCGATCGCCGCGTTGCTGACGAAGAAACTCGATACCGAGTGGATGGTGGCCGTCCGCAAATGGACGATTGTGTCGTGGCTATTCCTCAGCATCGGGCTACTGATCGGGATGTGGTGGGCCTATGTAGAGCTGGGTTGGGGCGGGTACTGGGCCTGGGATCCGGTCGAGAACGCCGCGCTGCTCCCCTGGCTGGTGATGACCGCGTATCTGCACTCTGTGATGATTCAGGAAAAACGTGGCATGCTGAAGAAGTGGAATCTGGCGCTGATCCTCGGCGCGTGGGTGCTGTCGATCTTCGGCACGTTCCTCACGCGCTCCGGCGTGATCGCGAGCGTGCATTCGTTCACGGAATCGCCGGTCGGCTACTATTTCCTTTTCTTCCTCGTCGCCGCGACAGCGGCCACCGCGGTGCTGTACGTGACCCGACTCCCGCTGCTGCAAGCGGAGGCAACGCTGGAATCGATGGTCAGCCGCGAGGCAAGCTTCCTGTTCAACAACCTGCTGCTCATCGGTCTCGCGTTCTCGGTGCTGTGGGGCACGCTCTTCCCCATCATCTCCGAGGCAGTGGTGGGCGTCAAAATCACGTACGGCCCGCCCACGTTCAACTTCGTCAATATTCCGCTCGGCCTGACGCTGCTGCTCATGACGGGCATCGGGCCGCTGATCGCGTGGCGTCGTGCCTCGACCGCGAATCTCCGGCGCCAGTTCGCCGTCCCCGTGACGGTCGGCGTTTTCGCGTTGCTGATTCTGCTCGTCGGCGGCATGCGGGACGGCTGGGCGCTCGTCGCCTTCAGCCTCGGGGCGTTCGTTGTCGGGACGGTCGTGCAGGAATTCGCCCGCGGCGCGCGGGCGCGGAACCGCCAGTATGGTGAGGCGCTACCGCTCGCGGTCTTGCAGCTGTTGTCGCGCAATCGCCGCCGCTACGGTGGCTACATCGTCCACATCGGCATCGTCCTGCTCTTCGTCGGCTTCGCCGGCATGGCGTTCAAGACCGAGACCGAAGCCACGCTGCGGCCGGGCGAGTCGGCCGAGCTGAGGGCCCGCGATGGGCACATGTACACGTTCACGCACCTCGGCATCTCGCAGTACAACGCCCTCAACCGGCAGGTGACCGCGGCGCTGCTCGATGTGCGGCGCGACGGCAAGGAGATCGGCCGGCTGCGCACCGAAAAGCGCCAGCACGTGGACGCCCTCGGCAATCGCACGTTCGAGCCCTCTACCGAGGTCGGCATCATGAGCGGGCTGCGCGTCGATCTGTACGTCGTGCTCGCCGGTCTGGTCAACGGAACGGAACAGGCGGTCTTCCGGTTCACGATCAACCCGCTCGTCTGGTGGGTGTGGTTCGGGGGCTTCGTGCTCGTGATCGGTGGCCTGATCGTCTTGTGGCCCGGCGGTGCGCCGGTCGCTCTAAAAGGCTCAAGAGCGTCGCACGTCCAGGCCGGTTACGCCGTAAAACTCGAGGCGGAGCGATGACGCACGGAGTGAGTCGCCGAGACTTCTTCGTGCTCGCGATCGGCGCCGCGGGCGCGGTTGTGCAGGACACCACGAGCGTAGGCCGGGTCTACGATCCCGACCGTGCCGGTCGGGCGCAGGCGCCGGTCACCGCGGCCGATAACGACAAGAACGTGCAGGCGCTCGAAAAGCGGCTGCGTTGCAGTTGCGGCTGCGGGCTCGACATCTACACCTGTCGCACGACCGACTTCACCTGCACCTACAGCCCCGCGCTCCACCAGCAGGTGCTCCGGATGCTGGGCGACGGTAAGACCGAGCAGGAAGTCATCGACGCCTTCGTTGCGCAGTACGGCCAGGTCGTTCTCATGTCACCGCCACGGCGCGGCTTCAATCTCCTCGGCTACTTCGTGCCGGGAGTGGTGCTTGTTATTGCCGCCCTCGGTCTCGTGTGGATGCTGAGGCGCTGGACGCGTGAATCACCAGCCGCCGCTCCGGCGATGCCGGCTGCCCCACCCCCCCCCGACGCCTCTCCCGCCGAGCTCGAGCGCCTGCGCGACGAGCTCGATCGCCTCCCAGGCTGACTGCCCTACGGAACTGATTCAGCTGTTGGTCGGTGTCCTGCTTGCTGCGGGAGCGACGTATTTCGTCTTGCTCCCCATCTTGCGGCCGCCCCTGGCGGGCGACGAGCAGGCTCGCGTTGCCGATGAAGGAGACGATCCCGAAGACGACATGAGCCCGCAGACTGTCGCCCTGCGCGCGCTCAAGGAAATCGAGTTCGATCGCGCGACGGGAAAACTCTCCGACCCGGATTACGAGCAACTGAAAGCGAAGTACACCGCTGAAGCATTAGCGGCAATGCGCGGAGAGGGTGCGGGGTATGCGGCGCGCGGTGAGCCGGACTTTCCGAAACGGGAAATGCCTGCCCCCCCCCCTCCCCCCCGCCGTGCACCGCTGACGGCTCACCGCGCACACTGTCCCGAGCATGGTGCCCGCCCTGAGCCCGACGCCGCCTTCTGCTCCGAGTGCGGCCGGCGCTTAGGCACCGCGCCGGGATACTGTGTGCGCTGCGGCACAGCACTCGAGACCGACGCGCGATACTGCAACCGCTGCGGAGCCCGCGTCGCCGCCTGAGCTATTGCATTTCCGCACGCCGTTTCCTATCAGTGTCCGTCCCAAATTCAGGAGCCATTCGTGAACCGGTGGGGTGAAGCCTGGCGCGTGCTGGTCGCGTTGTTGTTGATCGCCTTCATGGCGTCGACGGCGGATGCACAACGGCGTTCTCGGCGGCACGCTGTCGCGAGCTCGCCCGGACCACGGTACGGCGCGCACATCGGCTACAACTTCGATGCCGATGCCGCGGTGCTCGGCGCGCAGCTCTCCTGGCCGATTTCGCCGCAGCTGGATTTCTACCCGAGCTTCGACGTCTACTTCGACAACAACGCCACGCCTTGGGCCCTGAACTTCGACCTCAAGTTCCGGCCGGCGACACGCTATCGCGTGTGGTATGTCGGCGGTGGGCTCAATGTGCTTCATGCCAGCGGCAGCACCGACGCGAACTTGAACCTGCTGACCGGACTCGAAGCGCGGACCGGACGGACCAGACCCTACGTCGAGGGGAAGTTCATCCTCTCTGACAACAGCGTATTTCAAGTCGTGTTCGGTCTCAGCTGGCGCTGAGCTAGAACTCGAAGGTCTCCATCTTTTTTCGGGCTATCCGGAGAGACACGACCGTGGCCGTCGTGCAGAGCACGGCGGCCGCGGCGAACCAGAGCAGCATCCACGAGTCGATGACGACGGGCTGGCCTTCATAGGCGGCTCGAACGTACTGGTAGACCGCCTGCCACAGCGAGACGATCACGCCCGCCAGGAGCGCGATCGTCGCCATCATGAAGACGAGTCCTCCGAACGACGTGGGAATCTGCGCGGCGTTTTCAGTCTCGAATTGCGGATATAACGTGCCGAACGTGAGGGCCATGGCGGAGATGGCGAGCGTCAGTCCTGCCATCGTCGCGAGGCCCATGATCATCATGAATGGCGTGACCTCGAGCAGCGCGTTCGTGAGTCCGGTCAGCAGCAGTCCGAGGACGAGGAGCGGCAGGGTGCCGACCCAATACTTGGACCACAGCAGTGCCCGTAAATCGAGCGGCGAGGAACGCAGTAGCCACATCTGGCGTCCTTCCAGCGACACCGCTGGGAAGATGAAACGCGCCGCGATCGAGGCCAACACGAATCCCGCGAGGCCGAGATTCAGGAACGAGACGAGATTGACGTAGAAGAATCCCACCGGCTCGCCGCGATGCAGCGGTAACGCCTGGATGTTGAAGAGATAGACCACGACCAGTACCGCGAGCAGGATCAGCTGGCTCCATTGCGTCGTATCGCGGAAGAACAACTTGATGTCCTTCACCACGAACTCGCGCTTCGCCACGGGTAGCCACCCCAGCAGCGGCCCAACCGTCCACCGCCACACGGTGCCGCGGATGAACCGCTCGGCCCCCTCCTGAGCCTTGGTGAACCCCTGCGCATAGAGCGAGCGGTGGAGCGCAGCCCCGAGCGTGATGAATGCGGCGGCGGTGGTCCACAGCAGCAGCAGCGGCAGGGCATCGATCTGATTTCGCAGGTACCCCATGATTGCCTGCGATGCCCACTCACTCGGCAAGAAGGGCGACGTCGGGCCACGCAGCAGGATGACGAAGTCGAGCAGGTTGCGGAAGCCTTCCGGCCGCGCGAGCTGCTCGGGGCGAATCATGCGGAACAGCAGGATCACGCCACCGGCCGCGCCGAGCGCGATGATCGAGAGCAGGTCCCGGGTGCGCCGGGCGGGAAAGATGTTCACCAGCACCAGCGTTACGGCACAGCCGACGACTGCCGGGAGGATCAGCATCGGGATGATGGCGAGAATCGCGTATACGGCGAACAGCACGCCGCCTTTGTAGACGACGCCGTAGGCCGCGAGAATCGGCACGATCATCAGCGCCACCATCCACGAGGAGTGCAGCAGCGTCTCGCTCAGCTTCGCGAGGTACAGGCGCAGCCAGTCCACCGGCGCCGAGACGAGCAGGTCGAGGTCCTTGGCGAGGAAGAAGCTCGACAGCGCGGTGATGACGTTCGACAGCACCAGGATCGATATGAAGGAAAGCAGAATCAGGCCGAGCATCTTGCCGGGAATGAGCGGGCCCAGCTCCTCCACCGCACGCAGCGTCTTCAGGATCTTGTAGAGAACGCCGAACACACCCGCCCAGAACAATCCGCCGACCAGCGCCAGGATGATGAGCTTGCCGCTGCCGCCCCTGGCGCGTTCTTCGCGCAGCCGCTGCAGGGCGGTCCGCCACTTGGGCTGTAAGACGTGGGCGAGCGACGGTTGCTTCACCGTCCCAGCACCTCCGCAAGCTCACGGATCTGCGCGCCGCCCGTGAGCTTCAGGAACAGCTCTTCCAGGCTGGCGTCGCCGGCCTTGTGCTGGCGGCGGACGTCGCTGACCGTCCCGGCCGCCACGATCTTGCCGTGCTGGATGATCGCGATCTGATCGCACATCGCTTCCGCTACTTCGAGCGTGTGGGTGCTCATCAGCACAGTGCCGCCGCGTTCGACGAACTGCCGGAAAATGTCTTTGAGCAGACGCGCGGCCTTGGGGTCGAGCCCGACCATCGGCTCGTCCACCACGATGCATTCGGGTCGGTGAATCAGCGCGCTGGAGATGATCAACTTCTGGCGCATGCCGTGACTGTAGGCTTCGACGAGCTCGTCCTTCCAGCTCGTCAACTCGAACACCTCGAGTAGCTCTGCGATGCGCCGCTCGACGGCGTCGCCCTCCTGCCCGTACAGCCCGGCGACGAAGCGCAGGAACTCGGCACCCGTGAGCTTGTCGTACACGAACGGCCGGTCAGGGATGAAGCCCAGCCGCATCTTGGCCGACAGCGGGTTCTGGTGCACGTCATCGCCGCCCAGCAGCACGCGTCCCTGCGAGGGCCGCAGAATGCCGGCGATCATGCGGAGCGTCGTCGTCTTCCCGGCGCCGTTGGGACCGAGACAGCCGAACAGGATGCCACGCGGAACGTGGAGACTGATGTCGTCCACCGCGACGAAGCTGCCGTAGAGCTTGGTCAGGTTCTCCAGGCGAATCATAGGACCTCGAGCTTGAGCCGGCCGATCAGCGGAATCAGCTCGACCTGCCGAGCGAGCCCGCCGACCGCGATACGCAGATGCGCGGCATCGGCTGGGAATTGATCGAACATCGGGTCGACCGCGATCCAATCGTTGAGGTAAATCTCCGGCCAGGCGTGATAGTAGAAGCGGCCGTTCACATACAGCAGGCCAGACACGGTGCGGGCGGGGAGTCCCGCCGACCGCGCGAGCGCCACATACAGCGTCGTGAATTCATTGCAGTCGCCGCTTGGGTTCTCGAGCACTCTTACCGCGCTCGGCGCGCTGCCGGGGTGGGGAATCGCGCGTCGCACCGAGCCGTGGACCCAATGCGTGAGCAGGGCCGCCACGCGGGTGGGGCTGCGCTCGCGCTGGATGATCTGGCGCGCCTCCGCGGCAATACGCGGGTCGTGGCTCTGAATCAACGGCTCGGGCGTGAGCCAGCGCGCCAGTGCCGTGTCGCGCGCAGGGAGTCGATACGGAGCCGCATTGGCCTGCGGCGCGTCCGCCTGGCGGATGTCGAGGGTGTCGCGGCCGTTCCTTCTGACGAGCAGACGCGGGCGCGGAACGGGATCGCTCTTCACACCTGCCGCCAGCGCCGTCAGCGGCACGATGTCGCCCAACGCGGGAGCGCTGCTCGCGCGCGCGACCCGCGCGGTGTCGCGATGCCTGTAGTTCTCGTACACGATCTCGAACGCCCCGCGCTCCATGTCGAAGCCCGGCTCGGTGGTGGCGGCCACGATGCGGCCCTGAGCGTCGATCCAGCTGCGGGTCGGAACGCCGGTGGCGTCGTGGTCGATGCGAAACGCGCGGACCGTGTCGTAGTGCTCCGGCACCCAGGTCATCGTCGTCGAATCGAGATCCGCGCTGTCGGATACCACCAGCGTCGACTCCGCGGCTACCCGCGCGGTGACGTCGCGGCCGGTCAGCAGGAGCGGATCGAACAGGCGCGCGGTATACGAGCGCCCCGATTTCAGCTCTCCGCCGAACGCGAGCCGCAGCGGCAACAGCGCGGGCAGCGTGATCGGGCCCTGCAGCGGGATCGTGGTCATCTGCGAGTCGCCCGCGGAGACGATGGCGACCGACAGTACCGTGTCGCCGAACACGCGGCCGTGGGCTGCGAATTGACCGAGATCGCCATCGAACGTGGCTTCGACGCTCTGCACCCGCAGCGAGCGCGACAGCATCGTCACGCTGCGCGCGGTCGTGCGATGCAGCGCACCCAGCGCGGGGACATCGAGCACGACGACGTTCTCGACGCGGATCGCGTTGCTCAGCGTGTCGATGGTCGTGGAGGAGTAGCCGACTTGTTGGTCGCCGACGTCGAGCCGGTAAAACAGTGCGCCCGGCGGAACGGCGAGCGCGGCCTCAGCCAGCCGGGCGCCCGTCGGGCGGAACACCTCGCGCTTCACGAGCCAGCCGAGTGAGAGCGCCCACGCGATGAGAATCGCGATCACCCAATGCTTGCGCGTCACGAGACGGCCCGCTGCAGCGCGGCCTCGAACACCTGCTGATCCTCGGGCCGCTCAACCACGAACGAGACATCAGCCGGAAACTGCGCGCTCCCGTGATGGGCGTGCAGGACCGTCGCCATGATCTCGGCGGCATCCTCGAGGGCGAGATTCCCGGCGCCCGTCCCGAGCGGCGGCGCGCTGAGGTGGTTGAACTGCCACTCCTGCGCCTGATGCAGCACCGACAGCCAGGCCCGCGCGACGTTGCCGCGCGTGACCGGCTCGACTTCACTGCGGATCACGGCATGAATGACGAATTCGGAGGGCAAATCGCCGCCGGCCGCCGTGACCACCGCCGCGCCGACGGCCAGCTCACGACTCAAGCGAATCTTGTTCTGGAAGTCCTCGCCGCCGAGAATCTCCAGGCGACGCAGCGCTGCAGCCGTAGGGTCGAGTCGAGTAGTGGCGGGACGGACGATCGCATCGGCGGCAAACGTCGCCAGATCGTCCACGACTACGCGAATCACCTCCCGGTCATTTCCCGGGAGCGGCGATACATCGCCGTGGCTTCATCGGGCCGGTTCAACCGGTCGAGGATCTTGCCGATGCCGTACAGGGCCTTGGGATTCGCCGGTTGGATCTCGACCGCCCGCTCATAGGCGGCCAGCGCCCCGTTGAGGTCGTCCATGTGGTTCAACGCTTCGCCGAGATAGTACCACGCCGCGGCCCGGCCCGGCTCCAGCTCGACGGCGCGCCGCAGCTGGTCGATCCCTTCGCGCCACATGCCACGCCGCGTCAGCACGATGCCCAGATTGAACAGGGCTTCGACGTTGGTCGGATCGGCCCGCAGCAGGCGCTGCAGATCGCGCTGTGCGGCCGCGTAGCGTACGCTCGCGCCGAGCAGCGCGGCGCGGTTGAGCAAGAGCGCGGCATTATCCGGCTCGATCTCCAGCGCGCGATCGAGCTCGGCGAGCGCGCCGTCGCGATCGCCGCGCGAGTCGAGGATGAGCGCCAGGTTGTTGCGCGCCTTCACGTGCTTCGGATCGCGCGCGAGCAGGTCGCGGTACGACGCCGCCGCGCGCTCGACCTCGCCGCGCTCGCTCGCCTCGCGTGCCGCCACATACAAAGGATCGTCGGACACCGGAGCCTGCGGCTCCGAGACGTTGGTAGAGGCTGGAGGAGGAGGAGGTGGTGGAGCGGTCGGCTCCTCACTCGGCGCTGGAGGCGTCGCTTCCTGGTCGAGCTTTGCCCGGGGAGCCGGAGTCGCCAGTGGCGCGACGCGAATGGGCGGCGGTTGGCGATCGCGTGCCACGTCATTCGGACTCGCGATGGCTCCGGTCTGCGTGAGCGATTCCGCTTCCTCGATCAGCTCGGCAGCGACGCGCGCACGCTCCTGCGATGTTTGCCAGCGCCGCTCACGCTTGGGGTTGCCCCCGCGATCCGACTGGTTGTTCATGGCGCCACCGACCCCTTCAACCATGACAGGTACGCTGGGGAGCCTGCCTCGGCAGGGAACGCGAGCAGCTCAGGAACTTTATAGGGATGCCGCTCGTGCACGGCAGCGGCCAGCGCATCCCATTTGGAGGCATCGGTTTTCAGCAAGACCACAACCTCCTCTTCCTCATGTACGGCGCCCTCCCACCGATAGATCGACGCAGCCGGCAGCACGGTGCCGCAGGCGACGAGGCGCTCTTCGACCAGGCCGCGGACCAGCGTTCGCGCGTCGCCGGTGGATCCGAGCGTCGTCAGGACGACCAGCGCATCCGTGGCCATTTGAGGGATGCTAACGTAGGAAAGTGGAGAGTTGACCGCAAGCCATTGGCCGGTCTAGGCTACGGGTCTATGCCGGGTGACGCCCTCATCGTTCGCGGAGCACGCGAACACAATCTCAAGAACATCGACGTCGAGCTGCCCAGGAATGCCCTGGTCGTGATCACGGGGCTGTCCGGATCGGGCAAGTCGTCGCTGGCATTCGACACGATCTACGCTGAGGGGCAGCGTCGCTACGTCGAATCGCTCTCCGCTTATGCGCGTCAGTTCCTCGGTCTCATGGACAAGCCCGATGTCGATGCCATCGAGGGCCTCTCTCCGGCGATTTCCATCGAGCAGAAGACCGCCGGCGCGAATCCCCGCTCGACCGTCGGCACGATCACCGAGGTCTACGACTATCTCCGCCTGCTGTGGGCTCGCACGGGTACCCCGCATTGCCCTAACGATGGGTCACCGGTGGAGCGGCAGTCGGCGTCGCAGATCACAGACCTGGTGCTCGACTGGCCGGAGGGTACCAAGATTGAGGTCCTCGCCCCGCTGGTTCGTGGCCGAAAGGGTGAGTTCCGCGACGTCTTTGAGGCGATGCGCAAACAGGGGTTCGTGCGCGCGCGCATCAACGGCGAGACGTACGACCTCTCCGACGTTCCGAAGCTGAACCGCCGTCAGAATCACGACATCGCGGTGGTGGTCGACCGGCTGGTGGTGCGTCCCGCCGATCGCGGCCGGCTTGCGGATTCGATCGAGACCGCGCTCAAGGCGGCCGAGGGCGTTGTGGAAGTCGTACGACAGACCGGGAGCCCGCGGTCGCGACTATTCTCCGAGCGCTACGCCTGTCCCAAGTGCGGCCTGTCACTGCCGGAGCTCGAGCCGCGACAGTTCTCCTTCAACTCCCCGTACGGCGCGTGTCCGGACTGCTCGGGATTGGGGACGCGGCGCGAAGTCAACGAGGATCTCGTGCTCGGCGATCACAGCCTCTCAATTCTTGAGGGCGTGGTGCTGCCCTGGGGTGAGCCGAGCGGCTATCTGCGGAAGGTGGTCCTCCCGGCGCTGGCGCGCGCCTACAAGTTCGATCTCAATACGGCGTGGCGCGACTTGTCGCCGGCCGTGCAGAAGATTCTGCTGAAGGGCGCACCCGGCAAAACGATCACGTATCAGTACGACAGCGAACGCTGGCATGGGTCGTACGAGTCGGGTTGGAAAGGCGTACTCGATCACGTCGAAAAGCGCTATCGCGAAACGTCGTCAGACGCAATCCGCGAGCAGCTCGAGCAGTACATGGTGGAGCAGCCCTGTCCGACCTGCGGGGGCCGGCGCCTCAAGCCGGAGAGCCTGTCCGTCCTCGTGGCCGGCAAGAGCATCGGCGACGTCGTCGCGCTGCCGGTGCGCGAGGCGCTCGAATTCTTCTCACGGATCCCGCTGCGCAGCAATGGCCGCGTGGGACTCGATCCCGAGATCGCGCAACCGATCCTCAAGGAAGTCGTGGACCGGCTGCGCTTTCTCGTAGACGTCGGCCTCGATTACCTCACCCTGGACCGTTCCGCGGCGACCCTCTCGGGCGGCGAGGCCCAACGGATTCGGCTCGCGACGCAGATCGGCAGCCGGCTGGTCGGCGTGCTCTACATCCTCGACGAGCCCTCGATCGGGCTGCACCAGCGCGACAATGCGCGCCTGCTGGCGACGTTGAAGGAGCTGCGCGATCTGGGCAACACGGTGCTTGTCGTAGAGCACGATGAAGAGACGATTCGCTCCGCGGATTACGTCGTGGATCTCGGTCCGCGCGCGGGCCGTCATGGGGGCGAGGTCGTGGCGGCCGGACCGCTCGACGAGGTGCTGCGGCACCGCGACTCACTCACCGCGCGCTATCTGCGCGGCGAGCTCCGGATCCCTGTTCCACCGCGTCGCCGCATCGCCCATGCCGATCGGCTGCTGCGCGTCGTCGGCGCGCGCCACCATAATCTCAAGAACCTGACCGTCGAATTCCCTCTCGGGCTCTTTACCGCGGTGACCGGCGTGTCGGGATCCGGCAAATCGACGCTCGTCACCGACATCCTGTATCAGGCGCTGGCGCGGCACTTCTATCGCGCCAAAGTCGTCCCGGGAGTGCACGACCGGATCGAGGGACTCGATTACATCGACAAGGTGATCGACATCGACCAGAGCCCCATCGGCCGGACGCCGCGCTCCAACCCCGCGACCTACACGGGGCTGTTCACGCCCATCCGGGAGCTGTTCACCTACCTCCCCGAATCGAAGCTGCGTGGCTATGGGCCCGGGCGCTTTTCCTTCAACGTCAAAGGGGGCCGGTGCGAGGCGTGTCAGGGCGACGGCCTGGTGAAGGTGGAGATGCACTTCCTGCCCGACGTCTACGTCCCGTGCGAGGTCTGCAAGGGCCGGCGCTACAACCGCGAGACGCTCGAGGTCCGCTATAAGGGAAAGTCGATCGCCGATGTGCTCGATCTGACCGTCGCCGACGCGCTCGATTTCTTCGAGCATCAACCCCGCATCAGGGCGAAACTGGAGTTGCTCAACGACGTAGGTCTGGGATACATCCACCTTGGCCAGTCGGCGACGACCCTGTCGGGCGGCGAAGCGCAGCGCGTCAAACTCGCGACCGAGCTCGCCAAACGCGATACGGGTCGCACGTTGTATATCCTCGATGAGCCGACGACCGGTCTGCATTTCGAGGACGTGCGCCTGCTGCTCGAGGTGCTCCACCGGTTGGTGGATAAGGGCAACACCGTCGTCGTCATCGAGCACAATCTGGACGTCATCAAGACGGCCGACTGGGTGATCGACCTCGGCCCCGAGGGGGGCGAGCTGGGTGGACGCGTGGTGGCGGAAGGTCCGCCGGAGAAGGTGGCGCGGTCCGGCTCATCGCACACCGGCCCGTTCCTGCGGAAGGTGTTGCAGGCAGGGGACTAGACGGTAGGTTGAACAGCAGCAAGGAGCGAGCACTGAATCCCGACGACATCATCCCGTTCGCGGCTGTAGTCCTGATCTTTGGGGGTGGCGGCGCCATTCTGTTTTCGATCACTCCGATCGGTAAGGCGATCGCGGCGCGGATTCTCGGCAAGAAGTCCGCGACGGGCGCCGATGAGGAAACCGCGGAGGACGTGCGGGACCTGCGCCGTGAAGTCGACGAGCTACGACACGTCGAGCAGCAGGTCAGTGAGCTGGGTGAGCGCGTGGACTTCCTGGAGCGGTTGGTCGCGAAACAGCGGCAATCCGAGCGGCTGGCGCCGCCGGGAGCTCGTTGATGCCATCCGAAGCGGTCGTGTTTCTCACGGCTTTGTCGATCGTCGGGGGCTGCATCCTGCTATACCCGCTGATCCGGGCGTTTGCCGAGCGAATCCGTGGGCGCGCGGATTCCGGCGTCCACGACGAGTTGCAGGGCGTTCGCGAGGATGTGGTGCAAAAGGCGCAGCAAACGGATCACGAGATCGCGGAGCTGAGCGAGCGCGTTGATTTTCTGGAACGCTTGGTAGCGAAGCAGCGGGAAGCCGAGCGGCTTCCGCCGGCGCGATAGCCGTGGATCGCGGCTCGGTATTCGCGCTGATGGCGGTGGTCGCCGGCGCCGTCGTGATTTTGTTCCCGCTCATCCGTGCGCTGGCGGAGCGGATTCGCCCGCGCGCGGATGCCGGTGTGCGGGAGGAGTTGCAAGCGCTGCGTGAAGACCTGCTCGCCGAGCTGCAGCAAACCCGCCGCGAACTCGGCGATCTGAACGAGCGGATCGACTTCACCGAGCGCCTGCTCGCGAGAAAAACGGAACAGCGGTGAGCCCCTCAGAAGGCGCGGCGATCTTTCTCATCTTTGGCGGCGGGTTCTGGGTGATCCGGCCGGTGGCTGCAGCGATCGCGAAGCGCATCGCCGGCGAGCACCGGCGACCGGGGATCGAGCCGGCCGAGCGCGACGAGATTCTCGACGAGCTGCAGCGGGTGCGCGAGGAGCTGACAGAGCTGGCGGAGCGCATGGATTTCGCGGAACGGCTGCTCGCCAAGCAGAATGAGGGAGGACGGCTGCCCCCATGAATCCCGGTATGGTCGGGGTCTTCATACCTGTGATAGCGATGTTAGGTGTCTTTTCCCTGCTCTTGGCTCGCTCGCCGCTAGGGCAGGCGCTCGCTGATCGCCTCCGCCATGGACCGACACCGCGCGGGGGGTCGGGCGAGGAGAATGCCGAGCTGCTGGAAAACGTGGAGCAATTACGCCGGGAAGTGGCGGAACTGGCGGAGCGTGTAGATTTTACCGAGCGCCTGCTCGCGAAGTCGACGAGCCAGGACCGGGACGTTGCCCGCTGAAACGGGCGATCCATCCTTGGCGTAGGAGAGCACGTGGTTTTGCAAGGACCAGCGCCGCCGCCGATGATTCCGTTTGACCCGAATCAACTCATTCCGCTGATCGGGATGATCGGGGGGATGGTTGTGGCGGGCGTCGTGTTGTACGCGTTCTTCAAGTCGGATCTCGTATCGGCGATCGCCGAACGGATTCGCGCCGGCATCCATCGGCGGAGGAAGTGGAGCGACACGCCGATCGAGGGGGCCGCGGTCGACACCGAGCACGTGGCCGAGCTGGAGCACAGAGTGACGGAGATGCAGGGACAGATTGCCGAGATGGCCGAGCGGCTAGATTTTGCGGAGCGGCTGCTCGCGCAAAAGCGCGAGCGCTCATTGCCAGGAGCCTAGATGGGGATCATTGATCGTCTGTCCACGCTGATCCGGTCGAACATCAACGACCTGATCTCGCGCGCGGAGAATCCGCAAAAGGTTCTCGAACAACTCATCGTCGACATGCGGACCCAGCTGGCGAGGGCCAAGCAGCAGGTGGCGTCCGCGATCGCCGACGAAAAGCGCCTGTCGGCGCAGGCCGAGCAGGAGAAGAAGCTCTCCGAGGACTGGGAGAAGCGCGCCGTGCTCGCGGTGCAGGAAGGCCGCGACGATCTCGCCAAGCAGGCGTTGCTGCGTTACAACGAGCACGTGCAGGGCGCGGTGCAGCTGCAGGAAACGTGGATCAAGCACCGCGAAGAAACCGAGAAGCTCAAGGCGTCGCTCCGTCAGCTCAACGACAAGATCGAGGAAGCGAAGCGCAAGAAGAACATCCTCATCGCGCGGCAGAAGCGGGCCGAGGCGCACAAGCGCATTCAGGAGACGCTGGGATCGATCTCCGACAAGAGCGCGTTCGAGACGTTCGAGCGCATGGCCGAGCAGATCGAGCACGAAGAGCGCAAGCTCATCGCCGCGGCTGAAGTCAACGAGGATCTGTCGGGCGACTCCCTCATCAAGCAGTTTCAGGGACTCGAAGTGAAGGCAGACGCCGATCAACAGCTGCTCGCGCTGAAGCAGAAGATGGGCCTGCTGCCGGGCGGCACGCAGGCAGAAGCGCGGGCGCTCGGCAAAGGCGCGAAGGATGCCGAGCTGCTCGACGACGAGGAACAGGAGCAGAAAAGCTGAACAAGCCCGAGACTCCCTCCTCCACTAGGGTGTCGAGCGCCACAGTTGTGGCGCTCTTCGTTGCGGCCCTCGTCGTCTGGTTCATTCTTCGGGTCATCGACGTGCTGTTGCTGGTCTTCCTCGCCACCCTGCTGGCGGTGTACCTCTCCGCCGTCACGGACCTGATGGAGCGGCGTTTCGGGACGAAGCGGTGGCTTGGCCTCACGGAGGCGGTCATCGCGACGCTTGCGGGGGTCACCGGAATCGGCGTGCTGCTGCTTCCCCCGGTTATCGAGCAGACGCGCGCGCTCATTGGCGGATTGCCCCAGACGCTCAGCAACATTCAGAACGTGCTGGCGCGCTGGGCCAGCCAGTACCCCGTCCTCGATCAGACCGACCTCGCGAATCCCTCGTCCGGCGTGGTGTCGGGACTCGTCTCCGATTCCGTCGGGTTTCTGAGCGGCTCGATTCTCGGCTACGTGCGCGGGGGGGGGATGCTGTTCATCGAGGGCGCGAGCGTCGTGGTGATGGCGCTCTACCTCGCGCGCCAGCCCGCGCAATATCGTGACGGCCTGATCTCGCTGTTCTCGCCGCGCCATCGCGCGATCGCGATGCGTGTGTTCGACGACGCGGCGGCCACATTGCGGGCCTGGGTCGTTGGACAGCTCATCGCGATGGCGGTCCTCGCCGCATTGACCGCGGTCGGTCTGTGGATTCTCGGCGTGCCCTACTGGTTGGCGTTCGGCATCTTCACGGGGCTGGTTGCGATCGTGCCTTTCTTCGGGACACTGGTATCGACCCTGTTGCCGGCGCTGTTTGTAGTTGCCTCGGGAGACTGGGTGAAGGTGCTGCTCGTGATTCTCCTGGGCGTTCTCGTCCATGTCTTCGAGGCGAACCTCGTGGTGCCGCGCATCATGCAGCACAAAGTCGAGCTGCCGCCCGTGCTGACGATCGCCAGCGTCCTCGTGATGGGAACATTGCTCGGCCCCATCGGATTGATCGTCGCCGTACCGGTGCTGTGCGTCACGATGGTTTTGATCAGACACATCCTGCACGGCGAGGTCTATGGTGAGCCCGGCCGGATGAAACCCGCGGTGCTGAAGCCAACAGAGCCGTGGACCGGCGTCGAGCGGCGCCGCGTCGTGACGACGGCACCATGACCACCCCGAAACATCGTTTCCTCATCATCGCCGACGGCGATTTTGGACCGCTCACGTCCAAGACCGCCAACTCGTGCATTCGCTATTTCCCCGAACGCATCGTCGCCGTGCTCGATCGCAAACAGGCGGGGAAGACGGCGCAGGAAATCCTGGGGTTCGGCGGCAACATCCCCGTCGTCGGCGATTTTGAGCGGGGCATCGCGCAGGGAAAAGGCGCGACCGCGGTCCTCATCGGGATCGCGCCGGCTGGGGGACGGTTGCCGGAGGAGTGGAAGGCGTGGCTGCGCACCGCGATCGAGCGCAAGCTCGAGATCTGGAGCGGGCTGCACACGTTCATCGGTGACGACCCGGACCTCGGACCGCTCGCCCGCGCGCGCGGCGTGCGTATTCTCGATGCGCGCAAACCGCCACCCGATCTGCCGATCGCCGACGGCCGCGCCGCCGAAGTCGACGCGCTCGTCGTGCTCGCCGTCGGGACCGACTGCAACGTCGGCAAGATGACCGCCCAACTGCAGCTGCGCGACGCGCTCGTGAAGCGCGGTCACAAGACGAGCTTCGTGGCGACGGGGCAGACCGGCATCTTCATCGAAGGCTGGGGTATCGCCGTGGATGCGGTCGTGGCGGACTTCATCGCCGGCGCGGCCGAGCAGCTCGTGGTGGACGGAGCGAAGGACAACGACATCGTGCTCGTCGAAGGGCAGGGAAGCTTGATTCACCCCGGCTACTCCGGCGTCACGCTCGGGTTGCTCCACGGCGCCTGCCCGGACGCGCTGATCCTGTGCCATCAAGTGACGCGGGAGTGGATTGGTGATTATCACGGCCGCGAGCCATGGGTGAAGATCCCGTCGTACGTCGAGATGATCGACATCTACGAACGCGCCGCCCATCCCGTGCATCCGACCAGGGTGATCGGGATCTGTCTCAACACCTACGATATGGATGAAGCCGCTGCGCGTGAGGCGGTCGCGCGGGCCGCGGACGAGACGGGGCTGCCGGCCACGGACCCGGTCCGGTTCGAGGCCGATACCCTGGTCGACGCGATCATCGGAGCACGCGCGACGATTTGATGCGTGCCGCGGCGGATCGGTACCGGCCGCCGCTCCTGCCTGAGTTATCCTCGCGGCGTGCGATTCCTGCGCCGCGTCTTCGCCGAAACTGCTCTCGTATCGCCGCGCCTGGTGCGCACGCGATTCGGCGCCGCGCTGCTCGTGCTCGGCGTGACGCTCATCTGGTTGCGCTCACGGGGACTCGAGCCACTCACCGCGGTGCTGCAGGCGGGCGCACTCGGCGCCGTCATCGGCGCGGCCTGGGTGGCGGGCAACGCGCGCGACCGGGCGGCGCTGGCCACCGCGCTCACGCATCCGACGACACCGCTTGCCATCGCGACTGGGCGCTGGTTGGCTATCGTGCTCCCGGCCGCGCTGCTCACCATGCTGTGCGCCATGGCGAGCGGGGAACCCGCCTCCGCCGCGGCCGCCGGGCTTACTGCCGCCGCCGCCGTCGGTGCGTTCGCGCTGACGACCGTGCTGGCAGTGGGAAACGGTGCCGGTGTGATGCTCTTCCTCTTTATAGCCGTCGCCGGGACGGTGGCGCCCGAGCGGCTCGTCGGACTCGCACATCCTGGCGTCGTGCGGCTCGCTGCCGCGAGCGCCCTCGAGCTGGGACCGGCGCTCTGGCATTACCGCGATGCCGGGACCGGTGACTGGGGCGCAGTGCTGCACGCGCTGGCGTGGACCGGCCTCGGTGTTCTGCTCGCGAGCGGCGTCGTGGCGCGTCAGAAGGCACACGCATGACAGACTACGCGCTCACGCTTTGCGACGTCTCATGCGGGTTTCCGGGCGCATCGCGGCGCGGCCGCGGCCTGCACGGCGTGTCGCTCGCGCTTCTGCCGGGAGAAATCGCCGGCATTGCCGGCCCCGCCGGTGCCGGAAAGAGCACCTTGCTCCAGATCGCGGCCGGATGTCTGCAGCCTCCTCGCGGAGAAGCGCGCGTCTGTGGGATGCGAGCGACGCATCCGGCGGCGCGGCGGCTCGTGGGATATGCGCGTGATGGGGCGGCGTTTCCACCGTCGCTCACCGTGCGCGAAGTGCTCATGTACTACGCGCGGCTGCACGTCGACGGAACCGGCGAGCCGGCGGCGCAGCGCTTGGTGCGCGAGGCATTCGACGCATCCGGATTGGGTGCAGCGGCCGACCTCTTCGTCGGTGCACTGGGCCGGACCGATCTCCACCGATTGGCGCTGGCTCAAGCGACCCTGGGGCATCGCCAAGTGCTGGTGCTCGACGAGACGCTGTCCGAGCTCGATGCCGCGGCACGCCGAGACTTGCGTTGGCGGATTGCCGGACTCGCGGCGGCCGGTGTCGCCGTGCTGATCGCGTCCCGCGATCCGGCGGCGCTGGAGCGGCTCGCCGCACGGGTGTTGATCCTGCGCGAGGGGCGCATCGTGCGCGCCGGTCCATTGCCGGAACTGGTCGGGGAACGTGTGCTCGAAGTGATTCTCGACGCCCCCCCCCGTGAGGCGCCTCCCGGTTTTCGCATCACCGAAGCCGGAATCGAGGCATCGCTGAACGGCAGAACGGTGGAGGCCGCGCTCGCCCTGTGCCGGGCTCACCGCCTGCCCGTGCGGGCATCGCGGGTACGCGTGAAGTCGTTGGAAGACATCGTCCTCGACGCGCACGACGCGGACATGCACTGACTATTGCGCGTTGCGGCGGGGTGCTAGGTTTTTCCGACCGTGCCCAACACACCGCCATCGTTGTTCAACACGCTGACCCGCCGGGTCGAGCCGCTCCAGCCGCTCGCGCCGCCACGCGTGACGCTGTATACCTGTGGCCCCACCGTCTGGAACTACGCGCACATCGGCAACTTCCGCACCTTCCTGTTCGAGGATCTGCTGCGCCGCTGGCTGGAGCGCTCGGGCTACGATGTCTTCCACATCATGAATCTCACCGACGTGGACGACCGCACCATCAAGGCCGCGCGCCAGGCCGGGAAGAAGCTGACCGCGCACACCGCGCCGTTCACGAAGGCCTTTTTCGAAGACCGCGATTACCTGCGCATCAAGCCGGCGCACGTATACACACCGGCAACCGAGTACATGCCGCAGATGATCGCGCTCGTCTCGAAGCTGCTCGAGCGCGGCGTCGCATATAAAGGAGAGGATGGCTCCGTCTACTTCGCGATCGCGAAGTTTCCGACCTATGGCCGGCTGTCGCAGCTCGACCGGCGCGAGATCAAAGTCGGCGCGCGGGTGGCGAGCGACGAGTACGCCAAAGGCGATCCGAGCGATTTCGCCGTCTGGAAGAAAGCGGATGCCGAGGATGAGGCCGTCGGCGCGGCGTGGGATGCGCCGTTCGGGCGCGGGCGTCCCGGCTGGCATCTCGAGTGCTCGGCGATGTCGCTGTCGGAAATCGCCCAGTGCTGCGGCGTGCAGACGCTCGACATTCATGCGGGCGGCATCGACCTGATCTTCCCGCATCACGAGAATGAAATCGCGCAGTCAGAAGGTGCGACCGGCCAGCAATTCTCGCGGCACTGGGTGCACGGCGAGTTTCTCAACGTGCGCGGCACGAAGATGTCGAAGCGTCACGGAAATTTTCTCACCGCGCGGGACCTGCGGGAGCAAGGCATCGACGCCGCCGCATTGCGACTCTTGTTCTTCCAAACGCACTATCGCCAGTCCGTCGATTTCACCGACGAAGCACTCGAGGCCGCGACCGAAGGCGTGGGGAGGCTGGGCGAGTTTCATGCGCGCCTTGCGGAAAGCGGAAAACGCGAAACGGGAGACGGGCCGCTCGGGGGATTGAGTGTCAAACTCGAGCAGGACGTGGCCACCGCGCTGAATGACGACTTGAACGCACCGCGTGCAGTGGCGGTGCTGTTCGAGTTCGTGCGCGCCGCGAATCGGGAATTGGATAAACCGGAGCCACCGCGGAGCGTGGCGCGGGCGCTCGAGGCGTTCCAGCAGGTGGCCGGCAAGGAATTGCTGGACGTGTTGCCGACGCGGCGCGCCGTCGACCCCGCCACAGCCAGCTGGATCGACGAGCGTATCGCGGCGCGGGCCCAGGCCCGTAAGTCCAAGGATTTCAAGGCCGCCGACGCGATCCGCGCCGAGCTGGCGGCCCAGGGGATAGATATTGAAGACACCCCGCTCGGCACCAAATGGAAAGCCCGCTGACACGGCCTAAGTCGTTCGAAGTCCGTCCCTTGCCATAGTCTCGCGCCCTATCTAAAATACGGGTCTGTCGGATTCAGCCTTGACCGCTGACGTAGCTCAATGGTAGAGCAGCTGATTTGTAATCAGCAGGTTAAGGGTTCGAGTCCCTTCGTCAGCTCACTGCCGAAGAACGAGGAACCAACAAACCCCGCGCGCATCGGACGCGGGGTCTGTTGTCAGGGGAAGTTGCGAGGCGAGGGCGCGGTGGGGTGCCCGAGCGGCCAAAGGGAGCAGACTGTAAATCTGCCGCGCTTAGCGCTACGAAGGTTCGAATCCTTCCCCCACCACTTTGTGGCGCGCGCGGGCGTAGCTCAGTTGGTAGAGCATCAGCCTTCCAAGCTGAGGGTCACGGGTTCGAGCCCCGTCGCCCGCTCTGTGCCACGAACGCCGCTCGCGTAGCTCAGTCGGTAGAGCGCGTCCTTGGTAAGGACGAGGTCACCGGTTCAATCCCGGTCGCGAGCTCTGGGAGAAACGGTGCGTGGTACGTGGTGAGTGGTGCGTGGGACTGCGCGCCGCTGACCGAGATACGCCACGCACCACGCACGTTTTTGAGGAGATCATGGCAAAAGCCAAATTCGAAAGGACGAAGCCGCACGTAAACGTCGGCACGATCGGTCACGTGGACCACGGCAAGACGACCCTGACCGCCGCGCTGACGAAGGTCTCGGCCGACAAGGGCCTCGGGACGTACATCAGCTACGATCAGGTGGCGAAGGCCAGCGAGTCACAGGGCCGCCGCGATGCGACCAAGATCCTGACCATCGCGACGAGCCACGTGGAGTACTCGACACCCGAGCGTCACTATGCGCACGTCGACTGCCCGGGCCATGCCGACTACGTGAAGAACATGATCACGGGCGCGGCGCAGATGGACGGCGCGATCCTGGTGGTCAGCGCCGTCGATGGTCCGATGCCGCAGACGCGCGAGCACATTCTGCTCGCGCGGCAGGTGAACGTGCCCTACATCGTCGTGTTCTTGAACAAGTGCGATCTGGTGGATGACGCCGAGCTGCTGGATCTGGTCGAGCTCGAGGTGCGCGAGCTCCTCAGCAAGTACCAGTTCCCCGGCGACGATGTCCCCGTGATCCGCGGCGCGGCCCTGAAGGCGATCGACGGCGACAAGCAGTGGACGGCGAAGATCGAGGAATTGCTCAATGCGCTCGATAAGTCGATTCCGATTCCCAAGCGCGAGATCGATAAACCGTTCCTGATGCCGGTCGAAGACGTGTTTTCGATCACGGGCCGCGGGACGGTCGCGACGGGCCGCGTGGACCGCGGCAAGGTGAAGTCGGGGGAGGAGCTCGAGATGGTGGGCTTCGGCACCGACAAGAAGACGATCGTGACGGGGGTCGAGATGTTCCGCAAGCTGCTCGACGAAGCGCAGGCGGGGGACAACGTCGGGCTGCTGCTGCGCGGCGTGGAGAAAGACCAGATCGAGCGGGGGATGGTGCTGGCGAAGCCCGGCTCGATCAAGCCGCACACGCAGTTCGAATCCGAGGTGTACGTCCTGACCAAAGAGGAAGGCGGCCGCCACACGCCGTTCTTCAAGGGCTACCGGCCGCAGTTCTACTTCCGGACGACGGACGTGACGGGGTCGGTGGAGCTGCCGGGCGGCGTGGAGATGGTGATGCCGGGCGACAATACGAAGATGACGATCGAGCTGATCACGCCGATCGCGATGGAAGAGCAGCTGCGGTTCGCCATCCGAGAAGGTGGTAGAACGGTTGGCGCGGGTGTGGTTACCAAGATCTTGAAATAACGAGACGTGAATGCCTAGAGAGAACATCATCATGGAGTGCACCGTCTGCAAAAGTCGTAACTATTTCACGACGAAGAACAGGCGCAAGCACCCGGAACGGGCGGAGTGGAAGAAGTTCTGCCCGCGTTGCAACAAGCAGCAGGCGCACAAGGAATCGAAGTAATGGCAACGGAAGTCATGACAGGCGGCGACCGCGAGCTGCGGTCTCCTCCGGGTCGGATCGCGCGGTTCATTCAGTTCTTGCGCGACGTGCGCAACGAGCTGCGCAAAGTGACGTGGCCGACGTTCGACGAGCTGAAGAAGGCCACCACCGTGATCATCATCTTCGTCGCGGTGCTGGGCGTCATGATCGGACTCATGGATTCGTTCTTCCAGTGGGTCTTCGTCAAGCTGGTGGCGAAGCTGTTCTAATGGCCGATCTCCGCTGGTACGCGATCCAGACGACGGCGGGCCATGAGAACAAGGTCCGCAACCTGATCGCGCGGCGCATTGCCGAGGATGCCCGGCCCGACACGGAGAAGCCGATCCGGCAGGCCCTGGTCCCCACGCAGGAAGTCGTGGAGATCAAGAACGGCAAGAAGGTGAACGTCGAGCGGAAGATCTACCCGGGGTACGTGCTCGTGGAGATGGATCTGAACCAGGAAACCATCCACACGATCAACGGCATCCAGGGCGTGATCAAGTTCGTGGGCACGGGACGGCTGCCGATGCCGCTCAGGCCCGACGAGGTGAACCGGTTGCTCGGTGTCGAAGAGGCGATCAAGGAAGAAGAGCCCACCGAGGCTATCCCGTTCTTGGTGGGCCAAGTCGTAGAGATCACCGAGGGACCATTCTCGGACTTTAGTGGCACGGTCCAAGAGGTCCTACCGGACAAGGGGAAGGTGCGAGTCTCGGTCGCGCTGTTTGGACGACCGACGTCTGTCGAGTTGGACTATTTGCAGCTAAAGGCTCACTAACCACGGAATGCGTGGGAGTCCGTCGCTGACGGACGCTAATAGAGGAACCGATGGCCAAACCAGTCACCGCAATCGTCAAGCTGCAGGTGCCGGCCGGGCAGGCGACGCCGGCGCCGCCGGTGGGAACCGCGCTCGGCCCACACGGCGTCAACATCATGGAATTCGTGAAGCAGTTCAACGCGAAGACCGGGAGTCAGGCGGGCATGGTGACACCCGTGGTCGTGACGATCTACAAGGATCGCACCTTCACGTTCATCACCAAGACGCCGCCCGCTGCCGTGCTGCTGAAGAAGGAAGCGGGGATCGAGAAAGGGTCGCCGACGTCGAACCGCGAGAAGGTGGGCAAGGTCACGCGGGCCCAGCTGAAGAAGATCGCCGAAATCAAGATGCAAGACCTGAACGCGACCGACCTTGAAGGCGCGATCAACATGATCGCGGGGACGGCGCGCTCGATGGGCCTGGTGGTGGAGGGCTGATGCGCACCCACGGCAAGAAATACCGGGCTGCGGTCGGCACGCTCGAGCCGCGAAAGCTCTACGCGGCGCCGGCGGCGGTGGAGCAGGTGAAGAGCACGGCCTACGCGAAGTTCGACGAGTCGGTCGATGTGGCGGTGCGCCTCGGCGTCGATCCCAAGCACGCCGACCAGATCGTGCGCGGCACCGTGTCCCTGCCGCACGGCACGGGGAAGAAGATCCGCGTGCTCGTGATCGCGCAGGGGGAGAAGGTGAAAGAAGCGGAAGCGGCCGGAGCGGACTTCGTCGGCGTCGAGTACGTCGCGAAGATCAAGGAAGGCTGGCTCGACACCGACGTCATCGTCGCGACTCCGGACGTGATGGGACAGCTCGGCGCGCTCGGCAAAGTCCTCGGGCCGCGCGGCCTAATGCCCAATCCGAAGGCGGGCACCGTGACGATGGACGTGGCGAAGGCCGTGAAGGAGCTGAAAGCCGGCAAGATCGAGTTTCGCGTCGACAAGAGCGGCATCGTGCATGCGCCGATCGGAAAGAAATCGTTTGCGGCGACGCAGCTCGCCGACAATTTGCAGGCCTTCATGGACGCGATCGTGAAGGCGAAGCCCTCCGCTGCCAAGGGTCATTACATCCGCTCGGTCACGGTCTCGAGCACCATGGGGCCGGGCGTGCGGGTTGATCCGGCAGGGTACCACGTATGAACCGCACGAAAGCGCAGAAACAGGAGATGGTCACGACGCTGGCGGAGCAAGTCGGCAAGTCGCAGACGATCTACGTCACCGACTTCACCGGACTCAACGTGGCCAACATCACGGATCTGCGCCGGCGCCTGCGGGCGGTCGGCGTGGAGTACGTGGTCGTCAAGAACACCCTGGCGCGGCGCGCGTTGAGCGAGAAGCAGCTGAAGGACGGCGGGCTCGAGTCGTTCCTGGCCGGGCCGACGGCGCTGGTGCTGGCCGGGGCGGATCCGGTCGGCGCCGCGAAGGTGCTGACGGATTTCGCCAAGGAATTCGAGAAGCCGGCGATCAAGGTCGGACTGGTCGAAGGCAAGGCGGTCACGCAGGCGCAGGTGAAGCATCTCGCCGCGTTGCCGTCAAAGACGCAGCTCCTGGCGCAGCTCGGTGGGGCGCTGCAGGCGCCGATGGCCGGGTTCCTGGGAGTGTTGAACGGATTGCTGTACTCGATGGTCGGCGCCCTCGAGGCGCTGAAGGATCAGCGCGCCGCGAGCGCAGCCTCTTCACAGAGCTAGGGAGAACACAATGGCAACGCAGACGATGAGTAAGGACGATATCCTCGAGGCCATCGGCAACATGTCGGTGTTCGAGCTGGCTGAGCTGATCGAGGCGTTCAAGGGCAAGTTCGGTGTCACGATTGCTGCTCCGGCCGCGGCACCCGCGGGTGCAGGTGCTGCCGGAGCGGCGGCTGCGGCCCCGGCGGTCGAGGAGAAGACGGAGTTCACCGTCGTCCTCAAGTCGGGCGGGGAGAAGAAGATTCAGGTGATCAAGGAGGTTCGGGCGATCACGAGCCTCGGTCTGAAAGAGGCGAAGGATCTGGTCGAAGGCGCGCCCGGAACGGTAAAGGAAGGCGTGACCAAGCAGGAAGCTGAAGAAATCAAAAAGAAGCTCGAAGCGCAGGGTGCGGTCGTCGAACTGAAGTAGCCTCGCGGAGGCCCCGAGCCATAGGGGTTCGTGGGCAAACCCGAGTCTCGCTTCGGTTCTACGACATGCACGGACTGACTACAACCTGCTCTTTCGGAGCGCCAACGCTCGCCCCCGTGCCGACGTACGGAACGGGGGAAGCTGGTCCTTTTGCATTGCCTGGGGAGTGACATGACTACGAAGACGTCACCACATCTTTCATTCGCAAAGCTGGAGACGGGGATGCCGATGCCCCATCTCCTGGATATTCAGACGCGCGCGTTCCAGTCCCTGCTCCAGCCGGACGGCAAGGACGGCGTGCGCTCCGACGTGGGACTGGAGCGGGTCTTCAAGGACCTGTTCCCGATCCAGGACGTCAACAACAACTACTCGCTCGAGTTCGTGAAGTACGCGCTCGGAGAGGCGAAGTACACCGTCGAGGAGTGCATCGAGCGCGACATGACGTACTCGGTGCCGCTCAAGGCGACGCTGCAGCTCGTGGTGATGGAAGAGGTCGGCGAGGTCACGAAGACCAAGCGGCCCAAGAACATCATCGAGAAGGAAGTCTATCTCGGCGAGCTGCCGATTCTCACGCCGCTGGGCACGTTCGTGATCAACGGCGCCGAGCGCGTCATCGTGTCGCAGCTGCACCGCTCGCCGGGCGTCGTGTTCGAGGAGAGCATCCACCCGAACGGCCAGCGCCTCTTTTCGGCGCGCATCATCCCGTTCCGGGGCTCGTGGGTCGAGTTCACGGTCGACATTCACGATGTGATCTACGTCCACATCGACAAGAAGAAGAAATTCCCGGCGACCGCGCTGCTTCGGGCCTTCGGGTACGGAACGAACGCGGACGTTCTCAAGCTGTTCTACGCGCTGAAGGAAATCGACATCACCGGCAAGCTCGAGGGCCGCGCGCAGAAGCGCGAGGTGCTCGGCACGCTGCTGGCGGTCGACGTTCCGGATCCGGAGAACAAGAAGGGCGACCCACTCGCCCGCGTCGGCGACGAGCTGACGCTGGAGCGGTTCAATGCGTTCCGGCGCGCCGGCATCACCGCGGTGCGCGTGTTCGCGGGCTACACCTCGCTCGACCTGCGCGAGGACGCCCAGCCGACCACCACGCAGCAGACGCCCAGCAAGTACGTGCTCGCGTTCGACGTGGCCGATTCCGACGGTGAAGTCGTCGGCGAGGCGGGGCGCGAGCTGTCGGACACACTCAAGAAGAAGCTGCTCAAGGCCGGTGTGACGAAGGTCGACGTGCTCCTGCCCCCCGGCCGGAGCGAGTCGCCGCTCATCAAGAACACGCTCGCCAAGGATCCGACGCACTCGGAAGCCGAGGCGCTGGCGCAGATCTACACCCTGCTGCGTCCCGGCGAGGCGCCGAACCTCGAGACCGCCCGGGAAGCGCTGAAGCGGCTGTTCTTCCATCCCAAGCGCTACGACCTGGGCAAGGTGGGCCGCTACAAGATCAACCAGCGGCTCAAGGTGAACGTGGCGAAGGATCACACCGTCCTCACCGAGGACGACTTCGTCGCGATCATCCGCTACCTGATCGAGCTGTCGGAAGGCCGCGGCTACACCGACGACATCGACCATCTCGGCAACCGCCGGGTGCGGTCGGTCGGCGAGCTGATCGCCAACCAGTTCTCGGTCGGTCTCTCCCGCATGGCGCGGCTCATCAAGGAGCGGATGAGCATCAACAACGATCCCGAGCGCATCACGCTCGACGATCTGGTCAACGCGCGCACGGTGAGCGCTGTAATCCAGGCGTTCTTCGGCAGCTCGCAGCTGTCGCAGTTCATGGATCAGACCAATCCGCTCGCCGAGCTGACGCACAAGCGCCGCCTGAGCGCCCTCGGTCCCGGCGGCCTGACGCGCGAGCGCGCGGGGTTCGAAGTCCGCGACGTGCACTACAGCCAGTACGGCCGGATGTGCCCGATCGAGACGCCGGAAGGTCCGAACATCGGCCTGATCACGAGCCTGTCGTGCTACGCCCGGGTCAACGAGCTGGGCTTCATCGAGACGCCGTACCGCGTGGTGAAGGACGGCAAGGTCACCGATGAAACGCGGTGGCTGTCGGCGTCGGAGGAAGAGGACTACGCGGTCGCGCAGGCGAACGCGCGCCTGACGCCCGACGGCCGGTTCGCCGACGAGCTGGTGCTGTGCCGCAAGCGGGACGACTACCCGTTGCTGGCGCCCAACCGGATCGACTTCATGGACGTGGCGCCCGAGCAGCTGGTATCGATCGCCGCGGCCCTGATTCCATTCCTCGAGCACGACGACGCGAACCGCGCGCTCATGGGCTCGAACATGCAGCGGCAGTCGGTGCCGCTCCTCTTCCCGCAGGCGCCGCTGGTGGGCACCGGACTCGAGGACCTCGTCGCGAGGGACTCCGGTGCGGTGGTCATCGCGCGCCGTGCCGGCGTCATCACCCGTGTGACGGCGGACGAGATCATCATCGACGCGGGCGACGATGAAACCCAGTCGGGGAATGGCGAGCACCCGCTCGCGCGGCTCAAGCAGCACGATCGCTACCGCCTGAAGAAGTTCTGGCGGACCAACCAGGACACCGCGATCAACCAGCGGCCCCTGGTGCACATGGGCCAGAAGGTGAAGGCGGGCCAGGTGATCGCGGACGGCGCGGGCACGGAGCGCGGTAATCTCGCGCTGGGCGCCAACGTCACGGTCGCGTTCATGCCGTGGTACGGCCACAACTTCGAAGACGCGATCGTGCTCTCCGAGCGCCTCGTGAAGGACGACGTCTACTCGTCGATCCACATCCAGGAGCTCGAGCTGCACGTGCGCGACACCAAGCGCGGTCGCGAGGAGATCACGCGCGAAATCCCGAACGTTGCCGAGGAGTCGCTGGTGGACCTCGACGAGCGCGGGATCGTGCGGATCGGCGCCCACGTGAAGGCGGGCGATATCCTCGTCGGTAAGATCACGCCGAAAGGCGAGACCGAGTTGTCGCCGGAGGAGAAGCTGCTCACGGCGATCTTCGGCGAAAAGGCGAAGGACGTAAAGGACTCCTCGCTGAAGGTGCCACCGGGGATGGAAGGCGTGGTCATCGACGTGAAGATCTTCTCGCGCATCGAAGACCAGGTCGTCGAGAAGGACCGCGGCGAGCGCATCGGCGAAGTGCGCCGGCTCGAGACGGAGGAGAAGGCCCGCATCTCCGAGGCGATGTTCGCCGAGCTGGCGGAGCTGCTCGCGAATCAGGAAGTCGGGCTGATGCTGAAGGCGGGGACGGTCGAGGAGTTCCTCCCGGCCGGCACCAAGTTGACCCGGCAGCAGCTCAGCGAGATGAACTTCGCCGACGTGGACCTCAAGACGCTGCGCGTCGTCAACAAGTCGGTGAACGAGAAAGTGCGCGCAGTCCTCGACGCGGCGAGCGCGGAGCGCGCCAAGATCGAAGAAAAGTCGGAAGATCAGATCGACAAGATTCTGCAGCCGGACGAGCTGCCACCGGGCGTCATCCAGCTGGTGAAGGTGTACGTCGCCGAGAAGCGGAAGATCTCGGTCGGCGACAAGATGGCGGGCCGTCACGGCAACAAGGGCATCATCGCGCGGATCGTGCCGGAAGAGGATATGCCCTTCCTCCCCAACGGCACGCCCGTCGACATCGTGCTCAATCCCCTCGGGGTCCCGAGCCGCATGAACGTCGGGCAGATCCTCGAGACGCACCTCGGCTGGGCGGCGCACCTCCTCGGCTTCGACGCCAAGACGCCCGTCTTCCAGGGCGCGAACGAAACGGAGATCGGAGTGCTGCTGCGGCTGGCGGGTCTGCTGTGGGCCGCGGAGAGCCTCCAGCTCGACGTCCGCCCGCCGGAGCTCGACACCGCCCGCGTGCATCAGATCGTGTCGGATTTGCGCAAGCTGCCGGCGACGAACGGCGCGCGGCCCAACATCGCGTCAGCAGGCCTCGAGCTGCTGGGCGGACGCAGCGTGTCGGCCGAGACGCGCGAGCTGCAACACCAGATGGTGGACTTCCTCAAGTTCGCCGCGAAAGAGCTGGCCGAGCGTGAGCTGGCCCAGGCGCGGATCGAGCAGGAGATGCATCAGGCCCGGATCGAGGCCGCGGAGGCGAGCACCCTGTCCGCCGCCGACAAGGCGTCGCTCAAGGCGGGCTTGAGGGACGTCGAGAAGGTGCTGGCCAAGGACAAGCCGGCCGACGTGCTCGAGGCGACGGGACGGCCCGCGCTGGCGGCGCTGTTCGGCGCCAAGTCGGAGGCCGATGTGGATTCAGCCGCGGTCGAGCTGCTGGTCGCCGCCGGTCTCTCGCCCGCCGGCAAATGCCGGCTGCGCGACGGCCGCTCGGGCGAGCTGTTCGCGTCCGAAGTGACGGTCGGCTCGATCTACATGATGAAGCTGTCGCACCTGGTGGACGACAAGATTCACGCCCGCTCCATCGGGCCGTACTCGCTGGTGACACAGCAGCCGCTCGCCGGAAAGGCGCAGTTCGGCGGCCAGCGATTCGGTGAGATGGAAGTGTGGGCGCTGGAGGCATACGGCGCCGCGCACACGCTGCAGGAGATTCTGACCGTCAAGTCGGACGACGTGAACGGCCGCAGCCGTGTGTACGAGGCGATCGTGAAGGGGCAGAACCTGCCGAAGCCCGGGATCCCGGAGTCCTTCAACGTGCTGGTGAAGGAGCTGCAGGCGCTCGGATTGAAAGTGACGCTCGGCACTACTGAAGAAGTGGAGGAATAAGTGATCGATTTCCGGAGCGGCCACGAGGCCAAGACCTCGAGCTTCGATTATATCCAGATCCGGATCGCCTCCCCCGAGGAGATCCGCGGCCCCAAGGACTCCAAGGAGCGCGAGCGCCTGGAGCTCCAGGGCCAGCGCACGTGGTGGTCGTGGGGTGAAGTCACCAAGCCCGAGACGATCAATTACCGGTCGTTCAAGCCGGAACGGGACGGGCTGTTCTGCGAGCGCATCTTCGGTCCGGTGAAGGACTGGGAGTGCCACTGCGGCAAGTACAAGCGGATCCGCTATCGCGGCGTGATCTGCGATCGCTGCGGCGTCGAGGTGACGCTGTCCAAGGTGCGGCGCGAGCGCATGGGTCACATCGAGCTCGCCGTGCCGGTGGCGCACATCTGGTTCTTCAAGACGCTGCCGTCGCCGATGGGTAACCTGCTCGACATGACGCTGCGCGATCTGGAGCGCGTCATCTACTACACGAATTACGTGGTGATCGAGCCGGGCGAACAGGAAGTCCAGGAGCGGGAGCTGCTGGATGAAGACCGCTTCCTGGAGCTGCGCAACAAGGCCAAGACCGAGGGCGACACGGCGTTCAGGGCCGACATCGGTTCTCCCGCGATCCGCTTGCTGCTCGAGCGCATCAACGTGGACAAGCTGGCCGACGAGCTGCGTGACACCGTGGCGAATGAGACGAGCCAGCATCGCAAGAAGCAGATGCTGAAGCGGCTCAAGATCGTGGACGCGATGCGCAACTCCGGCAATGCCGGCGAGCAGCGCAACGATCCGCGCTGGATGATTCTCGACGTCGTCCCGGTGATTCCGCCCGACCTGCGGCCGCTCGTGCCGCTCGACGGCGGGCGCTTCGCCACGTCCGACTTGAACGATCTGTACCGGCGGGTGATCAACCGGAACAACCGGCTGCAGAAGCTGATCCTGCACCGCGCGCCGGAGGTCATTCTCCGCAACGAGAAGCGCATGCTGCAGGAAGCGGTGGACGCGCTGTTCGACAACGGCCGGCGCTCCAAGGCGATTCGCGGGCGCGGCAAACGGCCGCTCAAGTCGCTCTCCGACATGCTGAAGGGCAAGCAGGGCCGGTTCCGCCAGAACCTGCTCGGCAAGCGCGTCGACTACTCGGGCCGCTCGGTCATCGTGGTCGGCCCCGAGCTCAAGCTGCACCAGTGCGGCCTGCCGAAGGCGATGGCGGTCGAATTGTTCAAGCCCTTCATCATCCACAAGCTGGTGGAGAAGGGCATCGCCGAGACGGTGAAGCGCGCGAAGAAGATCGTGGAGAAGGAGTCGCCGGAAGTGTACGAGATCCTCGAGGAGATCATCGAGGACCATCCCGTGCTGTTGAACCGCGCGCCGACGCTGCACCGCCTGGGCATTCAGGCGTTCGAGCCGGTGCTCGTCGAAGGCAAGGCGATCCGGATTCACCCGCTCGTGTGCGCGGCGTTCAACGCCGACTTCGACGGGGACCAGATGGCCGTGCACGTGCCGCTGTCGTTCGAGGCTCAGCTCGAATCGCGGCTGCTGATGATTTCGTCCAACAACATCCTGAAGCCGTCCGACGGCCGGCCGGTGGCGGAGCCCAGCCAGGACATGGTGCTGGGGTGCCACTTCCTCACCAAGGAGCCGGCGGACTTCGATGCGCAGCTCAAGACGGCGCCGCGCATCGGCTCGATGGCGGAGCTCGAGATGGGACTCGCCGTGAAGCGGCTGGAGCACCATTCGCCGGTGCACATGTGGTACGAGCGCCCGGAATTGCCCGGCCGCTGGGTCGCCACGACGGCGGGACGCGTGATCTTCAACAGCATCGTCCCGGTGGGATTGCTGCGCGATATGGGCTTCCAGAACAAGGTGATGCGGAAGAAGGATCTCTCCGAGCTGGTGTTCGAGAGCTATCGCCGCGCGGGGCTCAGTTCGACGGTGCAGTTCCTCGATCAGCTGAAAGACGCCGGCTTCCGCTACGCCACCATGGGCGGCGTCTCGATCGGCGTGGCCGACCTCGAAATTCCGACCGAGAAGTTGCCGCTGTTGCTCGACGCCGAAGCGCGCGTCGAGCGGTTCCAGCGCGCGTATTCGACCGGCCAGATCACCTTCGGTGAGCGCTACAACAAGGTGATCGACGCCTGGACGCATGCGAACAACGACATCGCCGAGGCGATGGTCGCCACCATGAAACGGTCCAAGGGCGGCTTCAACCCGGTGTTCATGATGTTCGACTCCGGAAGCCGCGGCTCGCGTGACCAGATCCGGCAGCTCGCCGGCATGCGCGGGCTGATGGCGAAGCCCCAGAAGAAGCTCACGGGCGGCATCGGCGAAATCATCGAGAGCCCGATCAAGTCGAACTTCCGTGAAGGGCTGTCGGTGCTCGAGTACTTCATCTCGACGCACGGCGCGCGGAAGGGTCTCGCCGACACCGCGCTCAAGACGGCCGACGCCGGCTATTTGACTCGCCGGCTCGTCGACGTCGCACAAGACGTGACGATTACGGAAGAAGACTGCGGCACGATCCTGGGTCTCGAGATGTCGGCGCTGAAGGAAGGCGAAGACATCATCGAGCCGCTGCGCGAGCGCATCGTCGGCTGTGTGGCGCTCGAAGAGGTGATGGATCCGCACGAGTTGGATGAGGACGGGCGCGCCAAGGTGCTGGTGGAAGCGGGCAAGCTCGTCATCGAGGAGACGTCTCAGGCGATCGAAGACGCGGGGATCGAGTCGGTGAAGATCCGCTCGGTGCTCACGTGCGAGGCCAAGCGCGGCGTGTGCCGGATGTGCTACGGCCGCAACCTCGCCACGATGGACATGGTGGACCTCGGCGAAGCGGTCGGGATTCTGGCCGCGCAGTCGATCGGCGAGCCGGGCACGCAGCTGACGCTGCGGACCTTCCACATCGGCGGCACGGCGGCGCGTATCGCCGAGCAGACGGTGCGGAAGACCAAGGTCGAAGGCGTGATCGAGCACGGCGACCGGCTGACGTTCGTCGAGACGCCGGAGGGTCAGAGGGTGGTGACGAGCTACGAGGGCGAGCTGATCCTCAAGGCCGCCGCGCACAGCACCGGTGCGCACGCCACGGCCGCACAGAAACTGTCCGTGCACTCGCGGTTCCAGGTGCCGCTCGGCGCCACCCTGATGGTGGACGACGAGCAGCAAGTGGCGAAGGACGGCGTGCTCTTCACGTGGGATCCGTACACCAACCCGATCATGACGGACGTCGGCGGGCTGGTGCGGTTCGTGGACATCGTCGAAGACGAGACGGTGCGCGAGGAGCTGGACGAAATCACCGGCCGGCGCCAGCGCGTCATCATCGAGGATCGCGAGAAGAAGCTCCACCCGCACATCGAAGTCGTGCAGAAGAAGGGCGAAAAAGAGAAGCGGCTCCGCGACTTCGTGATTCCCGAAGGCGCGCAGCTCACGGTGGAAGACGGTCAGGAAGTGTACGCGGGCCAGGTGCTCGCCAAAGTGTCGCGCGAGGCGTACAAGACGCGCGATATCACGGGCGGTCTGCCGCGCGTCGCCGAGCTGTTCGAGGCGCGCCGGCCGAAGGACCCCGCCACGATTTCCGAAGTCGACGGCGTGGTGCGGTTCGGCGAGATCAAGCGCGGCAAGCGCGAGATCTGGGTGCATCCGGAGGAAGGCGAGGCGCAGCTGTACGAGGTGCCCGCAGGGAAGCACTTGCGCGTGCACGAGGGCGACCGCGTGCGCGCCGGTGACCGCCTCACCGAGGGTCCGGTGAATCCGCATGACATTCTGCGGATCAAGGGCCCGCGCGCCGTGCAGGAATACCTGTTGAACGAGGTGCAGGAGGTGTACCGCCTGCAGGGTGTGAAGATCAACGACAAGCACATCGGCGTGATCGTGCGCCAGATGCTGCAGAAGGTGAAGGTGGTCGAGCCGGGCGACACCGAGTTCCTCGAAGGCGAGAACGTCGACAAACTCGTCTTCAGCGACGTCAACGAGCGCGCGGTCAAGAAGGGCGGCAAACCTTCGACCCGCGAGCCGCTGCTGCTCGGCATCACGAAGGCGAGCTTGACCACGCAGTCGTTCATCTCGGCGGCGTCGTTCCAGGAGACCACCCGCGTGCTGACCGACGCGGCGATCCGTGGGGCCAAGGACGATCTGCTTGGTCTCAAGGAGAACATCATCATCGGGCACCTGATCCCGGCGGGTACCGGGATTTATCGGTATCACGACATCGAGATCGAGCCGCCGGAGGGCTTCCAACCTCCGGCGCCGCCGCTCGAGGCGGCGGTACCGGGAGCCAGTCCGGCACCGAGTCCGTTCCCGGAGGAAGTGGAAGCGGAGTAGGGAGAGGGGCTTAATCGCAGCGCCCCGGGCGTTCGACGGGGCGCTGGTTTTTTTGGGGGCGTGAGGTACTTGACCTAAGTCGAACTACCTGCTTAGTTTCGCGGGCTTCGGAACAGTTTTTTTGTCGATTCTTGCGAGGGGTGTTTTGCCGACTATCAATCAGCTCGTCCGGCACGGACGCCGCGACGTGGAGAAGAAGGAAAAGGCGCCGCATCTGCGCGGCAATCCGCAAAAGCGGGGCGTGTGCACGCGTGTCTATACGACCACGCCGAAGAAGCCCAACTCCGCGCTGCGCAAAGTCGCCCGCGTTCGTTTGACGAATGGGTTTGAAGTGACGGCATACATCCCTGGTGAAGGGCATAACCTGCAGGAGCACTCGATCGTGATGATTCGCGGCGGCCGCGTGAAGGATCTGCCCGGCGTCCGCTATCACATCATCCGCGGCACGCTGGACGCCGCGGGCGTGAATGAGCGCAAGCAGTCGCGGTCCAAGTACGGCGCCAAGCGTCCGAAGGAGGCCGGCAAGTGAGTCGTCGCAAAACCGCGGTCAAGCGCCCGGTGCCTCCTGATCCGCGTTACGATAGCCAGACGGTCTCGAAGTTCTTGAACAACCTGATGGTGTGCGGCAAGAAGTCGTTGTCGGAGCGGATCTTCTATCAGGCGATGGACATGATCGAGCAGCGCACGGGCCAGCCCGGCGTGAACGTGTTCAAGCAGGCGCTCTCGAACGTGAAGCCGGCGCTGGAAGTGAAGTCGCGGCGCGTCGGTGGCGCGACGTATCAGGTGCCGGTCGAAGTGCGGCCCGAGCGGCGCACGGCGCTGGGGATGCGCTGGATCATCCAGTACAGCCGCGCGCGTAAAGAGAAGACGATGGCCGAGCGCCTTGCCGCCGAGCTGATTCTGGCGTCGAAGGGCGAAGGCGAGACGATAAAGAAGAAGGAAGACACGCACCGGATGGCGGAGGCGAACCGCGCCTTCGCGCATTACCGGTGGTGATTTAACGCCCGGGCTAACGCCCGGGCGTGGGCCCTAAACAGACAACTTCGGGACCCTGCTCTAAGGGATCCTGCGTCGAGGAGGCCGAACGCCTCCCGATGACAGCGGAGCGAGACCGGCCCCCGGCACACGAGTGGGGCGTCCTGGTCGCCCCGCGTTTTTGCTGAATAAAGGAAAGCAATGCCACGCACGACACCGCTCGACAGGATTCGGAATATCGGCATCATGGCGCACATTGATGCCGGGAAAACGACTACGACCGAGCGTATTCTTTATTACACGGGCCGCACCTACAAGCTGGGTGAGGTGCACGAAGGTACGGCCACGATGGACTGGATGGAGCAGGAGCAGGAGCGTGGCATCACGATCACGTCCGCCGCGACGACCGCCTTCTGGACCCGCCTGAATCAGCAGTACCGCATCAACATCATCGATACGCCGGGACACGTGGACTTCACCGTGGAAGTGGAGCGCTCGTTGCGCGTGCTCGACGGTGCCGTAACCGTGCTGGACGCCGTAGGCGGCGTCGAGCCGCAGACCGAAACGGTGTGGCGCCAGGCGGACCGCTACGGCGTGCCGCGCATCATCTTCGTCAACAAGATGGACCGCGTCGGCGCCGACTTCGACATGTGCCTCAAGATGGTCCGCGACCGGCTCGGCACCAAAGCGGTGCCGATCCAGCTGCCGCTCGGCTCGGGTGAGCTGTTTACGGGGCTCATCGATCTGGTGCGCGAAATCGAGATCGTCTATGACGACGACACGCTCGGCAAGAAGTACGTCGAAGGCCCTGTGCCGGAGTCGCTGAAGGAGCAAGTCGCCAAGCTGCGACACGAGATGATCGAGGCGTGTGTCGAGAGCGACGACGCCATTCTGCACAAGTATCTCGAAGACCACAAGCTGACCGAAGAAGAAATCCGCACCGTCATCCGCAAAGCCACCATCGCCGGCCACGTCGTTCCCGTCATCTGCGGCGCCGCGTTCAAGAACAAAGGTGTCCAGGCGCTGCTCGATGCGGTGGTGGACTACCTGCCGTCGCCGGTCGATATCCCGCCGATCAAGGGGCATCTGCCGCACCATGACGCGACGCACGCAGAGCGTCCGGCCTCCGATGAGGCGCCGTTCGCCGCCCTGGCGTTCAAGATCATGACCGATCCGTACGTCGGGAAACTGACGTTCTTCCGCGTCTACTCGGGCGTGCTGTCGGCGGGCTCGTACGTCTACAACAGCACCAAGGACCGGAGAGAGCGGATCGGCCGGCTGCTGCAGATGCACGCCAACAAGCGCGAAGAGATCGAGGACGTGCGCGCGGGCGACATCGCGGCGGCGATCGGCCTCAAAGACACGCGTACCGGCGACACGCTGTGCGACGAAGCGCATCCGATCATTCTCGAGGCGATGCGCTTCCCGAACCCCGTCATCTCGGTCGCCATCGAGCCCAAGACCAAGGCCGACCAGGACAAGCTCGGCATTGCCCTGGCCAAGCTGTCCGAGGAAGATCCGACGTTCCGCGTGCACACCGACGCCGAGACCTCGCAAACGATCATCAGCGGCATGGGCGAGTTGCACCTCGAGATCATCGTCGAGCGCATGCGGCGCGAGTTCAAGGTCGACGCCAACGTCGGCCGGCCCCAGGTCGCCTATCGCGAGACGGTGCGCAAGCGCGTCGAGTACATCGAAGGGAAGTTCATCCGCCAGACGGGCGGCCGCGGGCAGTACGGCCACGTCGTGATTCACCTGGAGCCGGGCGAGCCCGGCACCGGCTTCGTGTTCGAAGACAACATCGTCGGCGGCTCGATCCCCAAGGAGTACATCGGCCCGGTGGAACAGGGCGTGAAAGAGGCGCTGGAGAACGGCGTGCTCGCGGGCTACCCGATGGTGGACGTGAAGGTCGAGCTGGTGGACGGCTCCTTCCACGACGTCGACTCGAGCGAAATGGCGTTCAAGATCGCGGGCTCGATGGCGGTGAAGGAAGCCGCGCGGCAGGCCCATCCGATTCTGCTCGAGCCGATCATGGACGTCGAAGTGGTGACGCCGTCCGACTACATGGGCGACGTCATCGGCGACCTGTCGAGCCGCCGCGGCAAGATCGGCGGCATGACGCAGCGCGCCGACGCGCACATCGTCGCCGCGAGCGTGCCGCTGTCTGAAATGTTCGGTTATTCAACGACGCTGCGGTCCATGAGCCAGGGTCGTGCGGTCTACAGCATGGAGTTCTCGCACTATCAGGAAGTGCCGAAGGCAAAGGCTGAAGAAATCGTTTCGAAAGTGAAAGGCTAGGGCAATGGCAAAGGCAAAATTCGAGCGCAACAAGCCCCATGTGAACGTCGGCACGATCGGTCACGTGGACCACGGCAAGACGACCCTGACCGCCGCGCTGACGAAGGTCTCGGCCGACAAGGGCCTCGGGACATACGTGAGCTACGATCAGGTGGCGAAGGCGTCGGAGTCTCAGGGCCGCCGCGACGCGACCAAGATTCTGACCATCGCGACGAGCCACGTCGAATACTCGACGACCGAGCGGCATTACGCGCACGTCGACTGCCCGGGGCACGCGGACTATGTGAAGAACATGATCACGGGCGCGGCGCAGATGGACGGCGCGATCCTGGTGGTCAGCGCCGTCGATGGTCCGATGCCGCAGACGCGCGAGCACATTCTGCTCGCGCGTCAGGTGAACGTGCCGGCGATCGTCGTCTTCCTTAATAAGTGCGACCTGGTCGATGACCCGGAGCTCCTGGACCTGGTCGAGCTCGAGGTGCGCGAGCTCCTCAGCAAGTACCAGTTCCCCGGCGATGACACGCCGGTGGTCCGCGGGTCCGCCCTCAAAGCGATCGAAGGCGACAAGCAGTGGGTCGCCAAGGTCGAAGAGCTGCTGGCCGCGCTCGACAAGAACATTCCAGTGCCCAAGCGCGAGATCGACAAGCCCTTCCAGATGCCGGTCGAAGACGTGTTCTCGATCACGGGCCGCGGGACGGTCGCGACCGGGCGCATCGACAAGGGCAAGGTGAAGGTCGGCGATGAAGTCGAGATGGTCGGCTTCGGGACCGACAAAAAGACCATCGTCACGGGCGTCGAGATGTTCCGCAAGCTCCTGGACGACGGCCAGGCGGGCGACAACGTCGGCCTGCTGCTGCGCGGCGTAGAGAAGGATCAGGTCGAGCGCGGCATGGTGCTCGCGAAGCCCGGCTCGATCAAACCGCACACGCAGTTCGAGTCCGAGGTCTACGTCCTCACGAAGGAGGAGGGCGGGCGGCATACCCCGTTCTTCAAGGGCTACCGGCCGCAGTTCTACTTCCGGACGACGGACGTGACGGGGTCGGTGGAGCTGCCGGGCGGCGTGGAGATGGTGATGCCGGGCGACAATACGAAGATGACGATCGAGCTGATCACGCCGATCGCGATGGAAGAGCAGCTGCGGTTTGCTATCCGAGAAGGCGGGAGAACGGTAGGGGCCGGAGTGGTCACGAAGATCATGAAATAACTCGGAATGTGGAATTCGGAATGCGGAATTTTGGATTGAGATTTCGCATTCCGCATTCCGAATTCCGCATTGGGAGCACCAATGGCCAGCAAGATTCGGATTCGGCTCAAAGCGTTCGATCATGCGCTGATCGACCAGGCGGCCGCGGACATCGTGCGGACCGCGGAAAAGACCGGTGCGCAAGTCTCGGGTCCGATTCCGCTGCCCACGAAGCGGCAGCTCTGGACGGTGCTGCGCAGCCCGCACATCGACAAGAAGAGCCGCGAGCAGTTCGAGCTCAAGACGCACAAGCGCCTGATCGACATTCTCGATTCGCGCTCGCAGACGGTGGACGCGCTGACCAAGCTCGATCTGCCGGCGGGCGTCGACGTGGAAATCAAAGTCGAGTAGAGACATGAACGGACTGATCGGCAGAAAACTCGGAATGACGCGCGTCTTCGACGCGGCCGGCACGCATGTGCCGGTCACGGTGATCGAGGCGGGGCCGTGCCCCGTGGTCGCCGTGCTCGACGGCCGTGTGGAGCTCGGCTTCGGCGCGAAGAAAGCGAAGAACGCCCCCAAGGCGCTCGCGGGTCACGCGAAAAAGGCCGGCGTCGAGACGACGCCGCGGATCATCCGCCGCTTCGACGTCACGGGCGAAGCGCCGGCGGCCGGCAGCGCGGTGACGGTGTCGATCTTTGCCGAAGGTGATCGCGTGAAAGTCAGCGGCGTCTCGAAGGGCCGCGGCTTCCAGGGCGTCGTGCACCGCCATCACTTCGCCGGCGGTCCCGAAACCCACGGCAACACGCGGCACCGCAAGCCCGGCTCGATCGCCCCGGGTACCGACCCGTCGCGCATCATCAAAGGCAAGCGGATGCCCGGGCATATGGGCGCCCGCAACTTCACCGAGCTCGGCCTGCGGGTCGTCAGGATCGACGCCGAGCGGAATCTGTTGTTTGTGCGCGGATCGGTGCCGGGACCGATGAACGGCCTCGTCACGGTTCGCAAGCAGGGAGGCCCGAGCCGCCATGATTGAGGCTCCTCACTATTCGGCGGCGGGCGCCAGTAAGAAGGCGGTCACCCTCCCCGAAGCGCTGTTCGACGGCACGGTGAACCAGGACGTGCTGCACCGCGCGGTGATCACGTTCCTGTCGAACCAGCGCCAGGGGACGAGTGACACCAAGACGCGCAGCGAAGTCTCGGGCGGCAACCAGAAGCCGTGGCGGCAGAAGGGCACCGGCCGCGCCCGCCAGGGCTCGACGCGCGCGCCGCACTGGCGGCACGGCGGCATCGCGCACGGCCCGCACCCGCGGAGCTATCGGCTCGCGATCCCGAAGAAGATGCGGCAGCTGGCGAAGAAGTCGGCGCTCAACGCGCGGGCGCGTGAAGGCTCGCTCGTCATCGTCGACGCGCTCGAGTACGAGAAGCCGAAGACGAAGGACTTCGCGGCATTCCTCGGCAAGCTGGGTGCGAAAGCCAAGAAGGTGCTGGTGCTGACGGCCAACGATGCGCACAACGTCTATCTGTCGGGCCGCAACATTCCCGACGTGCACGTCATGCGGTTCGCCGATGCCACCGCCTACGAGATCCTGTGGGCGCAGCTGGTGGTCGTGGAGATCGGTGCGTTCGAGGAAGGCGCGGCCAAGAAGGAGGCGAGCGATGCCTGAGCTGCACGAGACCATCGTCCGTCCCGTGGTCACGGAGAAGTCGTCCGCGGCCTACGGCGCGCGCAAGGAATACGCGTTCCGCGTGCATTCCGACGCGACCAAGCCGCAGATCAAAGCGGCGATCGAGTCGCTGTTCAAGGTGTCCGTCACGGATGTGCGCACGATGGTGATGCGCGCCAAGCGGCGCACTTACGGCCGCTACCAGGGCCGGCGGCCATCCTGGAAAAAGGCGATCGTGACCCTCAAAGAGGGCGACGCGATCGAGGTCTTCGAGGGCTAAATGGGCATTCGACAGTTTCGGCCGATGACGCCGGCGACGCGGTTCCGCTCGGTCTCCGACTTCTCCGAAGTCACCAAGACGGAGCCGGAGAAGTCGCTGCTGGAGCCGCTCAAGCGGACCGGCGGGCGCAACAACAAGGGCCATATCACGAGCCGGTACATGAGCGGCGGGCACAAGCGGCAGTACCGGCGCATCGATTTCCGGCGCGACAAGTTCACCATTCCGGCGCGTGTCGCGAGCGTCGAATACGATCCGAACCGGACCGCGCGCATCGCGCTGCTGCACTACAGCGACGGCGAGAAGCGCTACATCCTGGCGCCGAAAGGCCTGAACGTCGGCGACAGCGTGGTTTCCGGTCCCGGCTCCGACATCCGCACCGGCAACGCCATGCCGCTGTTCGAGATTCCGCTGGGCACCGCGGTGCACAACGTGGAGCTGAAGATCGGCCGCGGCGGCCAGGTGTGCCGCGGCGCCGGCACGAGCGCGCAGGTCGTGGCGAAAGAAGGCAACTACGTCACGCTGCGGCTGCGCTCGACGGAAATGCGCATGGTGCGCGGCGAGTGTCTCGCCACGATCGGTGAAGTCGGCAACGCCGAGCACGAGCTGCTGTCCATCGGCAAGGCGGGGAAGACGCGCTGGCTGGGTCGCAGCCCCCGCGTGCGCGGCGTCGCGATGAACCCCGTCGATCACCCGCTCGGCGGCGGCGAAGGCAAGAGCTCGGGTGGCCGGCCGCCCACGAATCCGTGGGGCAAGGTCGAGGGCAAGAAGACGCGGCACAAGAAGAAGCATTCGACGAAACTCATCGTGCGCGGCCGCAAGCGCGGGAAGGCGACGCAGTAATGGGACGCAGCGTCAAGAAAGGTCCGTACGTCGAGGAGTCGCTGATGGTGAAGATTCGCGCCCTCAACGAGCGGAACGAGAAGAAGGTGTTCAAGACGTGGTCGCGCCGCAGCACCATCACGCCCGACTTCGTGGGGCACACCCTCGCGGTGCACAACGGGAACAAGTTCATCCCCGTCTACATCACCGAGAACATGGTGGGCCACAAGCTCGGTGAATTTGCGGCGACGCGCTTGTTCCGGGGTCACGGCGCGAAGGGCTCGGCGGCGGAGCGGGAAGCCTCGGCGGCCGAGGCCCCCGAGGCCCCGAAGGCGTAGCGCATGGAAACCCGAGCGATCCAGCGGGGCGTCCGGCAGTCGGCGCGCAAAATGCGCCTGGTGATCGATCTGATCCGGGGTCGAGCGGTGCCGGAGGCCGATGCGATTCTGCGCTTTTCCAAGAAGCGCGCCGCGCGGCAGATCCATAAGGTGCTGAAGTCGGCGGTGGCGAATGCGCAGCAGGCGGCCCAGCGGCAAAACACGCCGTTCGACGCCGACACGCTGCGCGTGAGCTACGCCGTCGTGAACGAGGGCCAGACGCTGAAGCGGTTCACGGCGGCCGCGATGGGACGCGGCACGCCAATCCTGAAACGCACGAGCCACGTCGAAATTCGCGTCGCCGGCACCGCGCCGGCTGGAGCGCCGCCGGCCGCCAAGGCGGCCACCGCGGCGAAAGCGGAGACGAAGCCGTCGAAGCCGCGTGCCAAACAGCCCGCGACCGCCAAGGCCAAGAAGAAGACGCCGTCCAAGAAAAAGAAAGCGAGCAAGTAAGTGGGACAGAAAACACATCCCTACGGGTTCCGGCTGGGCATCGTCAAACAGTGGCGCTCCCGCTACTTCGCCAAGCGCAACTTCCCGGAGCTGCTCAAGGAAGACGAGCTGATCCGGAAGTATCTCAAGACGCGGCTCAGCCACGCGGCGATCGCCGACGTCCACATCGAGCGCAAGCCCGGCAAGGTGACGGTCACGGTGCATACCGGCCGTCCCGGCGTCGTCATCGGCAAGCGCGGCGCGGAAGTCGACAAGCTGCGCGATGAGCTGGCGCAGCTCACGGGGAAGGAAGTCGGCATCAACGTCGAAGAGATCAAGCGTCCCGAGCTGGACGCGCAGCTGGTCGGCGACAGCGTGGCGCATCAGCTGACGCAGCGCATCTCGTTCCGCCGCGCCATGAAGCGGGCGGTGCAGAGCGCGATGCGGATGGGCGCGCAGGGGATCAAGATCAAGACGGCGGGCCGGCTGGGCGGCGCCGAAATCGCGCGCACCGAGGGTTATCACGAGGGCCGCGTGCCGCTGCACACGCTCCGCGCCGACATCGATTATGCGACGTCGACGGCCAAGACGACCTTCGGCACAATCGGCGTGAAAGTCTGGATTTTCAAGGGCGAGCGGACCGAGGACCTCCACGGCCGCACGTATTCCACGGGCGTCTAAACCATGCTGGCACCGAAGCGCGTCAAGTTTCGCAAGCGGTTCAAGGGCCGTACCTCGGGGATGGCCACGCGCGGCAACACCGTCGCGTTCGGTCACTACGGGTTGATGTCCCTCGAGCCGGGCTGGATTTCCAACCGGCAGCTCGAGGCCGCGCGCGTCGCGCTCACGCGCGAGATGAAGCGCGGCGGCAAGGTCTGGATCCGGCTCTTTCCGGACAAGCCGATCACCAAGAAGCCGGCCGAGACCCGGATGGGGAAGGGGAAGGGGAATCCCGAAGGGTGGGTGGCGGTGGTGAAGCCGGGTCGGATCATGTTCGAGCTCGAGGGCATCGAAGAGTCGCAGGCGCGCGCCGCGCTGGCGCTCGCGTCGGCGAAGCTGCCCGTCAGGTCGAAGTTCGTGAAGCGCGAGGAGCGGTAGGATGGCGACGAAACGGGAGAACAAGCCCGAGGGACTGCGGGAGCTCAAGACGGACGAGCTGGCGCAGAAGCTCGCCGTGCTGAGCGAGGAGCAGTTCCGGCTCGAGTTCCGCCGGGCGACGGAGTCGCTGTCGAATCCGCTGCAGCTGCGCACGATCCGCCGCGACATCGCGCGGATCAAGACCATTTTGAAGGAAAGGGCGTCGGCATGACGTCGGCAGAACAGGTACAGCGCGGACGCCGCAAGGTCCGCACGGGCGTGGTCGTGAGCGACAAGATGCAGAAGACCGTGACGGTCTCGATGGTGCGCCGCTTCGCCCACGCGTTCTACGGCAAGCAGATCACCCGCACCAAGACGGTCGCCGCGCACGATGAGCACGGCGCCAAGACGGGCGACACCGTGCGGATCGTGGAGACTCGGCCGTTGTCGAAACGGAAGCGTTGGCGTGTTGTCGAGATCATCGAGAGAGCGAAATAGCCATGGTGCAGCAAGAATCGCAGGTCAAGATCGCGGACAACTCGGGCGCGCGTCGCGCGCTCGTGATCCGCGTGCTCGGCGGGTCCAAGCGCCGCTACGCGGGGCTGGGCGACGTCGTGGTCGTCACGATCAAGGACGCCATCCCCACCGGCCAGGTGAAAAAGGGCGAGGTCGCCAAGGCGGTGATCGTGCGGACGGCCAAGGAGACGAAGCGGAAGGACGGCTCCTATATCCGGTTCGACGAGAACGCGGCGGTGCTGATCAACGACGAGGGCGAGCCGCGCGCGACCCGCATCTTCGGCCCGGTGGGCCGCGAGCTGCGCGAAAAAAAGTTCATGAAGATCGTGTCGCTCGCGCCGGAAGTGATCTGATATGAAGCCGCTCGTTTACAAGAAGTCGCGGCGCGAGACTGGCCGGGTCCCCGAGCGCCACAAGCTCCACGTCGCCAAGGGCGATGTCGTCCGCGTCATCAGCGGCGAACACAAGGGCAAAGAAGGCAAGATCCTCCACGTCTACCCGAAGCAGTTCCGGATCGTGGTGGAGGGCGTGAACGTGGTGAAGAAGCACAAGCGCGCTACGACGCCGCAGGGCGAGAGCGGGATCATCGAGTTCCCGGCGCCCATCGCCGCCTCGAACGTGATGTTGCTCGATCCGAAGTCGGGCAATCCCACGCGGGTGCGCCGGCGCCATGATAAGGAAGGGAAGCTCGAACGGATCGCGGTGAAATCGGGTCAACCGATCCCGCGGGTGAGGTGAGCATGGCCGACGAACAAGAGAAGCAAGAGAAGAAGCCCAAGCCGCAGCAGCCGAAGCAGGAGAAGCAGGCCAAGAAGCAAAAGCCTGCGGCCGAGGCGGCGGCGCCTGCGCCCGAGTCGACCGAGCCGGTCGAGCCCGCGCCGCGGGCCCGGTTGTGGGACTTCTACGAGCAGCAGGTGCGGGGCAAGCTGCAACAGCAGTTTGCGTTCCGGAATCCGCATCAGATTCCGCGGCTCAAGAAGATCGTGCTCAACGTCGGCATGGGTGACGCGCAGAAGAACCCCAAGGGGTTGGAAGCGGCGGTCGCCGAGCTCGGGGCCATCACCGGCCAGCATCCGGTGGTGACGCGCGCCAAGAAGGCGATCGCGAACTTCAACCTGCGCGAGGGTCAGCCGATCGGGTGCGCGGTGACGCTGCGCGGCGGCCGCATGTACGAGTTCCTCGATCGCTTCATCTCGATCGCGGTGCCGCGCATGCGCGACTTCCGCGGGCTGCCCACGAAGAGCTTCGACGGGCGCGGCAATTACACGCTGGGCATCAAAGAGCAGATGATTTTCCCCGAGATCGACTACGACAAAGTCGAGCGGATTCACGGGATGGACATCACGTTCGTGACGAGCGCCGGGCGCGACGACACCGCGCTGGCGCTGTTGCGCGAGCTGGGCATGCCGTTCCGGGTGGAAACCCCGGCAGCGGCCTAGGAGACTTCATGGCGAAGAAGGCGTGGTTGGAGCGGGTGAAGCGGGGTCCGAAATTCAAGGTGCGGGGCTACTACCGCTGCCAGCGCTGCGGCCGCAGCCGCGGCACGCTGCGGAAGTTCAAGCTGTGCCGCATCTGTTTCCGTGAGCTTGCGCTGCGCGGGGAGATTCCCGGCGTGCGCAAAGCCAGCTGGTAGGGCGGGGGACACGAGATGAGCGTTATTGATCCCGTCGCCGATATGCTCACCCGGGTGCGCAACGCGTGTCTCGCGGGCCACCGCCGGGTCGACATGCCGGTGTCGAAGCTGAAGGTCGCGATTGCCACGATTCTGCGTGACAACCACTACGTCCAGGACTTCAAGGTGCTGGACGATGGTCAGCACGGGCTGCTGCGGCTGTACTTGAAGTATCACAACGATGCCCCCGTGATCCGGGAGCTGCACCGCGTGTCGTCGCCCGGGCTGCGGCGCTACGTGAAAGCGCGCGAGATCCCGCGCATCAAGAACGGCCTCGGCATGGCGATCCTCAGCACGCCGCAGGGACTCATGACGGACCGCGAAGCCCGCACCGCCCGCGTGGGCGGTGAAGTGCTCGCCGTGGTCTGGTAGGAGCGCCGCACGATGTCACGTATTGGGAGAAAGCCCGTGCCCCTGCCGAACGGGGTGACCGCGCAGATCGACGGTCACAAGATCACGGTCAAGGGACCGAAAGGCGAGATCAGCCGGACGTTGCACGAAGACATGGTCCTGTCGCTCGAAGACAGCACGGTCGTCGTGAAGCGCCCGTCCGACGAAGCGCAGCACAAAGCGCTGCACGGTCTCACCCGCACGCTCGTCGCCAACATGGTCGAAGGCGTGACGGCGGGCTTCGCGAAGTCGCTCGAGATCCAGGGCGTCGGCTACAAGGCGGAGCCGAAGCCGTTCGGCGTGCAGCTCGTGGTGGGATTCTCGCACCCTGTCCCCTACCACGCGCCCACGGGGATCAAGATCACGGTGACCAACAACGTCCTCCTGAAGATCGAGGGCGTCGACAAGGAACTGGTGGGCCAGGTGGCCGCGGAGCTGCGTAACGTCCGGCCGCCCGAGCCCTACAAGGGCAAAGGCATCCGCTATGTCGGCGAGCAGGTTCGCCGCAAGGCGGGCAAGACTGCCCAGGCGGCGAAATAGGCCATGCGATCCGTTCGAAAAATCAAAACCGCGGCCCATAGCCGCTACCGCCGGCACCTGCGCGTCCGCAAGAAGATCGAGGGGACGCCCGAGCGCCCGCGGCTGGTCGTGTTCCGCTCGTCGAAGCACATGTACGCGCAGCTGGTGGATGACGCGCGTGGGGTGACGCTCGCCGGCGCCGCGGACACCTCCGAGGGGATGCAGGTGGAAGGCAAGGGAAAAGTGGCGCGGAGCTTTGCGCTGGGCCGGCTCATCGCCGCAAAGGCGAAGGAAAAAGGCATTGCCAAGGTCGTCTTCGACCGCGGCGGTTATCAGTATCACGGGCGCGTGAAAGCCGTGGCAGACGGCGCGCGCAAGGGAGGCTTGGAGTTCTAATGGCTGATCCAAAAGACGAAGCAACGCCTGCGCCCGAGGGGACGACCCCGTCGCCGAACGTGCCGGTGGCCGAAGTGGCGGCGGCGCCACCGCCCCCCCCGGGAGAGCACCGCCCGCCGCGCGGTCCGCGCGGCCAGGGTGGCGGTCGTGGCGGCAGAGGCCGGGGACGCGGTGGCGAGCGCCGGGACGGCGACCGCGGTCAGGGCGGGCGCGACAGCGACGGCATGGTCGAGAACGTCGTCGCGATCAACCGCGTGGCCAAGGTGGTGAAAGGCGGCCGGCGCTTCAGCTTCAACGCGCTCGTCGCAGTGGGCGACGGCAAGGGCCAGGTCGGCATCGCGACCGGCAAGGCGAACGAAGTGAGTGAGGCGGTGCGCAAGGCCGTCGAGGCGGCGCGTCGCCGCATGTCGGAAGTCCCGCTCACGGGCGGCACTATCCCGCACGAGATCATCGGAAAGCACGGCGCCGGCCGCGTGCTGCTGAAGCCGGCTGCGTCGGGAACGGGCGTGATCGCCGGCGGTCCGGTGCGCGCGGTGCTGGAGTGCGCGGGGATCCGCGACATCCTCACCAAGAGCCTGGGCTCGACGAACCCGCACAACATGGTGCGCGCGACAATGGACGGCTTGAAGCGCCTGACGACGGCACGGCGCGTCGCCCGCGAGCGCGGCATCGAGCCCGAGGCGATTCACTATCGGCCCCGTCAGGAGTCCGTCACGGGAGTGACGCATGGGTAGGCTGCCACCCACCAGGAAATACCGCAAGCGTAAACCCGGCCGGGATCGCGTCCTTCCGCCGGCGGGGAAGGGCAACCTGCGCATCAAGCAGGTGCGCTCGGGCAGCGGTCATTCGGCGCGCCTGAAACGGACGCTCGTGGCGCTCGGGCTCAAGCACCATCAGGCTGAAGTCGTGCATGCCGATCATCCCGCGGTGCGCGGCATGCTGCAGCAGGTCCGCCACCTCGTTGAGGTGACAGCCGATGCGAGCCCCGCGGCCACGCCGCGCGGCAAAGGAAAGAAGTCAGATGCCAAGAGCTAAGGCGAAAACGACTCGCAAGCCGCGCGCGAAAGCGGTCGCGGCCACAACGCCGCGCTTGTCGCTGCACGACCTGAAGCCGCCGGAGGGCTCGCACCGCGTGCGCATCCGCAAGGGTCGCGGCCCGGGGTCGGGTATCGGCAAAACGGCCGGCCGCGGCGGCAAGGGTCAGACCGCGCGCCAGGGTGGCAAGGTACGCCCCGGATTCGAGGGCGGGCAGATGCCGCTCATCCGCCGTATCCCCAAGCGCGGGTTCACCAATCCGTTCAAGCAGCCGGCGCAGGTCGTGAACGTCCGCCACCTGGTGCTGCTGGCGGACGGCGTCGAGGTGACGCCCGAGACGCTGTTCGGCGCCGGGCTCGTGCGGCGTCCCGATCACCCGATCAAGCTGCTCGGCACGGGCGAGGTCCAGGGGCGGAAGTTCGTCGTGAAGGGCGTCGCCGTGTCGGCGAGCGCCAAGACCAAGATCGAGCAGGCGGGCGGAACGATCGCGTGAGCAATCCGATTCCCAATCTGTTCAAGGTTCCGGAGCTCAAAGAAAAGCTCCTGTTCACCTTGCTGTGCCTCGTCATCTACCGGATTGGGGCGCACATCGCGACGCCGGGCGTCAACGTCGATGCGCTCGCGGATTTCATGAGCACCCGCGGATCGGGCACGCTGTTCGGCCTGTACGACATTTTCTCGGGCGGCGCGCTGCGCCGGGCGACCGTCTTTGCGCTCGGCATCATGCCCTACATCTCGGCCAGCATCGTCTTCCAGCTGGCGGGACCGGTGTTCCCGGTCATCGAGAAGATGCAGCGCGACGAAGAGGGAAAGAAAACGCTGACGCAGTGGACGCGGTATCTCACGGTCGTGCTGTGCGTCTTCCAGGCGTACGGCTTCGCCCTCTTTACCGAGTCCCTCGCCAACGCCGTCGCCCATCCGGGCTTCGGGTTCCGCATGACGACGATACTCACGCTCACGACGGGCGGCATCTTCGTGATGTGGCTCGGCGAGCAGATCACCGAGCGCGGCATCGGCAACGGCATGAGCCTCCTGATCTTCTTCTCGATCATCGAGCGGATTCTGCCCGAGACGTTCAATACCATCGAGGCGCTCAAGACCGGCACGCTCAGCTTCCCGATCCTGCTCATCGTGCTCGTCATGATGGCGCTGGTGGTGGCGGGAACGGTGGCCGTCACGGTCGCGGCGCGGCGTATTCCGGTGCAGATCCCCCGGAAGGTCATGGGACGTGGACGCATTCGCGAGGGGCAGAAGACCTTCATCCCCCTGCGTATCAACAGCTCCGGCGTGATGCCGATCATCTTCGCGCAATCGCTGATCATCGTGCCGGGCACGATCGCGACATTCAGCGGCGTCCCGTGGCTCAAGAGTTTCGCCGAGTACTTCAATACGACGTCCGTGTGGTACATCGTCGCGAACGCCGTGCTGATCGTGTTCTTCGCGTACTTCTACACGTCCATCATCTTCAATCCGGTGGATCTGGCCGAGAACCTCAAGAAGCAGGGCGCGTTCATTCCGGGCGTGAAGCCGGGCGCGGCGACCGCGGATTACATCGACGAGGTATTGACGCGCATCACGCTGCCGGGCGCCCTGTTCCTGACCTTCGTCGCCCTGCTGCCGATGGTCATCTCCAACACGCTCAACATGCCGTTCGGGTTCGGCGGCACGGCGCTGCTCATCGTCGTGGGTGTCGCGCTCGATACGGTGCAGCAGGTGCAACAGCATCTCCTGCTGCGGCAATACGACGGCTTTATGAAGGGTGGCGGCCCAGGCGGCGGCACCTCGCGGGTTCGCTTCCGCCGCTAGTGCCTGCACTGTAAGTGTTCATACTCATCCTGGGGGCGCCGGGCTCGGGGAAGGGGACACAAGGGAAGATCCTCGCCGAGCGACTGGGGCTGCCCAAGATCACGACCGGCGACCTCATCCGCGGCGCGATGCGGGACGGTACGCCGATCGGGCTCGAGGTGAAGAAGTACTACGACGAAGGCAAGCTGGTGCCCGATAGCGTGGTGCTCGGCATGATCAAAGACGAGCTGGACCGCCCCGAAGCGAAAGACGGCGCGATCCTCGACGGCTTCCCCCGGACGGCCGCTCAGGCCGAGCTGGTGGACCGGACGCTGGCGCAGCGCGGCCAGCGGCTCAATCATATTCTGCTGCTCGATGTGACCGAAGACGAGCTCGTGCGGCGCATGAGCCAGCGCGCCCAGGTCGAAGGCCGCCCCGACGATACTCCCGACGCGATCAGGACGCGCCTGCAGGTCTATCAACGCGACACCGCTCCGCTCATCGCGCACTATGCCCAGCGGGGCATCGTGCACCGCGTCCCCGGCACCGGGTCGGTCGATCAGATCAGCGAGGCCATCAAGCGGATCATCGGTCGATGATCACCATCAAGTCGTCGCGGGAGATCGAGACGATGGCGGCCGCGGGCCGGATCGTCGCCCAGACGCTGGCGCTGGTGGGGCAGCACGTTCGGCCCGACATCACGACGGAAGAGCTGGACCGGCTCGCCGAGTCGTTCATCCGCAGCCATCCAGGCGCGCAGCCGTCGTTCAAGGGCCTGTACGACTTCCCGGCCACGCTGTGCACGTCGATCAATCAGGAAATCGTGCACGGCATTCCGTCGCACAAGCGCGTGCTGCACGACGGCGACATCGTGAGCATCGACGTGGGCGTCTGGCTCGAGGGACTGCACGCCGATTCGGCCGCCACGTTTCCCGTCGGCGACATCACGGCTGAGGCCGCGCGGCTTCTCGAGGTGACGCAGCAAGCGCTCGCCGCCGGAGTGACGGAGGCGCGGGCCGGCAATCACGTCGGCGACATCGGGCACGCCGTGCAGGACGTCGCGGAAGCTGCGGGCTATTCAGTGGTGCGGGAGCTGGTGGGGCACGGCATCGGCGCGTCGTTTCACGAGGAGCCGCAGGTCCCGAATTACGGCAAACCCAAGCGGGGGCCGCGCCTGGTGGCCGGTATGACCATCGCGATCGAGCCGATGATCAACGTGGGCGGCTCGGCGATCCGGACGCTGGACGACAAGTGGACCGTGGTCACGCAGGACGGATCGCTGTCGGCCCACTTCGAGCACACGGTCGCGATCGGAGAGAACGGTAACCCACCTCGCATCCTGACGTCCGAGTGAGGTCAGCCCTTACCTGACTCCTTGGCCCTTGCCCGATCCGACATCCCAGCCAGATTCACGTTGACGTTCTCGGTTGCCCCATCGATCGCAGTTCTTGCCAGCATTCCCGCTACGCGCGCGTCGCTCGCGGCGTTCTGGTTGCCGATATGCTCGATGGTTTGGGCCAGCGCGAGGACGCGGCGGCCGAGCTTGACAACGTCCGCGGGCGGGCGCGAGGCGGCCAGCAACGCATCATCGATTGCGCCGGCGCGGCGGGCATCGCTCTTCGGCATCTTGTAAGCCGCGCTGACGCCCTCGTAAGCTGCCGCATCCTCATCGACCAGTCGCCGGAGCTCAGCGCGGAGCCGCTCGGCCTCGGCGAGGATCTCGCGGGCCTGGGCCTCGACTGCCGCGTACGCTTTGCGACCAACCGTGAGTCGCGCGACCATCGCCACGAGGGCCGCCGCGAGCGCGCCGGCTAGCGCCGCAGCGCTCCCGCCTCCGGGCGTCGGAGCCGCGCCCGCCAGCTCATCGATCCAGCCGTTCAGTGTGGGCGCGGCGTCGCGTGAAGGGGGAGGGGGAGGGGGAGGCGCCGCAGCGCGGATCTTCGCTTCCAGGATGTGACTGGCAGCATCGGATACTCGAAGCGCGGCTTCCGCCGCGCCCACGATCGCGCGCTCGGGAATGAGACCCACGATCTCGCTCTTTTGCACCGCGACGCCGTGCTTTTCCGCCCGGACCTTGATCGCATTGAGCACCACCGCGGGTGAGGTGATGTCGATGTCCAGGAGATTCATGGAGACCTGGGCGAGACCGTCCACGATGAAACCGCTCGCCTGCACACCCGGCAACCCGCCACTCGACGTCCGAATCTGCTTCGCAATGTCTTTGGCAATCGTGACATCTTGAGAATCGAGATAGACGTTGAACGCCACGAGGAACGGGCGCGCGCCGATCGCCGTAGCGCCGGCGGTGAGATGCACGCGGTTCGGCCCAAAGTCGGGATCCAGCTCGCGCCCGCGCATGCCCTCGAATTCGCCTTTCCGGACATCGGGGAGCAGCACGCGGTCGGGACGTGCGGCCGCACGCGCGTAGAGAAACACCGGGATTTTGAGCTCGTTCGCCGCCGCCTCTCCCAGCCGGCGGGCCAACGCGACACAGTCCTCCATCGTGACGCCCGAGACCGGCACGAAGGGGACGACGTCCGTCGCGCCCATGCGGGGATGCTCACCACTGTGTTTGGTGAGGTCGATCCGTTGCGTCGCCACCCGCATCGCTGCCAGGGCTGCTTCGACCGCCGCATCGGGCGGTGCGACGAACGTGAAGACCGACCGGTTGTGCGACGGGTCTTTCTGGACGTCGAGCAGCTGCACGCCGCCAACCGCGGTGAGCGCCGCTTGCAGCGCCTCGATCGTGGCCTGATCTCGGCCCTCGGAAAAGTTCGGCACACACTCGACGAGAGGTGTTGTCACGAGCTCTCCTTACGCCGCAGCGTCATAGCTCTCTCAGTAGGTTCAGCAGCCATTCGTGCATCGCCGGGTTGCCTCCCACCACTTCGCCACCCCCCCCACCACCCTGATCCAGGACGTCCTCGTTTCCATCCGGGCGCGTAATCCGGCCGCCGGCTTCGCGGATCAGCACGACGCCGGCCGCGAGATCCCAGGCCGCAAGGCCCTGCTCCCAGAATGCGTCAAAGTTGCCCGCGGCGACGTGCGCCAAGTCGAGCGCGGCGGATCCGGCCCGGCGAATGCCGCTCGTGTTGCGGGTGACGGCGGCAAACTGGCCCAAGTATTTCTCGAGACCGCCCAGCTGCCGGAACGGGAATCCCGTCGCGATCAGCGCGCGCCCGGGATCGGTCACCGCGGAGACCGACATCCTGCTCTCTCCGCGCCACGCTCCGCCCCCTGACCAGGCGCGATAGACGACATCACGAGTCACATCGTGAATGACGCCCACGCACAACGCACCACCCACCACGCACCCTATTGAAACCGCGTAGTTCGGAAACCCGTGTAGAAAGTTCGTCGTGCCATCCAGCGGATCGACGATCCACACGACGTCGCCCCGCGCGACGAGTGTGGGTGTCAATTCCTCACCCACAACCAGCGATCCCGGGACCGCGCGCTGCAGCGCCTCGGCGATCAGCTTCTCGGAGCCCCGATCGATATCCGTGACGAAATCGTGCTGGGCCTTTTCGGTCCACGCCTGCCACGCGGGCCGGACGGCCGTGCGAAGATAATCGGCGGCACGCGCCGCCGCGCTCGTCGCGATCTTGACTAAGTCGTTGTAATCTCGCACCTTGCAACGCCCATGCGACGAATTTTTAGCGGCATCCAGCCCTCCGGCGAACTCCACATCGGCAACTACCTCGGCGCGGTGCAGAACTGGGTCCGGCTGCAGACCGAGTATGACTCACTGTTTTGCGTCGTCGACCTGCACGCGATCACGCAGGACTACGACCCCAAGAGCCTGTCCTCGCTCACGCTCGATATGGCGGTGAGCCTCTACGCGGCCGGTCTCGATCCCGACAAATGCATCGTGTTCGTCCAGTCGCACGTCGCCGAGCACACCGAGCTCAACTGGCTGCTCACATCGGTGACGCCACTCGGTGAGCTCGAACGCCAGACCCAATTCAAAGACAAAGCGCAGCGCCAGGAGAGCATCCTTGCGGGACTGCTGGCCTATCCCGTCCTGCAGGCGGCGGACGTGTTGCTCTATAAAGCTAGCCTGGTCCCGGTGGGAGAGGATCAGGTGCAACACCTGGAGCTGATGCGGGAAATCGCGCGCCGCTGGAACGCGCGCTACGGCGAGGCTTACTTCCCCGAGCCTCAGCCGCTGCTCACCAGGACCAAGCGGGTCCTGGGACTCGACGGCAAGGCAAAGATGTCCAAGAGCCTGGGCAACACCATCGGCCTGTTCGAGTCGCCCGAGGCGATCTGGGAGAAGCTGCGGCCCGCCGCCACCGACCCCGCGCGCGTGACACGGAAGGATCCCGGCACGCCCGAGATCTGCAACCTCTACACGCTGCACCAGGGGTTCTCGCCGCCGGCAACGGTCGAGGAGGTCGCGGACAAATGCCGCACCGCGGGGTGGGGCTGCCTCGACTGTAAGCGCAAGCTCGCCGACCACATGATCGCCACCCTCGCCCCGATGCGGGAGCGGGCGGCCGCGTTGAAGCGCGACCCCGCCGGCGTGATGGCGCGGCTGCGCGCGGGCGCCGACAAGGCGCGCAACCTCGCGCGCCGCACGATCGCCGACGTGCGCGATCGGATGGGGTTCTTGAAAGCAGGAGAGGACTGATGGTGGCGAGTCGATTGATTGAGATCTTCCGGCTCGATCTCATGCTGCAGATCGGCCTGGCCACGCTTCTCGGCGGAGCGATCGGGATGGAGCGCGAGCTGGGCGGCAAGCCGGCGGGCCTTCGGACCAACATCCTCATCTGCATCGGGTCGGTTCTCTACACGCACCTTTCGCTGGCGATGCTGACCGGCAGCACCGGAGCGATTCCCGTCGGCACCGACACGACCCGCGTGGCCGCGCAGATCGTGACCGGCGTCGGTTTCATCGGCGCGGGAACCATTCTGCATGCGCGCGGCGCCGTGGTGGGACTGACCAGCGCCGCCACGATCTGGGTCGTCGCCGCGATCGGCATCGCGCTCGGCAGCGGTTACTACCTCGAGGGCGTCGGCACCACCCTCGCCGTGCTCGTGGTGCTCGCCGGGCTGGGCCGCGCCGAGAAGATCCTGCAAGCGCACTCCATGCAGTCGACGATCACTATTCACGCGCGCCCCGGACCGACCGTGCTCGAGGACCTGGAAACGCTGGTGCGCCGGACCGGACTCGATATTCTGACCATCTCGAACCGGCAGGAGAACGTCGATCTGGTGATCGAGCTGGAATTGCGCGGGTCGAAGCGCCTCTACGATCAGGCGGTCGTGACATTGCTGCACCACAACCACGTCCGCACCGTTTCCACGGGGGAGTGACGGCGAGGCGCCTGGTGGTGGATCTCGCGTCGCCCCGCGCATCCTGGCGCATCCCGGCCGCGCGCGTGAGTGAAATCGGTGCGGCGCTGGGAAAGCAGTGGGAGCTGGTCGAAATCCGCACTCCCGCCTCCTCCGATGGAGACGGCGCGTCGGGGAGCGGATCGCCTGAGGCGATCGCCGCCGCGCAGGGCGCCGAGATCTACATCGGGTACGGGATCGCGGCGGGCGTTGCGACGGCAAGCAAGGGAACGCTGCGGTGGGTGCACAGCGGCACCGCCGGCATCGGCTCGAGTATCGCGCAGCTCCGCGGCAGCGGCATTCAGCTGACGAACTCCGCGGGTGTGCACGCCGAGCCGATGGCGGATTGGGTGATCGCGGCGATCGCGTACTTCGCGCGCGGGCTGGACCGCATGGCGGTCGCGCAGCGCGAGGGACGCTGGGCCAAGGAAGAATTCGCCGATCATGCCGAAATGCTCCCCGAGCTGAGGGATGTGCGTGTCGGCATTCTCGGCCTCGGCGGGATCGGCAACGCCGTCGCGCGACGCGCGGTGGGTCTCGAGATGCCGGTGGCGGGCGTGCGCCGCCACGCGCGCCGGGGCGGTCCCGCTGGCGTCCGCTGGGTCGGCGGTCTGAACGACCTGCCGCGACTCGCGGCGGAAAGCGATTGCCTCGTGATCGCGGCCCCGCACACCGCGGAGACGGCCGGCGTCGTCAATCGCCAGGTGCTGGAGCGCCTGCCGCGGGGCGCGCTCGTGATCAACGTGTCGCGCGGCTCGCTGCTCGACGAAGCGGCGCTGCTGGCGCTGCTCGATTCCGGTCAGCTGCGGGGCGCCGCGCTGGATGTCTTCGCGACGGAGCCGCTGCCCGCCGGGCACCCCTTCTGGAAGCACCCGCGCGTCCTGATGAGCCCGCATGTGAGCGCGGTCACCAGCCGCTTCTGGGAGCGGGAGACGGCTTTGATCGTGGACAACATCAAACGCTATCTTGCAGGTGCGCCCCTCACGAACGTCGTCGATCTGGAAGCCGGGTACTGAATGGAAAAGATCATCAAGGCCGCCGTGGACCGCGGGGCGTCCGACCTGCACATCAAGGCCGGCGACGTCTTCCGGGCGCGCATCAATGGGCGGCTGGTTCCTCTCACCAAGCAGCGCCTGACGCCCGAGCAGACCAAGGCCATCGCGAAGCAGCTCATCTCCAATGACGACGACCGCAGCCGCCTCGACAAGCTGCGGGACTACGATTGCTCCTGGGGCGTGCCGGGCATCGGGCGGTTCCGCGTCAACATCCTGCGGCAGCGCTCGTCGTTCATGATCGTGATGCGCGTGATCCCCTTCGATGTACCCACGTTCGAGATGTTGAAGCTTCCCGCCGTCCTCGCCGATGTGGCGACCACCGAGCGGGGCATGATCCTCGTCACCGGGGTCACCGGGTCGGGCAAGAGCTCCACGATGGCGGCGATCATCAATTACATCAATCAGACCCAGCACCGCCACATCCTCACGCTCGAAAACCCGATCGAGTTCCTGCATCGCGACATCAATTGCTCGGTGACGCAGCGGGAAATCGGCGTGGATACCGACGATTTCCGCACCGGCCTGCGGGCCGCCCTGCGCCAGGACCCCGACGTGATCCTGATCGGCGAAATGCGCGACGCTGAGACCGTCGACACGGCGCTGAAGGCCGCGGAAACCGGTCACGTGCTCGTCTCGACACTGCACACGCCGGATGCGGTCACGACCGTGAACCGGATCATCTCGATGTTTCCGCCGGAGGAGCAGGATATCGCGCGGCTGCGTCTGTCGGAGGCGCTGCACGCGGTCGTGTCGCAACGGCTGCTGCCGCGCGCCGACGGCCACGGCCGCGTCGCCGCGCTCGAGGTCCTGCTTGCCACCGGCGCGGCACGCGACATGATTCGCGAGCGCGATCGCACGGCATCGCTCCCGGACTACATCAAGGCGTCACGTGAGCAGTACGGCATGCAGACGTTCGACCAGCAGCTGATGGATCTCGTCGCCGACGATGTCGTGACGTTCGAGACGGCCCTCGCCGCCTCGTCCAATCCCTCCGACTTCCAGCTGCAGGTGCGCACGCTGCGGCGCCGCCCCCGGGTGGGCGTGCCGGCGCAAGCGCTGCCGGGGCAGGCCGAGGAGAAGCCGGCGGGCATCGCGGACGATCTGTCCAACATGCTGCCGCCGTGATTTCGCGCTGGCCGCTGGGAATTTTCGCGCCCATTCCCACGCCGTTCGACCCCACGACCGGCGACCTCGCGCCGGCGCAGCTGCTGCAGAACGTCGCGCGCCTCTGCGCTGACGGCGTGCACGGCATCGTGGTATCCGGGACCACGGGCGAGGCCCCGCTCCTCGATCCCGACGAGCAGCGCCAGCTCGTGGCGGTCGCGGGGGAGGCGACGACGAATGCCACCTGGTTGATTGTGGGAACCGGCGGCGAATCGACGCGGCAAACGATCGCGCTCACCAAGGCGGCCGCTGCCGAAGGTGCCGATGCCGTGCTGGTCCGCGCGCCGTCGTACTTCTCCGCGCAGACAACGACCGCAAGCCTCGTCGCGCACTTTCACGCGGTCGCGGACGCGAGTCCGGTGCCGGTGTTGATTTACAACATTCCCAAGTACACGCGCCTGTCGCTCGATCCGGCGATGCTGCAGCAGCTGGCGGATCACGAGCAGATCGTTGGCGTGAAGGACTCGTCCGGCGACCTGAGTAATCTCGCGGCGTATCGCGAGGCCGTGCCGCGGTGGACGGTACTGGCGGGCTCCGCGTCATTGCTGTTTGCAGGGCTCGAGCTCGGTTGCCAGGGCGGCGTGGTGGGCGTGGCCTGCTACGCGCCGAGCCTGTGTGTGCAGCTGCTCCGCGAGTTCGAGCACGGTGATCGGGTGGCCGCCGGCCGCCTTCAGGAGCGGATCACGCCGCTCGACAAGGAAATCGTCGGCAAGTTCGGCCCCGCCGGCGTGAAGGCGGCGATGGATGCCGTCGGATTGTACGGCGGACCGGTGCGCCCTCCGCTCGCGCCGCTCTCGGCGGCGGATCGCGAGCGCGTCAGCGCGCTCGTGCGCGGTGACTGACTACGGCGTGCTGTTTCGCGCGCTGGCGATTTCGCGGCTCGCGGGAACTCCCAATCATGAGAAGGTTCGTGAGATCCTGAAGCGCGAGCTCGAGGCGCGCGGGTTTTCCGTCGAACAGCACGCGTTCTCGGGCCGACCCGCGCGTGTGCTGCTCGGCGCACCGCGTGTGGTGCACGGCATCAACCTGATCGCTCGGCCGTCCGGCCGTCCGGCGGTCCGACCGTCCGTCTGGCTGGTCGCGCATTACGATTCTAAAGGCCAGCCCATCTCGATGGCGTTACGCCTTCTCGGATTCGGCGCGCTGCTGATCGGACTGATCGGGCTGCTCTTCGCCCCCCCCCTCGCCCCCGTGCCGGCCCTTGCCGCCATCGCTCTCTGGGGGGGGGCAGCAATCGCCCTGCTGAATCGCGTGACGGACAACTCGCCCGGCGCGGTCGACAATGCCACGGCGCTCGTGACCGTTTTCATGACGCTCGACCAGCTTCCTCGCGGCATCCCGGTTGGTGTCGTGTTTCCCGATGCCGAGGAGTTCGGTCTGGTGGGCGCGCGAGCATTGGTCAGCGATCGCGCTGCCTGGTTTACTGATGCGGCCGTCATCAACCTGGATGGTCTGGACGATACCGGCCGAGCGACAGCATTCATGCACCGTCCCGGCACAATCAGCGCAGCGATTGTGGCTGCGCTTCGGGCACGTGCGTGGCGCTGGCTACCCGTGGTCGTGGACGGCATTGCGCTGGCGCGCGTGAGTAGGGAGTGCGTCACGATCATGAAGGGGAACTGGCGCACCATGCGCGTTGTGCACCGGCCCGAGGATGCGGTCGATCGCGTCAGATTGGATGGGGCGGCGCTTGTCGCGGCGGGGCTAGCGCGGGTGTTACGCGCTCCCTAGCTTCTTTCGGAGGAGCCCGGCGCATGGCCCCGGGTCCTTGGGCCCCCCAGCGGGGGCCTTTTTATCGTCCAGGAGCGTGCGTGTTCGGTCCCAAGACGCAGTGCGTCGTGGTCGTCGGTGCTCAGTGGGGCGACGAGGGGAAGGGCAAAGTCGTCGACGTGCTCGCCGAGCGCGCGGACCTGGTGGTGCGCTATCAGGGCGGCGCCAACGCGGGACACACGGTTGACACGGGTGAGGGTAAGTCGTTCGTCCTGCATCAGATACCATCGGGTATCCTGCAGGGCGCGGTGTGCGTGATGGGGAACGGCGTCGTGCTCGATCCCGAACAGCTCTTCGCCGAGCTCGATGCGCTCGAGGCGCGCGGCGTCCGCACCGATCACAAGCTGCACATCTCCGACCGAGCCCATCTGACGCTCCCGTATCACAAGCTGCTCGACCGCGCCCGCGAGAAAAAGGACCAAATCGGCACCACAGGGCGGGGGATCGGGCCGACCTACGAGGACAAATACGGACGCCGCGGCGTCCGGGTGGGCGATCTCCGCAATCTCGCGCGTGCTCAGGAAGCCGTGCGGGCGCGCGTCGCAGCAGCGAACCAAATGCTGGGAATGCTGGGAGCGGCGAGCGCGGAGCAAGCAGATCCGGAAGAGCACGTGCAGCTGCTTGAACGGCTGGCGCCCCGACTCCTTCCGTTAGCGGTCGATGCGGGGCGCGTGGTCTGGGAAGCGTTGGAGCGCGGCGAGGCCGTGTTGCTGGAGGGGGCGCAGGGCGCGCTGCTCGACGTCGATCACGGGACCTACCCGTACGTCACGTCATCCAACACGACGGCGGGCGGCGCCGCGGTCGGCGTGGGGATCGGGCCCACAGCGATCGATGCGGTACTCGGTGTTGTGAAGGCCTACACGACGCGAGTCGGGAATGGGCCATTGCCCACCGAAGCGGCGCCCAATGTCGCCGAGCGCATTCGCGAGCTGGGGGGTGAATTCGGCGCGACAACGGGGCGGCCGCGGCGCTGTGGATGGTTCGACGCGGTGGTGGTACGGTACGCGGTGCGGGTGAATGGCCTGACGGGGCTAGCGGTCACGAAACTGGACGTGCTCGACACGTTCGCGGAGATACCGGTGGGGGTCGGCTATCGCCTGGACGGCGAGATCATCGACAGCATGCCGGCGGACGTGGAGACGATCGCGCGGGTCGAGCCCATCTATGAGACGGTACCCGGCTGGCAGAAGAAGCTGTCAGAGGTGCGGCGGCTCGCCGATCTTCCCGCAGCGGCGCGGGCATATGTGGATCGACTGCAGGATCTCGCGGGGGCGCCGATTCGATATGTGAGCGTGGGGACGCGGAGAGATCAGATCATCGAGGTCTGACGGCTTTTGCAAAACGCCAACTATCGTGCATAAAGCAACGCAGTTTGTGTAAGCTGTTACGCTGGGAGCGATTGCCGTGACAGAACTTACGCGACGGGCACTGTTCTTGCCCTTTCATCGTCCGGATTCTCTGCTCAGGGCAAACCGTCGGTGACGGCGGGGCGCAAAGCCAAGGGGTCTCGGATGTGTTGAGACAGCCCGGCTGCCAGAGGCGTGTTCAGCGCCAGCCCGAGGGCGAGAAGGAGTTCGCTTCGCTCACATCGGGTTCTAGGGCGCACGGTGTGCGGCAGGCGATCACCCCCTGGGGAAACCCAGGGGGTTCTCGTTTTTTGGGACTTGTCGTCGGTTAAGTTCGCTCCATGCCTGTTGTCGTCCTTGTGGCGCCCGCCGCGTTCAAAGGCACCCTCGGTCCCCGCCAGGTTGCCGAGGCCATCGCGAGCGGCGTGCGTCGCGCCCTGCCTGAAGCCACTGTGCTCGAGTGCCCCGTCGCGGACGGTGGCAACGGCCTGCTCGATGTGGTGCTTCCCGCCGGCGCGCTGCGCGAGCGGCTCGAAGTCAGTGGCCCGACCGGCGACAGGGTCTCGGCCGAGCTGGGATGGATCGATGGCGAGACGGCGATCATCGAGAGTGCGTCCGCCTGCGGCCTCGCGCTCGTGGAGCCGGAGGATCGCGATCCCCTTCGCACAACCACGCGCGGTGTCGGCGAGCTGATCTGGACCGCCGCCGATCGTGGTGCGCACACCATCGTCGTCGGACTCGGCGGCACCGCGACCGTCGACGGTGGGACGGGCGCTGCGCGCGGGCTGGGATGGACATTCGAGAACGCCGCGGGTGACCAACTGCCCGACGGCGGCGGCTCACTCGTGGAGCTCGCGTCCCTGGGACGGGGATGGGGCCTGGACGCGCGCATCGTGGCACTGGCCGACGTCGCGACTCCGCTCATCGGTCCGGAGGGCGCAGCCCCCGTCTTCGGGCCGCAAAAGGGTGCGCGGCCCGAGGAGATTCCTCAGCTCGTCGCGGGGCTCACGCGGCTCGCGGAGCTGTGGGCTCAGGCAGGACGGCCCGATCTTGGCTCGCTGCCGATGGGTGGCGCGGCAGGTGGATTGGCTGCAGGCCTCGTGTTCTTCGCCAGGGCCGAGCTGGAGCGCGGTGCGAACTGGGTGCTGGAGCGAGCCGGCTTTGATGCCGCATTAGCGAAGGCGGACCTCGTCATCACCGCCGAAGGCCGATTCGACCGGACGTCGCTGGTGGGAAAGGCCCCTGGGGAGGTGGTGCGCCGGGCCCAGGCCGCAAAGAAGAAAGTCGCGGTCGTGGCGGGCAAGGTCGACAATCTGATCGGCGTCCATGCGGTCGAGGGCGACGGCGGCGGGCGGATGCTCGACGCCCCGGCGCTGGCCCGAATGGCGGAGCAGGTCGCGCGCGAGGCGCTGCACCTTTAACTTCCGGCTCCCTATGTCGCCCGCTACAACTGCAGACAAGACAATGGACAAGCTCGTGTCGCTCGCCAAGCGGCGCGGCTTCGTCTTTCAATCCTCCGAGATCTACGGCGGCCTCGGTTCCGTGTGGGATTACGGGCCGCTGGGCGTCGAGCTCAAGAAAAACCTCAAGGAGCGCTGGTGGCGCTCGATGGTCCACGAACGCCAGGACATCGAGGGGCTCGACGCCGCTATCCTGATGCATCCCAAGGTTTGGGAGGCGTCGGGGCACGTCTCGGGGTTCACCGACCCGCTCGTGGACTGCAAGCAGTGCAAGAACCGCTTCCGCGCCGACGATCCCAGGATCAAAGGCACGCCGGGGCAGCCGGACGCTCAATGCCCCGTATGCGGCAGCAAGGGTACGCTCACTGCGCCGCGGCAATTCAACCTGATGTTCAAGACGTTCATGGGACCGGTCGAGGAAGAGGCCGCTGTCACCTACCTGCGGCCCGAAACCGCGCAGGGCATCTACGTCAATTATCTCAACGTGCTGCAGTCCTCGCGCCAGAAGATTCCGTTCGGCATCGCGCAGATCGGCAAGGCGTTCCGCAACGAGATTACCCCGGGCAACTTCATCTTCCGCACGCGCGAATTCGAGCAGATGGAGATGCAGTTCTTCGTGAAGCCGGGCAGCGAGAACGAATGGTTCGAATTCTGGCGCGCCGAGCGAATGAAGTGGGTAGAGGGGCTCGGTATTCGGAGTGAGAAGCTGCGCTGGCACCAACACGGTCAAAACGAGCTCGCGCATTACGCGAAGGACGCCTACGACATCCAGTACGAGTTTCCGTTCGGCTGGCAGGAGTTCGAGGGGATCCACAACCGCACCGACTTCGATCTGTCGAACCATCAGAAGCACGCGGGGAAGAAGCTCGATTACCTCGACCCGAAGACCAACGAGCGGTTCATTCCGTACGTCGTCGAGACGTCCGCCGGCGCCGATCGCACGACGCTGGTGGTGCTCTGCGATGCCTATAGAGAGGAAGAGGTGAGCGGTGCCGAGGCGGCCGAAGGGGAGGAGGGTGGGGGGGGCGGTGGGGGCGGCGAAACCCGTGTCGTACTCAAGCTCAAACCGTCACTCGCCCCGCTTAAGGCGGCCGTGTTTCCGTTGGTAAATAAGGACGGAATGCCGGAGCTCGCCCGTCGTATCCACGACGACTTGCGGCGCCATTTCAATGTCTTCTTCGACGACGGTGGATCGATCGGGCGGCGCTACCGCCGCCAGGATGAAGCCGGCACACCGTTCGGCGTGACGATCGACGGGCAGTCGACGCAGGATCAGACGGTCACGGTCCGCGATCGCGACACGCTGAAGCAGGATCGCGTGGCCGCGGCCAAACTCGTCGAGTATCTGACGCAGAAGCTGGCGGGGTGAAGCGGGTCCTCGTGGAATGCCGCGACCTGTTCTTTCGCGGCAAGATCCAGGAAATCATTCACAGCCGGGGAGCCGAGCCGGTACGGGAGGAGCCCTACCAGCTTGCCGTCGTCGAGCTGGGGAGAGCCGGGGCGGAAGAACGCATCCGAGTCTTGGTCAAGCGCGGTATACCCGTGCTGGCGTTCGGGACGCATGTCGATGCGGCCGCCCTCCGAGCCGCCCGGGATGCGGGAGCGCACGCAGTCCCGAATTCTCAACTGGAAACCGAGCTCCGCGCGCTGCTCTAACTGCCGCGCACGTTGAGGAACAGAGCATGCCTGCCGACCGGAAACGCGTTGATGTCTCGGTACTCGGGGCAGGCGCCGCCGGCCTCGCCGCGGCGCGCGACTTGTCCCAGGCGGGACTGCGCGTCACCGTGATCGAGGCGCGGCCGCGGATAGGCGGCCGCATCCTCACGCGCCACGATCCCCGTTCTCCCGTCCCGCTCGAGCTCGGCGCAGAATTCGTTCACGGTGAAGCTCCCGAGACGCTATCCGTCGCACAAGCGGCGGGTCTGACGGTGATCGAGCTGCCTGCGACTCGCGAGCTCGCGACGGCGGGACACTTCAGCCAGCTGGGGGACCTCTGGGGCGATGTGCAACGCATGAACAAGGAGCTCGCGCGGCGGGTCGCAAAACGGGGCAAGGACTTTCCGGTGAGCGAGTACCTCGAATCGGCCCGGCTGCCGCCGCTGCGCCGCAAGCTGCTTAGAGGATTCGTAGAAGGCTTTTACGCCGCGCGTCCCGAGCGGTTGAGCGCAAAATCGCTCGGTGAGGAAGCGGCCAGCGATGGCGGTGGCGAACCGAGCGCAGGCGAGCGCGACGAGACGCAGTTCCGCATCCTCAACGGTGGCGACGCGTTGATGCAGTGGCTCCGCGACGGGCTGGACCCCGAGCGCGCCGAAGTGCGGCTGAGCACAGTTGCCCACGCCATTCGCTGGAAGCGCGGCCAGGTCGCGGTCGTCTGTCGTGGCGGCGACGGCGCCGCCGGCGAATCCACCGTACACGCGCGCGCGGTCGTGATCGCCCTGCCGGCCGCCGTCCTGAAGGCCGGCGCGCTCGGGTTCGAGCCGGCACTTCCGGCAAAGCAGCGGGCGCTTGCCGGGATCGAGACCGGGCACGTTCTCAAGATCGTGCTGCGCTTTCGCCACGCGTTCTGGGAGAATCCTGAGTTTCTCAAGGAGCGGCGGGGGAACAGCAACGCGGACACCGGCAGGTTGAACTTCCTGCATGCCCCGGGGGCTGAGATCCCCACCTGGTGGACCTCGCTCCCGGTGCGCGCGCCACTCCTCACCGGCTGGGTCGGCGGCGTCACCGCCGAGACGCTGCTCGCCGAGGAGCCTGCATCGCGTCTCGAGCGCGGTCTCGTCGCGCTGTCGGACGTGATGGCGGTGCCGCGGCGCGAGCTGGAGGAGAACCTCGACGACTGGGCCAGCCATGACTGGCGGGCCGACCCGTTCGCTCGCGGCGCCTACAGCTACATCGGCGTCGGCGGGTCGGACGCGCCGCGCGCCCTGGGCCGGCCGGTCGAGGGCACGCTCTTCTTCGCGGGCGAGGCAACCGACGGCGAACAGATCGGCACGGTGGCGGGCGCGCTGGGCAGCGGGCGGCGGGCGGCGCGCGAGCTGCTGCGCGCGACTTCCTGATGGATCGCGACCGCGAGCTGCTGCGCCATTTTCTCGCCGCGCTGGCGTATCGGACGCAAAAGGCCGTACGCGCCGCCCCGGATCATTACGCCGGCTTCAGCGCCGGCAATCGCGTGCGGACGCCGGCCGAGTTGCTGCGTCACATGTCGGCTTTGATGGGCTACGTCCGCACGTACTTCGTGGGTGGGTCGTATCCGATGAAGCCCGAGCCCCTGCCCACTTTCCAGGAGGAAATCGCGCGCTTTCACGAGCTGCTCGAGGCGGTCGGCGGGCTGCTCGCGAGCGGCGCGCCGTGTTCGATCTCCACCGAGCAATTGTTGCAGGGACCCTTCGCCGACGCGATGACGCATGTGGGCCAGCTCGCCATGCTGCGGCGCCTCGCCGAGTCCCCCGTGCCACCCGAGAACTTCATCTACGCCGACATCCGCGCTGATCGGCTGGATGCCGATCAGCCCCCGGCCGCGCGGCCGGACGAGCGCTGGCCCGAGGCGCCGTCTTCCAGGTGATGGCGGCCAAGGAGAATCCCCTAGCTCGATCGGGTTAGATCAAACGGCACAGGAACTCCAGTCGCAGCGCGGTGTCTCCCATGCATGGCAAAATGTGAAGTCTGCGGCAAGGACCATCACCTGTCGTTCGATGTCATTCGCGATGGCACGTCCTACACGTTCGCGCGGAAAGACGGCGCGAACATTCCGCGCCGGCGCTCGAGCAGCTGATTGCATGACGCAAACCGGGCCTGGGGCGCCTGCAATGGCGCCTCGCTGTTGCTATTGTGGTGAATCCATCTCCGCCAGCGCGGGCGATCCCGTCGTCCTCCACGCAGCAGAGCAAGCACCACGTCTGTATGCCCATCGACCCTGTGTGAGGGAGAAACCGGCCGTCTCGCGCACGCGCCCGCTGGTTCTCGCCGCACAAGGCCTCCTGACGGCCATCGTTGACTCGTCCGAGGACGCCATCATCAGCATGACGCTCGACGACGTCATCACGTCGTGGAACGCGGCGGCCGAGCGACTGTTCGGATGGAGCGCCGAGGAGGCGATCGGAAAGCCGGTCGTGGGGCTGCTGATCCCCGATGACCGGAAGAACGAGGAAGCGGTGATCCTCGACCGGATCCGTCGCGGCGACCGCGTCGACCATTTCGAGACCGTGCGCAGAACCAAGGACGGGCGGCTGCTCGACATCTCCCTGACCATCTCGCCGATTCGCGGCGTGGACGGGGAAATCGTAGGGGCGTCGAAGATCGCGCGCGACATCACCGACCAAAAGCGGATCGCTCGTGAGCTCAAGGAGGCCGACCAGCACAAGAACGAGTTCCTGGCGCTTCTGGCGCACGAGCTGCGTAATCCGCTGGGGCCGATCCGGCATGCAGCCAAGATCCTCCGGGCCCGTACTCCCCGCCCCGACGAGTTGGAGTGGGCGACCAGCATCATCGACCGCCAGACCGAGCACATGACGCGGCTCGTCGACGACCTGCTCGATGTGGCCCGCATGAGCCGCGGGACGATCGCGCTGCGGCGCGAGCGCGTCGACATCGCGACGGTGCTCGAGGCCGCCGTCGAGGCGAGTAGCACATTGATCTTGAAGTCACGCCACCAGCTGCGCGTCACCCCGCTGCCCGAGCCGTTGTACGTGGAGGGCGACCCGACCCGGCTGGTTCAGGTCGTCACGAACCTGCTCGACAATGCAGCCAAGTACACCGAGCCCGGCGGCCGCATCTGGCTGTCGGCCGAGCGTGAAGGCGATGCAGCCGTCATTCGCGTCAGGGACAGCGGCATCGGGATTTCCGCAGAGATGTTGCCCCACATCTTCGAAATGTTCAACCACGCTGGGATGTCCGTGGAGCGCGCGCAGGGTGGCCTCGGGGTGGGGCTCTCGCTCGTGGATCGGCTCATCAAGCTCCACGCCGGCACGGTGTCGGCGACGAGCCCGGGGCCCGGAGCGGGCAGCGAATTCACGATCTGCCTGCCGCTCGCGGATAAGAGTCGTAAGCCGGTTGCCGAGTCGCCCCCAGCGGAGGTGACCACTCGCAGCCGGTGCCGCGTGCTGATCGTGGACGACAACGTGGATTCGGTCGACAGTCTCGGCATGCTGCTCGGCATGATGGGCCACGACGTCACGACGGCGAACGACGGGCAGGGGGCGTTGCACGTCGCCGCCACGTTCCATCCGGACGTCGCCATCCTCGACATCGGGCTTCCCACCATGAACGGCTACGAGCTGGCGCAACGGCTGCGCCAGGAGCCGTGGGGAAAGGATCTGGTGCTCGTCGCGCTCACCGGCTGGGGTCAGGAGGAGCATCGGCGGCGCACGGCCCAGTCGGGGTTCAATCATCACCTCACGAAGCCGGTGGAACTGGACGCCCTCCAGGAGATTCTGAATGTCGCGGCCACGAGCGTGCCCGCCGACAAGCCCACCGTTGGTTGATTCGCGCAGGACGTTATCTTCCCACACCATGATCCATACCACGACGGTCAGTCTCGCGCCCGCCGATGTGCTCGCCCGCGCTCAGGAGTTCTTTGCCGAGCGCGTGCCCAACGCGGCGGCATTCCTCGAGAAGAGCGGCCCCGGCTTCGTCACGCTGCGCGGCCAGGGTGGCGAGGAAGTCGTGGTGAGCGCCTGGGAGGAGAAGGAGCAGGGCGTCACGCGCATCCGCGGCTCGACGCTGTTTTTCGATCAGGCGCTCGATCGCTTCCTCTCCACCCTGCCGCTCACGTCAGCGGTCGAGGTCGCCTGAGCGCCGCCGTGGGAGAGCGTTTTCCCGTGCGCGTCATGGTGACGGACGCGTGGGACAACGTGAACGTGCAGGTCGATGGCACGACAACGGTCGCGCAGCTGAAGCGCGACGCGCTGCGCGCCACACTGAAGCAGGCGCCGCTCGATGAGCGGGAGTACGTCGTGAAGTTCCGCGGCGCCGCCGTCCTCGATGAGTCGCAGACGGTGCGGGCGCTCGGCGCGGTCGCCAACGCGCCGTTCATCGTGCTGCCGGCACGCCGGCGACCCGTACGGTGACAACCTCCACGTTCACGAGGGCCGTGACGATCTTCGCGGTCGGGTTTCTGCTGTTGAACGCCGTGTTGCTGGCGATGATCAACCACTTCGTCTGGGCCGCGGCGTGCGGCATCGGCGCCGTGCTCACCGTCATTGGCTGGTTCCGCTACCGCCGCGCGATGGCAGAGGTCGCCGACGCGCGCAAAGAGATGAAGCGCGAAGTAGAATCGATCCGCGACCTGCTGCACACTCACCGCCGCGACTAAGTGCCTACCGCCGTAACCTGGAATTCCGCCTGCCGGCATCACTACGGCGGGGCGGGACACCCCGAGCGGCCGCAACGCTTCGAAGCGGTGCTGGAAGCGCTGCGCCGGCCTGAGCTCGCCGCGCTCATTTCCTGGGTCGCCGCACAGCCCGCGGAGCGGTCCGCGATCGAGCATGTGCATCCGCCGGAGTACGTGAGCATGCTCGAGAAGCTGGCGGAGCGGGGCGGGGGCGCCCTCGACGCCGACACCTTCCTCGGCCCGCGCAGCTGGGAGAGCGTGCTCGCAGCGGCGGGCGTCGCGCTCAGTGCGGTCGAGCAGGGGATCTCCACGGGGACGGCGTTCGGCATCACGCGACCGCCGGGGCACCACGCCCTCGCGGCCCGGGCCATGGGCTTCTGCTTCCTCAATAACGTCGTGCTCGCCGCGCGCCAGGCGCAGCAGCTCGGGCAGCAGCGGGTGTTGATCGTGGATTGGGACGTGCACCACGGCAACGGCACCCAGGCGCTGGTCGAGCACGATCGCTCCATTCGCTTCGTGTCGATGCATCAGCATCCCTGGTATCCGGGCACCGGGGCGGAGGACGAGCGCGGCGTGGGCAACGTCTTCAACATTCCGCGCCCCGGCGGCCTGCCGCGCGCCGTGTACGCGCGCGACTTCCTCGCCGGCGTCGATGCCGCGCTGTCGGGCTGGGAGCCGGACATCCTGCTGATTTCCGCCGGCTTCGATTCACTCAATGGTGATCCGCTCGGCGAGTTCACGCTCGAGCCCGACGACATCACCCAGTGGACGGAAGCCTTACGCGAACGCATGGGCGCGCGCCCCGTCGTCGCGGTGCTGGAGGGCGGCTACCGGCTCGATCTGCTGGCGGCTGGTGTTGTGGCGTTAGTGCGAGCGCTATCTTGAACGCGTGACCGTCACGACCGTAGCTCCGCCGGGACAGCCCCAGGCTTCCAAGAACTGGCCCACCAGCATCTACCGGCGTCCCGATGGGACGCTGGAGCAGGACATCTCCCCGGCGCGCATTCGCGAGATCCTCCAGGCCGGTGAAGGCGAGCTGTGGGTGGATATCGACAGCACGAACATGCATCAACACGCGCTGCTCGAGAAAGTGTTCGAGTTCCACCCGCTGGCCATCGAGGACACGCTCTCGCCGGGCACGCGCGTCAAGTTCGAAGAGTACGACCGCTATGTCTTCGTGGTGATGGCGGTGATTCGGTTCGATGAAGGCACACCGGAGCCGTTCGATATCGCCACCTCCAACACCTACTTCTTCCTCGGCAAGAATTTCCTCATCACCGTCCACGCCGTGCCGTCCAAGAGCTGCCTCGCGATACGGGAGCGGCTGATGCGCAATCCCGAGCTGATGGCGCGCGGCGTCGAAATGACGATGCACAACATCATCGACCAATCGGTCGACGCGTATTTCCCATTGGTCGAAGAGCTGAACGTGATGGTGGATGGCCTGGAGGAGCGGCTGTTCGAGCAGTTCGACGAGAAGCTGATTCACGAGATCTTCAAGGCCAAACGCGCGTCGTTTTCCATGCGCCGGCACGTCGGCCCGCTGCGCGAAGTGCTGAACATCCTGACGAACCGGCCCTGCGGCTACATCCGTCCCGAGACCCAGCTCTACTACCGCGACATCTACGACCACACGATCCGCATCGTGGAATCGATGGACAGCGTGCGCGACCTGCTCGCGGGCGTGCTGGAGACGTATCTGTCGCAGACGTCGAACCGCATGAACAAGGTGATGAAGCAGCTGTCTATCGTCGCGACGATCGCGCTGCCGCTCGTGGTGATCGGCGGCGTCTTCGGGATGAACTTCAGTCAAATGCCGCTGACCCATCATCCGTTCGGTTTCTATATCGCGCTGGGCACGATGGCGGTGGTGTCCGGCGTCATCGTCTGGTGGCTCCAGAAGCAACGATGGCTCTGAAGCTGCACGTCGAGCAGGCGTCCATCACCACCCGCCACCCGTTTGCCATTGCCCGTGGCTCGACCAACGGGTACAAGCGCGCCTGGGTTCGCATCACCGATGGCGACGGCCAGGAAGGGTGGGGCGAAGCGGACCCGTCGTCGTTCTACGGCGAGACTCTCGACACAGTGCTGGCGACGTTCGAGAAGCTCGCCGGGCACTTGCCGCGTGACCCGTTTGATCTCGAAGCGGCGGAGGCGCGCTGGGAGCAGGTGGTGCCGAGGAATGGCGCGGCGCGCGCCGCCTTGTCGGCGGCGTTGCACGATCTGGTCGGCAAGCGGCTTGCCCAGCCGCTGTGGCGGCTGTGGGGCCTCGATCCGAAGAAAGCGCCCCTCTCGTCGTTCACGATCGGACTCGATACCGATCAAAAAATCCGGGCCAAGGTCCAGGAGGCGAAGGACTACCCCATTCTCAAGATCAAGCTCGGCACCGATCGGGACGAAGCCATCCTCAAAACGATTCGCGACGCGACCGACAAGCCGATCCGCGTCGACGCGAATGCCGGATGGGACGTCGCGCGGGCGAAGCAGATGATTCCGGTGCTGAAGGACTACGGCGTCGAATTCCTCGAGCAACCGCTCGCGCCGCAAGACATCGACGGCCTCGCGGAGGTGCGCAAAGTCGCCAGTGCCAATCATCTCCCCGTCGTCGTCGACGAGAGCTGCCTCGTTGCCGCCGACATCCCGCGCCTCGCCGGCCGGGTGGATGGCATCAACATCAAGCTGGCCAAATGCGGCTCGCTGCGGGAGGCGCTCCGGATGATTGCGACGGCGCGTGCGCACGGCATGCTGGTCATGGTCGGCTGCATGATCGAGACGTCGCTCGGCATCACCGCCGCCGCGCACCTCACGCCGCTGGTGGACGCGG
>Ga0209377_1000025_pt1 | contig 71475 bp, 70 predicted proteins | sample GraSoiAngelo_141_FD_185898 | JGI IMG/M metagenome (GOLD analysis project Ga0209377, IMG submission 185898) | Grasslands soil microbial communities from the Angelo Coastal Reserve, California, USA - 14_0929_12_40cm (SPAdes) (version 2) | ecosystem: Environmental > Terrestrial > Soil > Grasslands ...
TGATCCGGCACGCTTCGATTTGCCGCGCAGCATGCTCGACTCGGACAACTCTAGCTTCAGCGGATTAAAAACAGCGGTGCGATATTTACTGCCGAAATTGCACGGCGATTTTTTGGCGGATCTTTGCGCATCGTTTCAGCAGGCGATTGTCGACGTTCTGGTGCGCAAAACAATCGCGGCGGCACAGAAGTACGACGTCGATCTTGTGACGATGAGCGGCGGGGTGAGCTGCAATCGTGAACTGCGGCGGCAATTGGCTGAGGCCAGCGTCCGCGCAGGATTCGACTTCAAAAGCGCCGAGGCCTGGTTATGCACTGATAACGCCGCGATGATAGCGTTCGCGGCGTTATTGCGATTACAAGCGGGCTTCGAATCGAAAGTAACTGAAGAGATCGATCCGAATCTCAAAGTAGCGTAAGCGCCTCGCTTGCGGCCGCAGAAGATTCCGCAACCGGGACGGTTGCGCTATTTCAATATTCACGCTCTAAAAGATAATTTGCCAGAGCGTGCAGGGGTTCGGCGGCGTCGCTGTGAAAGACCGACAGGGCGTTGTGCGCCTGGCGAGTAAGCCGCTTGGCTTCGGCGCGCGATTTCTCCAAACCAATCACCGCTGGGTAGGTCGCCTTCTTTGCGGCGATATCTTTGCCGGCGCTTTTCCCCAAAATCTCCGATGTCTGCGTTACGTCGAGGATATCGTCGATCACTTGAAAAGCCAGGCCCAGTCCCCGCCCAAATTGCGTGACGGCCCGGAGTTTTTTCGGATCTGCGTTGGCGCTCATTGTGCCGAGGCGGACCGACGTGGTCAATATCGCGGCTGTTTTCTTTTCGTGGATATAACGCAATTGGTGGCGCTTCACGTCTCTGCCTTCGGCTTCGAGATCGGCCACCTGACCGGCAATCAATCTTTGACTTCCTGCTGCCACTGCGATTTCGCGCAGCAAGCTCGACATGTCGTAGCGTGGCGCTGGCCTGGTATTGGAGACAATTTCAAACGCGATTGTCAGCAGCGCGTCTCCAGCCAGGATCGCGATGCCGTCTCCGAAGACTTTGTGGCAGGTGGGACGGCCGCGCCGGAAATCGTCGTTGTCCATGCTCGGCAGATCATCGTGCACGAGCGAATAGGTGTGGATGCATTCGAGCGCACAGGCGAGGGGAAGAGCGCTACTGATTTTTCCGCCGCAAGCTTCGGCTGCTGCGAGACAGAGAATCGGTCGCAATCGTTTGCCTCCGGCAAAGAGGCTGTAGCGCATCGCTCGGTGAAGCGTCGTTGGTTCCGTGTTTGGCTTTGGCAAATAATGATCCAGCGCGCGGTCGATCAGTTTCTGGCGAGAAGTGAGATACGTTTTGATGTTCACGATTCTGGATGCGCAATGCTGAATGCTGGATGTTGCGCGGCTGATTATCTAGCACCTAATATCAAGAATCCAGCAACAGAATGTTAGCCTTCTAACCTGTCTCAAATATTTTCGGCTGCCTCGGTTGTGGCGACTGGCTTTGTCCGCGTGGCGAGGAACGCGCCAAGGAGCAAAATGGCGGCGCTCCACAGCTGAGCGTGACCGAGACGTTCGCCATAAATCCACGCTGAAAGTCCCAGCGCGCCAACAGGGCAGAGAAGCTGGAGCGATTGGGCGAGGGCCACGCCGATTTCCCGGATTGCGACGTAATAGAGGACGTGCGCCAGTGTAATGCAGCTCACGGCAGAGATGATCAGAACCAGGTTCGCGAGCGCGCCAGCGTGAAGCGGCGTATCGGCCTTGCCAAAGGCGAGAGTAAGTGGAAAAAGCAGCGCCGAAGTGATGAAGCTAATCACACCGAAACTGCGGATCGACCCAAGCTCCGCTGATGGGCGTTTAATCAGAACACCGTAAAGTGCCCAGCAAAATGTGGCGGTGAATGCAATAAATAAGCCAGGAATCGCGATATGCCCTGATTTCCATCCCGGTTGAAACCAAACAACTCCGAATGCGCCGATCAATCCCAGGCCGGTGCCCAATTGAAACTGCCATTGACGAATGACGTGGCGCTCTTCAGGGAAAAAGACCAGCGCAAGCAGCGCTGTGAAAATCACCGAGGCGCGTGTGAAGATGGTGTAAACGCCCGGGCCCACGTAAGAGAGGGCCATCACTTGTGTAACCTGATGGACAACGTTAGGCAGGCAAGGCAGGATGCAAATCGTTACAGCGCGCCAGTGGATGGACAGTCCACGGTGCCGCATCCCGTAAATCAGCAGAGGCGCGATTGAAACGCATGCCACCAGATAGCGATAGAAATTCTGCGCCCATGGATCGTAATAACGGTTGAGGTAGTACTGGAACAGCGATGGCGTGGACCAGATGAGAACGGTGGCGAAGACCGCGGCGTAGCCTTCCGAGGGTTTGACGCGACCGCGTAGATCGACAATCTCCCGGGTGGAATTCAGTTGGTTCATCGCTTTTCTTTTTTGGCGCGTTAATTTGCTGGCTTACAAGTGCGAAATCCCTCAAAAAGTAAGCCCGAAGGAGAACAAAATTATGATGTTTACCAGTCGAATCACAATATTCCTGATCGCCGCCGGATTTTTCGGCATGGCGAGTTTTGTATCAGCCAAAGAAAAAGCAGCCGGAGCCGTCGGGACGAGCGAGTACGCCAAGGGCGTCCAATTGTTCGACAGCGGGCAGTACGAGCCGGCGGTCACGGAGTTTACCAAGGCCATCTTGGCAAACGATAAGCAGCCCGCATTCTATGACAGTCGTGGGTTTGCCTATTTCGCGCTCGAGCGATTCCAAGAAGCAGCTGCTGATTTTTCCAAAGCCATTGAGCTGTCGCCGAAAGATGAACGCGCCTACATCGGACGGGCCCAAGTTGCACTAAAGCAAAAAGATTACCAGCAAGCGCTGGCTGACACTCAGAAGGCGCTGGAGATCAAGCCCGATGAGGTCGCTGCTATAAAGTTCCGCGGCTACGCCGAGATCGGGCTCAGCCAGTGGGACAAGGCGGTCGCGGATTTCGCAACCGTTATCCAAAAACAGCCGGACGATCTGCAGAATTACGATCGGCGCGCATTAGCATATCGGGGTTTGAAAAACTTCGACGCGGCTATTGCCGATTATACAGATATACTGGAGAAAAAGCCGAACGATGCGGAGACTCTGACCAAGCGCGGTTACACTTATAGCCTGATGGGGCAATACGAGAAGGCAATCGAAGATTACCAAGCTGAGTTGAAGCTCAATCCGCAAGACAATGATACTTTTCAGCGCTTGCAGTTTGCCCAGGGGCGACTGGCCGCAAAGAATGCGCCACCTCCAACAGCAACGCTCACGCCGACTCCCGAAAAACCGGGGCTGATCGCGCAGATCAATCCGCTGTATATCGGGATCGCCATCGTCGGGCTGATTGTGATTGCTGTAATCGTGCGTCTGATCACACGAGGGAAGGTAGAGCCTAAAAGCCACCGAATCCGCTAGGGTAGTGACATCGCGTCGCGATGGCGGGGCGGCGCGGGGGGTTGCGGTTCTATCGACGAAGAAATTCCTTTGACACAGCGATGCGCGCAGTTAGCTTGCGGACGCTTTTTGCTGGAACGAGGTGGTCCCATGGTCGTTCAAATTGCAAATTTGACGCGGCTTTGGGACTTTTGAATCTCAGGCAGAGGGCGAAACCGGTTTGCCGTTTGGCTCTGCCGGAGAACGGAGAGCACGAGATAAATGACGAGCGGCCCATGTAGCTCAGTTGGCAGAGCACGTCCTTGGTAAGGACGAGGTCACCGGTTCAATCCCGGTCATGGGCTCCAGAACAAGCTCAGGACCGGCAGTGGAATAATTGAAGAAAAAGGAGACAGTTTAATTAAACAGGAGAATTGAAATGGCTAAGGAAGCATTCAAACGCGATAAGCCGCATGTGAACGTTGGCACGATCGGTCACGTGGATCACGGCAAAACCACCCTCACCGCGGCGATGACCATGGTGCTGGCAAAAAAGGGCATGGCCGAAGTGCGTGCTTACGAATCGATTGACAACGCGCCCGAGGAAAAAGAACGCGGCATTACGATTAACACTGCCCACGTCGAGTACTCGAGCGAGAAACGCCACTACGCGCACGTCGATTGCCCCGGTCACGCCGATTATATCAAGAACATGATCACTGGCGCAGCCCAAATGGACGGTGCCATCCTGGTCGTCTCGGCCGCGGACGGACCGATGCCTCAAACCCGCGAACATATCCTGCTCGCGCGGCAGGTCGGTGTGCCCTCCATTGTTGTCTTTCTCAACAAGACCGATATGGTCGACGACCCCGAGTTGCTCGATCTGGTTGAGATGGAGGTGCGCGATCTTCTTACGCAGTATGAATTTCCCGGAGACAAAATCCCTATTGTCAAAGGCAGTGCTCTTAAGGCGCTCAATGGCGATCCAGAGGCGGAGAAGCAGGTAATTGCCCTTGTGGAGGCAATTGACGATTACATCCCTGTGCCTGAACGCCCCGTCGATCAGCCGTTTTTGATGCCGATCGAGGACGTGTTCAATATCGAAGGCCGCGGCACCGTCGCCACTGGTCGTGTCGAACGCGGCGTTCTGAAGAAGATGGGAGAAGTTGAACTAGTCGGAGTTCGACCGACTCAGAAGACGGTCGCGACTGATATCGAAATGTTCCGCAAGCTTCTCGACGAAGCGCGCGCGGGCGATAACGTGGGCGTTTTGCTGCGTGGTTTGAAGAAGGAGGACGTCGAGCGCGGCCAGGTCATCGCCAAGCCCGGGTCGATTACGCCGCACAAAAAGTTCAAGGCGGAGGTCTATGTTCTGAGCAAGGAGGAGGGCGGACGGCACACGCCGTTTTTCTCAAATTATCGGCCGCAATTTTATTTCCGCACCACGGATGTGACCGGCACGGTTAAGTTGCCTGAAGGCGTGGAAATGGTGATGCCTGGCGACAACGTCTCCATTGAAGTCGAGTTGATTACGCCGATCGCGATGGAGAAGACGATTCGCTTCGCCATTCGTGAAGGCGGCAAAACTGTCGGCGCAGGTCGCGTTAGCGAGATTCTGGATTAGTATTCTTCCTCTGCCTCTTCCTCTCACTCGGCTCAGTTGAGCGGGGCTCGGGAAGAGGAGATTAAGAGGAAGCGGAAAATTAAACTTACGCCAGTAGCTCAATTGGTAGAGTAGCGGTCTCCAAAACCGTCGGTTGGGGGTTCGAGTCCCTCCTGGCGTGTTGAAACAGCCTCGAACGCCGAACGCCCAACGTCGAACTCTGAACTTCGAACTTAGCAGTAGATAACTTGGGCGTTGGACGTTAAGCGTTGGATGTTCGATGTTTTGATTTAGATGATTTCGAAGGTAAAAAACTTTCTTAGTGAAGTGAGGGTCGAGCTCCAGAAAGCTTCCTGGCCTTGGGACCTAAAGGAAAGAGGTTTCCGTCGCTACAAAGAGCTGTCGGACTCGACGGTCGTGGTCGTGATCGCAATGGTATTGCTGGGCGGTTTTGTCTCATTCTTCGATTTCGTGCTCGTGAACTTTGTCCACTTCTTTACGCGGTTGCACTGATTTATGGCTCAAACACTTACAGGCAGAGATCAATGGTATGTCGTGCATGTGCTTTCCGGTCAGGAAAACAAGGTGCGCGAGAACATTTTGAAACGCGTCAAGACCGAGGAAATGGGCGACTTGATCTACGAAGTGCTCGTCCCGACCGAGCGCGTCTCGGAAATCAAGAAAGGCAAGAAAAGCGAGACTACTCGCAAATTTTTCCCTGGATACCTCATCGTCAACATGCATTTGCTCGACGAAAACAATCAGCTTGTCGGCCGCACCTGGTATTTCATTCGCGACACGCCCGGAGTAATCGGTTTTGCCGGCACCAAAGACAAGCCCATCCCAATGCGACAATCGGAAGTGGATAGCATGCTGGCGCAAATGAAGGAGCGCGAAGAAAAGGTGAAACCGAAAGTCACCTTCGAGGTGGGCGAATCGGTGAAAGTGGCCGACGGCCCGTTCCAGAATCAGACCGGGATCGTCGAAGAAATCGATCCCGAGCGCGGCAAATTGCGCGTGTCCGTCACAATCTTTGGCCGCGCCACTCCGGTCGAACTTGAATACTGGCAGGTCGAACGCGGATAAGATCGACAATCACTCAACTCTCAGCTAACAACTCTCAGCTAACAACTCTCAACTGTTCAGATGGCTAAAGAAAAAGTTGCCGAAATAAAACTGCAAATCCCGGCGGGACAGGCGAATCCTGCGCCGCCTGTGGGCACCGCGCTCGGACCGCGCGGAGTCAACATCATGGCGTTCTGCAAAGAGTTTAACGCCGCTACTCAGAAGCAAGCCGGCGACGTTCTCCCGGTCGTCATCACGGTTTACAAAGACAAATCGTTCACGTTTATTACAAAGAGCCCGCCAGCCGCCGTGTTGTTAAAGAAAGCGGCCAACATCGCCGCAGGTTCCAAAGAGCCGAACAAAACGAAAGTCGGCAAAGTCACGCGCAAGCAAGTCATGGACATCGTGAACACCAAGCGCAAGGACCTCAACGCCCGCGATGACGGAGCCGCCTTCCGTATCATTGCCGGAACGGCCCGCCAAATGGGCCTCGAGATCGTCGATTAAAGATCGACATCGACTGGGGATTACGCGGATTCGACGGATTGGGGAGCGCACGCGCTTCGCGTGCTGGATTCGCATGCCGAATATTATCGTCATTACCGCTACCGCAGCTGCTGCTGCTGGCGCTGCCCCTTGATGAGCATTTGTGTAAAGGCGCCTGCCATCCCAGCCAACATGAAGAAGGGTATAAAGATTAGTCCCATGCACGCGTAAAGAAGGCCCAGCATTTTGCCTGCCTGCAGTGGAGCAACACGTTTAATTCGTCGGATCATTGGCTGAGATTATGATCAGGTCGTCCTTTCAATTACAATCGCGGTTATTCGCGAGGGTTGTGGAGGTTAGGGTTTTGTCTGATTCGGCGGGCGGGCTCCAGTATTATCACGCGCGTGCGCAACGCGATTGCGCAAGGGGGGCCAGTCGCCGATCACTGCTTCCAGTTGATCGCCCGCGCGGATCGGGCCGACACCCGAGGGCGTTCCGGTCAGGATGACATCACCCGGCAGCAACGTCAGCGATTCACTGGCGAATGAAACGAGGTGCGCGACCGAGTAAATCATCAGGCTCGTGCGTGTTCGTTGTCGGACTTCGCCGTTTTGCCGCAATTCGATAGGCACATCGCTAACATCGACATCTGCATAAACGAAGGGACCGACCGGCGTGTAAGTGTCGAACGATTTGCACCGGCCAAATTGCTTTTCCTCTTTTTGCAGATCGCGATCTGTGATATCGAGGCCGATTGTGTAGCCGAAGACGTGATCGAGCGCATCATTCACGATTACGTTTTTCGCTGGAGCGCCGATCACCACCGCGAGCTCCACTTCGAAATCGGTTCGATGCTCGGGAAACACGATCTCGATCGTACCCTGATGCGCCAAGAGCGAACTAGGCGCCTTAAACCAAATCAACGGCGCTCCCAATTCAGTTCGTTTCATCTCGGCGATGTGATCGGAGTAATTCAGGCCGACTGCGATTAATTTTGAGGACGCAACCGGGAGATCGACATGCAAATCTGCGAGTTTGCGGACATCGCCAGTCGGTTCGATCTCGACCCAGTACGGTTTTGCGAGCACGTGCACGTCGTTGCCGCGCACTTCGCCGTAGAAGAAACTGTCGCCCAATCTGAACCCACCAAACGTCCGCATGAGCGAAATTGTAGGGCAACTGCTCCGGTTGCCGAATGAAATCTCGGCAGCGAGTGCCTGCCAACAGCGCTGCAGAGTTATCGCGTCACGTTGCTGGGGCAGATTCACGGGAGTAACATGCAGCTATGCCAAAAAGCATACTGATGCTGACGTTGATTCTCATCGCTGGCTTTAAAACATGTAATGGCACGAAGCCAAATGCGTTAGCGAAATCCAGCACCACCATGAATAAGCCCACGACCTCTACCCAAACGTTGGCGGAAAAGCCCACCTTCGCTTCGGACATCAGGCCGATACTCCAGTCCCGCTGCCAGCCCTGTCATTTTCAAGGCGGCCAGATGTATGAGAAGCTGCCATTCGATAAACCAGAAACAGTTACTAAGCTGGGCACAAAGTTGTTCACGCGCATCAAGAACGAGGACGAACAACGCGTCATCAGGGAGTTCCTCTCGAAACAGTCTGAGAGTGCTGAGCCCTAGCGAACGCCGCGCGATGTGAACTCACCGAAGGTCTTCATCGCGTGTCATTCCGAAACAAGTGACGCGACCTCGCGATCGAAGCTTAGAATACGCAAGTTAGCGAGTGTGATCTATGAGCCCGGGTGAAGTTCCTCGCTCCGCTCGGAATGACCATTGCACTATTTCAGCACGACCCCCACAAAGTCGCGCACCGGTTTCTGCTCGGGAATCGAAAACGCGCTGCCATTCTCGCGTGTGACCCAAAATGCGCTCGATGAGCCGCCATCGAGATTCAAAGCGCGTTGAATTTTCAACCCATTGACCAACGGCGTTGTGGCAAGAATCATTCCCAACTCCGCGAGCGAGATTTCCGAGCAGACTCCCACCAATGCGCGATCATTGGCTGCGGTTGCGGCAAAGGTCCGACGTGCAGAGTTTGAATCATCCAACCCACGGACGCGTTCATAATGATCTACAAGGAAAGGCCCGCATTGAACCGCAGCATTCACTTTTTCTTGCCGTGAAAATTCGCGGACGCGGAAGATTTGCACGCCGCGTGGTGATGCGCCGAGCACGCCGGTGATCAGTCGAGCGCGTTTCAAGGGCGTAAGTAGTTCGCCGTCGCTGATCAACAAGCCAATTGGCGCAAAGTCGGCGTCAAAATATCCGCCGTTGACACCGGCAAGACATTTCTGGCGTACCATCGTCTCAGACAAAGTCTCGCCCCTTTGATTGTCGATTACATGCAACGTGCAAGATTTAGCGGAAAAAATTGCAAGATCGACAACCGCGTGCTCCTGTCGAGCACTATCATCCAAAACGACGTGGCGATGTAGAACGCCGGCCCGTCCGGGCTCCGAGTCTGTGGTGCGAATCGACCACTCCGCGCGCGCCGTGACCGCGACGGAAAGAAGAAAAAGCGCAGCCCTAAGCTTTGCCACCGTACCTGGTCAGCAACGCTTGAAAATCGGGTTCGTTCCGTAAAGGATCCCAAATCGGACTCACTTTCAGCATCTGCACTGTTACAGAGCTCGGCCGGTTCAAAAGTCCGTCGAGGATTTCAATTGCACGACTGTTGTTTCCAAGAATGGCATGCACTTCAGCTACGCCAGCGGTGACCTCCGGGCCACCAAAGGCGTCCTTGCTTTCGGGCTGTAGTTCGGTTGCCCGTTGTGCCTCCGTCAGGGCGGCATCTTTTTCGCCGAGGTAGGCCAGCACTTTTGCAAGCTGAATGTGCGCATCCGCAGCGTCCGGGCTTCGATTCAGCTGCTCCTCGGCAGCGCTCTTCGCCTTAAGGAAGGCTGCTCGCGCGCCATTATCGTCGTGCAAAGATTTTCGGGCAAAGCCAATGAGATAGTACTTGCTGCACAAGCCGCCCGAAATCCCGGAGAGCTGATCATCCGCCACGCTTTCTGCTGCTTGCAATCCTTCGTTGTACCTACGTTCCAACAAAAACACATTCGCCCGCCCAGCAATTGTCTTGATTTTCTGCTCTTTGGTCATCGGGACCGATTTGACAGCCTCGAATGCTTTCTCGGCGATGCTGAAGTCGCCCCTCGCGGCGATTGCGAGTTTGGACTTAACCTCCAGCGGTTCTAAAGCGGTGGGGTCAACGGCGAGGGCGCGGTCGATGATTTTATCAGCCGTTTCGTAATTTCGCAACATCGCGTAATTGAAACTGAGATTTTGCAACGACCACATGTCCTTGGGATTTAAGCTCACTGCTTTCTCGAGACTAGCTGTCGATTCCGGCCATTTTCCCTGCCGGCGCTGGATTGCGCCGATGGCGAGATAAACCTCTGATTCGTTAGGCAAACCGCGCTGCGCGATTTCAAATTCCTTCAATGCTGTGGCAAAATCATTATCGCCGTAATAATACGAGAATCCCAGGGCTAGATGCGCTTCGGGAAGTTCAGGTTGCAATTGAAGCGCGCGGTTGGCCAGCGTACGCGCTTTCTGCCTTCGCTCGACCGTGCGTTCGTTGTTATGCAAGATCCAACTTTCCAGTTGCGAGTAGCGCGCCATGGCAAGGGCGAAGTTCGGGTCGAGTTCGATTGCCCGCTCGAAGAGTTGCTCGCCTTGTTTGAGTTTCTCGAAATCCTCAAAGGCGCAGGAAAGATTGTGCCCTTGGACAAAAGCAAGGTAAGCCTCGCCATTTTCAGTTGGCTTGCGCGTCATCTGCGCTTTTTCGCTGGGTGATAATTTTGCCCGCAGTTCATTCGCGATTTTTTGTGAGAGATCGGTTTGAATTGCGAACACATCGGTCAAATCGCGGTCGTAATCTTCCGCCCACATGTGTTCGTCGTTCGCGGTGTTAATCAACTGGACGTTCACACGCACGCGATTGCCGACGCGGCGAACGCTTCCTTCCAAAATCGTAGAGACGCCCAGCGTCTTGCCGATTTCACGAACGTTCGATGCTTTTCCTCGATATGGCATGACTGATGTGCGGGAAATTACTTTCAGGTCACCGATTTTCGACAAATTCGTGAGCACGTCGTCCTGAATGCCGTCCGCAAAATAGGCGTTCTGTTTTTCGTCGCTCAGATTTTCAAATGGCAGGACCGCAATTGACTTGTCGATCTTGTGGGCGGCAACGCGCGGCAAGAGAAAGAATCCCGCGGCGGCGGAAACCGCCACGCCAGTTGCGACAAGCATGATTACGTTACGGCGGCGATGCGATCGTGGTGCTGCAATAGCGGGGGTTGGCCGAACGCCCTCCGCTGTGATGTCGTATGCCCAAGCAAGAATTAGCGCAATTGGAAAACCGAGGAGCAATAGGACGATTACGAGGCGAAGCGCCCAGTTTGGTAATTCCCACGCCGGAAATGCAGCAGAGGCTAGCTGAATAATGCCGCCCGCAGCGATCACATAGGCCGCGGCCACGCGATAAACTTTTCGCCGCTTCACTTCCTCCAAGAAGCCGTTCATCGCTACAGATTTCGGTTGGTCGGGATTATAGTTCAACGGCAAACGTTAGACACAAAGACGCCGCTCCTCGTTCACTTCACACCTGTCGCGAATATAGTTTGAAAATGTGGGCTTTGCTCTTCACGCGAAACAACGCTGACCTCGATCTCTCGAAAACCTCCTTTTTCCAGAAACTGATGCAGCTGCACTTCGCTGAATCCGAGCCAGTGGTCTGCGTACAATTCGCGGGCCCGTTCAAACCGATGGCTCAAAAGATCGAGAATCACTAATCGCCCACCGCGTTTCAAAATGCGACGGGCTGCAGCGATGGCTCGCTCGGGATGAATGGCGTGATGCAAAGCCTGACTGAGGATCGCAAGATCGATACTGTTTTTCGCGATCGGCAGATCTTCGATATCGCCCAGCCGGTACTCGAGATTTTTGAATCCATGTTTCTTTGCCAGTTGGGCACCGAACTCGACCATTTTTGGCGAACTATCGATGGCAATAACTTTGCGCGCTTTCTTTGCCAGCAACTGCGAAAGTGTCCCCTCGCCTGCGCCAAGATCAGCGACGGTCAATGGTGGAAGCAGAGTAATGAGCGTATGTGCTAGCGCTTTCCACGATCGGCCCGGCACATAGCTTCGGCCAAACTTCCCGGCCAGCTCGTCGAAATACTTCCGCGCTTTGTCCTGACGTTTGTGCAGAACGAGCTTAAGACTCGTGCGATCGCGAGACGTCTCGGGCAATTCGCGCGCTAGCAGCCGGGTTATTTCCGCTACGCGTTCCCGCTGTGAATTCCGCCCATGATGGTTTGCGCCGTAATAGACATTTTTCCCAACCCGGCGGTCGGTCACCGCCCCGGCGCGCTTCAACTGCGCGAGATGACTGGAGATACGCGACTGACCCATGCCCAGAATTTCCTGCAGCTCGGCGACGGAAAGCTCTTCCTGTTCGAGGAGAAGCAGCAGGCGCAAACGGGTTGGGTCCGCCAGTAATCGGAGCAAATTTATAGTTGACGTCATTCTGTCGCCCCACGATATATCGACGTATCATGATTGGTCAATATGATCTCAGCGTTGAAGCGTTAAATCGTTGAGTCAGTTGGCTAATTGAAAAAGTTGATCCGCTTTAACGTCAATCATGTCCCGCCGCTATATCTTTTCCTCCGAGTCCGTCACCGAAGGCCATCCCGATAAAGTCTGCGATACCATTAGTGATTACATTCTCGACGCCTGTCTCGAGCAAGATCCATTGAGCCGAGTTGCTTGCGAAACACTTGCCAAAGGCAACCTCGTTGTGCTCGCTGGGGAAATTACCAGCAACGCGAAATTTGATTTTGAAGACCGCGTCCGCACTGGCATCCGCGACATCGGATATGTCAACGGCGACTGCATTTTTCACGCCGACACCTGCCGGGTGATCTGCGAAATGAGCGAACAATCCCGCGATATTAAGCAAGGAGTCGATAGCGTCGCCGCGGAGGGGAAAGGCACGGCAGAACAAGGCGCAGGCGATCAGGGGTTGATGTTCGGCTTTGCCTGCAACGAAACGCCGGAGCTGATGCCAGCGCCCATTTCTTTTGCCCACAAGCTCGGGCGGGAGCTAACGCGGTTGCGTAAATCGGGCGAGATCCCGTGGCTGCGTCCCGATGGCAAGACGCAGGTCTCCATCGAATACGATGGCTATAAACCGGTGCGCGCCACAACGGTGGTCGTTTCTTCGCAGCACACCGAGGATGTTAAGCAAAAAGAAGTCCGCGAGACGCTGACGGAACTTCTCATCAAAAAAGTAATGCCGTCCGGATGGCTCGATGAGAAGACAACTTTCCTGATCAATCCAACGGGACGGTTCGTGATCGGCGGCCCGGAAGGCGACGCTGGAATAACCGGGCGCAAGATCATCTGCGATACCTATGGCGGAATGGGCCGGCACGGCGGTGGAGCGTTTTCGGGAAAAGACCCTAGCAAGGTCGATCGCAGCGCAGCCTACATGGGGCGCTGGATCGCTAAGAACGTTGTCGCATCAGGTCTGGCGGAGCGGTGCGAAGTTCAGTTTGCCTATGCCATTGGTCACCCCGAGCCGGTAAGCGTGAGTGTCGATACGTTCTGCACCGGGAAAGTGGACGAGGAAAAATTGGAGCGCGCCATCTGGGAAGTTTTCAATTTCAAACCTGCCGAGATCATCAAGCAGCTGAATCTGCTTCGCCCGATCTATCGGAAGACAACCAACTACGGTCATTTTGGGCGTGTTGACGATGTTGATGCGCTGACGTGGGAACGCACGGACAAAGCGGACGAGCTGAAAAAGGCAGCCAGTTAGGCATCCGCAGATTTACGCAGATTAAAAATGCAGAAGAATCCACAGAGTCACGCGGTCATCGGTGCCGCAATGGAAGTGCATCGCGAACTCGGCTTCGGATTTCTCGAAGCCGTATATCAATGCGCACTGGCACTGGAATTCCAAGAACGACAAATATCATTTCGCGCTGAGGTCCCGCTGCCCGTTCGCTACAAAGGCAACCTGCTCACATGTGGTTACCGAGCCGACTTCATTTGCTACGAAGAACTGCTCGTAGAAACGAAAGCGATCGCCGAACTCACACGCACAGATGATGCACAGCTGATCAACGAGGTAAAAGCCGCCGGTTTTCAGCGCGGCTTGCTGCTGAATTTCGGCGCATCAAGCCTACAATTTAAACGGCTCGTTCTCACCTCCTCTGGGAATCCGCGTAAATCTGCGAAATCTGCGGATGACCTCGAACCAATCGCATTATGAAAACATCGACAATCGAAGACACGAAAACGGATTATAAGATCGCCGACATCTCGTTGGCGAATTTCGGAAGAAAAGAAATCTCCATCGCGGAAAAGGAGATGCCGGGTCTGATGGCAATCCGCGAAAGATACGCGGCACAGAAACCGCTCGCAGGCGTGCGCATCACTGGCTCGTTGCACATGACGATCCAAACAGCGGTTTTGATTGAAACGCTTTCCGATCTCGGCGCAAGCGTGCGCTGGGCGAGCTGCAACATTTTCTCAACGCAAGATCATGCTGCGGCTGCGGTCGCGCAGAGCGGCGTGTCTGTGTTCGCGTGGAAAGGCGAATCGCTCGAAGATTACTGGTGGTGCACCTACCGGGCGATTTCACACCCGGACGGCAAAGGGCCGCAACTGGTAGTCGATGATGGCGGCGACGCCACCTTGCTCATTCACAAAGGCTACGAGCTCGAAGAAGGCAGCGATTGGGCAAAAACAAAATCGGCGAACAAGGAAGAACAGGTCATCAAAGATTTGCTGCTCGAAATTCATCGTGAAAATCCGTATCGCTGGCATGAGATCGTGAAGGATTGGCGCGGCGTTTCGGAAGAAACTACGACCGGCGTGCATCGGCTTTATAAAATGCATCAGGAGAACCGGCTCCTTGTACCTGCGATTAACGTCAACGATTCTGTCACGAAATCGAAGTTCGATAATCTTTACGGCTGTCGGCATTCGTTGGTCGATGGATTAAATCGCGCGCTGGATGTGATGCTTTCCGGCAAGGTCGCCGTCATTTGCGGTTACGGCGACGTCGGCAAAGGGTGCGCGCAATCATTGCGCGGCCAAGGCGCGCGTGTGGTCGTTACTGAGATCGATCCGATCAACGCGTTGCAGGCGGCAATGGAAGGCTACGAGGTCACGACTGTCGAAGAGACACTGGGCCGCGGCGACATTTATATTACTGCCAGCGGCAACGTCGACGTCATCACGCTCGAACACATGCAGCAGATGAAAGATCAGGCGATCGTCGCCAACATCGGCCATTTCGACCACGAAATTCAGGTCGATGCGCTCAACGCAGCCAAAGGCGTGAAAAAAACCAACATCAAACCACAGGTGGACAAGTACACGTTCCCGGATGGACACGAAATTTTCCTGCTCGCCGAGGGCCGCCTGGTAAACCTCGGTTGCGCCACTGGTCACCCGAGCTTCGTCATGTCCAACTCATTTTCCAACCAGGTTCTTGCGCAGTTGGATCTCTGGGAAAATCGCGACACGTATAAAGTCGGCGTTTACGTTTTGCCGAAGAAGCTCGACGAAGAAGTCGCGCGCCTGAACCTGGAAAAAATCGGCGTCAAACTCACGAAGCTTTCTGAAAAACAAGCCGATTACCTCGGCGTGCCAATCGACGGCCCGTTTAAATCTGAGCATTATCGCTACTGATTCGGCGTGGAGAGCGATTCGGTGACGTGCAGACGAGTTACTCTTAACTCACCGATTTCGAGACGTTTGATTCTCGCGCGCCCAACTACTAGTCGGCCAATCGCGACCAGCCCAAGCGTCACCGCGCCAATAGCGATCGCGCCAGCGGCGATGGCGCCGATAGATTGCGCGCCCACTGCGAGCGCGCGAACCGCAACCGGCCCGAACTTTTTCGGCGCTTCTTCAAGTTCGTCTGATTTCATGCGCTTTTGGACAGTGAATCTTTGGCGTCCATTCTATCAGATCAATGCCACACTTGTCACTTCGGCATAGCTGCATCCCAACTTCCTCGAACAATTTTACTCATAAGTTACTCCTTCGCGGTTGCGGAGGGGTGATAAAAAATAGCGGCGTCAGTGCGTAAAGAACGAACGCAAGGTGCACATTGAAGAACGTCGCGGCGACACCGAGCAGATACGAAGCCACGCCGACGAAAGATTTGCGCGTGAGATGGGGCACGACCGTGCCTGCCATCTCGGGCTTAATTAAGTTTCGCAGGATGTACGATTGCAGCGCAATGAAGAGCAGCGTGTTCACGGCCATGACGACGCCGAACAAACTCACCGCCAGCGCGTTCGTGGGATACTCGCCCATCAACGCTGTTGGAAAGGGGATGAACGACTGGCCCATGAGGAAGATTGAGTTCAGCCAAATCATTCCGTACGTGGCATGCCGCGCGAACGTGAGCAGGTGATGATGATTCAGCCAAAATTTGCAGACGATTATGAAACTGATCAGCCAGCTCAGAAATTTTGGTAACAGATCGATAAGCTGGTGACCAAGCTCGCTGGTGCTGTTGCGCTCGTGCAGAATCGGGACTTTGAGCTCGAGCACGAGTAGCGTCACGACAATCGCGAACACGCCGTCGCTGAACGCTTCGATTCGGCTAAGACCGAGTTCTCCTTGCGTAAAGCGCTTCAACAAATCCATGTCGTCACCGCTCCTCCGCGTGAAAGCGATGCAGCATGCGATGCACAAACGGCGCGAGCAGCACCGATACAATGCCGATAAACGCAAGACCTGAAAACAATGCGTAACACGACGCGAAAATTTTTGCCGCGTCAGTCGGCAGTGGATCGACTGGACCCATCCCAGCGAGAATCATTGACGCATTTAAGAGCGAATCGACCCAGCTCAAATGTGCGAGGAAATGATAACCGAGAACGCCGATCCCAAGTCCAAACAGCAAAACTCCAAGCGCTACCAGACCGTGACGCCCAACGCGTTTGCGAAATTCAGCCCGGCTGAGAAGAGGATGCTTTCGGCGCTCGTACATTGTGCGGCAGAATTTCGCTAGTGTTTAATGTCCCATATCGAGCATGGCGATCTTGCGCGCCAAATAAGCTGAGAAATAACCGGCATAACGTTTTTGCAAAGCCCGCCATTGCCAATCTTTGCCGGTAAGAATTTTCCGGCAATTGGGCGCGCCGCATTGGCATTCCACGGAATAGTCGTCGTCATCAGTCGTCGCCCAATCGTGCGTGAGTTCTTCGCCAGCGCGGATATTGCGCATGGCCACGAATGTGATCTCGCCGCGCATCCCGAGATTCGGATCGCACGAGTGATTCGAATACAACATCGACAGCTCGCGCTCTTGGTCGTTTACCGGCGCGACGAATAAATCATCGTCGATCTGAATTTCCACCGGCCCGAGCCGCGGCGTGATTTTTTCGCGCAAAGTTTTTCGATCAACAATATGCCCGCCTTTGACCGCGACGATTTCGTCCTTGGCAATGTCCGTCGTGGCAAACAGCCCGCGGCCGTGGATTTTACTCTCGCGGACTTCCGTCTTGGGCGAGCGATAAGAGAGCGGCATCATGATTTAGCGGCAGATTAGTTATAGTGGCGTTCGCCGCGGCGAACGCCTTCATTTGCTTCGGCGGTTGACACAATCGCCGCTACAACGTTGCGTTCATGCTCCGCTTGCAATGAAATCACGCCCGGCTGCCATCGCATTCATCTTCGTCACGGTCATGCTCGACATGCTGGCGCTGGGGTTAATCGCGCCGGTTTTGCCGAAGCTTATTCTGAACTTTCTGAGCGGTAGTGCGACAAGCGCAGCAAACTGGCTTGGCGTTTTCGGAACTGTTTTCGCGCTGATGCAATTTTTCTTTTCGCCAGTGCTGGGTGTTTTGTCCGATAAATTTGGCCGGCGCCCGGTTATCCTACTGTCTAACCTCGGGCTCGGCCTCGACTACATCGTCATGGCGCTCTCGCCTACGATTGGTTGGCTCTTTCTCGGCCGGATTATTTCAGGAATCACTGCTTCCAGTATTCCAACGGCGATGGCTTATATCGCTGACGTCGTTCCGAAAGAAAAACGTGCCAGCGCATTTGGCATGATCGGCGTGGCTTTCGGTCTCGGTTTTATTCTCGGACCGGGAATTGGCGGGCCGCTCGGGGACATCAGCCCGCGCCTGCCGTTCTGGGTTGCCGCTGGATTTAGCCTGGTCAACTGGCTTTACGGTTACTTGTTTGTGCCGGAATCGTTGCGAAAGGAACATCGCAAAGAAGTCACATTGCGCCGGGCGAATCCGATCGGCTCGCTCGTGTTGCTTCGCTCCCATTCGGAGCTGTGGAAGCTTGCCACGCTACAGTTTCTTGCCTACGTCTCGCACGAAGTCTTCGTGATTTGGGCGCTCTACGCGATTTACCGTTACGAGTGGAGCCAAACCATGATTGGCGCTTCTCTCGCGATCGTGGGGATCTTCACGGCGGCCATTTCTGGCGGCCTTACTGGGCGAATCGTGGCGTGGCTCGGTGAACGGCGCACACTTTACATCGGCCAGTTTTTCGGCGCGGTCGGCATGGTCATTGCCGGTCTCGCGAGAAACGGGATCGTTTATATGGCCTCCATCCCGGTGATCTCGATGTGGAATATTTCTTTCCCCGCGGCGCAGGGAATGATGACCCACCGCGTGAGCGAGCGCGAACAAGGTGAATTGCAGGGAGCGATCCAGAGCTTGCGCTCCATAGCGTTTGTCATTGGGCCGTTCCTCTTCTCAGGAATATTCGCCTGGTTCATCAACCCGAAGCACTCGTTTCATATTCCCGGCGCGCCGTATTATCTGGCAGCTGTGTTGTTGTTCACTGCGATGCTACTAGCGACGCGCGTAGAACAACCGCAATTCGGCCAGCCGAGTGAAAAACCAGTCGAACCAAGCGAAGCCGTGCCGCCGGGCGGAATTGCTTCGGGTGCTGTTGCGCCGATTGCCGATCCCGCTGAAGAAAATGTTTGAGTTGTTGACTATGGTTCGACTAACTACAGCTGTAATGAAAGCGAGCATTCGCTGCGCCGTGGTGGCAATTGCGATCTGTTCCTGGTTCGCGATCTCGAATCATTGCGCGTTTGCTGCGCTCGCGACAAGGACGGATTCGGCGCAAGCCGAGTGCCCGTTCCATTCCAAGCCTACAAAGCAAAAAGAGCAATCATCGCAGGTGCAGTGCTGCAAAGTCCTGCGTGCTGTTCCTTTCGCGAAAACGAAAAGTTGGGCGCGAGATGACGCCAAGTTTTCCGATGTCGATCTTCGCGTTGAAGAGTTCGCGCTCATCGCGCGTCCGTTGCGCACGCAGGCGCTGTTGTTGCTCGACACCGGGCCGCCCGGCGCGCGCTCATTTGCTGAGCTGACCTTACAGCGGAGCCTTCTCGCTCACGCTCCGCCTTTTCTTGCCTAACGAACAGCGATCCGCATCGCGGATCTTCAGCTGTAGCGGCAGGCGTGTCGCCTGCATCGTGCAGACCCGCAGCCGGCACGGCTGCCACTACAGAAACATACCAGCAGCATGCAGCAGAAACGGATTTTTATTCTAATCAGCGCAATTGTGCTCGCGATTAGCACCAGCGCGAAGGTAGGGGCGATTGACCTCAATCGCCCGCATGGTGAGCAAGAGCACGAGCATGAGCAAGAGAAAGAGAATAGACAGGAATACACGTGCCCGATGCATCCCGAAATCATTATGGATCATCCCGGCAATTGCCCGAAATGCGGAATGAAATTGGTCCTCAAAAAAAGGCGACTAACGCAAAAGCCAAAAACGACGCGCGCGAGTCGCGCGACATGCAAAAGATGCACGCTAATCACGAAATGCATCAGCATCACGGCGATGAAACGATGCCACGTGAATCACATCAAATGCACTCTATGCAGGGGCACGAACCGCACGACATGTCACATATGCAGATGTCGATGCGATCCTCCGTGGATATTGCGGATCCAATGAGCCGCGAAGGTTCGGGCACGAGCTGGCTGCCTGATTCATCTCCGATGTACGGCAAAATGTTCATGTTCGGTAATGACATGCTGATGCTGCATGGCGCGATTTTCCCGCGCTACACGTACGTCAGCACGCAGCGCGGGGACGATCGGATCGATGCGCCGAATTGGATCATGGGAATGTATTCGCATCCGCTAGGCGACAGCGCTCAACTCGGCGGGCGCTTAATGATGAGCTTAGATCCGCTGACAGAGGGCGGTCGCGGTTATCCGCTCTTATTTCAAAGCGGCGAATCGTGGCACGACCAACCATTGCACGACCGGCAACATCCGCACGATTTGTTCGATGAATTGTCGATTAGTTATTCGCAGAAGTTCGAAGACAGTCTGAGCGCGTATTTGTATTTTGGTTATCCAGGCGAACCGGCGCTCGGACCGCCCACTTTCATGCACCGCCCATCGGCGATGGACGATCCGGATGCACCGCTCGGTCATCACTGGCAGGATTCGACGCACGTCACCTTCGGCGTGGCCACGGGCGGTCTGGTTTGGCGAAACATCAAAGTCGAAGGCAGCGTGTTTACCGGGCGCGAGCCGGACGAAGACCGCTACAATTTCGATGAGCCACGATTCGATTCCTACAGCGGCCGCATCTCCTGGAACCCTACGCAAAATCTGGCACTGCAAGTTTCGTACGGTTACATCAAAAGCCCTGAAGCGCTCGAGCCAGACCTGAAACGGCATCGCACCACTGCGTCCGCCATTTATAACCTCCCGCTTGGAAACGATAGCAATTGGTCGAACACTTTTGTTTGGGGCCAAAACCACGATACGGGCGAAGGGAAAACGCAATCGTTCCTGGTCGAGTCAAATTATCAGCGCGGACGCGACACCGTTTACGCGCGTTGGGAGCGCGTGGAGAAATCCGGTCACGAACTGGTTCTCGATCCACCGGATGAATCGCGCATCTTTCCAGTGAGCGGATACACGATCGGATACGTGCGCGATTTGTCGCATGGCAACGGCCTCGACATCGGACTCGGCACGCAATTCACGATCAACGATCGCCCCGATCGTCTCGATCGCTACTATGGAGACGATCTCGGTTACGCCTTTGAATTTTTCCTGCGCATTCGTCCCTCGTTGCACGGTCATGGTGTACATGAGCACCCCGAGCACGCTGTCGCCGGAATGGAAAAATAAGCGGCGCTCAACTTTATCAGAGAATGCTCGCTAGCGCCGGCATTTTGTTATCCCGAGCGAAGTCGAGTTACGTGGCTGTCGTAAAGTTGGACATCTCCGCTTCGCAAACAAAAAGCCGCCACGCGGTAAAGTGTGGCGGCTGATTGCCAAATACAGCTGCTTGTTAGGTCAGAGCTTTACTGATTGTTGAGGACCATTTGCGGCGCAGGTTTGCTCACTGCGAGCTGTGCGTTCACCTTTTGGATTTGTGATGCTTGCTCTTTCAGGCTTGCAGTGAGGGTTTTAATTTCTTTCTGCTGCTCCACAGCCGTCGCTTCCAATTCCTGCACATTGCGGTGCTGTTTGAGGAACTCGTTAAGCAACATCGCGTTTACCGCCTCGTAACGCACGGTGTAGACTTTCCCTTGGGCATCGCGAGCCACGAGAGCGGGGTCCACTTTTTCCACCTCTTCAGCCACGAGGCCAAACTGCGGAGTACCTTCCGGATCGACCTCGTGCTTGTAGCGGAAGCTGACCGGTTTGAGCGCCAGAATCGCTTCGCTTGCCTTGTCCATGGGCTTGATCTCGTCCTTGAAACGCTCCGAGGAGGGCGCTGTGCCAAGTTGACCGCTGCTGCTTACACGAACTGCCACACCCGTAACCGCTGTCCCACTAATGCCAGCGATAAACGTTTTTGTCTGATCTCCGCTCGTGCCGATGCGGATAGTGTTGGCCTCGCCAGCAAAACCTTCGTTGCCGATGTCGATATTGTTGTCGCCGGTGGTGAGATTGTCACCGGCGCCAGCGCCCAAGGCGATGTTTCCGTTACCAGTGGTGTTGCTATAGAGCGCAAAAGCACCGTCGGCCGTGTTTTCGTCGCCGGTGTTGTTAAAGAGCGCTTGCCAACCGGTGGCGGCGTTTATGGAGCCGGTTGTGCCGAAACCCATTGCTGCACGACCGGTGGCGGTGTTGCCGGTGCCGTCCGTGTTGAATAAGAGCGCTGCACCACCAGTGGCCGTGTTGTGGTCGCCGGTCGTGTGGTCCCGCATTGCGTTACGACCAATGGCCACGTTGGCGAACCCGTCTGTGTTGCTATAGAGCGCTTTAAAACCGTAGGCTGTGTTGAAGCCGGTTGTGTCGTTAAAAAGCGCTAGAGAGCCAGTGGCCGTAGCTTCCGAACCGATGGTAAGACTATGGAGCGCATTAAAACCAATCGCCGTGTTGTCGGCGCCGGTTGTAAGGCTGAAGAGCGCACCATCACCCTCAGCGGTAGTTTGGTTGCGATAACCTCCGTCGGGTGGCGGGTTAAGCGCGCGAGCCGTCGGCGAAAGCGAAAAGCAGCCAAGCACCAGCAGAATCGTTGTGAATGTAATGTTTCGTTTTTTCATATTTGATTTCCTTTTCTTATTTTGGCCTTCTTCGACTTCTCACCGTGAGAAGCCGTTTCTGACCGTTCACTGGTGTACTGCGCGAAATTTGGCCGCCCGTTACGCGGAAAGGTGAAGATTTAGGAACCGCGGATGTCGCGGATTACACGGATATGGGGAACAAACGAAACAGAAGGAAACCAAGGCAGCGAAGAATGCTTTCGGAGTTGACGCGTTGAATCGGCTGCCGGCTTGCAGGTATTTCTCCCGTCCTGCTATCGTTGCCGCGAATGAAATTCAGCGAGCTGATTCGGTTGCTCGAACAGGAAGGCTTCCGTCTGATAAAACAGAAAGGATCGATTCGCTATTACATGAAAGCTGGCCATCCTCATTTGATTCGTGTAGATTTCCATGGCGCGAAAGAAGTCCCGACGGGCACGTGCCATGCGATCATGAAAGCTGCTGGTCTGAAAGGAAAATAGAGAGAATCATGATTACGTTGCCGTATTCACTCGTTATCGAAGCTACCGGGGAGCCTGATTTTTTTGGCTTTTACTCTCCTGACCTTGAAGGGTTCACCGGCATCGGCCATTCGATCGAAGATTGCCTTTATAAAGCGCGTTGGGGCATGGCAGATCACACGCAGATGCTGCGTCAGCAAGGCTTGCCCGTACCAGCGTCCAATCCGAATCCGACCATCGTGATTCAGAACGAGCCGAAGCTGCAGCGTGCGTGATCAGTCGCTGCCACGTTTGCTGGGTGAGGAGTTTGCCATACAGCCTGTTAAGCCCGTCTCCCAACTTATCCGCGTGATCAGTGTAATCCGCGGTGAAGTCTATTTCGGCGCGAGCGAGGCGACGATTTTTTCAAAGCGCGGATCGCCGCGCAGAGAACCCCAGCATGGATTGAAGCGGAGGTCGCCGTAGGTTGGACCGCCCGGAGTTTTCGCGAGTCTCTCGAGCTGCTCTATCGCCAGATCGCGCTCGCCGGTCCAAGCGTAAACCAGTGCCAGGTTGGTGAGCAGCCGCGGACCTGTCCACGAATCCTTGGTAATCGGCATGAGATCGACCGCCCGCCGTGCCTCGCGGATGGCTTCATCTTTGCGGCCCAGCCCAGCATCGAGACCTGCGATTTGCGCGAAGTAATCCTCATCCTTGACCCCGTTGCCCCATGTCACATCCACCTTCTTCCGCGCATCTGAAAAGACGGCCTGCGCCTTCTGCCCATCGCCCCGTGCACGAGCAATCAGCCCGTCGGCCCAACTCCGTGGGCGTTTCCCACCGATAACGGAATCAGCGAACCTCGCAGGAACAGCCGCGATCACCCGGCTGGCCGCATCATAATCGTGCAGGTAAAGGGCTGTCGTGAATCGAGTATCCCAGACCTCGTAAGTCGGACTCCAGTCCTGCGGCATTTGCGCGAGAACAGCCTGGGCGCCGATCAGATCGCCCTGATCCAATTTCAGCTCAGCCAGCCCCAACTGATTCCATGCATCCGTCCTCTCTTCGCCGATGCGTTTCTCAATGTCGTGTTTCCAAAGGTCATAGCGACGCAGGTAGCGGTAATCCTGCGCGAGGTGGTAAGTGACCTCCTCATTACGCGGGTCGAGTGCGCTCGCTTTTCGTAAATTGGCCAGCGAAGCGTCCCAGCGATTTTTGTGGCGATCGATCCGGCCGGCGATGAAGAGCGCCTCAGAATCATTCGGCAGCGTGCGACGCGCGACGGCCAGCTCGTCATACGCCCGATCGGACTCGTTAGCGTAAAAGTAGTAACGTGCCAGTTCCCGGTGGGTCTCGCCCAAGTCCGGTCGCAATCGCAATGCGGTGTCTACGGCTTTCTTCGCCAACTCGAGGTGTGTGTGATCGCCCGCGGCAACGAAAAAGTCGTCTTGCACTTTCGCGAGGGCGCACCAGGCGAGCACAAACTTCGGATCACGCTGCGTTGCCTCTTCCAGGAGCTCCACTTTTTGGGCCATGCTTCTTTCTGCTCCCTTCCAGTCGTCCCACGAGCCAATTGCCCTTGCCTCCGTGTAAAGCGCGTAAGCCTTCAAGTCGGCGGTGGGTCGCTCGCCGATGGCTGTTTTCTCTTCCGGTGAAAGCCTGGCGTGAAGTTGATCGGCGATCTGTTGCGCGATTTCGCTCTGGACGGCAAACACATCGGCGATCTGGCGGTCGTAGTGTTCGGCCCAGAGGTGGGTGTCCCTGCGGGCACTAATCAACTGAGCGGAGATACGGATGCGATCGCCCGCACGTTGCGCGCTGCCTTCGACCACGTAAGCGACCCCCAACTCGTGGGCGATGTCGCGCATATTGCGATCGACCCCAGTCCTGTAATGCGCCGCTGATGTTCGGCTAATGACCTCGAGGTCGGCGACCTTTGCCAAAACCGTCAGCACTTCGTCCTGTACGGCGTCGGCGAAAAATGCATTTTCCGGATCGGTGCTCAGATTTTTAAATGGCAGCACGGCGATCCTGACCGGGGTCGGGCGCTGAACTAATTCGCTCTTCCAAATAATCACACCCACGGCCACTGCCAGTGCGAACAACGACGCTACCAACACGGCAATAGTTGGATTCCGCCACACCCATTTGCGGCCGTGCGTGAAGAATCCGCTTCGTTTCGCCCGAATCGGTTCGTGCTTTAGCCAGCGTTCAAGATCTTCGGCCAGCGCCAGAGCCGAGGAGTAACGGCGCTGCGGATCTTTCTCGAGGCATTTGAGGCAGATTGTTGCCAAATCGCGATCGACTTTTGGGTTCCAGAGCCGCGGATTCCGCGGCTCGGTGTCCAAAACCAGCCGCACAGTTTCAAAGGTCGTCCCTCCAGCAAAAGGGGGGTGGCCAGTGAGCAATTGGTAGAACACTGCGCCAAGCCCGTAAACATCTGTGGCTCTGCCGACGCGCGCGTTGTTACCGATTGCTTGCTCTGGCGCCATGTAACTGGGTGTGCCCAAAACTTCCATCGTGCGCGTCACGGTGCTCTCCGATTCGACCAGTCGTGCCAGCCCGAAATCGGTCAGATGCGGTTCGCCTTTTGCATCAAGCAGAACGTTCCCCGGCTTGATGTCTCGATGCAGGATGCCATGCTCGTGCGCATAGTGCACCGTGCGGGCCAGCTTTGCGATGAGTTCTGCTGCGCGACGGATCGGCATCGGTTCGCGCCTGGCCACTTCATCGAGTTGTCCCCCCTCGACGAAGTTCATGCTGAAGTAGCAGCAGCCCTCGCGCTCGCCGACGTCGTGAATTGGGACAATGCATGGATGGTCCAAACTTGCCGCAGCCTCGGCTTCGAGACGGAATCGCTGGAGATGCGCCTTCGTCGCCCACTGGCCGAGTCCAATGACTTTTAACGCGACTGTGCGGTTGAGACTCTTTTGTCGTGCGCGAAATACCACGCCCTGGCCGCCGCGGCCGATTTCTTCCAGCAACTCGTAGTCGCCCAACTCTCCCAGTATCTCCACGGAGCGCGCGGCTATCTTGTGTTGCGCTGACTTCACATTTCCGCCTTCAACCTTGTCCAGGTAGCCGCAGCCATCCGCCTTCGCCGAGGCTACGGCGGACGAGTCGCCAGCGGCTACAGCCATCCCGAGCGCGGTTTCCAGCACGCACCCGGTGCAAAGTCCTTCTGGTGCGTCAGAAAAGATTTTCGCGCCGCACTTTCGGCAAATTCTGATTACCCTAATCATTGTCGGAGTCGCTCGGGCACTCCCCTTTGTACTCCGTAAAATTCTGCCATACGTTACGCTCGCCTCTATTTATGAGACACGAATTTCACTAATTCACACCAATACCAGACACGAATTTCACCAACCCACGCTAGTTGCTCAGCCGCATTCGTGACTATTCGTGCGATTCGTGTCTATAAAATAACTCTTTTCCATTCCAACACATCGCCACCGAAATTGACCAGCAAGCCGATGCGAAGGTTCGAGGCGGCCAGATAGTTCAACACTTGTTTGATGTGCGAGTCGGTCAGCTTTTCGACGGCCTTGGCCTCGAAGAGAATTTTATCCCAGGCAACGAAGTCCCCGTAGTAATAGTGAGGCAGGATAACTCCTTTGTATGTGATTTCGTAATTTTTCTCGCGCGAAAACGGAATTCCAGCGCGACTCAGTTCAACGACTAGAGCGTCCTTGTAGATGACTTCGTCGTGGCCCTTTCCCAACTCACGATGGATCTCCATGCAAAGACCCACGAGTTGAAAAACCTCTTCCTTGTAAAGTAGTTCAGACACAAATTACATCGATCGAGAAGCGAATTTCACTAATTCACACCAATTGATCCAACGGTTGACTCAAGTCTTATGAAATTCGTGACAATTCGTGTAATTCGTGTCTACGCGCGGACCACTGCAATGAGATGGCGCAGCTCGTCTTCGATATCGCTGGGCATGGCAACGGTATGCGCAATCTCCTCCCGCAATAAGAATTGATAACGCCTTCGAAATCGGTGGAACGCCTGACGGATCGCATTTTCGGTCATCCCCAAGCGCGCGGCGATCTCCCCCTGTGATGGCGCGCCAGGTTCGTCCGGTAGCAATTGTTTCAGGCAATCAAATAACGTGGCGTTACCTGCCCCATGGTATTCATCCTTTAATCGCCTGAACACTTGCTCCAATACTGTCGAAGCCCAGTGGCGTTCGTAAATTCGCTCGGCGGTCAATGGATCCGCTGGTTCAATATCGGCCCGCTCGTTCGCGCCCAGCTCCTCCAATGGAATCGGTCGCTGACCTTTGCCTCTCTTGGCAGTCATCGCACGACGCCGCTCGTCGGATAGAAAATGTTTGAGCGACACAAGCAGATAAGAACGAAGTCGCCCCTTTTCTTTCCGGACGACGTTCAGATCTCGGCGTTCGAGCAGCAGCGCGAAGAAACCCTGCGTGAGATCCTCCGCCTGCTCTGGCCCAATCCCCTGTCGCCTCACGAAGCTATAGATGGGTCGCCAATAAGTGCGGCAAAGTTTTTCGAGCGCTTCCTGTGCCGCTGGCGATTCAATCTGTGCCTCCAGCACGATGCTCCAATGTGTCGTCGTAAACGCGACACGCCCCTGTTGTCCCGCAACTGCTGGACCAATGCCGGTCAACGAAGTCACCTCATCCTGAGGAGGCACACCGCCATCCAAGTAAAAAGTCCCGCGGAAATCAAGCCTGCATTATCTCAGGCGGCGTTCTGCGAAGTGTGCCCCGCTGTTTTGGTGCGGCTTGATCTACTTGAGCGGGATAGCCGGAAGACGTTTGAGCGTCTTGTCGGTTGGATCGACCATGATCCCCACCGACTCAAGCGCTGTCACGCCCAAAAGCGGTTCTGTTCCGGTGGCACCGAAGACTACGCGGCCCGCAGTGGTTTCGCCCATGAACTCAATCCGGACCAGGCCGAAAGGGTACTCTTTGACGGTGCCGTCCGCCAACTCATACGCCATTTTTCCTTCTTGTTTGACCCCGAGCTTTTCGAGTTCATCAGAGGGGGCCATCGAGTCCGTCGCTCCGGTATTCACCAAAAACAACGACTCGAACGATCTCTTCGAGTCCGTCAGGCTCGTGAGCTTGGTTGTAACTTTGGTCAATCCCATCGTGCCGAGAGATTACTACTATGATCAAGTGGCCGCAACGGCGGCATAGGCCTTCCGCTTCTGCGAATGCGCCTATCGCTGCACAGTAACCGCACGCACCAGAATTCTTGAACACAAGATAATGAAGAAACCGACCTCCTTTTTGGAATACGAAGCTTTGTAAGTTGCATCTGGTATTAGCCTCTCATCACGCTCTCGTGTCCGAGAAGGGTTTCTCACATTACGCGTGTTGCGTAATGCACGGCGAATCGTTCGCCGCGCCAACGCCGGGCCAAGGCGAACCAAGATGCATCCTACGCTCCCACCGATTCGCGATTCCCGGTTACGATTCACGAGTTCCGTCGTCCCCGCTTGTCATCGCGCGCGAGATGCGTGAAAATTGACGCTCCGTGGCTCTGCGATTGCCGAAACAGGATTACCAGGACATCGAGCGCGTCATCGAACTCGATTTTGTGCGCGCAACAGAAGCCGCCGCGCTGAATGCGTTGCGCTGGCTCGGACGCGGCGACAAGGAAGCAGCCGACGCAGCCGCCTGCGACGCGATGCGCGGCATGTTCGATCTCATGAACATCTGCGGTGAGGTCGTGATCGGCGAAGGAATCAAGGACGAAGCGCCCGGCATTTTCAAAGGCGAACAGCTCGGCACATGGATTCCTGGTTCGCCGCAGTTCGACATCGCTATCGATCCGATAGATGGCACGACCAACATCTCCAAAGGTGCGCCGAACTCGATCAGTTGCATTGCGGCAGCAAGCCCAGAAGAAGGCGTAAAAGTGGCGCTGCGGGATGTGCCATCGTTTTACATGTCGAAGCTGGCTTATGGGCCGCGCGTCATCGATTACATGAAAAAACGCGGCGACTCGCTCCAGATCGACATGCCGATTGCCGAGATGCTGGCGATTGTTGCGCGCGCGGTGGACAAACGCGTCCAGGACGTGGCCGTTATGATGCTCGACAGACCGCGGCACAAGGAAATCGTCGAACAAATTCGTGCGGCAGGCGCGTCGTTGCGCATGATCGGCGACGGCGACATTGCGGCGGCCATCGCGCCATCGCTGCCAGAGTCCGACGTTGATCTTTACATGGGAATCGGCGGTTCGCCCGAAGCTGTGCTGGCGGCGGCTGGGATCAAGTGCCTCGGTGGCGATATGCAATGCAAAATGTGGCCGCGCGACGAGAAGGAACGAAAGAAATTGATCGACGCGGGCTACAAGAAAGATCTGGACCGCATTTATTCAGCTGATGATCTGGCTAACGGCCAGAACATCCTTTTCTGCGCGACTGGGATCAGCGACAGCGCGTTGTTGCGCGGCGTGCGGGCCCACGGCGGCGTCACGGCCGTCACGCATTCGATCCTCATGCGTGCCAAGAGCAAGACCGTGCGTTTCATTCGGGCGAGGCACAATTTGCAAACAAAAACGATCCGGCTCCGCTCCGATAATCGCGAGCACTTGATTTGAAGAAACCGGAAAGCGGGAACCGGATACTGGAAAGAGCAACAGAATCCAGGATACACGGACCGTTTCTATCCGTAATCCGGTATCCGGTATGCGAAATGGAGAAATCTCTCTTCTCGACATCGCAGCCTCTGTGGTTCAAGATCGATGTTGAACCTTTGCGCTTATGAAACAAATACCGAAAACTGAATTGTCGCCGGACAACGGTTGTATCATCGACATGAAATGGAAACTTGGTCCCCTGAGCTATCACGCTTCTGCTGCCGGGAAAATAGAAGTGTCGATGGTGACAGAACCCATACGGCTGCCGGAGCTCGTACTTTACGATCACGTCGGATTTAAAGGCGCTTACGCGCGCACCAACTTGAGTTTTCATTATATCGGCGATTTTTGGAACGACCGCATCAGTTGCCTCATTGTGGTGAGCGGCGTCTGGCGATTTTATCGCGACGAATACTACAAAGGCCCTTACTGGGACCTCGGCCCCGGTTATTACGAAAGCTTCTTCGCCGAAAAAGGCCCTGATGACGTGGTCAGCTCTTTCCAATGTATCGCGCTGACGTAACGAGCTGTCTTCAATTAGGGCAATCTCTTCAACCTTTTGATCTTGACGGCAGCTCGGAGCGCATCGCCGGCCGGCGTCGCTTGTTCTCTACCTTAACGGGCCTTGTCTGTTTCTCGATGTCCGCAGATAGCCCGGCGCAGGAACGCCGGGCTATGAAACGGCATTGTCGATCTAGCGCAGATGCTTCGAGACAAGCTTGGTCATCTCGAACATGCTCACTTGGCTCTTGCCATTAAACACCGGCCGCAGTGAGTCGTCGGCGTTGATCATAGTTCGTTTCTTTTTGTCCTGCAGACCGCGCCTCTTGATGTAGTTCCAAAGCTTTTTCGTAAGCTCGGAACGTGGCAGCGGCGCTGACCCAACAACGGCAGCAAGCTTGTCGTCGGGCTGGACCGGTCTCATAAAGGCGGGATTCGGTTTGCGTTTGGAAGTTTTCTTTTTGGTTTTCGGCATGGACGCTGATTAACGTTTTGCTCGAAGGAGAGCAACATTAATTTTTGCTCAAGCCAAAATTTTTTAGGCGACTCGGCGTACCGCCAGTGCCGCCAGGTCATCGGGCAGGGCCTCTTCGCCTTTAGCTGGCGCCGCCTCGGTTAATATTCGCCCAAGCAGTGCCTCGGCGCTGGGCGCGGTGTGATCGAGCATTTTTTCCAAGCGTTGCGGAGTCAGGCGCGGTTGCTTGCCTTTCCTTGAGCCGAACAACCCGTCCGTGTAGAGGAGAAAAGTATCGCCCGGTTTTAGATCGACAATCGTTTCGGTAAATTCGGGATGTTCAATTAGGCCCAATGGCGGCACTACCGAAGCGATCGCCTCAGTCGCGCCGCTGCGGCGCGCAATCAAAAGCGGCGGATGCCCGGCGCCGACGACGCTGGCGCGTCCGGTTGCTGGATCAACTGCAACGCACATCGCAGTCATAAAGGATCGTGCGCCAAAGATGCTGCGGAAATCGTGGTTAACCGCTTCCATCACGCTCGCTGGAGCATCGTGTTCCACGCTGCCATGGTGAAAAAGGAGTTTTGCGAGAGTGGTCAGCAGCGCCGCAGCCGCGCCGTGGCCGGTTCCATCGGCGATCCAGAATAAGATCTGGCCATCTTTCATTCGCAGCCATCCATAAATATCGCCGCCCACCTGGATGACTGGACGATAACAAGTCGCAACCTCCCATCCGGGCAGCGCCGGGGGTTTTTGCGGAATCAGGGATTGTTGGGTCAACCGTGCGGCCGCCAGGTCGCGCTCGAGATTGCTGCGCCACTGTTCGAGTTCGTCGTTTTGGCGTTCCAATTGGCGCCGCATCGAGCGCAGGCGAAGTTGAGTCTCGATTCGCGCCCGCAACACCGCAGTATTGATCGGTTTGGTAGCAAAATCATCCGCGCCGGCTTGCAAACAGCGCACTTCACTTTCTTCACTTCCATGCGCCGTCAGCATGATCGTCGGAATTTGCGCGACGGCCGGATCGTTATCCGAGCGCAGGCGTTTTAGCACTTCCGCCCCGTTCAGCCCCGGCATATCGAAATCAAGGAGAAGAAGCGCAGGCTGTCTCTCCTGAATTGTTTGGAGTGCCTTGGTACCATCCTCGCATTCTCGGCACTTGTAACCGGCGGCCACCAGCAGGTGCGCCAGAATTTTGCGGCTCGTGGAATCATCATCTACGATCAAAATTTCGGCATGGGAGTTGTTCGACATCTTCTCTTTGGATTCGGATCAAGACCGCTCCATCATCGTATTGATATTGATCTTCGCCAGCGCAACGCCGGTTAAAGGAGAAAACGATTTATTGATTGGCAACGAGTGGAACTGTGGATACGGTTTATGACAGCTTTCCATTTATGAGATTCTTAGTGTTGCTTGCCCTGCTCACCATGTTCCTCGTCGCGGCGTGTTCCGAAGAACCACCACCGCAACCCACCCGGCATCGCGTCGCAAATTATCCGCCAACCGCGCCCGGGGAGTATCCCCCGCCACAACAGCCGTTCAATCCGAACGGACCCGCCCAGCCCGCTCCGCCCCGAGAAGAGGGGCCCGCATCGCCTCCGCCCACGGCCGCTCCGACGAAGGTGGCAAAGGGAGATTATCCCTACGGAATTCCAGTTCCTGGCAAACCGCACTTGGTGGAAAGCCCTTATTCGCCCGGCAAGTACGTCGACGTGGAAGGATTTCCCCCAGGAACGGAAGTGAAAGACCCGTACACCGACAAAATCTTTTTGGTGCCGTAACTGGTTTGCTGCCGGATTGCTCTTGGGGTTGCGGCTGATGCTAGGTGCTAGATACTGGATACTGAATTAGCGCAGCGCTGTTTTTATCGAGTACCAGCATCTAATATCGCTTTCCGTTCATTGGCTATGGAATTACGGGTCAAACGAGCGCCCCGAATCGATCTCGAAATCACTGTCCCGGGGGATAAAAGCATTTCGCATCGCGCCGTGATTATTGCTGCTTTGTCCAACGGCGTATGCACGCTGCGTGGATTTCTTCCAAGCGAGGACTGCATGCATACGGTGAACGCCCTGCGCACTTTGGGCGTCAGGATCGAACAACCCGAGCCGGATACGCTGATTGTGCATGGAAAAAAGCGCGTGCTAACCCCGCCGAAGAAAGAAATCGACTGCGGAAATTCTGGGACGACCATGCGGCTTCTGGCCGGGCTCCTCGCGGGACAGACCTTCGAGAGCCGGCTGGTGGGTGATGCTAGACTCTCTCGGCGTCCGATGGACCGCGTGATCGCGCCGCTGGGTAAAATGGGGGCCAACATTGTTGCTGAAGGCCCGGAAGAAACGCCGCCCCTGCGCATTCATGGCGGCTCGTTACGCGGAATTCGTTATGGTTTGCCGGTTGCCAGCGCGCAGGTCAAAAGCGCCTTGCTGCTCGCGGGGCTGTTTGCGAAGGGCAAAACCACCGTCGAAGAGCCTGTTCCGACACGAAACCATACGGAGCTGATGCTTAATTATTTTCTCGTTCGCACGGTGAAGGATGAGAATGACACTGTCACAGTCTTCGGCGATCAGGTTCCCGAGTCGCGGGATTTTACAATCCCCGGGGACATTTCCTCGGCTGCGTTTTGGTTAGTCGCGGCGGCGGTCCAACCGCGAGGTCACTTGCTCGTGCGCGACGTGGGTTTAAACAACACGCGCACAGCGTTGCTTGGCGTTCTGCTGCGAATGGGTGCGCAAGTGCGCGAGGCCATCGAAGACGTCGATCAACTGGAACCGCGGGGGATCGTCGAAGTCACCGGTTTTCCTCTCAAAGGTACAGTGATTCAAGGCAGAGAAGTGCCGCAGCTCATTGATGAACTGCCGATACTGGCGGTTGCCGGCGCGCTTGCAGATGGCAAAACTATCATTCGCCATGCCGGAGAACTGCGCGTCAAGGAAACCGATCGCATCGCTGCGATCGCACACAATTTGCGGACGATGGGCGCGCAAGTCTCCGAGCTGACTGATGGCCTCGAAATTTATGGTCCGGCGCCGCTTCACGGCGCGCGCGTCGCGAGTTTTGGCGATCACCGCATCGCCATGGCGTTTGGCATCGCGGGTTTATTTGCTGAAGGCGAAACCATCGTGCAGGACGCCGACTGTATTCGCGAATCCTATCCGCGATTCGAAACCGTGCTCGAGGAGTTTACCAACCCGAAACGGATGCAGATCAGCACCCCTGTAATCGGCTCGCTCAGCCCCGCTCCAGTCGAGGAAGCATAGCCACGCGAGGTGGGTTAAGACAGATGGGACACATTCATCGGGTCGTCGCCATTGATGGTCCGGCCGCGTCGGGGAAGAGCAGTGTTGCGCGGGAGCTTGCCCGACGGCTTGGGTTTGCCTATGTCAATTCTGGCGCGATCTATCGAGCCATCACCTGGGATGCTCTGCAGAAAGGAATTGATGGCAGAGACACTGAGCGCATCGCACAAACCGCCGAAGCCGCGCGGATCAGTTGCCGCCTCCAAAATAACGAGTCGCACATCGTGATCGATGATGTCGATCCATCGGAGCATTTGCGTGACGATCGCGTGAACAAAAATGTTTCCCGTGTCAGCAGCATCCCACGCGTCCGCAAAATTGTCGTGCAAAACATGCGTCAGTACGCGCGGTATAATGATTTGGTTGTCGAAGGACGCGACATCGGCTCGGTCGTTTTTCCGAAGACTCCCTATAAGTTTTACGTCGATGCTTCGCCCGAGGTGCGGCTGCGCCGGCGCGCCGCAGAGGGGCAGCGCGACGAAATTATCATGCGCGACCGCGCTGATTCATCGCGGCCGATCTCACCGCTGATCGTCGCGAAGGATGCTCAGATCATCGACACTTCGCATCTTACGATTGAAGGAGTGGTCAACGAGATCATTGCGCGGCTAAGGCAAATTGGTCTGTCGATTTAGCAAAATCGTTCCCGCTTCAATGAACATTTATTACTGGCTCGGGTACCAGCTTTCTCGCCTGGTTTCCGGGTTGCTTTTTCGTTTTCGAGTAGTTCACCGAGAGCGCATGATTCAAAGCGGCCCGGTGATTCTAGCGATGAACCACCAGAGTTATCTCGATCCACCGCTCGCCGGAATCACATGCGATCGGGCAATTTATTTTCTGGCGCGCAAAACGCTGCTGGACGTGCCATTGCTAGGCTGGCTGTTGCCAAAATTGAACGTGATCCCGGTTAATCAGGAGGGAGTTGACCGCAGTGCGCTCAAGGCCGTAATCAACATCCTAAAATCAGGAAACGCTGCGCTGGTTTTTCCAGAAGGTTCGCGAACACTCGACGGTAATCTGCAGCCCGCCGAGCCAGGATTAGGTCTCGTGATTGCGAAAACGCTCGCTCCGGTGGTGCCGATGCGAATCTTTGGCGCGCACGAAGCTTTGCCGCGGGGCGGTGGGTTGCGTCTCAGGCCAATCACAATCGTGATTGGGAAGCCGATTCTTTTTTCGCCGGCCGACGTGGAGCTGCGAGGGAAGGACACCTACGGAGGACTGAGTCAGCGCATCATGGACGCGATCGCGGCATTAGAGTTCGAGTGAGTTGTTTGCGCGCGTAAGATCGATCCGCTTTCGCGCCCGGAGGGCCGCCGATTTATTGAACTGGCTGGATCGCCCAGCCCCTTCGACTCGCGTGATTGTTCCTACATGATGGATCTGGCTTGAAGTAGCTGCCTGCCAGAGGCAGGTTTGGCGACACCGATATTTCCAACGTGAATCCGACTCATCCGGCTAGCGACAAACCGGGTCAGCTACGAGTTTCCAAGGCCGCCGTGGTCTTACTGCTGATCATCCTCTCGTCAATGGCGCTGCTGGCTGTTTATGCCAACGTTCAACGCTGGCGTCGCAACCAGGTCGAGACCGTTATCGTGAAACCCACGAATCCGCCGTCGACGCCAGCGCATTGAGCGACTTGATCCGATAGTCATCTGTCGGGTTACACAAGAACTAGTAGGAATCGACAGATGATTTTGCATACTGCGCCGCCAGTTCCCGAACGTATTCGAGTGTATCGATGGAATCGGCATTTTTATCGCGCCGAATGGCTTTAATTCTTGGGAAACGCAGCGCGAATCCACTCGCGTGGCGCGTGCTACGCTGGATCGAATTAAATGCGACCTCGAGCACGACATCCGGTTTCACTTCCCGGTATTGGCCATGAACAGCGGTAGTATTTTGTTTGAAGTGCTCGGTTAATTCCGCGATTTCCGCGTCAGTCAATCCGCTGTAGGCTTTGCCGATGGGCAAAAGTTCGCCGGTGGCCTTGTCGCGCACCGCGAATGTGTAATCGCTCAAGACACGATTGCGTTTGCCGTGGCCGAGCTCTGCCCCCACAACCACCACATCCAGCGTGGCCAACTCTTTCTTTAACTTGAACCAAACCATCCCGCGACTTCCAGGCAAATAAAAGCTCTCCGGGTCTTTGACCATGATCCCTTCATTCAAACGGCGACGCGCGTGCCGGAAGATTCGTTCGATCTCCCCGGCAGAACGTGCCGGAAAAACTTCCGAGATCTGAAATTGTGCCGGTACTTTTAAATCGCGCAGTAGTTCGCGCCGTTCGCGCAATTGCGTTTTCAACAGCGATCGGCCGTTCAACCAAAGCAGATCGAATGCGACGAAGACAACTGGCACTTCCGCAGTTGACGTGGGGAACAGATCTGGACCGTCGGTTTTGCGACCGAGCCGCTTTTGCAAATCGAAAAACGTCAACCTGCGCCCGTCCTCAAAGGCGATGATTTCGCCGTCGAGGATAAGATCGACATCGAAGCCACGTGCTCGCTCGGATAGTTCGGGAAATTGATCAGTGATTCGTTTGAGGTCTCGCGAGAAAATTTCCACGCGGCTCGCGTCGCGATGAAGTTGCCCGCGAATACCGTCAAACTTGTCTTCTGCATAAACGAGTGGAGATTTTTGGTCGGCAAATCGTTCCCAGATCGCTTCGGCGGTCGGCTCGGGCCTGGCCAGCATGCACTTGATCGGGCGAAAGATCGACAATTCCGCGCGATGCAATTCTTTTCGAAGACCGAGAACGGCCGCCGCCCCGATATCGCCCAGGAGCATGTTGGCTTGCTTCACCTGATCCAGCGGCGCCTCGAACGCGCGAGCAATTGCTTCTTCTACCAATCCTTCTCGCAAACCGATGCGCAGATCTCCGCTGAGAATTTTTACCAAATACTGACCCTCCAACGCGGAAAGCCTGGCCAGTTGCGATTGTAACAGGTCGATTTTGGCAACTGGGCCCCGGGCTTTCTGCAGCGCCTCAAAGAAATCGCGCGACTGGCAAAGCGTGAATGGCTTGGGCTGGGTTCGTCCATCGAGCGCTTCAAATGCCGTTTTTCCGGCGTCTCCGTGGCTATGAGCAATGCGGCGAAATTCTGCCTCATTCAGCTTCGCTGCCGCCATGATTGCGCGGTAGATAATGGAGCCGCCCACCTGCAAGGTGCGGAGATAGCTCTGTGGGAAAGCTCTTCCAGTGAAGTAAGTCGCCGCTAGCGAGAGCCGCTTATGATCAAGTGTCCGCAGATAATCTGAAAGTAGACTGATCTTCTCCAGCTTTGCCGCAGTGGCTGCGATTTTTTCTCCTACTTTCGCGAATGCCCAAAATTCGGATTCGGAAGGAACAAACGCCCCGTCCTGCGTCTGCGGAAGCGCGGTCGCCGCGAGCTTTCCGGGCTGCGGAGAGTTTAGCTGCAAATCCATCTGGTTTTCCACATTTAGCGCCCACGCTTCGAGGCCTCGCTCGCGTAAGTCGCGGGCAAATTCGGCAGCGAATCCGTGGAGAGTAAGGACGCGCTTGGGTCGAACTAGATCGACATAGCGGACTAAGTCGTTGTAGTCAGCGTGATCGGACAGAGGGAATGCGGCATCGACCCGGTAACGATATATTGCATTTGGTTCGACTGCCCAGCCACTGAGCATCGCGACGCGTTTGCGCGGAATTTTTTCCAGCAAGCGCGACCCATTTGTGCTTGGCGGGCAGATGAGAACTTTGCCGGTGACATCGTTCGGTTTGTAGCGCACATATTTGCAAAATGATTGGCCGAACTGCTCGTAAACACGCGTCATCTGATAGACCGAGCCGTGCAGCATGGGCGTGAGGCCCGCTCCTTCGAGCGAGCACAAGATCTCTTGCGCCTTGCCCAGCGAGTAGCCGAGCAGCACCGGCACCTGGCCGTTTTCAATTGTTTCGCGGCAGAACGCGACGATTTGATCGATGACCTGTTCCGTTGGCGGAAAGCGATAGCGTGGGAGGCCAAAGGTCGTTTCCATAATGAGCGTATCGGCCTGGCGCCATTCCGCCGGCTCGGCGGATTTGCCCCGACGCAGTTTGAAATCGCCGGTGTAAAGCAGCGTTTCACCATCGGCGAAAAGGAACATTTGTGACGAACCAAAAATGTGACCGGCCGACAGCAGCATAATATCGAGGCCGCGCACGGTCCGGCGTTCACGAAACGGGAGGAGATGCTCTGTTCGTATCGCGGGAAGCCGCTTTCGCATCAACGCAGCAGTTGGCTCGGAAACGATAATCTCCGCATGCGGCGCAATGTGATCGCTATGCGCGTGCGAGACGAAGGCGAGCCGTTTTGAATCCCACGGGTCGAGCCAAAAATCCTGCTCCGGCAGATAAACGCCCCTCTGATAACGAACATCAATCACTCAGAAAATGTAGTCGGGAAACCTGGGAAGCGAAACAGCCGCACTTTAGGCGTCCGTATGCCCCATATTGACATCTCGCAAATCAACCGGTTTCATTATTGGAATGAGGTTTATTTCCGCAGCGCTTGGTTTACTCATTGCTGCGAACGCTTTATTCGGGGCGACGAACGAACCTAGGGTTCTCGAAAAGGTCACGCCGCTTCCCGTGGCGTTGAGCAAAGATTTTGAGTTTCGAAAGACGAAGCTGTTCTTTCTGAGCGAAAAGGCTCCGAAACCCGGTGAACACGCGCAACAGAGTGCCAGCAAACTTTCACCCGGGGCGCTTTCAAGCGCAGCGCCCACGCAGAAAACGGCGACACTAGCGGATGCGCAAATCGTGTTTGAGCGGCAATATCGACTTTTCGGTGCGGTGACAGGCCTCGACCAACGTCAACGCTGCGGCGATTACTTCGATTTCTTCTGGCGCGCCAAACGTCCCGCCGATGTGACGGTTCGCTTGGAATATCGTCAGGAGAAATTGCACGACTTCGTTCAAGCGCAGGAGATTTCGTATCGGAATATGCGCGGCACTCACAAGACAGAATTCAAAGTGATTGGCGACGATTACTTCGATGACGGGCGAGTGATCGCTTGGCGCTGTTTATTAATCGAAAATAGCAGGATCGTAGCGGAAAATCGCTCCTACATGTGGAAGTAAGAGGCTAGCGCCCGCAGGTTTGACAGTTTGTGGCCGGGTCTGGTATCTTTTATGGCGAACGTGGAGTCATCGATTCTAGTAGGGATAAGCGGTCCCACCGTGTGGGTAAGAGTAGAGGGGAAAGGTAGTTTCCTAAACAGCGGTAATTTGAAAGAGTTCGCTCGCCGGATGTTGGATCGCGGTTATCGAGAGTTTGTTGTTGATCTGGCGCATTGCGCGATGATGGATTCGACCTTCATGGGAACGATGGCCAGCGTGGCGCTGCGTCTGAAGGAGCTGGGCCAGGGCCATTTGCATGTCGTTCGTTGTGGCAATCGGAGCCGGGAACTTCTCTCCGGGCTCGGGCTCGACCATATCTTCGATATTCGCGCCAATGGCGCGACCGCGCCCGAATGTGAAACGCTGGAACGCGGGGAGACTTCGCGAGAGGAGAGAAAACGCGAGCAAGCCGGCACGATGCTCGAAGCGCACGAAGCCCTCTGTGAAGCGTCACCGGAAAATCTATTTCGCTTTAAGGACGTTCTCGAGTACCTGAAAGAAGACCTTCATCACGAGACGACTTCGAAGTAAGCTGGCCCTGCATCATGTGGCCAACCCTTCTCTTGGGACTGCTTGCTACGTCTGTGGCTGGGTGGATTTTCACCGCCTGGTTCCAAGCGCGAAAGATTCGGAAGCTCGAGCGCTCACATGAGGAAATTCAGGTCGAGGAAACTCTCGTATTCGATTTCTTGCACGGGCTGGGGGAGGCCTTTAGGGAAAGCATTCGGCCCAGTGAACTACACCGCCTTATTGTCGAGGGGGCGACACGCATTCTGGATGCGCATGGCGGCGCGCTTTACGTGACGGATTGGGCGGGCGCAAGACTTACTCCAGCTTTTATCTCCAAAGGCTGCCCTCCCCTCGTGGAGGTGCCACCGCAGATCCTACAACAAGCGGCCATTACGCCCATCACGCTCGAGAGCTTTCTTCGGTCGCACACCGTTGCTCCGGGCGAAGGTATGCTTGGTCGCATCTGGGAGAGGGGACAGCCGGTTTGCTTCAATGACCTTTCCCAAGCGCCGGAGTTAGCGAAATTGCGCGGCAGCGCGTTTGGCGCGGAATCGGTCATGGCCGCGGCTCTCCGCTATGGGCAGCAAGACCTAGGTGTTCTTGCTGTCGCCAACGGTCCCAACGGCGCGCCGTTTTCGCAGGGCGATTTTGTTGTTTTTAAATCAATCGCCGAGCAGTCTGCGTTCGCCCTCTACAATGCCATCATCTACTCGATGGCGAATGAAAAGAAGCGGCTGGATCACGATCTTGAGATCGCGCGCGATATTCAGCGTATTTTGCTTCCCGCCGAAGCGCCGGCAATTAACGGGTTTCAAATCAGCGGTATCAATGTCCCAGCTGGCCAAGTGAGCGGCGATTATTTCGATTACATCCGGGTCGATGACGAACGGCTCGGCGTGGCGATCGCAGACGTATCGGGGAAAGGCGTCCCCGCATCCCTGATCATGGCGATTTGCCGTAGCGTGTTGCGGACTGAAGCGGCGCGCAATCCCTCTCCGGCCGATGTCTTGCGAAAGGTGAACCGGCAACTTTATCCCGACATCAAGGAGGACATGTTTATCAGCATGGCTTACCTCATTCTGGACCACGAGCACAACGGCGTCACTCTTGCCCGTGCCGGCCACGATGCGCCCTTGCTTTACAAACGCCAGGCGCAAACTGTTACACCGGTCAAGTCACCGGGAATGGTAGTTGGAATTGACAGCGGAAACGTGTTCGATAGACTGACGAGCGATTTTGCCCTCCCCTTGGAGCGCGACGACTGCCTCGTCCTCTATACCGATGGCGTCACGGAAGCGCTCAATGGCGAAGGCGAAGAATTTGGCGTCGACCGCATGGCTCAATCGGTGCGCGCCAGTGCGACTGGCGGAGCGCCGGCGATTGTAAAAAGAGTCATCGAGGACGTGCGCAACTTTGCCGGTTCGCATCCGCAAAATGACGACATCACTCTGATTGCCATCCGTAAGACATGAAAAAGATTTCTGGTAGCGCGCAAAACAAAGAGACGGAACGGCCGGCTTCGGAAAAATCGACAGCTGGACTCGGGGCCGCTGTGCCTCGGGCGGAAGCTGACGAGCCAGAAGATCCAATGGCCGGCTTGCAGGCCGATCTCGACCGGTTTCGCGATCTCGCGCTGCGCAGTCAGGCCGATTTCGAGAATTACAAAAAGCGTGCCGCGCGCGAAAAGGAAGAAGCGGTCAAATACGCGAACAGCGCGTTGCTTGAGCGACTGGTGACAATTATCGACAATTTTGAGCTCGGTCTCGAAGCGGCCAAGGGCGAAGGCGACCAGTCGCCGATTTATTCCGGAATGACGCTCGTCCTGAAACAACTTAACGATTTACTGAGCGAAAACGGCTTGCAGCCGATCGAAGCGGAAGGAAAAAAATTTGATCCGAACTTGCACGAAGCGATTGCACACGAACCGAGCGAGTTCCCAGAGGAAACAGTCATCCGCCAGACCCGGCGTGGTTATCGCTTCAAAGATCGCTTGCTGCGGCCAGCGCGCGTGATCGTTTCCAGCGGACCAGGAAAATAACGGAGGCTTCTTGCCTCTCAGTCTCATCAGTCCCATAAATCACATACGCATATAGCCACATGGCTACTACGAAGAAACGCGATTACTACGAAGTGCTGGGTATCGGGCGCAATGCCTCCGACGAGGAAGTCAAGCGCGCTTACCGCAAGCTCGCCGTGAAGTTTCATCCTGATAAAAATCCTGACGACCCGCATGCCGAAGAAAAATTCAAAGAACTCGGCGAGGCCTACGATGTTCTGATGGATCCCGAGAAGCGCGCCGCCTATGATCGCTTCGGTCACGCTGCGTTTGCGCCGGGTGGCATAGGTTTCGGCGGTGGCTTTCATGATCCGTTCGATATTTTCCGTGAAGTTTTCGGCGGCGGATTTGGCGGCGGAATCTTCGAGACGTTTTTCGGCGGCGCCGGGACGCGCACAGAGGATCGACATCGAGGCTCCGATTTGCGTTACGATATGGAGATCACGCTCGAGGAAGCGGCTTTCGGCGTTCAAAAGGAGATTGAGATCGAAAAGCTCGGCATCTGCGATAAGTGCGACGGAACGGGCGCAGAACCGGGCTCGCGCGCTGTCACCTGTCCCACCTGCCGCGGCCGCGGTCAGGTGATCAGTTCGCGAGGGTTCTTTCAGGTTTCGCAGACCTGTCCGCGCTGTCGCGGTGCCGGCGAAATCATCGAGAAACCGTGCCCACAATGCCGCGGAGAAGGGCGCGTCGAAAAACGGAGCTGTGTGACGTTGAAAATCCCAGCTGGGATCCGGGAAGGCTCGCGGTTGCGCTCATCAAGCAATGGCGAGGCGGGTATCCGCGGCGGCCCGCCTGGCGATCTTTACGTCGTCATTCACATTAAGGAGCACAAAGTCTTTCAGCGCGATGGAGACAGTCTTTATTGCGAGGTGCCGATTCCGTTTTCGGTGGCAGCGTTGGGAGGCGAAGTGGACATACCGACTTTGGAAGGCAAAGCGCATTTGAAAGTGCCAGCCGGCACGCAAAGTGGGCAAATGTTCAAACTGCGCGGAAAGGGAATTTCAAATATCGATGGACGCAGCCGCGGCGATTTGCTTGCCCGCCTGATTGTTGAGGTGCCATCACGCCTGAATGCCGAACAGCGTCGCAAGCTGGAAGAATTCGCCGCGCTCTGCGGCGACGATAACACGCCGTTGCGGAAAAGTTTCTTCGAGCGCGCGAAAGAATTTTTTAAGTGAACGAGTTCGAATGTTAGAGTTGAGCGGTTTGGTGCGGCTTTTCTGAACCTCGACGTGTCATTCTTGTTTTGATGTCCGCTTTCACGTTAGATCAGTCTGTAAGCGCGGATCAGATTAAGAAGTTATTGCGTGCTATGCCTTTTGTGCCGTTTAAAGTTCACGTCGCAGCCGAGCAAAAGGCATACGAAATTCCACACCCGGATTTTGCCATGTTAACACACGGTGGGGCGCGTGTTAGTCGTCGCTCTGGAACATGCTGAAGCTGTTCATCTCATCAGTGTGCCATTGATTACACGAATCGAAGCTAGTGCCGCGCCTGCTTAGACAACAGGGTTCAGGTTTTTCGGAGCCCAGGTTTCAGCATTCAGATGGCGCGTTCGTTGGCTGTTTTTGGGTGAAACCTGGATTCTGCCGCTAGGTCAACGATGTCGGATGATCCCATCAAACTAATCGAGTGTCCGCGCGACGCCTGGCAGGGCCTGAAGAAACAAATCCCGACGGAGCTGAAGGCACGCTATCTGCGCGCGTTGATCGCCGCGGGATTCAAGCACATCGATGCTGTCAGCTTTGTCTCTCCAAACGCCGTGCCGCAAATGGCCGACAGCGAGCACGTGCTGCAACAAATCGATCGGCCGTCCGATGTCGAAATCATTGGGATCGTGGTGAACGAGAAGGGCGCAGAGCGCGCCGTTGTAACCCGAGCCGTTACCACACTCGGTTATCCCTATTCCATCTCGGCGACGTTTCTGTATGAAAACCAGAACCAATCGCCGGAAGAAGCCCGCAGTATTTTGCAATCGATTAAAAGAAAAGCCGACAATTCGGGACTCGACGTGGTCGTTTACATTTCGATGGCATTCGGAAACCCGTATGGCGATCCGTGGGATGAGATCAAGGTCCGCGAGGCTGTCCAAGTAATAGTCGACCTTGGGATCCCATCCATCTCGCTCGCAGACACTGTTGGTGTGGCGGCGCCCGATCTGATCGCCCGCGTGGTGCAATCGGTGATAGACGAATACAGTGACGACGACATCGGCGTGCACCTGCACGGGACGCGAGGCGGCGCTTCCGCCAAGGTGCTCGCAGCGTACGATGCAGGCTGCCGCCGTTTCGATTCGGCCGTGGGCGGCCTCGGCGGGTGTCCATTCGCCCAGGACGCGCTCGTTGGGAACATTCCAACCGAGAGCGTGATCGAGGCGCTGCGACAGCGCGGCGTCGAGCCGCCAATAGGTAAATCGCTAGCCGGGGTCCTCATGTTAAACTCGGACATCGCCTCGAATTACGAATAAGGAATTCGCATTGCTTCTTCCCTCGATCACTGAGTCCTATAAGCACCTCTGCTGATGCACCGATTTTACGTTGCTCCTGAGCAGTGGAATCCCGATGCGCCCACGTTGGCGGGAGCAGAAGCGCATCACGCGCGCGACGTCCTGCGCATGAATCGCGGCGAGAAACTCGTTCTTTTCAACGGACGCGGACGGGAGATGACGGCAGAGGTTGTCGATCTCAACGGCGACGAGATTCGATTACGAAAATTGCACGAGGCAGACACTCCACCGCTCCGCTGCCAAATCGTTCTTGGGCAAGCGATTCCAAAAGGGAAAAACATGGAGTTGATCGTTCAGAAGGCGGTGGAAATTGGCGCTGCCGAGATTGCGCCCATCATCTCCGATCGCACCATCGTTCAGGTCGATTCGGAAACTGTGGCACAAAAACAGACCAAATGGCAGCAGATCGCCATCGAGGCAGCCAAGCAATGCGGACAAAACTGGCTGCCGCGCGTGCATGTGCCGAGGAAACTCGCAGAATGGTTTTCCGCTGCGGCGGAGGAGTCATTCGACCTTCGATTGGTCGGTTCGCTTCAGCCCGATGCGCAACATTTAAAACAAATCCTCGCGGACTATTCAAGCGAACACCCGGAGCGTCCCCTCCGTGTGTTGATGCTGATCGGCCCGGAAGGCGATTTCACGCCTGCGGAACTCGCGCTCGCTCGCCGTCACGGGTGCCAGCCCATCACGCTTGGTCCGATTATCCTGCGAGTGGAAACTGCCGCCATTTATTGTCTGAGTGTCCTCTCCTATGAATTGCTGACGTAGCCGTTCTGCTCTGAGAAACGCAACCCTGGTGATGGCAGCAGATCTGCCCCTCGCCGCCCAGATGGCGCTGGCTACAAGATCTATTCAGCGATTGCTGCCTCGACGCCAGACTCCGCGGAAAGAGTCCGAGCGGGGGCAGTCCCGTCAGGTGGCGCAGGCTCGATCGAAACGATTGTAAATTGAGCGACGCCGTGCTCCGTATTGAGAGAAATCGTTTCGCCAACGCTATGCCCGAGCAGCGCCTGACCGATGGCAGTTTGATACGAGATGATGTGTTGCTCAGGATCGCCGTCCCAGGCGCCGAGAATGGTGTAGCTTTCTTCGTTGTTCGTCTCCACATTGCGCAGCCTAATGATTGTGCCGATCGAGACGCGCGATATATCGACATTTTTAAACGACGTTCCCCGCGCGTTGTGCAGCATCTGTTCTAGGTCCGCTTTCCGGCGCATCAGCACGCTTTGCATTTGCTTGGCCGCTTTAAATTCAAAATTCTCGCTCAGGTCGCCATACGATCTTGCGAGAGCGATCTCCTTGCTGTTCTCCGGAATCTTTACCCTCACGAGCTCTTCGTATTCAGCTTTGCGTTTTTCGAGGCTGCTCCATGAAACGATCAACGGAGCTGCCTTTTCCTCTGGTTGCGCTCGGGTGATCATGGTTTCCAGTTCCGGATGAATTCTAATGATACGTGCCAGCAGCGAGCGTTTTGTTAGCTCGTCAAACAGCGGGCTGAGTTGCAGACGCCGCACGGCGTCGCGAGCGATCCCAATGTCGGTGTTCGCAAGCATTTGGCCCAGCAATTGTCGATCTTCGACAAATGCGCGGTGCAACTTGCTAGCGCGGCCGGGAGCGCCGTGTTGTTCGCGTTCCAGCGCCGCGAGAATCGCGCCGAGCAATTCCGGCGTGATCAACTCGCTCCAGCCTTCCCGTTCGGTGCACAGCCACGCCAGCATTTCACTGGTGGCGGAGTGCTCGCGAATACTGTGTTCGAGCACCAAGCGAAGTTCGCCCTGCTGTCCCGTCTCGCCCAAGATGCGCGCTATTTGCGCCACCATGCGGCCGTGACTTCCTTGCAGCAATTGCAAGGCGCGCTCCGTCCAGCGCTGACCGAGCGCGGACGGCAGCGCCTGCAAAACTTTTTTTTCTTTTGCCGCTGTTAATTTCGGCAAGATCGACAGTAAACGCTTCTCTTCGTCGTTAATTAGTTTCGAAAGTGTCAGGCCGATGTGCGTTGTATGCAGTTGCGGGACGCGCTCGAGCAGATCGTCGCGCGCAATGATCAGCTCGAAAGCGAGCTGCGGATGCATCTTCTGGTTTCGCGCGGCCATGTTCTCGATGGTGGCGATGATCGGCTGCAGTTGTTTTTCTGGTTCTTTGAATTGCTGGTGGAATTTTATGATCTGCTCGGTTGCGATGATTTGTTCTTTTGGCTGGCGCGCTTTGTGAAAGGCCGCGATCAACTCGTCGGCGTGAGATATACCTTCGGCGCGCATTTGAATTGGTTCCGTCTTTTTCGCAGGAACAGAAAAAGCGCCGCTCGCTTTGAGTAATTTCTTTGTGGACTCCCACCAGCGTTTCCATTCCGCTCCGGTAAAAACATCGCCGATCAACCACTCACCGATCTGGGCGGCGGTCGCCTGGTCGCCAAGGCTCTCAATGATGCTTCGCACGACGGCCACCGGGTCCTCCGCGGCAAGCTTCTTGATCGATGGCAAATCGCTCGCCTTGCGCGCGAGAAAATGTTCGGAGCCGAGCGGCGTAAGATTTTCCGCGGCATACTGGACCTGCATCGGATGAGATTTCTTACCGGTAAAATCGATCACGATCTGATTAAGGAGCAGGTTCCATTCGGCCACGCGCCCGAACCCCCAACTCCTGTGCAAACAAAACGTGCCAGGCTTCAGCTTCTCCAGCTGCTCGGCGGCTTTAGAAGTGAGCTTTCCGGATTCGACAAGCTTTTGCAGTTCGGTGTCCATTTTACGCGACGGATGCGTCGCAGGTCACCTATAGGTCGTCTGTGCAACTCGCGCAATTTCCATTGCCGTCCAGCATGCGAAATGAAATTCTACGCGCTGTGCCGACGACGAGTATCTGGTTTTGGCTCGCGTTCAATGCGGGCGTTTTCGTCGCGCTGACGATCGATCTCGCCCAATTCAAGCACCGCGGACGCGAACTGAGCATGCGCGCGGCGACCCAACGCACTGCCATCTGGATCGTGCTCTCGCTCCTTTTCAATTTGCTAGTGTGGAAACTGCGCGGGCCGGACAAAGCCCTCGAATTTCTCACCGGCTACGTGATCGAATACTCGTTGAGCGTCGATAACATCTTCGTTTTCGTGATCATCTTCGCTTATTTCAAGGTACCGCCGATGGCGCAGCATCGCGCTCTAGTATGGGGAATCGTGGGCGCCCTTATCATGCGCGGCATCATGATCTTGCTCGGCGTGACTTTGGTGTCGCGGTTTCATTTCATTCTTTACATCTTTGGAATCTTCCTAGTGGTGACCGCCATTCGAATGCTTTTTGGAAAGGCCGGCGAACCAGATTTCGGGAAGAGCCTAGTGATGCGTTTTTGCAGGAATTGGATTCCCATCACCCCGGAATTTTACGGCGAAGATTTCAGAGCGCGCGTGAATAACCGCTGGATGCTCACACCACTCGGTGTGGCGTTGATCGTCATCGATGTGATGGACCTGGTTTTCGCGGTCGATTCCATCCCGGCAGTGTTTGCGATCACCCAGGACCCGTTCATCGTTTATACTTCAAACATCTGCGCTATCATGGGCCTGCGATCGCTCTATTTCGTGGTGGCGCGCTTGATGAATCGCTTTGTTTACCTGAGAACGGGCCTCGGCTTCGTGCTCGCTTTCGTTGGGCTCAAAATGATCGTGGCCAAGTATTTTCCGGTGCCGACTTCGATCTCCCTCGGCGTAGTCCTACTCATTCTTGCGATTACGGTTGTAATTTCGATCCTGAGGACGCAGAACCGCGCAGCGGTTGACGATCGAAAATAAAATGTTGCATCAGACATAGGGAATCTGGTAACAATGAACCAGCATATGAAAACCCTAACGGTCATCGCGTTAGTGCTCGGATTTGTCGCAAGCTCGTTCGGCGACATTCAGGATCCGCCGATGAATGATTATGGGCCGACGCGCAAATTCGGCCGTGGCCTCGCGAATCTTCTCTTCGCGCCGACGGAAATTCCGGTGAACATTCAACAGCTCAACAAAGAGGAGGGCAATTCCGCTGCGTTTAGCTACGGCCTGGCCCGCGGCATCAGGCGCTCAGCCGCGCGACACGTTGCAGGTCTGATGGAAATTCTAACGTGGCCGTTCCCATCGTTTTTGCGCGGAAGCTATTATCCCATCCTGCCGCCAGACATTCCGTATATCCACGCCGGCTTTGCAGAATTTCCTCCCGAGGTCGGCAACGAATCGAAATATCCTTACGTACGCGATTACAACCAAGATCCCAACTAGGGTTCGCTTTCATCGAAGTTTGCGTGGTATTCGGATGATTTGAGCAGCTACGTTGCCCGTTGACCGCAGTGTCGATGCGCAGCATGTTCGAAAGACTCGAAGGTGCCCGCGGGTGTGCGACTCATCAACATCGTTCGCGATCTAATCGCTGGGAATTATCGGGCGTCGCCCGGCGTAGGCTCGGTGGTCAAGATTCGGCGCCGTCCGCCACCGCCGCTACTTATCGAGCGATTTGCAAATCAGATTGATTTTCAAAGCTACCCCGTCCAAACGAATGCAGCAGTGGCTGCCCGACGACAATGGGAACGCGAGCTCGCTTCACCCCGAGCCGCAGTTTAAAACGCCAGGATTCTGTTTTGTCTGTCAGCAGTGGACCGAATTTATGAGCTCGTGGGATTTCGCTTATCGCATGGACGGTCATCTGCAGGTTAACTGGCGGGAACACCTGGTCTGTGCGCTTTGTCAGCTGAATAATCGAAGGCGGGCGAGCATTCATTTGCTCATGGAGATCGTCCACCCAACAAGACGGTCCTTCATTTACGCGACCGAACAATGGTCTCCGCTTTATCGCCATTTGCGAAAATGTTTTCCGTTTGTAGAGGGAAGCGAATACCTCGAGGGTGCGCTCCGAAATGGACAAAATAATCCCGCGGGTATTCGAAATGAGGACCTGACCAATCTTTCGTTTGATGACAAAAGCTTCGACGTCATTCTGAGCTTTGAGGTTCTAGAGCACATTCCTGATTACTACCAGGCATTTGCGGAGTGCGCCCGCATTCTAAAGCCTGCCGGCAAAATGTTGTTTTCCGTTCCGTTCGATACTAGAGCGACACACAATCGGATTCGCGCCAGAATACGCGCGGATGGGACAATAGAGCATCTGCTCCCGCCTGAATATCACGGCCATCCGAAAAATTCCAAAGGATCCCTATGCTTCCAGCATTTCGGCTGGGAATGCTCCAACAAATGACCGAGGTTGGCTTTTCCAGTGTCTCGGCACTCTGTTATTACTCTCGGGAGTATGGCTATTTAGGAGGCGAACAGATTCAGTTTCTCGCCGAAAAGTAGTCGCGAAATGGAACGTGGCCCAGCAGATAAATGATTGGCGGATGCGTGCGCCGACGCGCGCGCGATTCACAGTTGACCGCGCTCAGCGGCGACGTACAGATAGGCGACACGCTGAGGCGGTCGAGCGATGCATTCGCGACGTTTTTCCACGTTGCCGGCCATCGGCATTTTAACGGTTATCTACTTCATCGTCGGCAAGCTGAGTTTACAGCTTGCGTTTGTGCACCCGAGCGCTTCCCCGGTGTGGCCGCCTGCGGGAATCGCGCTGGCCGCGCTAGTCGTGTTCGGTTATCGCACCTGGCCCGCGATTTTTCTGGGCGCATTTCTGGTGAATGTCACGACGGCGGGCAACATCGGGACTTCGCTTTGCATCGCCACGGGCAATACGCTGGAAGCGGTTTGCGGCGCCTGGCTGGTGAATCAGTTTGCCGGCGGCACTCGCATCTTCGATCGCGCGCAAGACGTTTTCAAATTCGCCCTCGCGGTGATGGTGAGCACGGCGGTTAGCCCAACTTTCGGTGTGACCAGTCTGGCGGTGGGTGGTTTGGCGGACTGGGCGAATTACCGCGCGATCTGGTTGACTTGGTGGCTTGGCGACGCAACGGGCGCTCTGGTGGTGGCTCCGTTACTGATCCTCTGGAGTATCGGACCGAGGTGGCGCTTGAATCCGAAGAGACATCTTGAAGTCGGTCTCCTTCTCCTGGTGCTGCTCATGCTCGGTGAAGCGGTCTTCGGTGGATGGTTCCCGATTACCGCAAGAAATTATCCGATCTCATTCATTTGCGGACCGATCGTGATCTGGATGGCGTTCCGCTTTACGCAACGCGAAACGGCGACGGGAATTTTCGTTCTCTCGGCCATCGCGATTTGGGGTACGCTGCGCGGTTTCGGGCCATTTGTCATGGCCACGGAAAACCAGTCGCTTCTTATCGCGCAAACTTTTACGGCCGTGCTGGTCATTACGGCCCTTGCGCTTGCCGCGGGCATGGCGGAGGGGAGGCGCGCTGAGGCGGCTATCGAGCAACAGAAAGCGGTTGTCGAAGCGGCGAATCGGACAAAAGACAATTTTCTGGCGATGCTTTCGCATGAACTTCGCACGCCACTAACGCCGGTGATTGCCGCGTTGGATGTCCTGGAATCTGTTCCGTCCCAATCTGAAGATTCCAAAGCCTCGCTGGCGATGATTCGTCGCAATGTGGAGTTGGAAAGTCAGCTCATTGACGATCTGCTGGATCTGACCCGAATCGCGAAAGACAAATTGCAACTGAAGTTCGATCAAATTGATGCGCATCAAGCGATTTCGAACGTGGCCGAAATCTGTAGGATGGAAGCGAACGCCAGAAGACTCCGGGTTTATCTCAACTTGCGGGCGGGCGCTCACCATGTGACGGCGGACGTCACGAAGTTTCAGCAAATCATTTGGAACCTGCTGAAGAACGCGATCAAGTTCACAAACGAAAATGGTGAAATCACGATTTCATCCTCAAATCCTTCGCCGCAAGTTTTGACAATCATTGTGGGGGACACAGGCATTGGTATCGAACCCGAAATCTTGGAACGAATTTTTGATCCGTTCGAGCAGGGCGACCGGTCATTCCAGCGGCGTTTTGGTGGACTTGGTCTGGGATTGGCAATTTCCAAATCGCTCGCGCAGGCCCATGGCGGTACGCTCGCCGTGGCGAGCGAAGGGCGCGACCGCGGTTCCACGTTTGTTTTGACGATGAACACAGTCGCGCCGCCACAGGAGCGGCCAACGGAGCCAGAGATGATTCCTATTGAAGCTCGTGCTCTGCGAATTTTGCTGGTGGACGATCACCAAGACACATGCGCTGCTCTGGAAAAACTGCTTGTCCGGCGCGGACACCTGGTGGCAGCGACCCACAATGTGCGCTCTGCGATGGAGGCCGCGGTGCGCAATCGTTTCGATCTTCTGATCAGCGATATTGCGCTGCCAGACGGAAGCGGCATGGAACTAATGATGCAGTTGCACGCCATTTCCAAAATGCCAGGTATTGCCATCAGCGGATTTGGCAACTACGGGGACATCGAAAAAAGTCTGAAGGCAGGGTTTTCCGAGCATTTGATCAAACCGGTGAAGCTCGAGAAACTCGAAGCGGCGATGGAGCGCGCAATCGCAGCGGAACCTGTTTCGAGTTAAGTAGCGTAGGCGATTTGCAGCGCGAGCATACTTCTTTGCGCATCGTCGATCTTAAAATCGAAGACATCGCTTTTGGTGGGAAGGGTGTCGCGCGGGAAAACGGGAAGGCGATCTTCATTCCGTTTACGATCGAGGACGAGACCGTTTCGGCTGAAATCGTGCGAGAAAAAAAGAAGTTCGCCGAGGCGGAACTAGTAGGTGTTAAGGAAAGCTCGCCGCATCGCGTTACACCGGAGTGCCCATACTTTGGCCGTTGCGGCGGATGCACGTATCAACACATCAACTACGAACATCAACTTGCGATTAAGTGGCGCCAGGTGCGCGATGCTTTGCAGCGCATCGGCAAATTCAGAGACGTTCCGATGCGGCCAATCATCGCGTCGCTCGAGCAGTATGGATATCGCAATCGCATCACTGTCCACGCGCAAGATGGCGTGATCGGTTTTTTCCGTCGCGATTCGCATCGTTTGATCGACATCGAGCGTTGTCCCATTTCGCGAGACGAAGTCAATCGAGCGCTGACCGAGTTACGCGAGCAACCACACGTGCGCGATGGGCATTACACGCTGCGCGCTTCGTCCGGGGCGCGCGTTTTCTCCCAAACGAACGAAGCGGTCGCAAATGCGTTGTGCGACCTGATCGTCGATCTTGTCCCCGCAAATCAGAAGCTCCTCATCGACGCCTATTGTGGCGCCGGATTTTTTGCCAAGGCGTTGCTCGACAAGTTTGAGCGCATAATCGGAATCGATTGGGACAAATTCGCTATTGACGCCGCGAAGCAAGAGGCGACCGCAAAAGAAACTTACATCGCTGGCGATATGGATCTTGAGTTGGCCAGCATTGAGCTCGAGGAGCGTGAGCGAACGATACTCATTATTGATCCTCCGGCGGTCGGTCTAAGCTTGGCTGTTCGCAACGCAATTGGCGATCTTGCGCCGGCTACACTGATTTATGTTTCGTGCAATCCGGCGACGTTGGCCCGCGATCTAAAAGAACTACGGGGGAAATTCACCATCAATTCGGTCACCCCCCTGGATATGTTTCCGCAGACTGCCGAGATCGAAGTCGTCGCGTCGGCGTCGTGCCAATGAAGGATGGCGGGAAGAATGTGGCATGTACATGCGGATCACCGCTGACGCTAGAAAGAGCTTGTCACACCTGGTATGCACGAGACACTCAGTTCAACAGCAATGGCTGACTTGATTGTCACGGAAAGCGGCGCGGTGCATCGGCCGCGCAACGTCGATTGGAAACGCGCGGCGGCTCTGCTCTATGGCGACTGGGGCACGAGCAAGGCGTATGTGATCGGGCTTGCATTCCTGGCGGCAGGTTTTTCGTCATTGCCGATTATCCTCGCAGTCTGCGCCGTCACGGGTCTCGTCGGTATCAACTACATGGTGATCTGCCGCCATTTTCCCGATGGCGGTGGTGTGTACTCAGCAGCGCGCTCACAGGGCCGGGCCCTTGCGGTTGTTGGTGCGCTATTACTTGTGGCCGATTTAACGGTCACCGCTGCGCTTAGCGGTTGGTCGGCCTTGAGCTACATCACATCGGGCGCCGAGCACATTACTTCGATCAAGTTGCTCCGCGATCACATCGCGCTGACGACCATTGGTGTGCTGCTGATCATGGGAGCGATTAATTATTTCGGTCCGAAACATTCTGGCACCTTTGCTGTCGCTTTAGCGATCCCAACCGCGCTCGTTGTGATCACAATGATTGCGATCAGTGTGCCGCATTTCACCACGCGTTTTCTCGAACCGAGGCATGAGAGTCTAACCACAGTTTGGGTGCAATTCGTCAGCGTGATTCTTGCGCTCTCCGGTGCGGAATCGATTGCCAACCTGACCGGCGTAATGAAGCTCGATCCCGGATCGACAATGGAGCACCCGAGCGTTGCACGCGAATCGCTCAAGGCGATCGCGCCGGTAGCAATCGAAGTTGTTTTCGGAACCGCGCTGCTCGGCTGGGCCATGCTCTCGTTGCCGCAAGTGCTTGGCAAAACGCTTCACCTCACGGCCCGTAGCGACATAGCCGCAGTGCTCCAGCAGCGCAGTGAAGACATGCTGCGTTTTATAGGAGAACAATTCGCGACTGCGACGTTCTCAGCGGCGGTCGGTAATGTGTTCGGGTGGATTGTCGGAATCGTTTTTTTTCTGCTGCTGTTGAGCGCGGCCAACACCGCCATCGTCGCCATGATCGGCTTGTTCTACATGATGGCCCGCGATCGGGAAATGCCGCGGCAATTCAAACGGCTGAATCGCCACGGGGTGCCAATATACCCGTTGATCATCTCAATTGGGCTGCCCGCGGTGGTGTTGCTCTTCGTGGCAAACTTTACTGCGCTCGCCGGCCTTTACGCCATTGGAGTGGTCGGAGCAATCACGGTGAATGTTGGCTCATGCGCAGCAAATCGCAGCGTCGGATTCACCTGGTACGACCGTCTTCTCTTTGGCATCACTTTCGCGATTCTTCTGTTTGTCGAATTGACACTGGCTCATACGAAGCTTGACGCGCTGCAATTTGTCCTTGCCGTCTTGATCGGTGGCTTGGCCTTGCGCGCATATACATTGAAGCGCCAGGGGCTAACTACGGTAATGCTGCACCGGCAGGTGGCAGCGATGGTCACGCCAGAACTACCCGCCACCATGCAATCTCGTTTGTCTGATGCACAAAAAATTATGGTCGCTGCGCGCGGCATCACGCCCGTCCTCAGCTTTGCCCTTGACGAAGCTCAGTTGCGTGAGGCGACCTTATGTGTGCTCTACGTGAAGGAAGTCGCTGTCTACTACACTGCCGGCGGAACAAGGCTTGGTCGTGCACGCTGGCAGGATGATCCGGAAGCGAACGCGATCATGTCCTTGATGCTCAAACTTGGCGCTGAGCGGGAAATTTCTGTCGTGCCACTCTACGCTGTAAGCCCGGACGCGGCGGCAACGATTGTCGATCTTTCCGCGACCATGGGAGTAGATTTTCTCCTCATTGGGGCTACGCAACGTACGGCACTGGCGAAGCTGCTTCGCGGCAGCGTGGTCACCAGCGTCGCCCAACATTTGCCCGACTCGATTCAACTTCTGATCTTCGGCTGATGACGCCAAAGGTACTCATCGCAGATTCAGTTTCCCAACGCGGAATCGATGAGCTTTCGCGCGACCACGCGCTGGAGGTCACCATCAAAACCGGCCTGAGCGAGCCCGAACTTGTCGATCTCATCCCGCAATTCAGCGCGCTGGTTGTCCGTAGTCAGACGAAAGTTACCGCTGATGTCTTGAATGCCGGCTCCAAGTTGCGCGTGATTGGCCGTGCCGGCGTCGGTGTTGATAATGTCGATGTCGAAGCTGCGACGCGACGCGGTGTTGTTGTGCTCAACGCGCCGGGCGGCAACACCGTTTCGACCGCCGAACATGCATTTTCCCTGCTGCTTTGCGTCGCGCGGAAAATTCCGCAAGCCGATGCAATCGTGCGCGGCGGTAAATGGGACCGCAAAAATCTCGAAGGCGTCGAGCTCTACAACAAGATGCTTGGCGTCGTCGGGATGGGCCGGATCGGAAGTGAACTGAGTCGGCGTGCCATTGCTTTCGGGATGCGCGTGATTGCCTACGATCCGTACCTCTCGGCGACGCGCGCGCGAAGTTTACAGGTCGAACTTGTGGACGAACTCGACGATTTGCTCACGCACGCGGATTTCATCTCGTTGCACACACCGCTCACCCCTGAAACGCGACATATCCTTAATGCAGCGCGTTTGCAGAAAACAAAACGAGGCGTGCGCATTGTGAACTGCGCGCGCGGCGGTCTGATCGATGAAGCCGCGCTCATCAAAGCGTTAGAAGATCGGTGTGTTGCAGCCGCGGCGCTCGACGTTTTCGAAACTGAGCCGTTGCCGGCTGATTCGCCATTGCGTACCGCGCCCAATCTTATCCTCACTCCCCATTTGGGCGCGTCCACGGCTGAGGCGCAGGAGAGCGTTGGCATCGAGATTGCGCAATCGATTCGCGCGCTGCTGCTCGAAGGCACCATCCGTAACGCAGTTAACATGCCGAGCCTCGACGCGAAAACGCTTGCGGTCATCGGGCCGCACCTGCGTTTCGGCGAGAAGCTGGGCCGGTTCCTCTCGCAAATTGCGCCGAAACGCGTCGATACGCTAAACATCAACTACAGCGGGAAAGTAAACGACGTGGACACAACCGCGATCACGCGCTCCATCCTGAAAGGATTTTTGCAGATCGCCGGTGGAACCGACGTGAACGAGGTAAACGCTCCGGCATTTGCCAAAAGCCTCGGTCTGAAACTTACCGAATCGCGATTAAGCGCGCCCGGCGATTACACTGATATGCTTGAGTTGTCCGCCGCAGGAGAAGGAAAAACCGTATCAGTAGGCGGCGCATTTTTTGGGGCGACACCGCGCATTGTCAGCATTTACAGCCGTCCCGTCGAGGCGCGCCCGCAGGGGGTCGTCCTCGTTTTAGAAAATACCGATCGCCCGGGAATGGTCGGACGGATCGGCACATTGCTCGGTGATCACGGCGTCAACATCGCGACCATGTCGCTCAGCCGAAATCAAGCTGGCGGCACTGCGCTTACAGTTTTAAATCTGGACAGTGCGCCCAGCGACCGGTTGATGAGTGAAATTCGCGCCAGCGAAGATATCCACGCCGCGCAAGTGATTGAATTTTAACCTGTGGTAGGGCGCGACCGCCGGCCGCCGTGGACAGCGCAGCGCGCCGTTCCTGCCTGCCGACAGCGTTCCGAAAAATCCGGTTCAAACCAATTCTCTTGTCCTGGATGAGTCGATCCGATAAAACTCGTCGAATATGGACTTCAGCGCACACTCTATCATTTGGGTTTTGGTCATCGGCCTTGTCATCGGTGCCATCGCGAAACTGTTGATGCCGGGAAAAGATCCCGGTGGTTGCATCGTCACGATTTTGCTTGGCATCGCCGGCGCGTTCGTAGGAACGTGGATCGGTCGTCTTTTTGTAGGCGAGAATTATGTCGCCGGTTGGATTATGTCCGTGGTCGGGGCGATGATCTTGTTACTTTTGTATCGATTGCTTTTCAGGCGTGGTGCGTAGAAACACGCATTGCGTGTTGTAGCGGTGCTCGTCGCGGCGAGCACCGAACCCGTTAATCAGGCGTTTGACGCAAACGCCTCTGTACTTATTCCGGGTGCAACATTTCGACACGACGGATACCGCGCTTCAACGCTCCAACGATTTAACGACCCCTGTTTGCTGGCTCGCGCGAATGGCAGATTGTCATTGCTCCATGGCTGCGCCGAAAAGAAGTTTAGTCGTCATCGCGTTTGCTGCGCTCTATCTGATCTGGGGTTCGACTTTTCTCGGAATTCGGTTCGCCATTGAAACAATTCCACCGTTTCTGATGGCGGGCGCGCGATTCGTGGCTGCGGGTCTGATCATGTCCGCGATCGCGTGGTCGCAAGGCATCGGTAAATCGACTTGGGCGAACTGGCGCACGTCGTTGATCATCGGTGCCTGTTTGCTGCTCGCAGGCAATGGCGGGGTGACAATCTCAGAGCAGTATATCGATTCGGGATTGGCGGCGTTGATCGTGGCGATCGTTCCCATTTACATTGTGCTGCTGGCGTGGGCGACCGGAATGGCGCGACGGCCAATTCCAGTTGTCTGGCTGGGTCTCGTGGGTGGTTTTCTCGGGGTCGGCACCTTGCTCGGACCCGCGCTCCGCTTCTCGTCAAGTGGCGGACGCCATCCTGCGATTGGGATGTCGATCTTGCTTTTCTCGTCGTTTATCTGGTCGGCTGGCTCGCTCTATTCACGCAAAGCAAAACACGCAGCCTCGCCATTTCTCACCGCTGCCCAACAAATGATCTGTGGCGGATTGCTTCTCTTGCTCGCCGGCGTTGTGACGGGCGAAACGCGACGCTTGCATCCAAGTTCAATGTCGATCTTATCGCTGGCATCATTTGCCTATTTAGTGATTATCGGAGCCGTGGTCGGATACACCGCTTACATTTGGCTACTACGACATTGTGATCCGGCAAAAGTCGCTACGTATGCTTATGTGAATCCAATTGTGGCAGTGCTGTTGGGCGCCGCGTTTGCTGGAGAAACTTTGAGGATGCGAACATTAGTGGCGGCTGGGCTCATCATCGGGTCTGTTGCGTTGGTCATTACTGCGCAGCAACTAAGAGAAAGAGCGGAACCACCAATTAGCGCCGCAATAGAGCCAGCCGATTAGTGACCATGAAAAGCCAAAATCCATCGGATGACCGGAAAGATCCACGACAAACGATCGAAGTGGTCAAGCGCAACTGGCGGGCGGAAGTCGAAACGGCGGAAGTGTATCGCGATCTGGCCGAGCGCGAACGGGACGAGAAACGCAAAGGCGTTCTCTTGCGCATGGCGGACGCCGAGGAGCGCCATGCGCAGCGTTGGGAGAAAAAACTGATTGACCTCGGCGCAGAGCCGCCTGTTCTAAAAGACACGCTTGGGCGCCGGCTAAATCGTTGGTGGAACAAGATCGCAGGCGCGGAGATTGCCATTCGCCGCATGGAAGCCGCCGAAGAACGGCACGAGGCGGAATTTCACGATCAAGCCGAGCGCACCTTGGCTGGCGAAGAGGATGTGCAGGAATTTTTGCGGAAGAGCGCGCTCGAGGAAAAAGCGCATGCCCGCGCGTTGAGCGCCATGGCGCCACCGGTCAGCCCCCGTACTGCACTCGACAAGATTCTAAAGCGCGAACGCTGGCACGGGCGCGGCGGCAGTTGGGTGGCCGACGCCATCTACGGAGCAAACGATGGGTTGGGCGCGGTGTTCGGAATTGTTTCAGGTGTGGCCGGCGCGACAAACAACCAGCAACATTACATTCTTATTTCCGGCCTCGCGGGGATGCTTGCTTCCACGCTCTCGATGGGCGCAGGTGCCTATCTCGCTGCAAAGAGCGAAGCGGAGGTTTACGAAGCGGAGATTTCCCGTGAGCGCGCGGAAGTGGAGGAAAATCCGGAGGAAGAAATCGAAGAGATGTCGCTCTTCTACCAATTGCAGGGATTCACGCCCGAAGAATCACAAAGAATGGCGGAGCGCCTCGCCCAGCAGCCGGAGCAGTTCGTGCAGGCGATGGCACAAAGTGAGCTCGGACTCTCCGAGCACCGTTTCCCGAATCAATGGACTGCTGCGTCCTCGGCGGGCATTTCGACTGCGATTGGTGCGTTCGTCCCAATTATCCCTTTCTTTTTCTTGGGCGGAATTCCAGCGGTGATTACTTCATTCAGCATCAGTTTGGTCGCGCACTTTCTAGTCGGCGCATTAAAATCGCTGATCACGATCCGCTCCTGGTGGGCATCGGGTCTGGAAATGACCTGGATCGGCATCATCGTGGCCGTTGTGACTTACGGGCTCGGGCTCGCATTTGGCGCGCTCGGCTAGTCGATTGCAGACTCCATCAAAAAATTGTAACCGAGCTGATATTTTGGCGGTCAAAAATCAGGAGAGGCGTACGAAGGGGTATTATGAACAAGGTAGTCGAGGCAGACTTTTTTCCTCAGACCCCTGAAACGGTCAAAGAGAGAGTGCGCATCTTAATTATCGATGACGACCATGCTTTCACCCGTTCGGCCAAGCTGGCATTGGAAAAGGCGCGAGACTATTTTGTGTGCGAAGAAAACGACGCGGCCAAAGCTCACCAAACAGCGCAGAGGTTTAAGCCTGATTTAATCCTGCTGGATATTGCGATACCGCAAACGGACGGAGGTGAAGTCGCTGCTCGAATTCAATCTGATCCAGGGTTGCGTAGGGTTCCGGTTGTCTTTCTGACGGCTCTGGTCACCAAAGCAGAGACAAAGTCCGGTTTGTGGATTGAGGGACATCCGTACCTGGCCAAGCCGATCAGCTTGGCGGAGTTGATTGAAGGCATCGAAGAAAATCTGCCCTGGCGTGCACGTTCTGTGCATCGGTAGCTGCCACAACGTGGGCGGAGCTTCGGCTTCATGCTCACATGGGGCGATTCGCGCGGCGGTTGGATTCCACATGAGAGCCATTAAAGTGCAAGCGTGACTTCATCTCTCCGCGCGTCGCTTCTTGGCCTCTGGCTGCTCATCGTGGTCATCTGCGTCGCGCTTGCGTTCTTGTTGATGTCGATCTTTCGGTTGGGGGTCGGTGCGCAGATCGGTCACGTGCAGACGCAGGTGGAAAGCGCGGCGAGCCTCACGGCGCAGCGGTTCAACGCTTACGAGGCTAGCTTTCCGCAAACCCCCAGTTCATTCGCGACCGACGAACATCGCCGCGAGCTAACGCTGATTCTTCAGCTCGTGCTCGCAGATTTTAAGGAAGTCGAAGGCGGCTTCTGGAGTGCGCCCGACGGTTTCCTAGCCTACGCATATCCCAGTTACGCTGGCGGGGGCGTGCCGAAAAAAGATGTGCCGGAAGCTGAAGCAGCGCGCATCGCCGCTGTCGCGCAGGCGGCGCTCAACAGCGGTAGCGCGCAAACGCAGTCATTTCCGAGCGAAACGGAAACGCTGATCCTGCGCGCAGAACCGGTCGGCGCAGGAGACGCGCCCACGTTCGCGCGGCGGCAGCGTATCAAAAACTGACGCTCGGCTTTGGCGTGCTGTTCATTTTCGCGCTGCTCTCAGGCGCGGCTGTGCTGTGGTTTATGCAAAGTTGGACGGCTCGCGTGCGCGCGCTCGAAAAGGCAATCGCCTCTACACCGTCTGAGGAATTGCCGCCGTTGAAACCGACCGGTGAGCGCGAGCTCGATCGCATCGTAAACGCGCTAAATCAACTCAATGCCAAGCTCAAAACGGCACGCGACGAATCGCGTGCGCTTTCTGAAAAACTGGCGCGCGCCGACCGCGCCGCCGCCTTGGGCCGGATGGCTGCGCAGATCGCGCATGAGATTCGCAACCCGATCGCGTCGATGCGACTCAAAGCTGAGAACGCACTCGTGAAGCCGCTCGAACAGCAAAGCGCGGCGTTGCGCGCAATACTCGATGGAATCAAGCGGCTCGACGATTTGCTCGAACGCCTGCTCGCGATCACGCGCCTCGGCGAGCTGCGCCGTGCGCCGGTTGCGTTGAAGCCGTGGTTGCAAGTGAGGATCGACAACGTGCGCGAGCAAGCCGCGCAAACAAATCTCGCGCTCAGCGGCGACGCGCCGGACGCCGAGTGGAATTTCGACGAAAAAAGCATGTCTCGCGCGCTCGACAATCTTTTGCTCAACGCCGTCCAACACACGCCGCACGGCGGCTGGATCAAAGCTAACATTCAGCTACACAACGAGCGCTGCCGCATCGCTATCGAAGACTCCGGTCCCGGCATCGCGCCGGAGCAGCGCGAGAAAATATTTGAGCCATTCGTGAGCACGCGCGGAAACGGCGCCGGACTCGGGCTCAGCATCGCGCGCGAAATTGTCGAAGCGCACGGCGGCACGCTGCGCTGCGTGGAAAGCACAAACGGCGCGCGTTTTGAAATCGAATTGCCATGTCTAAAATCCTGATCGTTGAAGACGACGCTGGCTTCGCATCGAGCCTCGCAGAGGCGGTGCGCGATTTTGGCTACGAGGTGACGATTGCGCCATCGGGCGAAGACGCCCTTGCGCGCTTCGATGAAATCGGGGCCGCGCTGGTTTTTCTCGATCTGCGCTTGCGCGGAATGCACGGACTTGAAGTGCTCCGCGCGCTTAAATCGCATCCCGATCGCGCATCCACGCCGGTCGTGATTCTCACCGCGTTCGCCGATAGTGCCAACACCATCGAGGCGATGAAACTCGGCGCGTTCGACCATCTGACGAAGCCGATTGGCCGCGATGACATTCGCGGCGTGCTCGCGCGTGCGCTCACTCATCCGCCAACGATCGCGGCCGGAAAGATCGATATTTCCAGCGCGGAAGAGCTTATCGGCTCGAGCCTGCCGATGCGCGAAGTGCAAAAGCTCATCGGCCTCGCCGCTTCGAGCGATGCGACCGTGCTTGTCCTCGGCGAAACGGGCACTGGAAAAGAACTCGTGGCTCGCGCCGTCCATTGTCACAGTGAGCGCGCACGGCGTCCCTTCGTCGCCGTGAACTGCGCGGCGATTCCAGCCGAATTGCTCGAGAGCGAATTGTTCGGTCATGTGCGCGGCGCATTCACCGGCGCATTACAGGCGCGCGCCGGGCGATTTCGTGAGGCCGACGGCGGCACGCTTTTTCTTGACGAGATTGGCGACATGACGTCGGCGATGCAGGCGAAAATGTTGCGCGCGTTGCAGGACCGCGCAATCACGCCGGTTGGGGGCAGCTCCGTGCAACATGTCGATGTTCGCGTGATCGCCGCGACGCGCCACGATCTTGCGGCGCTCGTACGCGAGGAAAAATTTCGCGAAGACCTCTTCTACCGGCTCAACGTCTTGCGCATTGAGCTGCCGCCGCTGCGCGAGCGCGGCTCGGACATTTTGCTTTTGGCCGAACATTTTTTGCGTCGCGCCTTGCCGGATGCGCCGAAGAAATTAAGCACCGCAGCGGCGAAATCGTTGCTTGAGCACACTTGGCCGGGCAACGTGCGCGAGTTGGAAAACTTGATGCGGAGTCTGAGCCTCACTGTCCGCGGCGTGGCGATCGATCACGGCGATTTAGATTTTGAAACCGCGCTGACCCCGGGGGACTCAATCGACGAGTTGCTTGCTCTCGATCTGCCGGCTGCGACGGCGCGATTGGAAAAAATGCTGTTGCAAAAAGCATTGCGCAAAACCGGCAACAACCGCGCCGAAGCCGCGCGGCGTCTCGGCATCCGCCGGCAATTTCTCTATACGAAACTAAAAGAGCACGGTCTGTAATTCCCGCGTGTCCGCGAAAACGGGACGCGTCCGCTACCCGGGACTGCGCTGCCACGCTTGTCCGCATTCCGGACGCGAGTTGTCTTCTTCGGGGACGTTTTCAAAAAACTCGATCAGTTTCGCGGGCTGATTTCCAGGGGTTTGCACGCCATTCGGCGCTGGCATGGAAGTTGAAATAACGATGGACATGAAAACGAAACATCTCATTCCAATCATACTCATGAGTTTTGTTGTTGGAGCGGCGATTTCGCTTGCCCAACCAGTACCGCCGACGCCCGCCACGCAGCCGGTCCCTCCGACGGAGCAAATCGCCGGCACCGTGAGCATGTATTTGCTCAATCCGCGCGGTGAAGTGGACGGCCTCCTGCTGGCCGACGGCTCACAGGTGAAATTCCCGCCGCACATGAGCGCCGATCTCACACGCTCGGTAAAGCCTAACGAGCGCATCACTGCGCAAGGCGTGCGTGAAGTGTCGCCGGTGTTCACCGCATTTACGATCACCAACTCGAGCGGGCAATCGCTGAACGAAGCGCGTCCGATGCAGCCGCCACCACCGCCCGATTTGCAGGGCGTAAATCTGAAACCGATGCAGGCGGACGAAAAAATTCGCGTCGTGCTGCATGCGCCGCGAGGCGAGATCGAGGGCGCGGTGCTGGACGACGGCATGATCGTGCGCATCGCGCCGCACGTAAGCACGCAATTCAGTGCGCTGCTGCAAACAGGCGCGACGATTTCCGCGAAAGGCTATGGCACTGAAAACGAATTCGGCCGCGCTTTTGAAGCGACCGAGGTTGGCGCTCAAGGTCAAACGCTCACGCCGATTTACGGCGCAGCGCTGATGCCGCCGCGGCCCTGATGAAAACGAAAATGATCACTGCACTGCTGCTCATCATATCAAATATTTTCATGACGCTCGCCTGGTACGGGCACTTGAAAGTCAAACAGGCGCCGCTCTGGATCGCGATCGCGGCGAGCTGGGGGCTCGCATTCTTCGAATATCTCTTCCAGGTGCCGGCCAATCGCATCGGCTCGGCACGCTTCGATCTCGTGCAGCTCAAGGTCATGCAAGAATGCATTACCATCATCGTGTTCGTGGCGATCGCCTGGGCGCTATTCCGGCAAATGCCGCGCTGGAACAATATCGTGTCGTTCCTGCTCATTATCGCGGCCGTTTACTTCACGTTCAATTTCAACAAGTGAAAACGGCGGCGAGCAAGCAAACGTTGCGTGCACTTGACGCCGTCAATTTTCTGATGGCTGACGTGCACACTGGCGTCGGTCCCTTTCTTGCGATTTATCTGGCCGCATCGCGGCATTGGAATCCGCGCGCCATCGGTGTGGCGCTCTCTGCGGGCGGCATCGCAGGATTGATCGCGCAAACGCCGGTGGGGGCATTCGTCGATCGACTGCGACAAAAACGCGTAGCGCTCGCCGTCGGCACGGCGTTGCTTGGAATTGGCGCCCTGGCCGTGATTTATTCCCAAAGCTTCGCTGACATGGTCGGCGCGCAGATCGTAATGGGCGTCGTTGGAACGTTTTTCCCGCCGGCGATGGCAGGGATGACCTTGGGAATTGTCGGCCGCGCCGGCCTCGATTGGCGCATCGGGCGCAACGAAACATTTAATCACGCGGGCAATGTTTTCGGCGCAGTCGCGGCTGGGTTGCTCGGTTACATTTTTGCGCGCGAATCGATCTTCTATTTCACCGCTGCGAACTGCGTGATTACGATTGTCGCGATCTTTTTCATCCGCGCGGACGAAATCGATTTCGCATGGGCCCGGGGCTGCGAGAAAGGCGAAGTGGCAAACGAGCAAAACGTCTCCGGATTTCGCGAAGTCCTGATCAATCGCTCATTGTCGATCTTTATCCTCTCGGTAGTGCTCTTTCATTTCGCGAATGCGGCGATGTTGCCGTTGGTTGGTCAGGAACTTTCGGTCGGACATCCGCGCGCAGCTTCCCTCTGCATGGCAGTGTGCATCGTCGGCGCACAACTAGTGATGGTGCCGGTCGCGTTGATGGCGGGGCGGCTCGCGCCAGAATGGGGACGTCGCGCCGTCTTTTTGATCGGGTTCGCGGCGCTGCCCATTCGGGGCGTCCTCTACACGCTGAGCGGTAATCCGATTTATCTGACCGGAGTGCAATTGCTCGACGGAATTGGGGCGGGAATTTTCGGCGTCATGAGCGTACTCATTATTTCGGATCTCACTCGCGGCACAGGGCGATTCAATTTCGTGCAGGGCTTGGTTGCGACCGCTACTGGTCTTGGGCATCGCTGTCCAATAGCGTTGCCGGTTTCATCGTACAACGTGCCGGCTACAACGTCGCGTTCCTCGCGCTGGCTGGAATCGCTTCCATCGCGCTCGCGATTTTCGCGACCGCGATGCCGGAGACAAAACGCCGGCGCCACTACGCCGTCAGCGACTTCGCAAGATTGCGCGCTTTATCGCCATCGTCGGCGGCCTGATCGTTTCGCAGATCCTCACGCTTTATACCACTCCGGTGATCTATCTCGCGCTCGATCAACTGCGTCAGCGCAAAAGGAAGCGGCCTTCGGACATTCTTGATCTTCGGCCGATTAGCTGGCCACCGATATCCGAATTGCCCGCGCGGCAAAGTGTTCTCTGAAGTATAAGAGATCTGAGCTGCGTGATTGACAGTGAGTCGAATTCGCGATTGAGAGTTAAGCGGTGACTCGGATTCTTCTTGCGGATGATCAGCGCGACGTGCTGGAAGCGCTGCGCATCTTACTCAAAGGCGAGGGTTATCAAACGGAAGCGGTCACTTCGCTCGCCGCGGTGTTTAATGCGCTGGAAAAGAAAGATTACGCGCTCTTGGTAATGGATCTTAATTACACGCGCGATACGACGTCGGGACAGGAAGGTTTGACAGCCATTCCCAAAATTCAAGAGATCGACAGCACGTTGCCGATTGTCGTGATGACAGCCTGGGCATCAATCGATCTGGCGGTGGAAGCAATGAAACGCGGTGCGCGGGATTTTGTGACGAAGCCGTGGGATAACGAGCGGCTTCTGACAATTGTGCGCACACAGATTGAGCTGGCGACGGCCCTCCGCCGCGGCCGCAAACTCGAAGCCGAAAATCAGTTGCTACGTGGCAGCATGCCAAATCTGATTGCCGAATCGCCCGCGATGAGGCCGGTGATGGAAATGATTTCACGCGTCGGGCCGTCTGACGCGAACGTGCTGATCACAGGAGAAAACGGAACAGGCAAAGGCTTGATCGCACAAGCGCTTCACACGCTCTCGCCACGCGCATCGCGAACGATGATTACAGTCAACATGGGCGGCTTGTCGGAAACCCTTTTTGAGAGCGAATTGTTTGGACATGTAAAAGGCGCGTTCACTGATGCAAAGACAGATCGCGCAGGACGATTTGAACTTGCGGATGAGGGAACGCTTTTTATGGACGAGATCGCAAATATTCCGCTTGCCCAACAGGCAAAGCTTCTGCGCGTCATCGAGACCGGCAATTTTGAACGTGTTGGATCGTCGAAGACAATGCACGCAAATGTGCGCATCATTTCCGCCACAAACGCAAATCTGCAGGACGAAATCGTGGCCGGGCGTTTCCGGCAGGATCTCCTCTTTCGACTGAATACAATTCAAATCTCATTACCCGCGTTGCGTGAGCGACGGGAGGATATTATGCCGCTGGCGAATAGCTTTCTGCGACAACACGCGCAACGATATCGGAAACAGGTTAGCGTTTTCGATGAAGCCGCGCGGGAGCGCTTATTGCAACATCGGTTTCCTGGAAATGTTCGCGAGCTCGATCACGTCGTCGAACGGGCCGTGCTCATGGCGCAGGATCGACAGATAAGAGCGGCCGATCTTGGCCTGGCGTTTGCCGGGGCTGAGTCTCGCAGTCTTGAGGAGATGAGTCTCGAAGAAGTAGAAGCATTTCTAATTAAGAAGGCGCTGGCGCGGAACGACGGCAATGCGCGCAAAGCAGCGGAAGCTCTGGGCTTGAGCAGAAGCGCATTTTACCGGCGGTTACAGCAATATGGATTATGAACTGTAGAGGCAGCCGTGTCGGCTGCGAATTTTTCGATTTTGCAGGCGGCACGCCTGCCGCTACAGCGCGCAAATGAATCGGGTACCGAAAAGTCGCTACCGGCTGTCCCACGAAAGCAAACTAACCTGGCTGACGCTTGGCGCGGCTGCTCCCGCGATTGTTGTTGCGCTCGCCCTTCTTTGGTTCGGCGATTACAGCGCGAAAGTGCAGTGGACGCTAACGATCCTGATCGTTGCATGCTTCATTGGATTCATCTCCAGCGCGCGCGAGCACATCGTTCATCCGTTGCAAACAATGTCCAATCTGCTCGCCGCATTACGCGAAGGTGATTACTCAATCCGGGCGCGGGGCGCCGGTGGCGACAATGCACTGGGGGAGGTTCTGCTGGAAATCAACTCGCTTGGCGAAACGTTGCGTCGGCAACGCCTCGGCGCCTTTGAAGCGACGGCGCTTTTGCGCACGATCATGGGGGAAATCGATGTCGCGGTTTTCACTTTCGATCCAGAACGGCGTTTGCGTCTCGTCAATCGCGCCGGCGAAGCGTTGCTCGGTCAGCCAATGGACAAATTACTTGGCAAAACGGCAAAGGAACTTGGGCTCGAACCCTGTTACGATGCCGACCAGGATGAACCGCTTACGCTCAGCTTTCCTGGGGGTTCCGGTCGATGGGGCATTCGTCGCAGCACGTTTCGTGAACAGGGTTTACCGCACGACTTGCTCGTGCTGACGGATCTCAGTCGCACGCTGCGCGAAGAAGAACGCCGCGCCTGGCAGCGATTGGTGCGCGTGCTCGGTCACGAAATGAATAACTCACTTGCGCCCATCAAGTCGCTTGCCGCCAGTCTCGAATCATTGCTACGCCGCGATCCGCCTCCAGCAGATTGGAAGGACGATGCGCGTACTGGCTTGAGTTCTATTGCATCCCGCGCCGATTCGCTCAGTCGCTTTCTACAGGCTTACACGCGCCTGACAAAGCTTCCGCCGCCTCAAAAACAAGATGTCGATCTTGCTGAACTTGTGCAGCGTGTCGTGGATTTGGAACCAAGGTTGAACGTCAAGGTCATGGCCGGCCCGAAGAGAAAGATTCATGTCGACGCGGCACAGCTCGAACAGTTGTTGATTAACTTGGTGCGCAATGCTGTTGATGCTGCGCTTGAGACACACGGAAACGTCGCAATCGGCTGGCGAGAGAAAGAAGATTCGGTTGAGATTTTTGTTCAGGACGAAGGACCCGGAATCATGAACACGGCGAATTTGTTCGTGCCATTTTTCACCACAAAGCCCGAGGGCTCTGGGATTGGTCTGCCGCTGAGCCGTCAAATTGCGGAAGCGCACGGAGGTTCGTTGGTGGTAATGAACCGACGCGGCGGCAAAGGCGCAGAAGCATTGCTGCAACTTCCATTCTGAGGTGAGTTCTGCGAAGCGCGTCCCGAAATCGGGACGCCGAAATCCCAGAATCGGAGTAATCGGACTTCCGCCGTTTTTCGGCCACCAAACGTAAGTGCCTGATCGGGCACGCGATGTGATTTCTTTGCCGCTGTTGGCACGAACATTGCAATAGCTGTTGCTGATCAGAAAAACTTTTGAATCCAACAACCCACCGAACGCATCCTAAAGAAATATGAAACCAACGGCCTTTATAGTTCGCAATCACACGAGGTTCCCCCTTACCGACTGCAATTACCATCCGGTCACCCTTAGTGGTTATCGTAGCCACTGCGCAAAACCGCTGACGCCATCCTTCCGCAATATCAGTCATCAATACTTTCAAAGGGAAGCGCGGCACGATTTCGTCGGCGAAGCGATTTTGTTCGCAATGCTAGTGATCACCGCGGCCATACCATTGGTGAGTGCAGCATATGCCGTTGCCGAACTTTGCCGGGCCTTCGGTCAGCCGTGATTCAACTGTGACTCCTCAGCGAAAGTTAAAAGAAGAGACAATCGTGCGGCCGGCTGGATTCACACCGACTCTCTCGTCGATGGATGTGCCGCGCGCGGGGGTTGCAGCAAAGAAGCGCAAGCGCCGCGTCATTATCATTGCTGCGTCTGCCCTTGGATTGATTCTGGCGACGATTGCCATCTCACGGTTGAAACCAGCAGTGCCGAGTGTGGATCGCTCCACGGTTTGGATCGACACAGTTAAACGCGGACCGATGGTGCGACAGGTGCGCGGTCTTGGGACGCTCGTTCCTGAAGACATTCGCTGGATTTCGGTAAACGCGGAAGGTCGCGTGGAAAAAATAATTATTTGGCCCGGTACGCACGTTGAACCGGACTCTGTCATTTTGGAATTGAGCAGTCCCGAGCTGGAGCAAGCCGCTCACGACGCCGAGCTGCAAGCGACAGCCGCAGAGGCGGAATTAACTACCTTGAGGGCGACCCTACAGCGCGAGCTTCTCGATCAGGAGGCAACTACCGCGAAAGCAAAGTCTGATTACCAACAGGCGAAAATGGAACGCGAAACCAACGATCAGTTAGCCAAGAACGGCTTGATCGCCGAACTCCAATACAAGACCTCAAAAGTGAAAGAGGCGGAATTGGCGAACCGGAATGAGATCGAAGAGAAACGTCTCAATTTTGCGCATGACTCCATTGATCCGCAGCTGGCGTCCAAACAGGCGGCAGTCGATCAAGCCAAGCAGCTTGCCAAGTTAAAAGCGGATCAAGTCGAAGCGTTGCACGTGCGCGCTGGAATGTCTGGCGTCCTGCAACAATTACCCGTTCAGATCGGACAGCGCGTGAAGGTCGGTGACAACTTGGCGCGCGTCGCAGACCCGACGAAGTTGAAAGCCCAAGTCAAAATCGCGGAGACGCAGGCGAAAGATATTCAGATTAAGCAACAAGCGGTGATCGATACACGGAACGGCACGGTGAAAGGCCACGTCACGCGCGTCGATCCGGCAGTCGAACAGGGAACTGTCACTGTCGATGTTGCGGTCGATGAGGCGCTGCCCAAAGGCGCGCGGCCGGACCTCAGTGTCGATGGAACAATCGAGCTCGAGCGTCTCGACAATGTGGTTTATGTCGGCCGTCCAGCGTTTGGCCAGGAGAACAATACCGTAGGAATGTTCAAACTCCTCAACGGCACCTCGGAGGCTCTCCGGACGCCGGTGAAACTCGGCAAAAGCTCGGTCAACACGATTGAGATTTTAAACGGCCTTCAACCCGGGGATCAGGTGATTCTCTCCGACACCAGCGCGTGGGACGCGCACGAACGCATTCGCCTTAACTAGAACAGAACCAATATCAATGAATTCAACATCAACTGCTACTGAATCAATGCAACCTCCTATGACAAACGGCTCAAGTCCTTTGATACGATTGAGTGGGGTAACGAAAGTCTTTCTCACCGATGAAGTGGAAACGCATGCGCTCTCCGGGATTCACCTGGACATTCGTGTCGGCGAGTATGTTTCAATTGCGGGACCGTCAGGTTGCGGCAAGACGACGCTGCTATCGATTCTCGGCCTGCTCGATACTCCTTCGGAAGGCAGCTATTCCCTGAAAGAAAACGAAGTCGCCAATCTTTCCTTTGCGGATCGTGCACGGATTCGCAATCGCGAAATCGGTTTCATCTTCCAAAGTTTCAATTTGATCGGCGATCTCACAGTATTTGAGAACGTGGAGTTGCCGCTGACCTACCGCGGGATGGGCGCGGGTGAACGCAAATCGTTTGTCACCGAAGCACTCGAACGCGTCGGCATGGCACATCGGGCAAAACATTTACCGAGCCAGCTGTCAGGTGGCCAACAGCAGCGCGTCGCAGTCGCGCGCGCGCTTGCTGGCAGGCCGGCTATTTTGCTGGCAGACGAGCCAACCGGAAATCTCGATTCACGCAATGGCGAGGCGGTTATGGAACTCTTGAAAGAATTGCACGCCGTCGGCGCGACTATCTGCATGGTTACGCATGACGAGCGTTTCGCGCAGCACGCCGATCGCACAGTGCATTTATTTGATGGCCGAGTGGTTGAAGACAGGATCGCGGCCTAAGGAAGTGGTAAATGCAAACGCTTTTGCAAGATCTTCGCTTCGGCTTCCGAATGCTTCGGCGCAGTCCCGGCTTTACCGTTCTCGCATTGCTTTGCCTCACACTCGGGATCGGTTCGAATGCGGCCGTGTTCAGTTGGATCGAAGGAATTCTGATACGGCCCTATCCACTGGTGTCACACCAGGACCGGATGTTTGCGCTTGTGGGCACGACACGCGGGGTGGAAGGGCATAACGGGCTTTCCTATCCTGACTTTGTCGATTTCGAAAAAAACGCGACGCTGTTTGAATCGTTCATTGTCGATAAAATCACGGGGACGTCTTTGAGCGTTGGCGATCGGGCCGAAATCGCATCGGTGGGAATTGTTACGGCGAATTATTTCGACGCACTCGGCGTGCGGCCAATTCTAGGCCGCGGATTCAGATCCGAAGAAGGAACCGGACGCAATGCGCATCCGGTGGTCGTGATCAGTTATCGAACCTGGAGAGATCGTTACAAGTCCGACCCGGAGATTATCGGCAAGACGCAATATCTCAATGGCGTGCAGCACACGATCGTTGGCGTCGCACCGGAAAAGTTTCACGGCACCTTTATCGGTTACTCGTTCAGCTTTTGGGTGCCGACGTCGATGCAGGAGACATTCGACTCGACCGGTTACAAATTGGAAAACCGTGGGGCGCGTTGGATCGAAGGCTACGCATTTCTCAAACCTGGCGTTATGCGTCAGCAGGCGCAGGCCGAGCTGAACTCGATCGCGCAACGGTTGGAAAACGATTTTCCTGATACGAATCGCGGCCACGAAGTCCAGCTCTTCCCGTTGTGGAAAACGCCGTTCAATGGCGCTGGAAATATGTCGCCGACGCTCGCGATCACGATGGCGGTCGTGTTTTTGGTGTTGCTCATCGCGTGCGCGAACGTGAGCAATCTTTTGCTCGCGCGGTCTTTGCTCCGCCGCCACGAGATGACGATGCGACTCGCCCTTGGCGCCGGTCGACGCCGTCTGGTGAAGCAACTTTTGACCGAAGGATTGTTGCTTTCGCTGATCGCAGCCGCCGGCGGAATTGCGGTGGCGTGTTGGTGTCGCAACGCACTCGTGTTCGCATTCCCTTCACCCGCGGCAGGGATCGTAATCGACTATCCGGGTCAAATCGATTGGCGAGTGCTCGCGGTCAGCGCCGGAATTTGTATCGGGTCGACTCTGTTATTTGCGCTCGTGCCCGCGATTCACGCCAGCCACGTCGATCTTTCCAGCGCTCTGAAAACCGAAGGCGGCGGTGTCCTTAGCGGAAGCAGTCGCTCGCGATTACGTTCTGCGCTCGTGCTCGTGCAAGTATCACTCAGCTTCGTATTACTCGCCGGCACCGGGTTGCTTTTGCAAAGCTTGAACAAAATGCGAAACGCCAGTCCCGGTTTCTCGACAGATGTGATCGTTTCGGGAGTAGATTTGTTTTCGGGGGGCTACAATCTCGAGCGTGCCAAGATTTTTCACACCCAATTGTTAGATCGGGTTCGGACACTGCCCGGCATTGAATCGGCCGCGCTTACTCGCGTGTACCCGTTCAGTTATACCGACTTTTCTTCCGCGCCAA
>Ga0209377_1000026_pt1 | contig 70877 bp, 74 predicted proteins | sample GraSoiAngelo_141_FD_185898 | JGI IMG/M metagenome (GOLD analysis project Ga0209377, IMG submission 185898) | Grasslands soil microbial communities from the Angelo Coastal Reserve, California, USA - 14_0929_12_40cm (SPAdes) (version 2) | ecosystem: Environmental > Terrestrial > Soil > Grasslands ...
AATTCCGCAATGAATTCCTGAACGTAAACATCTTCGAGATACCTCATCCAAAGATGTTTACGTTCAGGAATTCATTGCGGAATTTGCCGTTCGGATCGTAGGTCTTACACAACTCAATAAACTCAGGCATCTTTTTGTAGATGGATTTCAGTTCCGCAGGGGAAATCGTAAACAGCTTTCCCCAGTGCGGACGAGCCTTGAATGGTGCAAGTTCGTTTTCAATGACCGGCAGCAATTTTCTAACCGCAGGCCAATCCTGCTTCCAGGTGAAGTGAATGGTGACGCAAGGTTGTTGGTAGCAGGGGCTCATCCAAAGATTGTCCGCAGCAATGGTGCGGATTTCTGTAATCAACAGATGTGGGCTCACTTGTTCGTGGAGTCGCTCAACAGCCAAAATGGCTTCAACGGCGTGATGGCGAGGCACAAAATACTCTGACTGCAATTCCTTCCCGGCGCTGGGGGTGAAACCCATGCGAAAGTGTGGAAGCCGCTCGTACCAGGGGCCCGGAACACCCATCTGCTCGGTACAGTTTTCCGCGGAGAGCGCCGCAATAGGATGAAAATTTCGGGTCGCCCCCTTCGCTCCGAAAAATTCGGGCGCGGGAGCAAAAGCTTGTCCTTCCTCCACGCGGCTTTTGATCCACAACTCGTTGACATTCTTGTTCCGCCAATCCGTGAACAGACTGACGCTGTAGGCGCTGGATTCGATGGCCTCAAAGTGGTCCTTTACTTGATCCAAGGGCATGTTCAAGTAAACGTACTGCCGCATCATGTAGGCCGGCTGAATGTCGAGTGTGACCTTGGTGATGACGCCGAGCGCGCCCAGCCCGACAACGGCTCCTAAGAATTTCTCGCCGTCCTTCTGCCGGGAAAGCTGAATCGTGTCGCCGCCGGCAGTAATCAGTTCGAGAGCCGAGACTGCCGTCGCGAGGTTTCCATTCCTGTCGCCGGAACCATGAGTTGCGGTGCTCGAAGAACCGGCAATGGAAATGTGAGGCAACGAGGCCAAATTGTGTAACGCAAATCCCTGTTCATGAAGAAGCGGGCACAAATGCCCGTAAGTCATACTCCCGTCGACGGTTACGGTGCGCTCCGCCGCGTTGACAGACAGAAGCTCATCCGCGGGCTTTAAGGACAGGAACTCCGTGGTGCTGTCGGCTATCTTGTTAAAGCAGTGACGCGTTCCCAGCACTTTCAACTTCGCCTGTTTCCCGACGAAATCCCGCGCCTGTTCCACGGAGCTTGCGGTGTACATATTTTCGGTGCCGTATTCCAAGTTGCCGGCCCAGTTTTTCAGTTTGCTGTCCGGAAGCAGCGTCAGGAGTGGGGAGACAACGGGTGCTGCAGCCATTCCAGAGAAAAGTTTGATAAACCTTCTTTTGTTCATGGCAAAAGACTCGTTACCGTGGAGTGCGACATCATCGCATTGCCATTCCAGAACGGGAATCCGCGCTCATTGTACACGTGATTCTTTTGCTCGGGAATACACTTGCGGGTGCCGCTGTAGTGATTGACTTGCATGCAGCCATGACCATACTTAGTGCAAAATTTTTCCGGAACGTTTTTCGGGACCTCTTCTACTCGATGCGCTTGATGAGGACCGCGGTGAGGTCGTCTTGCTGCTTCGTACCGTTCGAAAACGCCAGGATGGCATCGTAAAGGCCTTTGATGGTTTGATCCGGCAGCAAGCTGCGCGAGCTGCGAACGGCATCTTCCAGCCGCTGCTTTCCAAATTCTTCCTGCGCTGGGTTTTCAAATTCCACAAAACCATCGGTGATGAGCAGGAGAATGTCGTCTCTTTCGAGTCGGATTTTCGTGGATGGTTGGGAAACGAAATCTGGAAGAATGCCCAAGGGCACGCCTTGCGAATCGATCTCGCGGAAGGAATTTTCAAGTGCGGAGTACAGCAGCAGCGGTCCGTGCCCTGCCGATAAGATTTCCAGTTCCCCTGTGCTTGAAGAGCAGGCGACTCCCACAAAGGTGACAAAACGGCTAGGATCGAGATCGCGGGAAACGCGAGCGTTAATCTGCGTCATCGCGGCGAACAGATCTGTGTGAACGGCAAAGCTGGAACGCGCGTAGGCCCGGCACGCGGCTGCGAGCAGAGCCGGACCGATGCCGTGCCCGGTCACATCGCCAAGCACAATCATGAGGCGGCCGTCGGACATAACGTCCCAGTCGTAAAAATCGCCGCCGGTGTCGTCGGCCGGCTTGTTCCAGCCGGCGATGGCGAACCCGGAAAGGTCCGGCGGCTTTTGCGGAAGCAGCGCCCGCTGGATGTCGCGGGCGGTCCGTAAGTCGTGTTGTACCCGATCGAGCTGGCGGCGCGTTTCTGCCTCCCGCAAAGCAGCTTCGACATGTTTGCGAATCTCCCCGGCAACGCCGCCGGCGATGAAACCGCTCACGAGCAAAATGAACGCATAGAGACTGACGTCGGTTTGCGTGACCGGCGCTGGAGTTCCCGGCCTAGGAGGTACCCAACCAAGGGAAATGGCTGCGGCGAGGTAGGTAAAAGCGGCAGTGATGCCCGCGAGACGACAGATCCAAGGGTCGAGACGCAGAATCGAAAGGATGATGAAAACGAAGAACAGCAGCGTGGCGGGGCTGGCCAAGGGACGATAAGCCGAGGCAAAGTCCGTTGTCGTCAGCCAAGCGACTCCGATGGCGGGCACCGCCGTTTCGAGAACCGTACTAGTGAGCCAGAGGAAGCGAGGGAATTCCTGATCCTTGTGCAGTGCGCGGTTGACCAGGTGTAGCATCGCGTACTCAAAAAGGCCGAGCGCCGCGGCCAGGCTGAAATTCCATGCGACATGCGGGCTGAGGACCGTGGTGTGTAGGAGAAAAACGCGAACGGTCAGAGCCACGAACACTACGCCGAGAAACGCAAGCAAGCCGAAGATGCGTACGCGCTCGCTGCGGAGTTCTGCTGCGTAAAATGCGTGCGAGGAGATCTGACTGTGGCCTATTGGCTGCGCAAGCATGGACTCGTTCCGGCGGTAACGGCCTTAACCAGGCACCGTGGTATTGCACGCGAGCTGGTATTGAACAGGAGTGCTGTGGTCATTTTTGGTTAGCAGTCCTCCGGTAAGTCTCCTGTCGCAAAACGATCGCTGGGAGTGAAGTGCCGACGAACCGACCACGAGGAACTCGTATTTTGCCTTCCATTGGAACTTCATCTTGTCTTTATCAAGAGTAAATTGGATTGCTGTGTTGGCTGGCAAAATGGCTTGCTGAGATGATTTTGGCTGGCGACACTCATATTCGGCAGCAGTTGTACGCACCACATACTGCTGCCACAGCAGATTACTAGATGCCTTCTTATTTTCCTTCTTTGTGCCACGCGGGCGGAATTCGTTGAAATAACAGTGCCAGCCGTCGGCTTTTGAGCAGAAACGCTAAGGGAAGCCATCAAACCCCGAATTGCAAGGCTTAATAGGTTTTGATTCATGTATCGCTTCTCTCGCCGTGGGCCTCGCGCTGAACGCTTGGAGATAATTGGCCCCTTTTTCACGGCAAGGCAATCTGCCAAATTTAAGCGTCAGCTCAAGAAACACGCAGCTGTAAGTACTAACAGTTCTTATTTGTCGAGCCGGGATATACGGTCAAGGCTCAGTAGCGCGCATCCGCCGAAAGGTTCCAACCGATGCTTGATACCATCCTTTTTGTGATACTTGGTCTGCTTGCTTTCTGGGTGTTGACTGCCATTTTTGAGACCATAGCGCTAAAAGACCATCCCTACCTGGCACGAGTTTTCGCGGCGGTGCTTACCATCGTTTCGGCATGTATCGGGACTGGATACCGCCATTGGTGGCAGGTATTGATTGGAATAGGCGCTGCTTTTGCCTACCTCCAGATATTGAAGGAGTCTCACCGCAAATCAGCGGAAAAATCACAGTAAGGAACTCCCGTCCGACGCTTGCCGCAGCCCGATAGACCGCCGGCCATCAACTTGATTGGTTCCCGGACTTTGAATACAAGCTGACCAGTCGTGCGACCAGAACCGCCAGGAAAAGTTGCCCGCCAACGCCTTCGACGATTGCAAGGCCCCGAGCTACATCTGTACGCGGCGCGATGTCGCCATAACCGAGCGTCGCCAGTGTGACGAAGCTGAAGTAGATTGCGCTCGTTTGGGAGAATTCGCCGGGGAAGACAAAGGTGCCAGATTTGATCTGTTCGAGAACCCAATACAAGAGACCGAAGCAAGTGCCAGCGAGCAAATAAGCGCTGAGGGCGGCACACAGATGTTCGGTGTCGACCTTTGTGGCATCCATGGCGAAGCGCAGGGCAGCAACCGCTGCAAGTAACCCGATCAGGGTCCAAATTCCCATCGTCATCGCCGATAAGACCCTATTGCCGAGCCAATCAGTAAGCGGACGCGCCAGCCAGGCAACGATCAGGAGCACCCAGAGAGGGGATCGGCTTCTCACCGTGTCGGCGGGTATTACCGCGGCGAGCAGACTCGCGGCTACGAATGACTCAAACAGCGTTCCACTCAATTTTAGGGCGCTAAGAACCGGAGCTGCCACCATGGTAAGAAGGAGCGTACTGAACAAAATCGAGTAGCGACGGCGCAGGTAGTTTCCCGCGAAATCACGCAGGATATTGTTTCGCTCCCTCTTCATGTTGCGCGTCCCGCAAAGAGATACGGGAAAGGAACAGCCAAATGAAACACTCCTTGTGTTTCTGGAAACAACGGCGTGTTTCTCAAATCTTCTGAATACTCGCGGGAGCCCGATCTAGCCAGGCGATGAACAACTTGTAGCCCACCGACAAAACGATCGCACCAACGAACAATCCGACAATGCCCAATGCCACGAATCCGCCAATCGCGCCGAGGAATACCACCGCGATGGGAACCGCGGCGCCTCGCCCCAACAAAAGAGGCTTTAGCACGTTATCCACCAGGGCGACGATGAGGCACCAAAACATAAAAATCACGGCTTTCGTAACGCTCGAGACTGCAAACATGTAAATCACGCAAGGAACAAGGATAAGCGTCCCCACCTGCAGCACTGCGGCAATTAGAAACACCGTGGCCCACAAGCCGGCGCCCGGCAATCCTGCCACGAGGAAACCAAGGGCCGCGAGAAGCGATTGGATCAGTGCCACGCCGAGAATGCCTGTAGCAACGCTACGGATCGTGGAGCTGGCGAGCCGCTCAAACTCCGTCCCCTGGTCGCCAAATATACGGGTGGCGAATGAGTGCGCGGCTCCCGCAGCGCCTCGGGCGTTGGCAAGAAGGATTCCGGCAACCACCATGGAAAAAGCGAATTGCAGCACCGTGAGACCTATTCCCGCGGAAGCCGAGAGCAGCCAAGGGACGACGGCTTTGATCTGAGGAGCAAAACTCCTTAGTGCGGTGGCTATGTTCGTTGAAGCCAGGCTCCATACACTTTTCAAGGGAACGCCAATCACAGGCCAGGTTTCGATGCTGGCAGGGGGTGGTGGGATGATCGGGGTTCCGTCCTTGAGGTGTGCTGCGAGGGTTTGGATACCCCCAACCAGTGTTCCGGCAAGCAAGACCACCGGACAAACTAAGAAAGCCAAAAGGAGAATGGTAATAACGACTGAGGACAGGACTCCGCGGTCGCGCAAGGCGACCTGCAACTTTCTGTAACTCGGATAAACGGAGATGGCGATGATAATACCCCAGGTAATCAAGGGGAGAAAGGGACGCAAGAAAAGGAAACAGGCGGCAACCAACAGAATGACTAAGCCGACGTGGGTGGACACTTCAACACCGCGATTCACATAGTCCCTATTGTCCACCAGTTGTTCCGTCGTCAAGTCGGTATGCTCTTCGCCCCTCTGACCGTTCCAAAGTTAGAGGGCCAAGGCTGGTTCCCCCACTGGCAGAAATGACAGTTAGACAGGCTCCCCATGGACGATTGGTTTGAACGTATTGGGAATGTAAAGGTCGAGGGAGGAGCGCTTGATGTACAAAACCTGAACTCAGTTCTCGAGGTGTTTATCAAAACGGTATCGAAGATGCCTGGATACATGAGGTGCCAGCCCCGATCCAACATCAAGAGCTTCCGCAACCGTGGGTTAGCGCGAGCATGCGACAGTTAAGCCTGCCCGGGCGTATCCTGGCACTGATTCCGCCATGCCAGCGCAACCCCAATGGAGAAGTGGGAGAGGGATCCGGCCCAGGACTTTGCGTGAGCCCGCGTGAAGCGATAGGGAATCGATGCAGGTGTTGACCTGAGCTGAAGATACTTCCAAAGCAGAACGCCGACGTAGTATGGTATTCGCGGTTGTGCAATTTCAATCGGTCGAGGAGGGTCCTTGATGCGACCGATCATCTGCCGATGGCTTCCGGCCACCGCAATAGTGTTGTGCCTCCCTCCGCTGGGTGCCTGGCAAACGCCGTCGAACCCACCAGAGAAACCGGTAGACTTCAACCGCGACGTTCGCCCCATTCTCTCGGACGCCTGCTTTGCCTGCCATGGCCCCGAAGAGGGCAGCCGCCAGGGCAACTTGCGGCTGGACACCACAGAAAGCGTGTTTGGAGATCGAGACGGGTACCGGATCATCGTGCCTGGCAACAGCGCGGCCAGCCGGCTGTACCAGAGGATCAGCGCTAAGGAACGACGCATGCCACCGGCATCTTCCGGTAGGACGCTGACGCCCAAGGAGATCGAATTAATCCGCGACTGGATCGATCAGGGCGCCAAGTGGCAGTCCCACTGGGCGTTTGATCCGCTGAAGCGACCGGCAACACCAGAGGTCAAAGACAGAAACTGGCCAAAGAATCCAATCGACTATTTCACTCTTGCGCGCTTGGAAGCCGAAGGGCTGAAACCTTCCTTCGAAGCGGACAAGGCCACGCTGCTGCGACGCGTTGCTTTCGATTTGACCGGGTTGCCGCCCACCCCTGCCGAAGTGGATTCCTTTATGGCGGACCACTCTCCCGACGCCTACGAAAAGAGAGTGGATCAGTTGCTCGGGTCGCCACACTACGGTGAGCGCATGGCCATGCAGTGGCTAGATCTAGCGCGTTACGCCGATACTCATGGGTATCACATCGACAGCTTGCGCGAGATGTGGCCGTGGCGGGATTGGGTAATTAACGCCTTCAACCGCAACATGCCTTTCGACGAGTTCACGATCGAGCAACTGGCCGGTGACCTGCTTCCGGGCGCAACGGTCGAGCAGAAAATCGCGAGCGGATTCAACCGCAACAACATGATCAACTTCGAAGGCGGCGCGATACCGGAGGAATATCACGTGGAGTATGTGGTGGACCGCGCGAGCACGACGGCAACGACCTGGCTGGGACTCACCATGGGTTGCGCCCGCTGTCACGATCACAAGTACGATCCGATCAAGCAGAAGGATTTTTATCGATTTTTTGCGTTCTTCAATACCGTCCCTGAGCGCGGCCTCGACGGGTACGAGGGAAATGCCGACCCGGTGCTGCCGTTGCCCACTTTGGAGCAAAAGCGACAGCTGGACGACCTCCATCAGCAGATCGCCAATGTTTTGGCGGCCATGCCTGAGAAAGAGGTTTTGGCTCTGCGGAATGAATGGCAGAAGACACACATCGCCACATTGCCCGAGCCGCCGAGCGATGGGCTCGCGGCCCACTATACGTTCAACGGCGACCTGTCAGACGCCTTGTTGAAACACGATGGAAAACTCGTGCGAGGCGAAGTTGTCTATGAAGACGGGCCAACCGGCAAGACCGCTGAATTCAGTGGCGAAGCGGAAGTCCGCCTGGAGCAAGCTGGAGATTTCGACGCGCGCGAGCCGTTTGCGCTCGGCGTGTGGGTAAATCTCTACGGGTTGAAGAGCAGCGAAGTTCTTCAGAAAAAAGATTCCTCCGAGCACTGGGCTGGCTATGAGCTTGGTTTTGACGACGTCGCGTACACAGGCAGGCATCAGCGGAATCTTCGCGTCGTTGCACGGTTCGCGGAGCGCTGGCCTGATTCCGCTATCGAAGTGCGCACCAAGAATCGTGTGCCGATGGATGGCGCACACCACGTACTGGTTAACTATGATGGTTCGGGCAAGGCTGCGGGCTTGAAGATCTGTGTGGATGGCAGGGTTTGGGAAACCGAGATAGCCAAGGATACGCTCAGCGGCACCTTCCGGACTTCCGCGTCTTTGGAAATTGGGAATAAGGATACCGGGGGCCTGTTCCAAGGCCAACTCGATGACCTGCGTATTTACACGCGCACGCTGACCGACACTGAGGTCGAGAATCTCGCCGTGCACCTGCCTGCCCGCGTGCTGTTGACCGAGCTTGCCGGTGCTCCTGCGACGGAAATTACGACGCTCGAGCCCGACAAGCCGCCGCAAGAAGCCGATATCGGAGAGCTGGCCAAGGCAGAGAGCAAGGAACAGAAACAGGCGCGGCTCGAAAAGCAGCACCAGGCCCGCTTGACCGAATACTTTCTGAAGCACGACGCCCCGGAGAAATACAGACAGCTTTACTCTCGCCTGGCAGAACTGCGAAAAGAGCGCGACAAGCTCGAAAAGTCCATCACCACGACCATGGTGATGGCGGAAATGTCGAAGCCGCGCGACACCTTCATTCTGGGCCGCGGTCAATACGACAATAGGGGTGAGAAGGTCACGCCCGGTGTTCCCTCGTTTTTGCCTCCGATGTCGCGTGATATGCCCGCGAACCGTTTGGGCCTGGCAAAGTGGATCCTCGACCCCTCGAATCCGCTCACCGCGCGTGTTGCGGTGAATCAGTATTGGCAGCAGTACTTCGGAACCGGGATCGTCAAGACCGCCGAAGACTTTGGCTCGCAGGGTGAACCGCCAAGCCATCCTGAGTTGCTTGACTGGCTGGCCACCGAATTCGTGGGCACGGGTTGGGACATCAAGGCGATGCAGCGGCTGATAGTTACCTCGGCGACCTACCGCCAGTCTTCCATGGCATCGCGCGAGCTCATCGAGCGCGACCCGGAAAACCGGCTTTTGGCGAGAGGGCCGAGATTCCGCCTGCCGGCCGAGATGGTTCGCGACAATGCGCTGGCGATCAGCGGATTGCTGAACGACAAGATCGGCGGGCCGAGCGTGTATCCGTACCAGCCAAAGGGCTTGTGGGAGGAGATGGCGTTTGGTGAGGGCTATTCGGGCCAGAGTTACACGCAGTCTTCTGGCTCTGACCTATACCGCCGCGGCCTGTACACCGTTTGGAAGCGCACCGTCCCCCCGCCGTCGCTGACTCTGTTCGACGCGCCTGACCGCGAAAAATGCACAGCCCGGCGAACGGTGACCAATACGCCGCTGCAGGCCCTGGCGCTTCTCAACGATCCTACCTACGTTGAAGCTTCGCGCGCGCTGGCGGAGCGCACGTTGCGCAATGGGGGCAAATCCGATCGTGAGCGCATTGATTTTGCTTTTGAGCTGGCCACGGCGCGAAGGCCCGATCCACGGGAACGCGCTCTGCTTCTGAACTCGCTCAGGGAATTCCGCTCCACTTACCGCCAGGACCAGGTGAGCGCAAGTAAACTGCTAACGGTTGGCGAAACGAAGGCAGATTCAAGCCTGGCTCGACGTGAGCTCGCAGCCTGGACGACGCTAGCGAGCATGATCCTGAATCTCGACGAGACGATGACCAAGCAATAGCAGAAGGCGAGGCAGAGTATGGGTGACATGTTGACTCCGGAAATGAGCGCGGCAATGACGCGCCGGCAGTTTTTCCGGCGGAGTACTGCGGGAATCGCCATCGGCATTCCGGCCCTGGCGACGCTGCTCTCAGCGGACGGCTTTGCCGCGGATACTGCAACCGATCCGAAAACCGGCGGACTCGTGGGGCTGCCGCATTTCCCGCCCAAGGCCAAACGCGTCATCTTTCTGCACCAGTCCGGGGCGCCCTCGCAGATGGAGTTGTTCGACTACAAGCCTGACTTGGTCAAATTACAAGGTACGGAGTTGCCCGATTCGGTGCGACAGGGGCAGCGCATCACCGGCATGACCTCCGGGCAGTCGTCGTTTCCGGTGGCGCCATCCATTTTCAAATTCAGCCAATACGGAAGGTCGGGTAGCTGGATCAGCGAACTGATGCCCCACCACACGAAGATTGTGGATGACATTACCATCATCAAGTCGGTCTACTCGGAAGCCATCAACCACGATCCTGCAATCACCTTCCTGCAGACCGGCTTCCAGCAGCCCGGGCGTCCGAGTATGGGGTCATGGGTTAGCTATGGTCTAGGCAGTGAAAATCAGAACCTGCCGGCGTTCGTAGTGTTAATTTCACAGGCTAATGCATTGAATCCGGACCAGCCGCTGTTTTCGCGCTTGTGGGGAAGCGGGTTTTTGCCGTCGCGCTACCAAGGAGTGAAATTCCGCGCGAGCGGCGACCCGGTGTTGTATTTGTCGAATCCGCCGGGCGTGCCGCCTACGACGAGGCGCCGCATGCTGGACGGCATCGCGAAATTAAATCGCCTGCTGGCAGAAAAATATGCCGACCCGGAGATTGACACGCGAGTGGCGCAATACGAAATGGCATATCGCATGCAGACCTCGGTGCCTGATCTGATGGATCTTTCAAAGGAGCCGGAATCCACGTTTGCATTGTACGGGCCGGATTCGCGCAAGCCGGGGACGTACGCGGCCAATTGTCTGTTGGCGCGGCGGCTGGCTGAGCGCGGCGTACGTTTTATTCAGCTGTATCATCGCGGCTGGGATCAGCACAACGACTTGCCGCGCGATATTGCGTTGCAGTGCAAAGGCGTCGACGAGCCTTCGGCCGGCCTGATACGCGATCTCAAGCAGCGAGGTATGTTGGATGACACACTGGTCGTTTGGGCCGGCGAGTTTGGCCGGACCGTCTACTGCCAGGGCAAACTTACCGGAACCAACTATGGCCGCGACCATCACCCGCGGTGTTTCTCGATCTGGATGGCGGGCGGCGGAATTCAGCGTGGTTTGAGCATCGGCAAAACAGATGATTATTGTTACAACATTCTGGAAGATCCGGTTCACATCCACGACTTACAGGCGACCATCCAGCACTGCCTCGGAATCGATCACAAGAAGCTGACGTATAAGTTCCAGGGAAGATACTTCCGCCTGACGGATGTGGGCGGATTCGTCGTGAAAAAGGCCCTCGCCTGAACGTCCATTGCAGGGTCTCACCTTATGAGGGCCTCTGTTCCTGCCTGCAGCGTTGGTCTCACCGTTGGTCTGCTTCTTCTACAAGCCCGTCGAATCAGGCTCACAGTCTCTTGAGGGCCCGTGACAACTCGGGAGAAGCGACCAAAGCTCGACATTGAGAGTCGTTGCTTGGGCACACTTGTTTCCAAACGATTCGCCAGGAATCGTGCATGTAAGGGCCGGCACCTCTCGTGGTGACCGGTGTCACAGAAAAATCTTCGCGTCGGACATAAGAAGAGCCCCAAGAGGGTATTTCCCATGTCCCACCATCATCTTTCCCAAACAAGAGCCACCACAAGCACGACGGCTCACGACCAGTTTGCTATTCAGGGGCATGTCAGCCCGGGCTATGAGGCCGTGCGCGAGGCATTCGCCGAGAATTTTGCTCGGCGAGGCGAAGCAGGAGGAGCCTGCTGCGCCTTTCTCCGCGGCGAGAAGGTCGTCGACCTCTGGGGTGGCATTCGGAACAAGCAGACCGGCGAGCCTTGGGAGCAGGACACGATGGTGGTGGTCCACTCAGCCACGAAGGGTTTGGCAGCGATGACCCTCGCCATCGCCCACTCTCGCGGATGGCTCAACTACGAAGAACGCGTGTCCACGTACTGGCCGGAGTTTGCGCAGAACGGCAAGGAACAAATCACCGTCCGCCAGCTCCTCGCTCACCAGGCAGGCCTATTCGCGATCAACGAGAGGGTCGATCTCAGTATCGTCGCCAATCTCGATCGCCTGGCGGTCGTGTTAGCGCGTCAGAAACCCGCGTGGGAGCCCGGAACCCGCCAGGCGTATCACGGGCTCAGTCTCGGCTTCTACGAAGGCGAGTTGCTGCGCCGCGTGCATCCGCTGCTTCGCAGCTTGGGACAGTTTTTCCAAGAGGAGATAGCGTTACGGCTCGGGGAGGACGTCTACATCCGGTTGCCTGAAGCCATCCCAAACTCGCGGCTGGCCACCCTTGCGCCGCCCACCTTCATCGAGATTCTGCGCGGCTTCGGGCTTCGTTTCATGCTGGAAGCGATGAATCCTCGTTCCAACATCTACCGCGCGCTGAGCGTGAATCCCGGCACCGGGGTATATCAAGATGCAGAGCGCATCTATGCGCGCAATCTCGAAGTGCCGTCCGGTGGTGGCGTCGGGACCGCCCGAGCCATCGCGCACGCCTACAGTGTTTTCGCCAACGGCGGGCGCGAGTTGGGGCTAGGGCAAAAGACGTTGGAGCTTTTGGCCGCCCCGGCGATTCCGCCGACGCGCGGATTTTATGATGAATGCATGAGGACCAGCGGCGTCCAGTTCTCACTGGGCTTCATGAAGCCCAGTTCGGTCTGGCCCTTCGGTAGCGCCGCTTCTTTTGGATCACCCGGCGCTGGCGGCCGCGGAGGCTACTGAGGAAGCCATCGATGATTCTCTGCTAAAAGCGGAAAGCGTGACCGGCCGCGATAGCCACATGGCCGTGGCGATACCGATCTCCCGCCTGCGCGAGATTCTGGCCGAAGCGGGTGAAAGGGAATAGTTTGGTCACGACCGAGAGCAAGGGGAGTAGGTTCAAATACGAAGAAAGATTGTCTTCGTGAAGCGGGAAACCTCGCTGAATGGCACACTGGCAAGCTATGCCGCATGGATATTTCCACACGCGCCCCACTCGGCCACCATCCGCCGGCATTCCGGAAGCCAAACAATTCCGACGAAAATGCCCTTATAATCGAAGGCGATTCACAAAGGATCTGCTGTGAGGCTACCGAATTGGAAAACTCCGATACTCAGCAGCAACCGGGTGCTCGCCGCCCTCGGGCTTAGCATAGGTCTGCTCACCCTCATAGCACACTTTGCTGAATTTGGCTGGACGCAGACGGGAGGACCGTTCTCGGCTCAAGAGTTTCTCGAGCCCATCAAGTTCCTGTCGAGCGATCAACTCAAAGGTCGCGGCGACGGAACAAAGGAGCTGGATCGGGCGGGCAACTACATCGCCGACCATTTTCGCAAGTTCGGATTGAAACCTGGCGGCGACAACGGCAAATATCTTCAGCACTTTGACCTGGTGGTGGGTGCAAAGCTCGGTCGCAAGAACCTCGCCGTTTACCGGCAAGGCGAACACTCCGAAAAGCTGAACCTGCAAGAAACCTTTGTTCCGCTGAGCTTCTCGGCCAGTGCCAGCATCGAGGCGCCGCTTGTATTTGCCGGTTACGGCATCACCGCGCCCGAGTACCACTACGACGACTACCAGGGCCTCGACGTGAGTGGCCGAATCGCCATCGTTTTGCGCCACGAGCCTCAGGAAAACGACGAGCACAGCCTATTTGCCGGGAGACAGCTCACTTCTCATTCGGAGATCGCGAACAAGGCCACCAATGCCAAGAATCACGGGGCCAAAGCCATCGTGCTGGTGAACGATCTTGGCAATCACTCGGGTGAGCCCGATGCGTTGCTCCGCCTGGACGAAGTGAGCGGCCCGCGAGAAATGACCATTCCGGTCATTCAGGTGACAGCCGACACGGTGAATAGTTGGCTTAAGCCTTCAGGGCATACCGTTGAAGAGCTTCGCCAAGCCATCGATAAGGACCTGTCCAATCATTCGATGGCCCTTGACGGCTCATCGCGGTTGGCACTGACCGTTCAGATTGAGCGTATCCACCGGAAGGCTGCAAACGTGATTGCGGAGTTGCCCGGAAGTGAGCCGTCCATTGCTGATCAATACATCGTCGTAGGAGCGCATTACGACCACCTGGGGCTCGGCGAGCACGATTCTCTCGCACCGCGCCAGCGCGGCCAAATTCATCATGGCGCCGATGACAACGCCTCGGGGACAAGTGGAGTACTGGAATTAGCCGATGCGCTAGCGCATTCGAAAGAGCGCCCGCGCCACTCCGTCGTTTTTATATGTTTTGCGGGCGAAGAGTTGGGCTTGCTGGGTTCTGCGCACTACGCAAACCATGCCACGTTTCCGCTGCAGCGAACCATCGCGATGGTCAACATGGATATGATTGGACGCGTCTCGAACAACCGAGTGTACATCGGGGGAACGGGGACATCGCCGGACTTTCAGAAACTCGTGGAGGACGCGAACAGCAGCGTGAAGTTAGCCGTCAGTTACTCCGCGTCTGGTTACGGCGCGAGCGACCAGACATCGTTCACGGTACACGAGGTGCCGGTGCTTTTCTTCTTTTCGGGTTTGCACTCCGACTATCACAAGCCGTCAGACACCTGGGACAAGATCGACGCCGTGAACGGCGCACGTGTGGTTGAACTTGTGGGGAATGTGGTCCACGGTCTGGACGCATTGAACGACAAACCTCAATTCGTGCGCGTGTCCGAGCCAGTTGCGCCCGTAATGGGCGGAGGTGGCGGATATGGTCCTTATTTCGGTTCGATCCCGGATTTCGGGCAGGTGGAGCACGGTGGCGTTAAATTTTCCGACGTGCGCGATGGTAGTCCAGCGGGAAAAGCAGGCTTCAAAGCCGGTGATGTTTTGGTGGAGTTCGACGGCAAGACGATCGATAACCTTTACGATTTCACCTACGCGCTCCGCGCACACAAGCCCGGCGATAAGGTGACCGTGACGGTTCTGCGGGGCAACGAGCGAGTCACGCGCGAAGTGACACTTGAGGTGCGCAAGTGAAAAGGCAATCTGACTTCCATCTCACGCATCTGGCCGTGATGCTCTCCGTGGCAACCTTATTTATCGGGGTTTCGCTGCTTGCCCAAGAAAAGACGGCCACCTCTGGCCTTAGCTCCGCCGGGCCAGTGGTACACGGCACCCCCGACGATCCGCTGCGCGACCCGCAGGAAACTTACCTGCGACACGTGAAGCAATTAACGTTTGGCGGCCAGAATGCCGAAGCGTATTTCAGCTACGATGGCCGCCGTCTCATTTTCATGTCGACCCGGGAACCCTACCAGTGTGATCAGATTTTTGTCATGAATGCCGACGGTTCGGACCTTCATCTAGTGTCGACCGGCAAAGGCCGCACCACGTGTGGGTACTACTATCCTGATGGCAATCACCTGTTGTACTCGTCTACCCATCTGGCGGGTGACGCTTGTCCGCCGCGTCCGGATTATTCGCATGGCTACGTTTGGGCCATCTATTCCGCATACCAAATCTACTACGCGACAGATGACGGAAGAATCCTCAAGTCACTCACAACCGGACCGGGATACAACGCCGAGGCCACGCTCTCCACGGATGGCAAAAAGATCGTGTTCACTTCCTCGCGCGACGGAGATCTGGACATCTACACCATGAATGTGGATGGAACGAAGGTTCGCCGCTTGACCAATACGCTCGGGTACGACGGCGGGCCGTTCTTCTCACCCGACGGCAACTGGATTGTTTACCGGGCCCATCATCCCAAAAGTGATGAAGAGATTGCTCACTACAAATCGCTGCTGGCACAGGGCTTGGTGGAGCCCAGTGAGATGGACCTATATGTCATGCGCGCCGACGGATCCAATCAGCAGCAGATTACAAAACTGCCCGGCGCCAGTTTTGCACCGTCTTTTTTCCTGGATAGTCAGCGCATTATCTTCGCTTCAAACTATGAGCATCCCACCACGAGTCAATTCGAGCTCTATACGATCGGCCGCGATGGCAGCGGTCTCGAACGCGTAACGTTCGCGGGGGGGTTCAACGCGTTTCCGCAGTTCTCACCCGATGGCAAGAAGCTCGTGTTTGTTTCGAACCGCAACGCGAAGGTCCCGCACGAAATAAATGTGTTTGTCGCAGATTGGATGCCGTAATCTATCAGCGCCTCCCGTCACCGCTCGATTACGCACCCGTTTTCTGAAAGCAAGGCTACTGCTGATTCAAGATTGGCCCCTTGGGTACGAGGACGATCTTGCCGATCACCCCTCCTTTGCCAAGCAACTCCTGTGCGTGTCTTGCTTCGACAAGGGGAAGTCGCTCGGCGATTAGCGGCTTGATCTTCTGCTGTTGAAGGAGGTCAAACAGGGCCATCAAATCCTGTCGAAACAATGCCGGTCTCAGCCGTTTGAGCCACTGGATGCTGTAGGGGACCACCCGTTTCCGGCCTGGGAGAAGCCAGCCGCCAGCAATGTACAGCCCGAAAATCAGGATGGCGCGAAAGCGGTGACGACGACCTGAACGACCTGAAGCTAATCGTCCCCCACGTAGCGAGGAAGTAAGGCCATATGTCACCACCCTCCCGCCAGGACGGAGAGCCTTGCGGGAACGCCAGATGTGGCTACCACCTATGCTGTCAAAGACGACGTCTACACCCTCGCCCGTGAGGCGGTGAATTTCTTTCACGAAGTCCTGATGCTGGTAATCAATTGGGATACCGCCCAGGTCGGCAACGGCCGACGCCCCTCGCGATGAACAGGTACCATACATCTCCAGCCCGGCGACCCGCCCAAGCTGCAGTAATGCCGAGCCGACCCCACCTGCCGCGCCGTGAATCAACACGCGCTGGCCCGGTTTGGCCTTAGCGGAACGATGCAGCATCTGGTACGCCGTGATGTAGTTCAAAATGAGGCTGACGGCCTCGCCGGCGTCTAACCCGGCTGGCACCGGAACAAGTTCGCGTTGCGGCAGGCAGACGAACTCGGCGTAGGCACCGCTGATCGGCAGCGCGGCCACTGCCTGGCCCGGTCTGATTCCAGCGACGCTGTCGCCGAGCCGATCCACCACGCCAACCAGGTCCCAACCTGGCGTGAAGGGAACCCTGGGCGTCTCGGGATGAATGCCTTCGCGCGCCATGAGGTCGGGCAAGGAGACACCTGCGGCCAGCACTCTCACCCGCACTTCACCACCTTTCGGCTCGGGGCACTCTTCTTCAAGCACTTGCAGTGCATCGGGACCGCCATAGTGGGTGACGATGATTCGCGTGTGTCTCACGAAGCCGTGCTCGCGGTAAACCACACATTCCCAGCCAAAGCCAGGCAGTCATCTTCAGCGGAGGGCCTGTGCAATTTTGTCCTTTTACTCCGTCCAGGGCACCATTGTCAGTGACGCGGGAACACTTCGTAGTGATCACGGGCACACAAAAATGGACCGCGCCACCCGGTCTGCGCGTCACAAGTCCTTATGGAGCAAATCGGACATCAAGTTGACGCAGAGAACCCGGTAGCTTCATCCCGCGGCGCCCCGGCGCAGTTTCCTGCTGCTCTATCCTTTCGAGTGCTTCCTAATCTCGTGTGCCAGTTTTTCGATCTCTTCCGCTTTCTTCAGCAGATTCAACGAAGACAGGTTCGCCGAGTCTGTCTTGTCCACTTCCGCCTTCAATTCCCCGGCGAGTTGATAGAGCCGCTCGACTTCTCTGGCGAAGGCGGGTCGGGAAAATTTGCACGTGGTAGCTTGATCGGTTGTGGTTTGCGCGGGAATTCCTGTGGCTGGCCAATGGGCAGCCCAGCGGATAAACCAGTCACCGCCCGCAGAAAGGCAATCGAACCGCATCGGCTGGCAGATCTTACAGGTTTTTAAATGCCCTTAAGGGTTAGAGACCAATACGCAGGGGAAGAAAATGAACAAAGTCCCAGCTATGCACTTGTTTATATCGCTGTCACGGTGGGATTCGCAAACGCAAGAGCCGCTAGGGAGTGAGCGCGAGAAGGTAGGGCAACTTGGCGAGACAAGAAGTGGTTCCGCTCAATCTTTTTTTTTCGTCACGTTCGCAGCTTGCGGCCCTTTGGGGCCCGTTACGATGTCAAATTCCACGAAATCTCCTTCCGATAAACTGCGATATCCTTCCTCTAAAATCGCCGAGTAGTGAACAAAGACATCCGGACCGTCTTCCCGACCAATAAACCCGTATCCCTTCTTGTTATTGAACCATTTCACCGTACCAATCAAGTTTCCTCTCCTTATCATTTCGTGCGTAAAGCCTGTTGAGCCGTAAACTTTGGAAAACGTGCGTGAGAGCGGCAGAATCAGCGCGTTGCAAGATCAGCAGTTGGTCACGAGCCACGAGAATGCGGAGTTTTGTCAAAGGGGCTTATTAGAGCTAGACTCGATTGAAACACTCCCATATTTTGAGAAACGAGTACTCGGAGGATTCGCGCTTCCACGAGTCGCTAGCCTTATAAGCCATGACGTTCGAAAAGGACCACGAGCAGATTGGCGGGGACGGGAGGGAGCTAGTCTTTTGTAGATTGCTATCTCTGGCACCCGAGGAGGAAGCCGTACAACTATGGGGCGCTCACTTTTTTGGAGATGGAAATGCTGCCTGGTCCTTCCACTTGGCGCAAGTCCTGCGAACCAGACAGGATTGCAGATATAACGTCAGCGACCGTTGCCTCCATCTCAATCATGACGATTCTCAAATTTGAGATCGCACTCTGCAGTTGATCGAAGACTTGATTGTCAAATGCGCGCGTGTTGACGGGGCCCACCAACAGCACGTCACAGGTTGACTCGACGATCTCTGCGGTAATGTTCAACGAGGATTCTTGTGCGCTGACCAACGAAATGTCGGCCCGATTCTTAAGAGTGCGGGCGAGCGCACCGCGTAGAAGCCGATGGTCGCTCAACAAGAAAACCCGAATTGGGAGATGCGGGTTCATCATTATTGATCTGTTTGTTGTCGCGGGTTGGGTAGGCAATACTGTCTGAGCCCCCATGGCGAACTCCTCCTGCGCACGTATTCGTGGGAGTCAAGCAGGGAAAAGGACTCCGGGCAACTGTCAAAAGTAACAGTGACCCGAAAGGCTTATTCAAATGCACAAGAAACGCCGTCAACTCCGGGTGTGGCGCTAATTTTGAAATTCCCAGCCTCTGTGTGTGTTCCTTTACGACGTGTCCAACGACCTTCTCCGTTATCCTCACTCCGGCAACTGCCCTGGTACTTTACCGGTAAGCTCGACCCGGCACTGACCGGGATTTTTGCGCATACTTGCGCAGATACCTCTTGCGCAACCAGCACGCAGTTGGTACAACTCCGCTAATGGCCGAAACGCTTCGTCTGCGGCATTCTTTTCTCGTTCGCGTTACCCACTGGCTCACCACGTTTTCGTTCCTGGCCCTCCTTGTCAGTGGATCAGAAATTGTTGTGTCTCATCCGCGCTTCTATTGGGGTGAGACCGGCAACGTGAACACTCCCGCTTTATTCACGATACCGATCGCGTCCTCCCGAGCCGCTGTTCCCACCGGCTACGGCTACGTGCTCCCCGACCAGAATGGCTGGAGCCGCTATCTCCATTTCCAATCTGCTTGGGTCTTGATCATGACCGGCTTACTTTACGTTGCCGTCGGATTCTCCCAGGGGCATTTTCGGCAGAATTTGCTGCCCGCTCTCTCTGACGTCTCCGTCACGCGCCTCGCGATCTCCATTGCGCAGCATTTGCGCTTCGCGCGGCCGGGTGCGGAGGAGGCCTGGTCGTACAACGTGTTGCAGCGCATGGCGTATCTGCTCATTATTTTTGTCCTGTTTCCGCTGATTATCTGGACGGGTCTGGCCATGTCTCCTTCCTTTGTCTCGGCAATTCCGGCTGCGGTCAATGTCTTGGGTGGCCAGCAATCGGCGCGCACCTTACACTTTTTCTTGACCGGGGCCCTGGTCATTTTCCTTCTGGTTCACGTCTTTATGGTCGTTCTTGCCGGATTCCGAAGCCGCGTGCGCGCCATGATCACCGGTCGCGCCAGCGAACCACTGGAGCGAGTATGAGCAAGCTCTCCCGACGTCAACTGATTACCACCGGCCTCGCGGCCACAGCGGGCGCATCGGGGCTCGTCGTTGCGGCAAGGCTCGCCGACCGCTATGGACTGATACCGCCGGATTTCGGTGGCATCTACGGGCCCGGCGAGACGCTGACCTATGCGGCACAGCGGCTGTTGACACGCCACTCCTTGGCACGCGAGTTTTCGCAACGCCAGATTTCCAGAGATCCATTCGCAAATGAAGTCGCCCCCTTGGGCGAAGAGTTCCATCGGCTCCAGCAGGGAGCGTTTTCCGACTGGCTTCTTACCGTCGATGGCATGGTCACCCGCCCGGCATCGTTCTCGCTTGCGGAGCTAAAGAGTTTTCCTCGGCGCAGCCACATCACGATGATTCAGTGTGAAGAAGGCTGGTCCTATATTGGCGAATGGACCGGCGTTCCGCTCTCTCACGTGCTGGAACTGGTAGGGGCCCTCCCTCAAGTGCGATACGTTGTCTATCGCTCGATCCAACCCGACTGGTGGGAGAGCATCGACATGGCCGACGCGCTGCATCCGCAAACTCTGCTGGCACACGGAATGAACGGCAGTGAGCTTCCCGTCAGGTTCGGCGGACCGCTTCGCCTGCGTCTTCCCCGGCAACTCGGCTACAAAAGTGTCAAATACCTCACCCGCCTCACGATAACCGATAACCTCAAACAGTTCGGCAAAGGCCTGGGCTCAGCGTCGCCCGAAGGTGGCTACGCTTGGTACGCCGGCATCTGACGGTCTGGAAAGAATCTCGGGGAAATCATTCGAAGTTGGGCCATTCCCTGTGCCGGCAAGCAGTTCTGTGCTGCTTGTCATCGTTCCGAGTTGCCTCGGGAAGGGAATGCGGACATTTCTTAAACCATCCCTAAGTTCTGAATTGCGTCCACAAGACCAGGTTTATCCCCTTCTGACGATTGGTCGCGAAGCGACCTCAAATTGCTCCCGTACCGCGTCATCTGCTTTCTGTTTCGTGGCGGGCCGCAAGAGCCCGGCCGGACATGACAGGCTGTCTCAGCGCGTTAGGAGGCGGCGGTGGCGCTCACAGCGGCGGTTGGCTGCCGAGGGCTCAGGAGCCAGCCAGCAAGAGCACCGAAAACCAGGCTGGAGCCCAGGGTCTCCCGGAAATGGATGAGCGCGACGCCGGGGGGCATCATGGGGTTGAGGAGAAGTAGCGCGGTAGTCCAAACCGGGAGGGAAAACGCCATGGCGAGCTGAACACTCCCGCCATGCTGTCCTGCCAAATCCACACGTGCATCATCCAAGCTGTCTCTGCGATAAATTCACCTTGTTGGCCGACGCACTGACCCTTGGTGAGATCGAGTGTGGTTTCGCGAGAGAGCAATATTCTGAGCTTCCACTGTCACTTCTGCCAGCTTGCGCATCGCATCCTTCCAGAGTTAAATCACGCACGGTGCGAAAACCTTTTGCACAAGGAGAGAGCGTATGCCAATAAAGACACCGAAAGAGCTTTTTGTAATGATCCTCACTGATGTACGACAGGGCGCCGAAAAAGCCGAGAAGATCTACCAGGAGATTGGGCAGCTGGCTCAAGATCCCCAGATCAAAGAAGCTTTGGAGGCGCGGGCGTTCGTCTCCGGCAAAGTCCTTGCCACACTCGACGAATGCTTCAGACTCCTTGGCGAGCAACCCGCAAAACTCAGTGGGCGGCTGCAGGAAACGTTCATCGAGGACTTTCGCAGGGAGTTGGCTGAAGTCCAGGGTCCTATCGCCAGACGCATTTTCGCGTTAATGAAGCTCAATCACCTTGCACACTTTCGGATTGCCGAGTACCGCGCGCTAATCGCAGCAGCCGAAGCGGTCGGGAATCATGGAGTCAGTCTGCTATTGGAAACCTGCCTTGCGGACAAACTGACGTTTGCGGAACGGACAGGACGTTTCCTCAGAGAAATGGTCGAGACGAGGGTAGCCGAACGCGCTGCAGCAGCATCGGCGTGAGACATTTTGAGAGAAATACTTCGCACCGGTCCGCTTGCAGGCGCAGCGGACCGGTGCCTTTGTTTCCCATGTTGTCTCTATCGCAACGCTGCAGAAGACAGCTCCCGTAAACAAAGCAACTAGCGCCGGAGGCCGGGCTGACCAACAAGACTCAACACGAAGCTCCCTATATAGCATTTTCGTTCGACGGGGCTTTCCATCTCAGTCAAGCCTCCAAGGGCCAACGTAATAGGCCAGTGAGACGATCCCGACGTCGACCGATGAGGGCTTGGATTTTTGACGCCTGTTATTTCTGATCGTAGATCCCACCTACTCATCTGATCGAAAGAAGGCGCTCTCCTCGTCAGATAGCATCGCATTTGTCACTGGGACCGAAACGAATTCACGACAATCACATCACCGCTGCTGAGCTGTTTCTGCTGGAGCGATTGAGACTGACTCGGGCGGAGTTTTGCTGCCTCTCTTTTTCCTATCGTTCTAGCGGACCTAGGCTCTTTTGCAAACTGACCGGGTATCAGACTGAACTGAGTGGGGGATCAAGTGGGCAAGCGACATTCTTGCACGGTCTTTACAGGTCCAGCACAGCGGTCAGCAGCAACATCTGTAACGACTATGCGGGAGCGCTCGTTCATTGCCACGCTGCACGCGCAATCGTTCTTGCAATCTACCGTATCGAAGTAATTCAACAACTCTCTTTCAAAGCCATGTTGCGCGGCGATTCTCAAGACCCGATCCGTCGAATCGAAGAGTTGCACGTTACCGAAATCAGCTGCAGTCGCCTCGATAACCGATGCCAGGAACTCCGAAATCGCTGCGCTCTCTGCGGAGCGGAAATACGGGTTGTCATCGATTCGCTTCCCGCTGTCCGAACCTCCCGTGTCTCGCGTCAATGGATCGTGACCAGAGAGGCTCGCGCTAACAAACCGCTTACCTTCAAGCAGGGCTTTGACGGCGGGCCATAGTTCACTGGCCGCATCGGACTTGAGGATGTATCCGCCAGCACCCGTGCTCAAGGCTTCTTCTGCGGTGTCCAGAGAGCGGTTTTCGCTCACGAAGAGAATTTTGGACCGGGGGGAAACTTGATGTATCCGCTTTGCAGCTTCAATTCCATTGAGGGTGGGAAGTCCGATGTCCAACAGGATCAGATCTGGTTGCATTCTTGGGCTTGCTGAACGGCCTTAAGTCCATCAGACACTTGAAGATCTATCCGCCTGCTCCCGCGTACTTCCTTTGCTGCCGAGAGGCACGCGAGCCTGGACTGTTGTTCCACTGTTCAGTTGCGAGTCAATGGAAAGAGTTCCACCCACCAACTTCAGGCGTTCTTTCATGCTCGTGAGTCCAATGCCCTGCGCTTTCATCGCTCCCTTGGGATCAAAACCAGCCCCCGAATCCCGCACCGTCAGTCGGATCTCATTCAATTCAACGCTGAGCGATACTTGGATTTGTTGTGAACCGCTGTGCTTAATCGCATTCTGCAGGGCTTCTTGCAATACGCGGAACAGGCAAATAGAGATCTCCTCCGGTAAGTCTCTCGGAACGTTCTCTGAGCAGAAATCTATCTTCACTTTTTGTCGATCCGAAAGCTCTGTGCAGAAAATGGCCGCTGCTGATCGAAGCCCCAGATACTCCAGCTTGGAAGAGTGCAGGCGATGTGACAACGCTTGGATCTCGCCAGCAAGGTCGTTCAGTTGTTTTATTCGTTCCTCGAGTTGCCGTCGGAGCTCTGCCATGCGGGGGGGATTTTGCTTCAAACGTTCCAGATCCACGGCTAGCAGCGCGACGCGCTGGTTGATATCGTCATGAAGCTCCCGGGCAATCCAGGTACGTTCTTCCTCATGCGCTTCGATCAACCGTTGGCTCATTTTGGAAAGAGCTTCCTCGGCCAGTTTGCGCTCGGTGATGTCCCGCGCGATCGTGGAAGCGCCGATGATCATGCCCTCCTCATCTCTGACAGGGGAAACAGTGATAGCAACGTAGATTCTCTTGCCACATTTCGAGATACGGACCGTTTCGTAGTTGTCGATCCGCTCACCGGCTGCCAGGCGTCTCAGAATTTCCTTCTCCTCGTCGTACAGTTCGGAAGGGACGAACATGAAAATAGACTGTCCAATCGCTTCTTCCTCCGTGTACCCAAACATTTGCCGCGCACCAGCGTTCCAGGTTCTAATCGCACCTTGCAAGCTTTTCGAGATGATCGCGTCCTGGGAAGACTCGACAATGCCAGCGTGCCGTAACAGGTCTTCCTGTGTCGTTCTTCTCTCGCTAATGTCTTCCACCATCGCGACCACGAGCGAAGAAGGGCGATTATTCAACAGCGAGATACTCAGGCGCCCCCAAATCAGCGAGCCGTCTCGCCGGAAAAAACGCTTGTCCAGCTGATAGCGGTCAATCGAACCCGCGCGCAACTGCTCGAAATAGGCCCAATCCTTCTCTGCGTCTTCGGGAGGAGAAAATTCGACACAGTGTTTCTTCCGCATTTCCTCTTCGCTGAATCCAAGCATCGTGCAAAGCGCCGGATTCACGAACAAAGGCCGCCCTTCTAGATCCTCCACAGCAATCCCGATCGGACTCGCCACAAAAGCATCGTAGAAAAGCTGGTTATCGGGTCTAATCGTTTGTTTCTTTCCCTCTTCCATGGGGGAGCAATATAACACGGAAAAATAATTTCCGCGTAAATTCCTGGTTAGTCAAGCCAGCTGGAGTGAACCAGCCACATGTCTCGAGGATTCAAGGCACGCCTGCGAGAAAGAGAAAGACAGCGAAGATACGGAGGCCACAGTGTAGTACTGTTGGTGGTGCTCGAAGAATTGATACTTCCTCACGGAGTTTCTGCTTCAGTGTGTTTTGCCAGTCTGCGCGCCGCCGTCCCGAGCATGAGTCGCGAGATTCCGGTCATCATCAAGTTCACGCCTACTAACGTCCCGATGGCCCACACCGAGCTCGATGGCCAATGAAACCAGATCAATCCGCCCAGCAATAGGGTGATTAAGCCGTTCGCCAGCGTCCATCCCGAACCGCCTTCGTTCCGCGTCCGGGAGTATACAATGAATTCCAGCACTGCCTCAGCTAGGATGATTCCAGCCAGCAGCAGCGTCAGCGTGCCCAGCCCCAGCAATGGATGTGTCAGAAAGTAGATTCCGCCAAGGATGTAGATAACTCCTAGAATCAGCTGCCAGATCACCCGTGCGACCCCACCTCCGCTGAACGTCCCCAGCAAGTGCGCAGCGCCGGCAAAAATCAACAGCCAGCCCACCAAAAAGGCCACCGCCAAACCGGCCAGGCCGGGTTCCACAATGGCAAAGATCCCCAGGATGATAAACACCACGGCCGTTGCGATGTACCATCCGCTCGCTCTTTTGATGAACGCAGATCCACGCAATCCTTCTGACGCATTTGCTGTAGCCATGACTCACCTCCGCACGGGTCTCCATCATCGAGATCTGCCGCGCCCTGCACCATGCTTGAGCCGAGGCTCTCGCGGTCACGAAAAAAGAACCATTGCAACCCTTGCAGTGCTCTACCCAGGAACGCGTGAACACGTCTTGGAACCACAGATAGCTGAGAGCGATACCCGTTTATTTAAGGGTCTTTATGAACTCAGCAATCGCCTTAGCTTGTTCCTCTTGCACTCCAGATAGGCCCTTATTGTGAGGCGCTTTTGAGGACGCTGCGCCCTTCGTTATCTGTTGGGCGAGTTGGTCGGTCGTGAGCGCGGTCCCCTTCAGCGCAGGCGCTTTTACTTTTGGTTTACCTTCGCCGCTCGCGCCGTGGCAGCCGGCACATTTCGATTTGTAGAGTGACGCTCCGTCATGAGCAGCCCACGAGCGCCTCGGTAAAGACGCCGTCAATGCGGCAAGGACTGCGATCCCAACAATGACCTTACTTTTCATAGCTTTTCTCCTCTTCTTCCGATTTTTTTGCTCGCATCAACCACCTACTCGATCCAACTCAGGTTGCAGATGCGAAAACCCAAAAATAGCGCACTTTGCGTCCCGCCGGTCTCCTGATGTTGCGCAAGCAGCTCTAAGAAAGACCTCAAGCGACGTGTATATTGCGTCTTAGCGTAGCCCTCGCACGCTATTTCTTTTGAAGTTTCGATATCCGCTCCTCCAGCCGAAGAGTTCTCAGAATTTCCGGTGAAGCCTCGTCCATGGCCACTGGGTTCATGGCAAACACTGCAGTCTTGAGTGATGGATTCGCCTGCTGCAGTCACGTGCGAGCCGTCGTGGCAGCGAATGCACCCTGGTTCAATTCTTTGTTTGGCTTTTCGCTTCCGTTTGCGGCTCTGAGATGTGCTGCTTCTCATCCACCGAGAAAAGCATGTAATCGCTGAAGCTGTGGCGCCGGTGCATACGCTTTCCTCTCCAATCGCAGTACAGGTCGGCGTTCTGCGGTAGCCACATTTCCACATCACGGTTCTTGAAGCGCACGGGACCATATTCAACGATGGTGTGATCGACAAAGAGGCGGATTTCCGGCAATGTGCTCACCAGATCTGTTTCCATACGCACGATCTGATAACTGTCCGCGGCGATCCACGCGCGCCCTCGCAATGCAACTCGGTAGGAAGGGCCATTCTCGCCAATCTTATACGAGCGGATGGTATTCGGCTTGTCTGGCCTCTGACGGAAGTGCACTTGCCACGCCGGGGTTCCATTCCATTGGCCCAAACCCTCGCAACTCAGTGCAAAGCTTCCGACATTATTTGGGTGAAAAATTAGCGCCATCGACGGTAGCCCGCGTGTTTCCACGCCGTCTGGGAATTGTGCGGGCGAGTATTTGTTGCCCCGATACTCGCTCACATCGAAGTAGCCCGGCCGGTATTGCTCGATGCTCACTTCATAATCGAACTTGCGCGTTTCCGGAAACTCTGCCAATCCCCATTTATTGATGGATTCGTGCCTCAGGAATTCACTGGCCGCGAAACGGTCCACATTTTTGATGAACTCCTCGACCCGCTTTCCCGCTTGCTGAACTAGCTCATCCAACGCACACGGGACGCCCGGCTCAACGGGCGGCACCTTCTCATCCACATCAGGAGGCAACCAGTTTGACGGCAGCGGCAGTGAAATGGCCGGCTCTGTTGCCGTTGATGGTTTGACTTCGGCGAGAGCCGCCTCTTTGGCGGGGAGGATGAGCACGTCCGTGGCCTGCATACGCTCGAGCTGGTTGCGCGCTGCGACATCACTGGGATGGTCCTGAACGTATTCTTCCAGAAGTCTTGCAGCGCGTTCCTTGTTCCCGCCTTCCGCCAATGCCTGCGCCAGCAGCGGCTGTATGATCGCGGCTTGTCCATGTCCAAGTTTCAGCGCGTGATCGGCTTCCTGGACGGCTTTTTCCGGCAAATGCTCTTTCAAGAGAACATCTGCGAGAATCGCATGCCCACGCCAAGAGTTGGGGTCAACTTCCACCGCCCGCTTCACGTACGTTTCTGCTTCGGTGAGTTTTTGTTCCCGCATCAGCGCCTGGCTCAAAGCCAGCAGCGTAGAAACATGTTTGGGATCAAACTCCAGAGCCTTTGCCCAATAGGACTTAGCCTTCTCTTGAGCCTCCATTTGCAGGAAATAAACGCCGTAGAGATAATTCACCGCGGGATGATTTGGAGCCTTGCCATAGGCAGCTGCAAGGTGACTCCTCGCCTGTTCTGGCTTGTTCAAGCGCAACGCTTCCAGAGCCTTGCCCAACTCCTTCTGGACTTTCGGGGCAAGGAGCGTCTGCGAGGAACCCGTGCCGGTTTTTCCACCCCGCGCCGGCCGCATGTCAATAAAGACTGTCGACGTTCCCGCACCGAAGGGCCGAAATTCTTTGGCAACACTTTCATAACCGGGTGCAGCCACCTGAATGGTATATGCGCTTGCAGCTACTCTTTTGAATTGTATGTTGCCGCTCAGCGTTGTTCCTTGCGTGAGGACTTGCCCGCTTCCGGCAAGCAAAGTAACCACTGCTGGCACTTCGATCGGACCGCCGTCCGCCCCCCTCAAATGAATGTCGATATCGCTCGCACCGTGTCTGTTCGCTGCACCGGGGTTCGGCGTGGGCGACTGCGCGAAAACCGCATTGGAGAGAGACGCAGTCGAGAAGAGAAGCAGGAAAACAAGATACTTCGCGATGCGGAAGACCTTTCGGAGAAGCCTGCTCAAGTTTGTGCTACCTCTTGTGCGACATTTTTAGACGAACCCCAGTGTCCGGACACCTGTCAAAATGACCAGAGGCCTCATCCCCTTGAGTTGCACTCTTAACGATGAGTTGCCCTTGAGCGGTGCGCACATCGGCGGCGGGCTCTGGGGTTTACTTGCAATGATTACCCTGGGCGGGTCGTTCTTCACTTCGACGCCCTTGGCTGCTTCGCTGTCTGCTTCGAGTGCTGCCTCCAGTTGGTCGAGCGTCACCAACCGGTTCACCTTGTCCACTTCGGTCCGCGCCTGAATCCAAACCACGCCGTAATTGGAAGCTGTCTGTTTTCCTGTCTTCAGTTCGACACCACAATAGAGGTTCACCAAGTCTGCGTGCCAGTTGTCCACCTGAGGCTGATAAACGGCGAAAGTGTTGACGCTGCTCGTGGTTACGTGGCCAGCCACGCTCCGATGCTCCTTTCGGTTGTTATTGGCGCTCTTCGGTCTATTGCGTCCTGGTCCGCTTCTTTTTTCGCACATCGCCAAGCAGTTTTCGCAGACTGTTAGTTTTGACAGTCGGAAAGAGTGAGTGAGTGATGCATGCTCGAATCACTATGGATCCCCAAAAGCGACTGCTTGGGTGAAAACATGCGGATTCTGCTTGTGGTGGTTCTTACCCTGGTTATCGCTCCGGGCGACACGATGCCGACGGTGCCGTTCCCGCCGTCAGCACCTTCGCAGTCCGGCGACCAGGTTTCCAAGATTCCGCCCGACCAACTGGATTCTCTCGTTGCGCCGATTGCCCTTTATCCTGATCCGTTGCTGGCGCAAACGTTGGCAGCGTCGACCTATCCACTCGAAATCATTCAGCTTCAGCAGTGGCTCTTGAAGAACCCGGGGCTGAAAGACAAAGCGCTGGCTGACGCGGTCGCGAAACAGTCGTGGGATCCAAGTATCCAGGCCATGGCTGGGTTGCCGGACGTGGTAAAGCGTCTGGCAGACGACATTCAGTGGACCACGGATCTGGGCAACGCCTTCTTGGCGCAGCAAAACGACGTGATGGATGCCGTACAGCGTATGCGCAAAAAGGCCCAAGACAGCGGTAATCTGAAATCGACCGAGCAACAGAAGGTGGAAACCAAGGTCATCGAGAGCAAGAGTGTGATCGTGGTCGAACAGGCCAATCCTCAAGTTGTGTATGTGCCTTCCTATGATCCCGTGGTGGTCTGGGGCCCGCCCGTCTATCCCTACCCTCCCATTTATTACCCACCGCCAGGGTACTACGCTGCAGGGCTGGCGATTTCGTTTGGTGTCGGCGTGATGATGGGCGCGTTCTGGAGCGGTGGTTGGGGCTGGGGATGCGGCTGGAGCAACAACAACATCAACATCAACAACAACAACAACTTCAACCGCAACTCGAACATTGGCGGCAACCGCAACAATATCGGGAATGGAAACCGCCCATCGCAACAACCCGGCCGTGATGGCATTGGAGGAGGCCGTGGGGATGCCAGTTGGAAGCACAATCCGCAACATCGGGGCGGAGCACCGTATCGCGACCGCGCGACCGCAGACAGGTTTGGCGGCACTACGCGAGGCGACTCCGTGGCCAACCGTCAGGCTGGTGCTAGACAACAGCTTAGCCGCCAGGGCGGCAACCTGCCCAGCAATCGCGCTGGTGGAGGAGGTGGTGGTGGTGGCCTCAGCAACCGGGCCGGCGGCGGAGTCGGCGGGGGTAATCGAGCGGGGGCTGGAGGAGCGGATCGCATTGGCAGCCGGGATCTCTCGCGTGGCGGTGGCGGAAACCGGGATGCCTTCGGAGGAGGTTCCCGGGGTTCCCGGGGCTACAACGGATCGAGCGCACGCGCCAGCAGCAGCCGCGGCTCCTCCAGCATGGGATCCCGAGGCGGAGGCTCCGGTGGCGGTGGCGGTCGTGGCGGTGGGGGACGGCGCAGATAAGAAACCAACAGGAGCACCGGCGTGAAATCAACAGCTGCGAAGAGGCATATTTCAAAGTATCTTTGGCTTGGCTGCACAGCGGCCTCGGCCTTTCTGTTTGCGGCTCCCTTCGCCGCGCAGCAGTCTCCCATGGAAAGACCGTCGGCCACTCCGGCTGCCTCTACTGTAGGAACGCGAAGCTTCGACACCCCGCAGCAGGCTGTAGATGCGCTGATTGATGCTGCGGACAAGTTCGATGTGAATACCTTGCTGCAGATTTTTGGCCCTGGTGGCGAGGACATAGTTCTATCCGGCGAATATGCGCAAGACCAGCAGCACGCCACCAACTTTGCTGCGGAAGCCCGCGAAAAGAAGAGCGTGTCCGTAGACCCGAAGAGCGGGAACCGGGCGTTTCTCCTCGTCGGCAATGAGGACTGGCCTTTCCCCGTCCCGATTGTGAAGAGGGCTGATAAGTGGTTCTTTGACGGGAAAACCGGCCGGCAGGAACTCCTCTACCGCCGCATTGGCGCCAACGAATTGGACGCCATCGCAATCTGCCACGGCTATGTGGAAGCCCAGCACGACTATGCTCTCCAAAAGCGCGACGGCTACGAAGTGAACCAGTATGCCCAGCGCATCATCAGCACGCCGGGCAAGCAGGATGGCTTGGCTTGGCAAAACGCCGACGGCTCCTGGGCTGGGCCAATCGGTGAAAAAATCGCTCGTGCTATCGAACAAGGCTACTCGGCTGGAGAGCCGTACCACGGCTATTTTTTCAAGATTCTAAAAGGAGAAGGACCTGCCGCGCCGCTTGGCGAAATGGACTTCGTCGTGAAAGGTGTGATGATTGGGGGCTTCGCTCTGGTAGCTGCACCGGCCGAATACGGCGTGACAGGCGTCAAAACCTTTATCGTCAGCCACGATGGCGTAGTCTTCGAAAAAGATTTCGGGCCGAAGACCCTGGCTGAATTCCAAAAGATGGAACGCTTCAATCCCAATAAATCCTGGACCCAAGTCTTGGAAACAGACGATTAGGGAGTCACACAGTTCTTTGGGGCTGTCGGCGACGTCCAGAAAACAAACATCCACGTCTTGCGGTCTGTTGACGGGGGATTAACAAATCAAGAGGAGGACCAATCTATGACCCATTCCCATTCACTTAGAATTATCCATGTTGTCATTGTGTTGCTCATTGGAGTTGCATTGTTGGGCCCAATTGCTCTAGCCCAGTCCATCAAGGTCGAGGGTCTTATCAAAGCACGAAACGGCGACACCTTGACTCTGCAAACTGCGGACTCTGCAAGCCTGGTGGTCCTGCTGACGGACAACACTGAAGTAGGACAGGTGCAGGGTGTGTTCAAGGCCCGCAGGAAAGAAATGTCGATGGCTGCGCTCATTCCGGGACTCGAGGTTAAAATAGAGGGAACATATAACGATCAGAGCCAACTGGTAGCGAAGTCGGTCTCCTTTAAAGGCAACGATCTAGAACAAGCTCAAAAAATAGAAGCTGGCATGCACGAAACTCGAGTGCAGGCGCAGCAGAACAAGGCGGAGCTAGAGAAACACAATGTGGCCTTGCAAGAGCAGCAGCAACAGATCGCTGCCAACAAAGCGTCGATTGACGCTGCTGTCGAGCGTTTCGGGCAATTGGACGATTATTACATCCTCGATGAAGTTACTGTCTACTTTGGCAACGGCCAGGTCAAAGTTGATCCCAGCTATCGCCCGAAACTGCTTGCGTTGGCGGAGAAAGCCAAGACCATTAATGGCTACGTTATCGAGGTTAAGGGCCACGCCTCCTCCGTCGGCAGCGTGACCCTGAATCAACAACTAAGCGAGGACCGGGCCAACGAGGTAGTCAATATTCTGATTCAGGATGGGCAAATTCCTCTTACCAGGATGCTTGCACCAGGTGCAATGGGCGAAAGCCAGCAAACTGGCAAGGACACAACAGCAGAAGGACAAGCGGAGAATCGTCGCGTGGTCGTGCGTGTTCTACAGAACAAAGCCATCGCTGGAGTCTAGAAAACATAGCATTTCGATTGCCGCAGGGCTTCCCCGTCCGACAAATGGTCGGTGAAGTAGGACGCATCGAGCGAACCGGGACGCTTTCCGATGGTGATGACCAAGTTCGTGGGCATTCCCAAGCACACCAACGTGGCACCGCACGAGTACAAGCGAATCCGATATCAGACTCGCCCTTCGGCTTTAGATCGATCTCCGTGTCCGGGCGTCGCGGCGTCGGACATCGAACTATCCGGAGCCGTCTGAACGCCACTTGCCTCTATCGCCAGGCCTTGCAGCACGGGCTTGAGTTGGGCATTGACCTCGTCTCTCCGTTAGCCAAGCGGGCCCTGTCACTTCTTACAGAAGACGTGGGCTATAACCGGCCATAGGCTCGCTGTTAAGCGTATGTAAGGAAGGAGTGTGGGCATGACACCCGTAACAGCGGCCGAGAAGGCTAGCCACTCCATCTCTGCATATGGCACAGCGAGATCCACGATTTCAGGAACCCCTCTGAGTGCTGAGGAATTGCGCAAAACCCATGCTTACTGGCGGGCGTGTAACTACCTCATGCTTGGCATGATCTACCTGCAGGACAATCCGCTCTTGAGACAGCCCCTGAAGTTAGAGCACATCAAGAACCGGCTTCTCGGACACTGGGGGGCAAGTCCCGGTTTGGCCTTTATCTACATCCATCTAAGCCGCCTTATCAAGAAGTACGACTTAGATATGATTTTCTTGGCGGGACCCGGACACGGCGCCCCTGGTGTTCTCGCTCCAGTTTATTTGGAAGGGGCTTATTCCGAGATCTATACAGATAAGAGCGAGGACGAAGAAGGTCTGCGCCAGTTCTTTAAACAATTCTCCTTTCCGGGCGGGGTAGGTAGTCATTGCACACCGGAGACACCCGGTTCGATCCATGAAGGAGGGGAACTGGGGTACGTGCTCTCCCACGCCTGCGGAGCGGCCTTTGATAATCCGGAGCTAATTGTTGCGGCCGTCGTCGGGGACGGTGAAGCGGAAACCGGGCCTTTGGCAACTTCCTGGCACATCAATAAATTCTTGAATCCAATCCGCGATGGCGCGGTTCTCCCGGTCCTGCACTTGAACGGCTACAAAATCAACAATCCCACCTTGCTTGCCCGGATTAGTCACGAAGAGTTGGAGAACCTGCTGCGAGGCTACGGTTGGACACCTTCCTTCGTGGAGGGCTCTGATCCGGAAAGTATGCATCAAGCGATGGCGGCAACGACGGAGCATTGTATTTCCGAAATAAGGAGGCACCAACAGGAGGCGCGAAAGACGGGAGTTGCCGAGCGGATCCGCTGGCCCATGATCGTGTTGCGAACTCCGAAAGGCTGGACGGCCCCGAAAGAGGTCGATGGCCACAGACTAGAGGGTTTCTGGAGAGCCCATCAGGTGCCGATGGCAGACGTTAGGAAGAATCCACAGCGACTCCAGCAACTCGAGAAATGGATGCGCTCGTACAAACCCGAAGAGCTCTTCGACGAAAGCGGAAAACTGGTTGCAGAACTGAAAGCACTCGCTCCGACGGGTGCGCGACGGATGGGCGCGAATCCGCACGCTAACGGGGGAAAGCTTAAGAGGGCCCTGCGCCTTCCGGACTTCCAGGAGTACGGCTTGAAGCTTGAAAAACCGGGGACCATTGAGGCCGAAAACACGCGTCCTCTGGGAGTGTTCCTGCGGGATGTCATGAAACTGAACATGAAGAACTTTCGCGTCTTCGGACCAGACGAAAACACTTCCAACAAACTGAATGATATTTATGCGGTCAGTAAGAAATTCTGGATTGCGGAGGACTTTCCCGAAGATGCGGACGGCGGAGAACTTGCTCGTGACGGCCGGGTAATCGAAATGCTGAGTGAACATACGGTGGAAGGCATGCTCGAAGGGTATTTGCTTACAGGACGCCATGGCTTTATTTCGTCCTACGAGTCCTTTATCCATGTCATCGACTCGATGTTCAACCAACATGCGAAGTGGCTGTCGATCTGCAATCACCTGTCGTGGCGGGAAAAGGTTGCGTCGCTGAACATCCTGGTCACGTCAACGGTTTGGAGACAGGACCATAATGGTTTCACACACCAGGATCCGGGCTTCCTGGACGTTGTCGTCAACAAGAGTTCCGCTGTTACACGCATTTATCTTCCTCCGGATGTCAACTCGCTGCTGTCAGTGGCCAATCACTGTCTGAAGAGCGAAAACTACGTAAACGTGATCGTCTGCGACAAGCAAATGCACCTGCAATACTTGGACATGGAGGCCGCCATAACCCACTGCACCAAGGGGATCGGCATGTGGGAGAAAGCCTGCAATGACCAGGGCAACGAACCGGATGTTGTGCTGGCCTCAGCCGGTGACATACCGACGCAGGAAGCCTTGGCAGCCATTGCGATGCTGCGCGAAGAATTTCCCGATCTCAAGATTCGTTACGTCAACGTAATCGACCTTTTTAAACTGCAGCCGAGCTCGGAACATCCTCACGGGCTGAGTGACCAAGATTTTGATTCGCTTTTCACCGTCGACAAACCCGTCATCTTTAATTTCCACGGATATCCGTGGCTCATCCATCGTTTGGCTTACAGCCGCACGAATCACCGCAATATGCACGTCCGCGGTTACAAGGAACAGGGCAATATCAACACTCCTTTGGAGTTGGCCATCGAGAACGACATTGATCGGTTCAGCTTGGCCATGGATGTTATTAAACGCGTTCCGAAGCTTCAGCGAATCGGTGCCCACGCAAAAGAGAAATTCCTTAACGAACAGATATCGTGCCGAAATTATGCCTACGAGCACGGCACAGACAGGCCTGATGCTGCCGCCTGGAAGTGGCCGTACTAGAAACCACCGATCTTGTCGATGACCTCTCTCTTGACGAGCTGCTGATGAATGTCCTGGTACTCAACGCGGGAAGCTCCAGCCTGAAGTTTCAGTTGATCGCCACGGACCGTGACGCAATTGCCGCGAATAAAGATGTGCGCCTGTGTCGGGGACAGATTGACCGGTTCGGGGGAGAAGTACTTATCGTTGTGCTGGTGCGTGATGGCTCAAGGAAGAAGTTCAGTGTCTCGACGCGGGACATGCAGGCCTCATTGGAACACCTCATGCGGTGGATCACCTCGGACGCTTCGGGAATCCACGAAATCCAGGCCGTCGGCGACGTCCACGCCGTTGGCCATCGCGTCGTTCATGGCGGCGAGTTGTTTGGGGAATCCAAGCTGATCAACGACGAGGTGCTCAAGGGGATTGAGGACTGCATCGAGTTAGCGCCGTTGCACAACCCGAATAACATCAAGGGCATTTTGGCGGCACGGCAAGTATTCGGTCCAAATTTGCCGCAGGTCGCGGTCTTCGACACTTCGTTCCACCATTCGATCCCAGAGCACGCCTACCTGTACGCTGTCCCTTACCACTTGTACCGAAGGCACCACATTCGCCGTTATGGATTTCATGGGACCTCGCACCGCTATGTCACCGAGCGCTACCAGATGCTGGCTGGAGTGAGCACGGAGCAAACCAATATCATCACCTTGCACCTCGGGAATGGATGCTCGGCGGCGGCGATTCGAGGTGGAAGCTCCATAGACACGTCGATGGGGATGACGCCGCTGGAAGGTTTGGTGATGGGAACACGGTCGGGGGACATCGACCCGGCGATTGTGAGCCTGATTGCCACCAAGGAAGGCCTATCCGCCGGCGAAACGGAAGCGCTGCTCAACACCCAGTCCGGATTGCTCGGCATCTCCGGGCTGACCAACGACATGCGCGTATTGCTGCAAGAACAAGCGAAGCATGACGACCGCCGGGTGCGCCTTGCAATCGAGGTCTTTTGCTATCGCGCAAGAAAATACATTGGAGCATTCCTCGCATGCATGGGGGGTGCGGACGCGGTTGTTTTCACCGGAGGGATCGGAGAAAACTCGCCAGAAATCCGCGCCCGCATCTGCCACGGGCTCGAATGGGCGGGTCTGAGGTTGGATGACAACAGAAACAAGCAAACGGTCGGATTGGAAAGCCAAATCAGCACGCATGATTCCCGTTTGCATGCCTTCGTAATTCCAACCGACGAAGAACTCCTGATCGCACGCGACACCGTCCGTTGCATTCTGGCTGGGCCCTGTTCCTCACAGCTGGGGCGACCGCCGAAAGTCGAGGAACTACGAGTCCACTGAGCACCATTACGTTGATTTTCTCCGAAGCACCAGTGACGACGTTGGGTGGGTTGCGTATGAAATTCGTGGACAGCGGGGGAGGACAACGAGGCGATGAAGGACGAACTGGCCCGTCGTTTATTTAGCGCGGCACGGTGAGACTCTCTGGAGCCTGTCGGGCCAGCATACTGGCTTGACTGACCTGCCACTCACAGAACATGGGGAGCACACTGCCCGGGGACTCGGCGAGCGTCTCAAGGGCTTAACTTTCGCAAAGGTCTTCACCAGCCCTCTGCAGCGCGCGCGCCAGACATCAACGCTTATTATGTTTTGGAGCACGACCGGTCGCACTATGCGAACTATAGTGGCACGGGAAATACGCTGAACGCGAATCATCCGATCGTTCGCCGAATGATCGTCGATAGTCTGCGCTATTGGGTCGAAGAGATGCATGTGGATGGTTTTCGTTTTGATCTCGCCTCGGTTCTCGCGCGCGACTCATCCGGCCATGTCATGCCCAATCCCCCCGTGCTGTGGGACATCGAGTCGGATCCAGCACTTGCCGGGACAAAGATAATCGCTGAAGCGTGGGATGCGGCCGGGCTGTATCAGGTGGGGAGCTTTCTTGGGGACAGCTGGAAAGAGTGGAACGGTAAATTCCGCGACGACGTGAGGAGTTTTTTCTGCGGAGAAAAAGGTTCCGTGCAGCGCTTTGCGGACAGATTGATTGGTAGCCACGAAATCTACAGGCATGAAGAACGCGAAGCCGAACAGAGCGTCAACTTTGTGACTTGTCACGACGGATTCACTCTCAACGACCTCGTTTCTTACAACAGGAAACACAACGAGGCCAATGGTGAAAATAATCGTGATGGCGCCGACGACAATCGCAGCTGGAATTGTGGCGTTGAGGGGCTGAGTGATGATCCTGAAATTGAGAGGCTGAGAAACCGTCAGGTGAAGAATTTCTTCACCGTGTTAATGCTCTCGCTTGGCTTGCCTATGTTCCTTATGGGCGACGAAGTCCGTCGAACGCAGCATGGCAACAATAACGCCTATTGTCAGGATAACGAAACCAACTGGTACGATTGGTCCTTGCTCAGGAACCATGCAGATATCCATCGGTTTGTAAAACTACTCACCGCGAGGCGGTTGTTGCGAGACACCGGCCCCGAGCGCGAACGGCTGACCCTGAGTGAGTTAATCAGGCAGGCGACGAAGAGCTGGCATGGAGTAAAACTGAATCGGCCGGACTGGGGCCATCATTCGCACAGTATTGCCCTCAATGTCGAGTTACGCAGGGAAGGCTTGCTTGCCTGCTTCATCTTTAACGCCTATTGGGAGCCTCTTGAGTTCCAGCTGCCACACATAGACGAGGAGAAGGGCGGAGTGTGGAGACGGTGGATCGATACGTTTTTGGACCCGCCTCAAGACATTGTGCCGTGGCAAAGCGCATCTTCAGTTTCTGGACAAACATATCGGGCAGGGCCTCGCTCGGTAGTCGTTCTTTGGTCCACCAATGCCGATCAATCGAAGTATGCATCTCCCTCAGTGAATCCAAAATTGCCCTCGTTTATGGCCAAGTGAACGAACCACCCAGTGGTCGGCTACGAGTGGCACTACCGGGGCCTGCCATCAGGGAATTTCGCGAGGAGAAGCACCAGGAGGTGCTGCTATTCATCGACAACATCTTCCGATTTTCTCAGGCGGGATCTGAAGTGTCTGCCTTGCTGGTCCGGCGTCGCACGTAATCTTTACGTGCACGTCACCAACATGCCCGTAAGTCGCCTTTCCGTGGCTGGATTCGCGGGGCCAAATGAGTGTCACGCTGACCAAACTCAATCGGTCGGTGAACGCTTCCAACTGTCAGCGCAACGCGGCGCGAGCTCAGCAGGCAGGCGATGGGATTAAGAGCGCGATGGCCTTCAGCTTAGATGAAATCGAAAAGCTTGATCGGCTCAAGATATCAGAATCCATCACTGACGATGAATTCGCGCGTCTTCGCGCCAAGGTGGTGCAGTAGTCGGTCTTGGCGTCCTTGGCAAGTTACTGGAACGGCGTTTCATCCATGAGCTAGCCTCCCTGCTCGGGCTTGCGCCTCACTTTGCACGGCTGCCGTCTTGTCAATTTCTCGCTCGCGTTGCTCCAAGCAAATCACTGTAAGCGCCGGTGGCCTAAAGGGGGCAGTCTCTCCAAGGCAGCCATCCCGAGGCGACATCCAAAGGGCGCAAAGGGCTGCGGAGCGGCCGCGTCGCTTGAGACCGCTAATCGGCAAGGCCGTCAGAACAGCCGAAGCACCACTGTGTGACGCGGCCGGTATCAACATGAATGAATCCTGAACGAGGATAGTATCCGACTCCTCCGCGGTGAAGCGACAGGGCAGCACTTCGGAGATCGCGTGTGGAGACCCCTGGGAGACGAATATCGATTGCCCTGGCTTGCATATGGAGACTGTGCTTGGCAACGCCGGCGGTGTGGGCCCGCAGGAATTCGTTGCTCCATGGCGAACGGTAGCCGCAGACGACGGCTATCTCGGCATCGGGCTTGCCTGCAGCGGCTGTAAGGTCCGTCAGAAGATCAAACAGATGGGGATCGTAATGAAGCCCTTGGCCGGTGCGGTGGTCACGCAAAAAGTGATCCAGCCTGCCAAGTGCGTCGTCGAGGTAAGCGTCGCCACGGCGATAGACTATGTCGATGCGCTCGCCGGTGTGAGTATGGAAAAGGCGTAAGCGGCGTTCCTCAGGGAAAACTGGCCGCGCAGAAGCGGACTCCTTGGCTACGAATGACAACATCAGAACAAATCCCGAGAGAGCAACCATTGCGAGAAAAGGGTCTCGGAACCGCACGGTAAATGGATCTCCTTAAAAGGCTTTGACAGAATGGCGGACTTGCCGGAAGACGGCTTGCGCACTTCTCGAACGGCATCCTCATGGAGGCTAATACTTCCGACGTTATGACGTCGTTGTCCTGGGGCAATCGGATCTAAAAACCACCTCAGGCAAACAGGCGGGAGAACGGCTAGGAGATGATTCCCTTGCGCACGGCGTAAAGCGTCAATTCCGGAACGCCTTTCAGGTTTAGCTTCTGCATGATATTGGAGCGATGAGTCTCCACCGTGTACACGCTGAGGTTCAGAAGATTAGCCACTTCTTTGTTCGATTTTCCCTCCGCCACGAGTTGCAGAATTTCCCGCTCGCGCGGAGTCAACAGATCGTATGCGTCTTCCGCACCGGAGCGTTTCAGCTTGCGTAGGTAGTCGTCCAAAAGAACTTTGCTCACAGCCGGGCTAAAGAACGATTTGCCGCGCGCGACGCCACGGATCGCTGCGATCAGGTCCGACTCAGCCGAATCCTTCAAAAGGTAGCCCTTCGCGCCAGCCTTCAGGGCGCGCAGAACATAGCTTTCATCCGGATGCATGCTTAGCACAATCACCGCGGTTTCCGCGTGGCTCTGCGTGATTTGATGAGCAGCCTCGATGCCGTTGAGATTTGGCATGCTGATGTCCATGACCGCGACGTCCGGCCGCAGTGACTTCGCAAGGGCGACCGCTTCTCGGCCGTCGGCCGCCTCCCCAACGACGGTGAGATCTGGTTGCTGCTCGATTAAAAGGCGCAGCCCGCTCCGCATGAGCTGATGATCGTCGGCGAGAAGAATGCGAATCTTTTTCATGAGACTAGGCGGAGTTGGCCAGCTTTAAGGGGAGTTCCGCCATGATCCTAGTGCCGCCTCCGGCGCGCGACTCAATCTTCAGCTTGCCGCCAAGCCGCTTCACGCGCTCTTCCATACCGAGGAGGCCCATGCCGCGCACGCGCTGTGGATCAAAGCCCTGACCATCGTCCGTGATTTCGACTTCAAGCCTTTCGGGGCCCTGAGTCACCGAAACGCGCGCGTTCTTAGCCGAGGCGTGAGCTGCAGCGTTATTGAGCGCTTCCTGGACGAGGCGGTAGACGCAAATCTTGATCTCATCGGGCAAGTGTTCGGAAACCATTTCCGGATGGACTTCCACTTCCATCTCGCCGCGACGCGATACTTCGCGCGCTTGCCACTCCAGAGCAGGAATCAAGCCCAAGTCGTCGAGCATCGAAGGCCGCAGCAGTAGCGCAATATCGCGAACGGTCTTAACGGAATTCTCGGCGAGGGTCTTTAGGTTGGCAATCTGCCCGCGCATGGCTTCTTCGTTCGCGGGCGCAAGTCTGGACAAGCGCCCCAGATCCACCAGGAGTGCTTCCAATGACTGCCCCACTTCGTCGTGAAGCTCGCGGGCGATCGACCGGCGCTCCTGCTCTTGGATATCCAAGAGCCGCGCGGACAATTTTTCGAGCTCGAGGCGGTTGTCCGCTAGTGCGAGATAACGCTCCCGTTCCTGGCGCTCGAGATGCAGGACATAGAAAGTTCCGAGGAGTGACAGCACTAGCCCTGCCGTCAAAGCGGCAAGAAGCATGGACTTGAGCTTGGATTGCAGCGAAGCGAACCTCGCCAGAAGATCCTGGTTGCTTTTGGCAAGCTCCTGGCCATTCAGGGAGGCAATTTGTTGCGAAACCTGGAGAATGCTCAAGCTGCGCGGTAGGAGCTGCTCCTGGATAAACTTCGGGGATCGCGTCTTGCGATCGCCCGGAGTAAGAGACAACATCGCGGAGGAAATGCTCTCTTGTTGGGAAAGACTCTCTTCGATCTCCTCGAGTAACTGCCGTTCCCGGGGTCCACCGTCCGAGGGGTAGCGCCGGAGGGCGGAATGAACTTTCGCCGCGCGCTCGGCAATTTCAGGACCTGACTCACGCAGCTCTACCGCTCGATCGTCCAGAAGGAATTCTGCCAACTGGTCGTCATAGATATGTACAGAGATCACGACCTCGGAAAGCGCCTGCGTGCGACTCAAGAAGCGGCTGGCAACTTGTTGTTCAACCGCATGAAGCTGGCGCAAGGAGAGCAACGCGCTCACGCTCGCCACGAGCATAAGAGCCAACAATCCACCGAACGCCAGAAGCAGGACCGTGCGGAGCCCGTGCTCGGACAAACCAGGCCCCGGCGCTTTCTCCGAAAGTCCGGGCTGGGGCTTATTCGCGTGCATGTCAGTTAGTTAGCTGCCAGAACAGAATACCAACTTTGCCCGAGCCGGCAGAAGCTACGCCCGAAACTTCGGGCATACTCATTCGTCGGGACCCCATCTCCCCATTGGTAGGGAGAATCACGCCCACACCTCTCCGCGTCTGAACTAGAGAGACCGGGCCATGTTTGGCCAATGCAAGCCTGCGGGCCGGTCAAAGATCTGCTAGGAGATAAGAAATGAATCGAACCAAGTCTTGGATTACTTCAAGACCTTCCGTTATTGGATTGGCTTTCTTTGTTGGCGCCGTTGGACTGGGCGTAGCTCACGAGAAGATGTCCGCGAACAATCCTCCAGCTTCGCTAAAACTGGCTGACGCCCATGACGGACCGAGCCGGAACAGCTATGCTCCGGTTCTCAAGTCGGTTTTGCCGGCGGTTGTAAATATATCGTCCTCCAGGGTCGTCCGGGCGCGGTCGGAGTCCCCTGAAGAGATGATGCCGTTCTTCCGCCAGTTCTTCGGCGGCGAAGATGGCGACGGAAGCTTTGCTCTGCCACAGCCTCGCGATCATCGCGAGAAGAGCCTGGGCTCCGGCGTTGTCGTCAGCCCGGAAGGCTACATCCTCACCAACAATCACGTCGTCGATGGCGCCACGGATGTGCGCGTCACACTTTCCGACAAGCGGGAATTGCAGGGCCGGGTTGTTGGCACTGACCCCAAGACAGATATAGCCGTTCTCAAAATTGAGGCCAGCAACCTGTTCCCCATCACCATCGGAGACTCGTCTAAGGCCGAAGTCGGAGACACGGTGTTGGCCATCGGTGATCCCTTTGGCGTTGGAGAGACCGTCACCAAAGGCATCGTTAGCGCGACGGGCCGCGGCAACCTCGGCATTGAAGACTACGAGGACTTTATCCAGACCGACGCGCCCATCAATCCGGGCAATTCCGGCGGCGCCCTGATCAACGACCGCGGTGAGCTGATCGGAATCAATACCGCGATCATCACTCACGGATCCGGTGGCAACCAGGGCATCGGCTTCGCCGTTCCCTCGAATCTCGCTCGCACGGTCATGGAAGAGATTTTGAAAAACGGAAAAGTGACGCGCGCCTATCTGGGCATTTATCCGCAGGACGTTACTCCAGCGATCGCCAAAGCGTTCGGAGAAAAGGATCCCCGCGGTGTCCTGGTCGGCGACGTCAGCCCGAACAGCCCGGCGCAAGCCGCTGGCTTACGACGGGGAGATATCATCCTGGAGGTTAATAGCAAGCCAATGACGAACAGCAATCAATTGCGCATGACCATATCGATGATGCAACCTGGTTCGGAAGCCAAACTAAAAGTGGTGCATGATGGCAGCCAGCGCGAGCTCACCATCAAGCTGCATGAATTGCCCACAGAACAGGCCGAAAATAACAACGAGACAGGCGACCAGCAGCAGGCTTCGGCCGGTATCGAAGTCGCCAATTTGACTCCGAACATCGCACAGCAGTTGAACCTGCCTCCGACGACAACCGGTGTAGTGGTGAAGCACGTGAACCCATCCAGCCCGCTGGCCGACTCCGGACTCCGGGAAGGCGACGTCGTCCAAGAGGTCAACCATCAACCCGTGAAGAATGTCTCGGACTTCTACAAGGCGATGCACAAGGATGCCACGAATCCCTTGCTCCTGGTAAACCGCGGCGGCCGGACACTCTTCATCACCGCCTAGATCCAAGTTGCGCATCCCTCTCTCTGGGGTCCCAGTCTCCGAAGGCTGGGACAGCTGGGGAGGACCATGGCTAGCGAAACTGGAGAAAGGCTCGAAATCACCGAAGAAAGACTACAGGAACATACATGACCACGATCGACAAAGACGAGGAAATGATCTCGCTCAGCTCCAAACAAATGGAACAACTCCGCAAGGAACTCCACGAACGTATCTCGCGAGAAGAACTCGGTCACGGCTGGCAGTTGGAGGCTCTGGACCGCATCATCACGGTCTCGGAGATGAATCCTGCAGCCTTCCACCGTATCTGGATTCAGGCGCTTTTAACCGCGGGCCTGAGCCTCGAAGCAGCAATCGCTCACATCGTGGCTTCCTACTTCCAGCCCAATTATAGAATCTCGCATAATACAATGACAAATGAGAGTGTATCGTCTATGCTGACGGTATGCATACACCTTTTTCTCCTCGTCGAGATTTTGGAGGGATGGAGCAGCGACGCAACCGCGCGGGGCGCTTGTTTGCTGCCGGCAAGCTGATCTTGGCCGCCATTGCGCGCGAGCTGAGGGTGAGTCGCCAGAGTGTCAGTCGATGGTATCGAGATTGGCGGCGTGGTGGTGCTGGTGCCCTGCGGGGTGCGGGGCGGGCGGGTCGCAAACCCAAGCTCAATGCGAAACAACTCCCGCAAATTGCGAAGGAGCTGCGGCGAGGCGCTCGGGCCCATGGCTTCACGACGGATTTATGGACATTACCTCGGGTGGCCACGGTGATCGAGCGATTGACCGGCGTGCATTATCACCCCGGACATGTGTGGAAGATTCTGGGGGCCATAGACTGGAGCCTACAACGACCGGCCAAGCAGGCTCGCGAGCGTGATCCGGAGAAAGTGAAGTTTTGGCTGACCAAGAAATGGCCAGCGGTAAAAAAAACGCTCGTCGACGAAAAGCCTCGATTTTCTTTGAAGACGAAAGCGGAGTCTCGCAGCGCCCCTCGGTCCGGAGAACCTGGGCGCCGAAAGGCGAAACACCGGTCCTGATTCACGCCTTCAATTGGTCGAAGATGTCGATTGCTGCCGCTCTCGGTTATCGGTGGGACGGGCGTCGCGGCCGTCTGTTTTTTCAGACTCGCCGAGGCAGTTACAACTCGGAGAGTCTGATTATCTTTCTGAAGGAGCTTCGCCGAGAGCTGCGCGGCCGGAAAGCGGTTCTGGTATGGGACGGGCTGCCCGCCCACAAGAGTCGGCGCATGCAGGCCTATCTACGGCAGCAGCGCCGTTGGCTCCGCGTGGAAAAGCTACCGGGTTACGCCCCCGATCTTAATCCTGTGGAACCGCTCTGGGGAAGGGCAAGAATTGGCCAACCGTTGCGCCGACGACCTTGCCGAGGCGGGCACGGCAGTCCGTAGCGGCATGGCGCGCGTGCGCCGTTCACCCGAACTACCGTTTTCCTTTCTGAAATATGCGGGCCTTTCTTTTTGACCCGATTGTCACTGTATTATGCGAGATTCTATAATTCTTGCTCTTCACCACTGAAGCGAAGGAACGGACTCCGCGCGCCTCCGAGTCCGCTTCGCTATCGCCTGAGAATGAGAGGCCGGACTTCGCCCTGAGAGGAACTAGATTGCTGCTAACGAAATAAGTTTACTAAGGTCGGGGTTCGCCGGTCTGTTCCAATATCGAGAGGATCCTGACTTACTCGGACTATCGTCCGGCGGTGGACGGCCCATACTCCGTGAGTAGGTAGCGGTGGCTCATGGGACGGGCGGCCCGCGGTTTCAGTTTCTCTATTTCAACAGCGCCAAGTTCCTTGCGCTTCGGACATTTCTTGAGAAGCTCCCAAATCGCCTCTTCCGAAATCCTTACTTGTACACAGGTTTTTCTGTCAGAAATTAGTCCGTTGACTCACCGGCAGCGAATGAAGAAAATGCCGGTATGAGTAAAGGCATTGTTGAAGAGACTGTATATGTGTTCCTTTTCCGATGCGAGAAGTGCAATAGGCCGATCATTTCTTGGATGCTGTCCCCAAGGCACGGCGGTTTCTCGTTAGAGAAAGCCCAAACCAAGGCTCTCCCCTTAACCTGTGTCATGAAAGAATGTGGATGGTCTGAAGCCCGATTTGGACGCGATGCAATCGAAAGCTGGGCGGTTCCGTGGACATATACAGCCACTGGGCCGTTTGATCAATCGTGAGAATGATTTGAAGGGAGTTCGGGCTTTGGTACTCCGAGCTGTAGTCTCATCTTCAAAATGTTTCCCTTGGCATCTTGCGAGTTTATTGTTAGCGGGAACTCGACTTCGCCTCCGAGAGGTTGCGCCACCGCGGTTGTTTCGTCCTCTAATTGCCAACCGGCTGCTTGATAGCGAGTGCCGCGAATTGCCCGAACGCATCTCGCCTTGCTGTCAAGTACTCTGATTGCGATGGGAGCTGTCATCTTGTATCTTTCGACCATCCGCCACAGCCGATCAAGTCCGTCGTACACCTTTAATTCGCAGGCGGCCATGTCGGTCAATTCAGGGAGAACGATCGTAAAATCATCGATTCCTTGCGGCATTTCAACGGTCCTCCCCGTCGGCTCAGAATCCTCTGAATGTAAAATCTGCTGGCGAGGATTTATTGAGGTGTTGTTATCACTCATTTCGCCCCGAGTTCTGCAGCGACGATCGATTTTCCGCACGAAAATGGAGCGGGTCTCTGAGGCTTTGCAATTCCCGGTAATAATAAAGTGAAGTAGGGCGTTTTCCGTTGAACCTTAGATTCCTTAGCAGCTCCTTTTCTTCCTTGGTGGCAGTCCCGCTGCGGGACCTATCATTAAGGAATTCTTTAAACCCCGGCTCTACCTCCGGTTGGTCAGGTCCCGTTTCAACAAAGGCAAATCTCCTAGGATCCCCCGAAGCAATTCTCCGATTTAACACAATTTCCATACCAAAGGTCGTTAGATCGACGTCCCAGGATTCAATCAGTGGATCCAAGAAGGAAACACAATTTTCAGGCGACAAGCTGAAAACATCGGTGTCCAGGAAGTCAAGGAGGGTAACACGCATTTGTTCGTAGCTTCGGCCGGCAAGTCGAGCCACCAAGTGGAGCCAATTTTCGCTGTTTAATTCTTCTTTGACGACCTTCTTGACCACGTCCAAAAGCTTTTGTGTGACGAGGCATTCGAGTTCTCCGAAGGGCTGTTTCTCAAAGATCGCGCGTACCTGGTTTGTCTTGCCGGGTACGCACTTACGGACAATCAATTCTCGAATTTCTCCAAACATGGGTGTGGGCGGGCCCGCCAAGTCTCTCTTCAATTCTTCCCTACGCTGGAGTTCGGCCAGCTTCGAAAGCCTGTCGCTCGGAAGCTTCAAAAACTTCGCCATTTTCTCGTAGATGTCTGTTCGGTCAGGCGCCGGGGGCAGTTTCTTGCGAGCCAACAACTGTGAAATATAGGACTCCGTGACTTCGGCGGCAGTCGCTAGATCTTTCTGCGCAAGCCCCAATTCATCCAATCTCCGTTTAATCACCAGGCAAACGTCCACAATGCCCCTCCACGGTGCTTAACTCAACAACTTAACTACGGAGAATAATCTCAGATTCCCCTTGACAAAGCAAGTTAATTAACCCAGTATGGTTAACGGACTGATGGAATCTTCGGAATGACTGAACCAATAGTGGTTATCTGAATCGCCCCTTTGGAGTGGAAAGTTCGATCACCCACGAACTGATCCGATACACTGCAGCTCCGACGGCAATGTGAGAGTGGCCCAAAGTGCGAAAGCTTGGCGGCACCTCGTCACCGCGCTCGCAAAGACTAGGATCATTGTCCGTTCAACTTCCGACAATCGGGCCAGTGTCATAGAAAGGTGATAACTTGCTGCAACTCTCAGTAGCGAAGCGCAACGTAGACTGTCATTCTTCCGAATACCAACACCGGGTCTTTCTGCACCTGTCACTGACGTTCGGAAGGAACGCCGTCATCGAACTGAGGGCAACAGCGAAGTAATGCTCGAAGGAATTACGATTCGCATTTCGGTGTCTGCGGTTTTACGGTTGCTATTCCAAGCACCACCTCACCAAGGAGCAAGCACAGTTGACTCGCCGGGTAGTGGTGACAGGCGTTGGACTCGTCTGCGCTGCCGGAGTCGGCACGGAGGAAAGCTGGAAAAACCTTCTGGCCGGGCAGAGCGGCATTGCCACAATCACAAGCTTCGACACCGCGGGGTTCGACTGCCGCATTGCGGGCGAAGTGAAGAACTTCGACCCTTTCCACTGGATTGAAAAAAAAGAATTAAAGAAGATGGGCCGGTTCATCCAGCTGGCCCTGGCTGGCGCGGATTTTGCGGTGAAGATGGCGGAGTGGAAGCCGGAGCAGTCTGATCTGGATGAAGTGGGTGTTTACGTCTCCTCGGGCATCGGCGGCTTCGACATCATAGAGCGTGAGCACATCAAGCTGATGCAGGGCGGGCCAGGGAAGATCTCACCATTTTTCATTCCTTCCGCAATTATCAATCTTGCTTCCGGACACATTTCGATTCGATATGGGGCGCGCGGGCCGAATTCGGCGACGGCGACGGCGTGCTCGGCTTCCGCACATTCGATAGGCGATTCGTTCAAGATTATCGAGCGCGGCGCGGCGGAGATGATGATCTGCGGCGGTACGGAAGCGGCTATCACGCCGATGGGGATTGGGGGATTTTCTTCGATGAAGGCGCTTTCGACGCGAAATGATGATCCGCCGCACGCGAGCCGACCGTTTGACGCGCAACGTGATGGATTTGTGGTGGGCGAAGGCGCGGGAATTTTGATCTTGGAATTGCTGGAGCACGCTCAGAGGCGAAATGCGCCGATTTTGGCGGAGATTGTTGGATACGGCATGTCGGGCGATGCCTATCACATCACGCAACCGGCCGAAAACGGCGACGGGGCGTATCGGGTGATGAAGGCGGCGTTGAAGGATGCCAAGCTCGTGCCGGAAGATATCGGGTATGTGAACGCGCATGGGACGTCGACGCCGATCGGGGACGTCATCGAGACGCGGGCGCTCAAGAGGTTGTTTGAGGAGCGGGTGAAGCAAGTTCCGGTGAGTTCGACGAAGTCGATGACCGGGCATTTGCTCGGTGGAGCAGGTGGACTCGAAGCAGGCATCAGCGTGCTGGCGCTACGCGATCAGATCTTGCCCCCGACGATCAATCAAGAAGCGCCCGATCCGGAGTGCGACCTGGACTACGTTCCGAATGCGGCGCGCAAGGCGTCGGTGGACTACGCTTTATCGAATTCGTTTGGGTTTGGCGGTACAAACGCCGCGCTCATTTTCAGCCGGTGGACTGGCAAATAGCAGATTCAGCGACCTTAACGGTTCGTTGAAATAAGTTCGGCTCGTGAAACTGACCATGACGGTTCTTGGAAAACGTGGAGTGATGCGGAATTTCCTGATCGAAGCTGAGCCCAGTAAACCAGCGCCAAGCCAGATGCATACGCAACTCCTCGACCAGCTTTCGTTCACTCGTGATGCCGTACAGCTAGCCGATCAGCAGGATGCGCAGGAGGAGTTCCGGATCGATTGAAGGTCTGCCGGTCTCGCTGTAGGAATCTTTCAGTTTTCCGCGTACGACGTCGAAGCTGATGGGGTCGATCGATGGGAAAGCTCGAGAAGCGCTAGCTTGAGAAATTCAATCAACTCACCACAACCCTCGACAAATTCTTGAAGCGTTTCACCGACTTCGAAGAAGAATTCAAGTTTCTCAAGGAGACCTCAAGCGCGTAAAGGCTGTGACCCGTGATAAGCTCGGCGTCTCCCTAGATTAGTATGGACTGTCAACCGGTCGGCATTTCTGGAGACGCCTTCCCGTGGGCGGTCTTCCTGATTCCTCCGTGGGTGCCATACGCGTCCTCGGCACGAGAGCCAAGAAATGGCGTGGCTTTCTTAGGAGTTCAGCACAAGCAAATCTGATTGGGGGCGCATGCCCGGCACAAATGGACGGTCGGTAATCTGTCGTCGAAACGCGGGATCCCACCGCCCGGGGATGCTGGCGCCGCAAGAAGGGCAGCAACCCTGAGGCGTGAGGAAGTAGCCTGTAATCAGATAACCGTGGCGTTCAATCAGAAGCTGCTTGCACTTCGGGCAACGCGTGTTCTCCCAGTCGCCGACCATGCCAGGCAAGTTCCCGGCATAGACGTAACGCAAGCCTGCCCTCTTGCCGATCTCTGCTGCCCGCATCAGCGTCTCGGCGCTGGTGTTCTCTGGATCGGTCATTTTGTAATCTTTGTGAAAGGCCGTTACATGCCAAGGAATATCCGAGGACACGCCCGCCAGAAACTCGGCCAGGCGAGTCAGTTCGTCATCGGAGTCGTTAAACCCCGGAATCACCAGCGTAACGATCTCCAGCCAGAAGCCTGTCTCGTGTAAGCGTTTAATGGTGTCCAAGATAGGCTGTAAGCGCCCGCCGAGCTGTCGATAGTGGCGGTCATCAAAACTTTTCAGGTCCACCTTGTAAAGATCCACCCACGGCCGAACGTATGCGAGAACCTGTGGGGTGCCGTTTCCGTTGGAAACGAAGCCGGTCACCAATCCAGCCGCGCGCGCTTCTTTGAAAACCGCCAGGGCCCATTCGCTCGTGATCAGCGGTTCGTTATACGTGCTGACGATGACCCTGCCTCCCTGGTGGATGGCGTCGAGAACAAGGTCTGTGGGCGTGACGCGCATCGGGCCGACAACGGCGGCGAGGTCGCGTAGGGCTTGTGAGGTCACCCAATTCTGGCAGTAGGAGCAGTGCAAATCACAGCCGAGCATGCCGAAGCTGTAAGCCAGTGCCCCTGGATGAGCATGGAAGAAGGGTTTTTTCTCGATGGGGTCGCATTGAACGCCGCCGACATAGCCCCAGGGCACATAGAGTGTCCCGCCCCGGTTGTAGCGAACCTTGCAAACGCCGGGTTGCCCGTCAGGGATCTTGCAACAGTGTCCGCAGGCAAAACACCGCACCCAGTTGCGGTCGAGCTTTTCGTAGAGTTCGCCCTCTCGAACGTTTTCATGAATGATTTCGCGCAGCGTATTCATACGTGCCAAGTGTCGTGCCGAGGCGACCGTCAGCTACTTGCCTTCTGATACTTGTCGGGCTGAAATCTACCGCCGTCAACATAATTCCTGTTGGTCTCGACGTACGCTTGCCATTTCTCCGGCAGATCATCCAGCGGGAAAATTGCTGTCACCGGACAGACCGGAACACAGGCGCCGCAGTCAATGCACTCAGTGGGATCGATGTACAGTTGAGGCACTTCATCGAACGTTGGGCGGCCATCGTCATAGGTGCGGCCTTTCGCCGGATGAATACAATCCACCGGGCACACATCCACACAGGCGGTGTCCTTGGTTCCGATGCAAGGTTCAGCGATGATGTATGCCATCGGCCCAACTCCCGCGGGTAGGATCTCCCCTCTCCGAGTCTATGCTCATTCCTTTTCTTCAGGTAGGGGCGCCGTCTCTTGGCACTTCTTGTGCCCAGCATTTTGTGCAAAAAGTTCTGGTTGGATACGGACATTCATCCTGGTGGTTCGCCTCCCCACATTTCCAGTTTGTCCCGCAGCGCGGGCATTCATGAGTGTGACTCTGGACCAGCACTACGGGCGAAACATCTTCCGGTTCTTCTGTCGCGCCGCTTCGAGGTCATCGGTCTTTTTTTTCTGGCGGTCAATTTCTTTCTGTGGATCCTCTTGCCCCTCCAGCTTTATGGATCTGGCAATCGCAGCCTCAGCTTGTGCATTCAGCCGTTTCGAAAACATGGAAAGCGCAAAAGAGTTCAGGAATCTAGAACGGACTAGGTTTATCGAGTACTGCGAATCTTCCCAGCGGGCGATGACCTTTTCTGTCGTCCTATACAGTTCGTTGGTTGGGAAGCTGATCTCGCCAGCAGGCCTCGTTGCAGTTCCGTACTTTGTCGAAATGGCTTGTACCATGTCCTCGGCAGTTAGCCCATGCGTTGCGTCCTGATCATAAGTCACCAAAATCCTGAAGAGCTCGCCATTGTAGAAGCTGAAGAAAATCTGCCAAACCGAGTCTGCTTGGCGCGAATGGTCAGAAGAGCCGCCCGGCCAATAGGCCAACTCTTGAACTACCGCTGGGTGCTTTTGGATCAGCTTTGTCCGGAGCGGTCTTAAGTCAACCTGGTTTGATAGTTCGGGCAAACTCATTCCCAGCGAAAAGTTTCGATACTTGGAAAGATCCTGCCCGCGAACTAAAGGAGCTGAAAACAGGATCATAACGAGGGAAATGCCCGCACTTCGCATCATTTTCATTTGAACGTCCCCTACGAAAGCTCAAGTGATTCTAAATCGTCTCCACTTTAATCGGTGCGATCGTTTCTTCCCGACCCTGTTCGTTGCCCCTTGCGACCCCTGTGCTTTGGTTCAAGCGGCAGCTGATCGTGCGCGGTCCCTCACCGGAAGGTCTTTGGCCCGGAAAAGAGGCGCGCTTTCGTGGATATCTCGTGACTGAGCGGAGACAGTCACACAGCGCACTCCCAGGAAACGTTTCGAAGCCTCCGAGGCCACTCGCATGATTTCCAGGGAGTTAAACTCCGCCGCCTCCAGGTTCGCCAGGATTTGCTCGACTGCCCTGCGGAGCGTCTTTTGTTCGTCAAGACCGAAGACGGTCGCTCCGATTTCACCAGCCCGCCGGGAGAAAGTCCAGCCCGCTTCGCGGATTTTTCGACCCAATCCATACCCATCGAGATTCTTGACTAATCTCCAGCCAAGTGCACAGGGCTCGCTTTCGAATCGCAGGACTTCCGGCAAGAGTGTGCCTTCCTTGATCAGGATGGTCCCTGTCTTGATGGTGTCTGGCACTTGGGTTCCTCTCGGCGTCTACAGTGGCACATTTTTCGGCACCAGCTGGCGCCGGCGGTTAGGTTTCCGTTGGACTCAATCTTTGTAAATGTTCGTCCTTCAGGCCGCCTTCCTCATGTCATCTTTCGTTGCAGGCACACTGACCTGTTTGTTTTCATGCGCCTTCCGCAACTCTCGAATAATTTCACCAGCCATGTAGAAAGAGGTCCAGGGCTCGGTTTCGGATCGCACGGATTCCGGCAAAAGAGCGCCTTCCTCGATCAGCCTGGTTCCCGTATTGATTGTGTCTGGCATTAGCGTCTCGACTGCGTTTACAGTAACGCTGAGGACCGCCACGGGCGCAGTTTTACGGTGACTCGCCTGGACCCGGGGTTGGATCCGTCATCGACGTCATAGTGAGTCTCTATTTCGCGTTTGATGAAGAATAAAGCCAGGACCCCCATGACGGAGCCCGCACAAACCATAACGTCGAGCGGTAGTTGGTAACTCGCGGTGGGGCGCCATGACACCACCAGGAGCAACGCCGTAATGGACACCCACTCCATGATTTTCGTGACCATTGACAAAGTGATTTTCGTGACCATTGACAAACTCGTTTCTCCATCGAGTTCCGTCGATGGGGACCCACTGGATGATTTTCCTGACCATTGGCAACCTCGTTTTTCCGCCCAGTTTCTCCTTCGCTGGACAAGTGAAGGGGCAGACTGACCCGCCCCCTCCAAACAAACGATCTGTCCGTTGTCGGCTTCTCAAGCCGGCTGTCAAGCCGTGCGGTCTGTTGTCTCGCTCGCGTCATTCACGAGACAAGATGCTTACTCACAGGCGTGGCGTCAATTAGACGCGTTACGAACGGCTTGAGCGGCCCTCGTTTTCGCTGGTTCAGCGACAGGTTCGTCGCTCAGCTCTTTTTCGGCTCTCCCAGTCCTCGACATCTTTTCCGTGTTCGCCGCCGCGTTGAAGATACAGCTTATGAGCCCGGCGAGCGATTTCTTCTTCCGATGGTTCTCTGAGTCCAACCATTGCAACCTCCTTGCTTGTCAGGAGGGGGCCGGAGCGCCGACCGACCTCCGTATGTGAGATGTGGATTACTTGCCGTTCGCAGAGACGCTGATCTTTATCTGCTTCGGCTTAGACTCCTCACGCTTCGCCATATGCAGGCTCAAGACCCCATTGCGATACTCGGCCCGAACGCTCTCGGAGCTGACCGTGTTCGGTAGGGAGAAACTCCGCGTGAACGGACCATAGGCGCGTTCAACTCGGAGGTAATTGTCCTCGTTGACGTCCTTCTCGAACTTCCGCTCTCCGCGGATGGTCAACGAATTGTTTTCGAGGCGTACGTCAATGTCCTTCTCTTCGAGATCCGGCAGGTCGGCCTTTATCACCAATTCGTTCTCGGTTTCGTATATGTCCACTGGCGGCGCCCAGGTTGCCAGGTCGGCATGTCCCGAGCGGTCGCGAGTAGCGTTGTCCTCAAACAAACGAATGACTTGTTCCTGCAAAGGTGTCAAAACGCGGGATTGGTCCCAACGTGTAACGATGTTCATGGCAACCTCCTTGGTTGTCTTGGCCAAGGGCAATTTCAGATAACTCACTCTAGTTCAGATTACCGGATGGCCCCATCAGCTGCTTAACTACAGTAGGTTAATTAACTTACCGCGTCAAGTAGAATCTGATGTAATTTTTATGATTAAGCGAATATAGTTAACCGACCGCAGGGTGTTTGTGGATGGGACTATAATTCGGGAATGGCATCCGCAGGGCAGAGTACCGAGCAGGCTCGGCAGGCGCAAGACGTTGACGCCATTCCTACTCTGGCGTGGTCCGCTCGTCCCGACGGCTCCGCTGAATTCCTCAATCGGCGTTGGCTGGATTACACCGGCCTATCTGCGGAAGAAGCATCGGATTGGGGCTGGACTGCGGCGCTTCACACAGAAGACCCCGGCAAGCTACACCACGCGAGTGTCGGGATCGTGTCGATGCGATCAGCCTTGGTTGGGGTACAACCTGTATTTGAACGTCTTCCGCATCTATTTTGCCTATGAGTCACTGCTCTACCTCACCCACGAGAACCTTGCGGCGACACTCTTAGACAATGTGATACGACAAGTTGAACACAGCATGAACACAGCACAGCGTTCTTGACATAGCAGCGGTCTTTTCGGCCTTCCAAGAGTGGCGGGCGTTGAGCCTCGCAAGGGCTTGGGCGAGATCAATGACTCAAGGCCGCAGAAACAGTGCGTTTTGTTCCCTGAGATAATGGCCGCCCCTTCGTACGCAAAGCGGCGCGTGTGGATCGTACCTCGAAACGCACACCCTCCGCGTCCTGCAGATAGGCAACGATCTCAAACAGATTTTTGGCGGTCGGATTCCCGTTCGGACCAAACATCTGGTGAAGGGTCTTTACATGAATCTTCGTATGCGAGGCCAGCTTGGGAAAGCCGACTGTCGCATTGATGTAGTCACGCAGTAGCTCTTTGCCGAGCGTCACCTCACCAAAGAGAAGGCTTTCGATAGCTTCACTAAGAAGCCCTTTTCGGAAGGCAGCATCACGTTTCACGCGTGCCTGAACTGTTTCTCTAAAATCTCGCGTCAAAGCCATGTTCATTCCTCTTCTTTCTCTTTCTCTTTCTCTTTCTCTTTCTGTTGCTTCTTCCTTTGTTTGTAGTCTTCCCACCGTTCGAGCGCAACCTTGATGTCGTTTTGCCGGCGTTGCTTTGTGCCACCACCAAGAAGGATGACTATCTGCTCGCCTTCTTTCCCAAAATACACCCGATAGCCGATTTGCATGACAGGGCGACTGTTCAAAATTGAACAGACTCCATGATGTCGGCATCGTATGGTGAGTATGGAGGGGTGTACACCGTGGCCGCTCACTCATATTTTCCTACGCGGCTTCGCTGATTCCGACCATGGCATCAATGTCACACCTGGCTCAGAACGAAATCCAGTCTGATCAAAGGAGTGGCCGTCCGGAGAGCACGGCTTCCCACAGACGCCGGCCCCTCCGCGTCCTTTTCGTCCACCGCGATGCAGACGCGATAGAAAGCTGTCTGCAAGAGCTCAAGAAAGCGCAATTCACTGTCAGCGCCGATTTCGTCTTGACCTTAGCGCAGTGCACAGAACAACTCCGCTTCCAATCTTATGATGTAGTTGTTGCCGAGTATCCCAACCCGAATTGGAAGGGCTCGCAAGCTTTGCAACTCCTCCATCAAGCAGTGCAGGAGATCCCCCTCCTGTTCGTAACCACGGCCATGGGAAGTGAATCCATCGGGCAACTAACTGCCCATGGTGCTTTCGATTACGTTGAGCTAGAGCATCTCCCTCAATTGCCAATGACCGTTCGCCGAGTCTTGAACGAAAAGAAATTGCGCGATGAACTACGAGAAGCCAAAAAAGCCCTAAGGCATTCGCAGTCGCTGTATAGAGCGCTCATGGACAATCCGGCATACGGAGTGTACCGGTGCAACGCTGAAGGAGAATTGCTCGACGTAAATCAAGCATTGCTAACGATGCTCGGGTATGAGTCGAAAGAACAACTCCTCGCGGGAAATCATACGCCCGGGATCATTCCAAGTTTGGCCAACGGCCCGCCAATTGGAACATGCTCGCCCGAGAAAAAGCAGATGGAGCCAGTCGAACAAAAATGGAAACGCAAGGACGGAACAACACTGAAGGTGAGGTTGAGCGGCCGGGGCGTCCACGACGATTACGGGAACTTTGCTGGCCACGAAATAATCGCGGTAGACGTCACAGAACAGAGAACGCTTGAGGATCAGTTGCGCCTTCAGGCATCAACCGATTCGCTGACTGGCTTAGCGAATCATCGCTGTCTTTTCGAGGTGCTGCACGCGGAGATCTGCCGATCACAACGAACCGGAAGAGAATTCTCTTTGGTATTGCTGGACCTCGATGGCTTGAAGAAGACTAACGACCAGTTTGGTCATCTGACGGGGGATCGAGCGCTCTGCAGACTCGGACAGATCCTGCGGGACTGCTGCCGCGCTATCGACACCGCAGCACGCCATGGCGGGGACGAATTTGCGCTTGTACTGCCGGAGACAAGCATGACCGCTGCTACATTGGTAGCGCACCGGATTTGCGATCTTCTTGCGAAGGACAACGAGGAGCCAATGCTTTCCGTCAGCGTGGGGGTTGCCAGTTATCCAAAGGATGCCGATACTATTGGGACCCTGCTGTACGCAGCGGACAGGGCCCTGTACGGGATGAAAGAAAAGCGGGCAAGAGCTGCCGGGGCCGGTCAGGGTAGTTGATCGCCTCTATCAGTTGCGGAGACAACGGGCAAAATGCCTGGCCGCAATGGCGATCAAACGCCACAATGAAGCACCACATCAAGGCAATTGCGGTATGCGTGAGAATCGGCCAATGCTAGGACGTGTGCTCGCATGGCCAGCTTCCACATGCAACGCTTCAAGTGGCCAAGTTCCTACCTCAGCAGGAAATCAATAAACGTGAGTTTTCAGCCACGCCATTGAGGGCATAGCGGCTTGCGTCAGTCGTGCAGGACAACGCTCAAGAGAGAAGTGTTGATCTGAAGACCGCCGTTATACCTGATGAAGCCCAATTTCCTGAACTTGTTCATGAAAAAATTGACCCGTGAACGCGTTGTGCCGATCATCTCCGCCAGCGTTTCTTGCGATACTTTGGGAAGCACTCCGTGGTGCTTGTCTTCCCTGCCGTAACGGGCAAGCAACAAAAGGGTGCGGGCCAGGCGCCTCTCGCTGGAGTTGAATAGCTGATCGACCAGGTCCTCCTCGATTCGAATGTTCCGCGCCAGCATGAAAGTGATGAACTGGTCGGAAAGGGCATGCTGTTCATGAAGCACCTTGAACATTTCGCTCTTTTCAATGACGAGCACGGTGCTGGGCGTAATCGCGGTAGCCGTCCCCATACGGACGGACTGACCTGCCAGACACCCTTCACCAAAGAAGTCGCCCGGACCCAGCATCGCGACGACGGCCTCTTTGCCGCCTTCACTAACCACGGAGAGCCTGACACCGCCTTCTTGTATGTACATTACGCTCTTAGCAGCATCACCTTGAGAGTAGACGACCTCCGCTCTTTTAAGCTTTTTAACTTTTCTCGCCACCCCGGCCGAATCGAGGAAGGCTTGGGCATCAAATCCCTCAGTTTCCCGAGGAATATTCTTAGATTTTTTGTTGCGGTGATTCACGATTGCTTCCACACTTCCACCTGGGAAGGTGTGCTAGACCTAGCCATAGATTCTTCTTGCGGCCACAAGAGATCTATTGCCAACGTTTTCTTCTTGGTTCCTTGATCCTGTTTGGTCGTTGTTTTCTGCCGGATTTGTTCTTCAACTATCTTTCTAACAATCTCCAGCGCGCGCGGTCAAGCCAAAACCACACCGATGTCGTTTCAAAACCATGGTGCAATCGGATATGCCGCAAAGCCGAAATGGAAAGCCCAAACAGGTTATCACCACAATTCTCAAGGACCTCGACCGTCTAAGAGCTGGTTCCACCATTAAAGTCCCGCTGACAGAATTGGCAGAATCCAAAGAAAAAGTCCGTTCCCCATTGAGTCGTGCAACTCGAGAAGCTAGCCGCAAGGTTGCGACTACAAGTGACACCAGCTACTTGTTACGTGTGGAACGCAAGCGAGTAGCAAGAGCATCAAGATGACGGTCGACCAATACCGGATTTATCTGCAGAGTGGTTCAGCGGAGTATTCCGCTGAACCCGTTCACAGGGGCCAAACTTGAAAGGTCGCATCACTTGAAACATCCTTTGAAGTTTGGCCCCAATCTTTTCAGATCATCAAGTGCACAGTATCCCCGGCGAGAAAACTAGGTGTGAGTGCGTGTAACGAGGATGTTGTGGTAGTCCTGCCAGAAGATCATTTGTGACGTCGATCTCCACTGTGTTCCGAATGGCCGTTGGCGTCGAGCCAATTCAGGAGAGAGCGGATGCTGCCACGCGCCAAAGCAATACTCGAATCGGCGGCGCCGTAATAAAGATTGATGGTGTCCTCATCCGCGCCAATCGTGTAACCGCAGGGAAATACGACGTCTTGCACATCTCCGTGGCGTTCATAGTCCGCCTCGGGCGCAAACATCCAGGAATCCCCGCGAATCAGGCACTTGTCCGGTTCTTGAAGGTCGAACAGAGCCAGGCCGAGCCGATAGATCGAGCTGGAAGGCGTTCTTCGCACCCCGTGATAGATCATCAGCCAACCTCTCGAAGTCTCGATCGGGGGAGGCGACATGCCAATTTTGTTGGCGTCCCACCAGGCGCCACGACGGGCTTCCAGCATAAGCTTGTGACTTCCCCAGTGCCGCAGATCGGGAGAGTAAGAGATCCAGATGTGAGTGCCGAGTGGCGTCATGGGCCGATGGATCAAGGCCCAGAATCCATCGATCCTTCGAGGCAGAAGAGCTGCGTCCTTGTCGTCGGGCGACATGACGACACCAAGTCTCTCGAAGCTCCGAAAATCCTCCGTGAGCGCCAAAGAGACGCCAGGACCACCGCGGGAGTACGAAGTATAAGCCACCGCATATTTCTTGAGTTCCGGAACGTAGGTGATGCGTGGATCTTCAATGCCCCATAGCTCCTCCGGGTATTGCTCCGGATTGGGTAGCAGCGTCGGTTCGCGATCAATTTGCCAGCCATCAACTCCATTCACCGAGCGGGCTACACATAAGTGTGAGATTCCACGACGATCTTCCACGCGGCAGAGCAGGAGGGTTGAACCATCCGGCAGCAGTGTTGCGCCAGCGTTGAAGACGCTATTGATGGAATACGGCCAATCCTTTCCCGTCAAGAGGGGATTGGCTGGGTGCCGGCAGAATAGCGTTTCGTATTGTTTCATCGTTGCTTTCATAGAGGTTTTCACGACACTCATTGAATCGATCTCTCGAGATCCTGCTCTGCCTAAAGAGTAACCGTCCTGCTCGTCACAACTTGTTTTCTGTGCCGTCGGCTTCTTCCAATTTACGCAGTTCCAGGAGCGCCATCAAAAAGGATAAGGTCGACTCCGCTCCCTGATTCTCATTTGCCCGGTCGGGATGCAAGCCGTCTCGGCAACCCCCGGTAGTCGGATCGTAGAGCGCAATCTGAAGATCGTTGTCCCCCAAGAACCAATTAAAAGCGGACCAAGCTCCTTTACGCCAGCGCCCCTTCCCTGTGGCGCGATAAGCCTGCAGGCACGCCGAGACGACCGCGCAGGCCTCCACAGGTTGTTGGTCGAAGCGGGCCTTCTCGGTCGTCATGGAATAGAAGCCCTGCGATCCGATCGGCACGAAATGGCCCTTCACCTCACAACGCTGAATCGCGACCAGCCAATCCAAAGCTTCGAGCCCCGCCGAAACCATCTCTTCGTTCCCGGCGCGCACTCCCGCTCGAATCAGAGCCTGCGGCAATCGCGCATTTGAGTATGCCAGCCCATTCTCAAACCACTTCCAGTCATCGGATCGGTAGGATCGGTATGAATTCAGCAAGCGATTTGCCAGCGCCTCAGACGCGCTGAGAGCGGCGCGATCTCCGGGGAACGAATCGAGATACTCCTGCAGTCCCAGCAGGGCAAAAGCACAGGCGCGCGGACTCTTAAACTCGATGGCTGCGGGAACAGCAAGTTCAAACATGCGCCCAGCAGCTCCTCTCCATCCTGCGTTTTTGGATCTGCCGAGAACAGTTCCCAATCCCCACAAGGCTCGCCCGTGACTATCTTCCGAGCCCTCCCGCTCCTGCCATTGGCGTTCGTAACTCAGGCAGTTTCTGAACCGTTTCGTGGTTGGATCAAAAGCAAGCCATAGGAAAGCTAGATATCGGGAAGCTAGATCGGCCGCGCCTGTTGGTGCCCCGGCTCCGTACTCTTCCAAAAGAATGGCTACTATCAGTGCGCGTGCGTTGTCATCGGTTGTGTAACCTTCCGGATAGTTCGGAACCACGAAAACCGCATGCTCGACGATTCCCGTCTGGTCCGTCATTCGAACCAGGTGATCCAGCTTTATGCTGGGAAGCCGGTCGAGAGTCTTTTCTGTGTTTTGCGCCAAGAATGTGGCGCGTGGATTTCGCAAGCGCTCGTTGTAGATGCGTTCAAAACTCTTCATATATTTCTGTGCTACGCGATTCCACACCATGTCTCTCGCGTATAAATAAGCGCGTTTCCGCATGGCGTGCCTGGCGGTATCGTCGCCCAGAAGTTCAACCGTTTTTGCGGCTATAGCTTCCGGATCATCAAAAGGAACAAGTGTGCCGCGCTCGTCGTCCAGGAGTTCGATCGCGTGCAGATAGGGCGTCGAAATGATGGCCTTGCCGGCGCCCAATGCGTACGCCAGCGTGCCGGAAACGACTTGCGCTTTATGTTTGTAAGGCGTGATGTAAATGTCCGCCGCGCCGATTAATTCAACCATCTCTCGGGGAGTCACGAAACGATTGCGAAAGATGACATTAGACTCAACTCCGAGACCCTTCGCCAGGTTCTGCAGGTAAACGCGGTATTTGTCGCCTTCGCGCCGCAGGATATGTGGGTGAGTTGCGCCGGAAACCATGTAAACAACATTGCTGTAATGCGAGAGGATTCTTGGCAGAGCCTGGATGACATTTTCTATGCCCTTATTGGGCGACAGCAGGCCAAACGTGAGCAAAACATCTTTTCCTTCCGTTCCGAAGCCGTCCTTGTAGAAATTTGGATCGGTGAAGGGCAAATCGGGGATGCCATGCGGAATCAGATCGATCTTGTCGCTCGGAACGTGGAACACTTCCTGCAGGATCTCTGCGGAGTGCCTGCTCATGACGATCATGCGGTCCGAAAGGGCCGCGATCTCTCCCATCACCGCGCGTTGGTCGGCATTTGGATCGCGAAGTACCGTGTGCAACGTGGTTGCGACAGGCATTTGCAGTCGCCGCAGTAGTTCCAGGATGTGTCCGCCGGCTCGTCCTCCAAAGATTCCATATTCGTGCTGCAGGCAAACCAGATCGATACGGCTGAAATTCAGAAAGTCGGCGGCCTGGCGGTAGGAAGCTAGGTTATCTTCCGACAGTTCGAACCGCACTCTGGCCGGATAGGTGTAACCCTCTTCAGTATCGTTAACCGGGAGTGCCAGCAGTTCCGCCGCACGGTATTCCGAATGGAGGGCGTCGCACAAATCTGTAGTGAACGTCGCGATGCCACAGTGCCGCGGAAGGTAGTTTCCCACGACCGCGATTCTCCCTGGAAGTACCGGGCGCAGCGATGTAAGCGTGAGATCGACTGTCTTCTCTTCCAATACGAGAGAGGTCGGGTCCATTAGCTCAACGGTTTCTGTCAACGGTATCGTTTTCGGCGGTGACATTCGACCTCCTGTGCTTCCGTGACGCGCGGGAGAAACCACCGCATGGCTACCAACCGGCTATTCGCATTGGATGTGCTTTGGCGAACGAGCTTTGCTACAGGGTCCGGGAATGCGCCCGGTCAATAGAGAAACTTGCGGCCTTACTCGTGCAAGACAACTGTCAGCAATGACTTATTGACCTTGATTTTGCCGTTGTATTCGATGAAGCCCAGTTTCCTGAATTTGTTCATGAAGAAGTTTACGCGCGATCGCGTGGTACCGATCATGCCCGCCAGGGTCTCCTGCGAGACTTTCGGAAGTATGCGGTCCGGCTGATCTTGTTTTCCATAACGCGCGAGAAGCAGAAGCGTGCGCGCCAGGCGCTTTTCACTGGAGTTAAAGAGTTGATCGATTAGATCCTCTTCGACCTGGATGTTGTGCGCGAGCATGTATCGGATGAAATGGTCGGATAACTCATGCTCTGCATGGAGTACGCGCAACAGCTCGTCTTTCTCAATCACGAGAAGTGTGGTTGGTGTAATGGCTGTAGCCGTCCCCATCCGAACCGTCTGGCCCGCCATGCAGCCCTCGCCAAAAAAATCACTTGGGCCAAACATCGCGACTACCGCTTCTCTTCCGGATCCGTTTACCACGGAAAATTTCACGCCTCCCCTCTGGACGTACATGACGCTATTCGCAGCCTCGCCTTGCGTGTAGATCGATTCGTTTCTCCGAAATTCTGCAACTTTTCTCGCCATGCCGGCGGTGTCGAGGAAAACCTGCGGGTCGAAAGAGTTGACCTTTCCATTTTTCGCTAGTTTTTTTGGCTTCATATTCAGGCCGAAACCCCGTCTGACGTGGGCATTTCCCCGGCCAGGTTCACCATACCAAGAGGGCCTCCCGCAAAACTGTATAAAAGAGAACAGCGCGCACCCTTGACAGTCTGTAGGATGAAGGATGAAAAGGCGAGAAGGCGAAAGTGGCAGGAAGTCTAGGGGGGTCGAAAAGTTGCCCTCATCTCGCCGTTCTGCTCATCTGCCTCCTGGAAGAGTCGCTTCCCCTGACAGCTGACCAAGAAACCGAGGATAGTCCTATGTTTGTACGTAAAGTGACCACACTTCTAAAACCGAACAGCATTTCAAAATTCAGCCGCTTGATGGAACAAGAAGTCATTCCCATGCTACGCAAGCAAGATGGATTCCAGGACGAACTTACCTTCTTTGACCCGAGCGAAGATGGTGTAACAGGAATCAGTTTGTGGGACAAGGCATCGAACGCGGAAATCTACAGCCGCGAGACGTATCCCGCCGTACTGGAAAAGCTGGCCGTGCTGATCGAAGGAACTCCCAAAGTCGATACCTACGAGACCTTAAATTCGACCTTTCACAAGAGCGCGACTACGCTAGCTGCAGTCGCGTAAGGCCAGGCTGTTAGTTGATCCGAGGGGCAAGCCAAGTCTGTCCCAGTTTTAAGACGCCGACTCGGCAAAGGGGAATGTATGTACTTACTCGCATGGATTGTCATCGGGGCAGTCGTTGGGTGGGGAACCGGAAGAGTTTTTCAAGGTAATGGGTATGGTCCGTTTATGGACATCCTCATGGGCGTTGGTGGGGCCGTAGTAGGGGGATTGCTGATGCGCTCCGCAGGCTTCGTTGGCTACGGTGGAACGATCATCACAGCGCTGGTTGCAATGGTTGGCGCAGCGCTTGTAACTGTACTCGCCGCTTATGTGAACGGCAGAAGGGTTTACGCCCGTCAACTCTAAGGGTCTCGCGACACGGAACTAGAGGGTTCGGCCTAAACTCGGGCACTGCTGTTCGCATGTCAGACTATGTTGGCCTGGACCCTGCAAAGGATTTTGCCCAGACGATGCATTGTCGCTGCAACCAGAAAAGTCGCCACAGTGCAAAATGTGGTTCTGAGGAATTCGTAGGAGGTATGAAATGAAAACGATTCGCAGTTCGATTCTTTGTCTTGTTGTCTTGCTTCTGTTGGCACCATTGCTCCGTGCACAGGATCTTTCCAAATATCGGCACTTTGCCCTTGGAATGAGCTTGACCAGAGTACTGAACCGTACTGAACGACAGATGGCCGATGTAAAGGTGATTCATGGCCGCCCAGCGCTGATTCAGGAACTGACGTGGTGGCCGCCGAACCTTCCTGGGGCTTCATTCCAAGCGGATACCGTCGAACAGATGCTCTTCTCATTCCAGAATGGCGAGCTCTACAAGATGTCCGTGACCTACGATCGAACCTCTACGGAAGGGCTCACTCCGGAGGACATGGTGAAGTCCATTTCGGCGAGATACGGGCCGGCCACAAATGTTGTGCTGGAGATCGATTCCGCGAAGATTGACTCTTATGACGCGAAGCAAAAGCTCGTTGCGACGTGGGAAGATTCACAATATTCCTTCAATCTTGTGCGATCTTCTTTCAGTGATGTTTTGGGGCTGGTCATTTATTCGAAGCGAGCGAATGGAGAAGCTGAACTTGCCATTGCGGAAGCTGTGAAACTCGACAAACAAGAGGGGCCGCAAAGAGAAGCCGAGCGTCAAAAAAAGCAAACGGATGACCTCGAAACGACGCGGCAGAAGAATCGGAAGATTTTCCGCCCGTAGTATCGGCCTAGACGTTTTGTAACGGATAGAACGGAGGTCAAAGAAATGACTGTGAATATCACTCCTCTGCATGACCGCGTCCTGGTACGCAGGCTGGAAGAGAAAGAAACCGCGAAAGGCGGGATCATTATCCCCGATACGGCTAAAGAAAAGCCTCAAGAGGGCGAAGTAATGGCCATCGGAGCCGGCAAGATGGAAAAGGGCCATCGCATCCCGCTGGACGTAAAGGTGGGCGACCGGATCTTGTTTGGCAAATACACCGGCAACGACATCAAGATCGACGACCAAGAGTATTTGATCCTCCGCGAGGAGGAAATCCTGGTGAAACTGAGCGGAATGGCCAAGTCGGCCTCCGGCAAGAAGTAGGATTCACCCGGACCCGAAGATTTCGGACGGGGCAGAAGTGTTCAATCACCCGGGAGGGTGAAGTCTAATGGCAAAACAAATTGTAACTGGTGAGAATTCCCGCCAAGCGATTTTGCGCGGCGTGAACGCTCTCGCCGACGCAGTGAAGATCACTCTCGGCCCGAAGGGGCGCAATGCGGTCATCGAGAAGAAGTTTGGTGCGCCGGTCATCACCAAAGACGGCGTGACGGTGGCAAAGGAGATCGAGTTGCAGGACCCGCTCGAGAACATGGGTGCACAGATGGTGCGCGAGGTTGCGTCCAAGACGTCGGATGTGGCTGGCGATGGCACCACGACTGCGACCGTGCTGGCCCAAGCAATCTTCCGTGAGGGTGTACGAACGGTGGCCGCAGGCGCGAGCCCGATGGCGCTCAAACGCGGCATCGACAAGGCCGTGGAAGTCGCCGTGGGAGAGATCAAGAGGCTCTCCCGCGAGGTGAAGGGCGACATGATCGCGCAGGTAGGGACCATTAGTGCCAACACCGACAAGCAGGTGGGCAGCATCATCGCCGAAGCCATGAAGAAGGTCGGCAAGGATGGCGTCATTACCGTCGAGGAATCCAAGACGATGGAGACCACCCTCGAAGTAGTCGAGGGCATGCAATTTGACCGCGGATACCTCTCGCCCTACTTTGTGACCGATCCGGAACGCATGGAGTGCATCCTCGAAGACGTGCACATCCTGATTTACGAAAAGAAGATCAGCTCTATGAAGGACCTGCTGCCCTTGCTCGAACAGACGGCCAAAATGAGCAAGCCGCTGCTGATCATCGCAGAGGACGTCGATGGCGAAGCCTTGGCGACGCTCGTGGTCAACAAGCTCCGCGGCACACTGCAGTGCGCCGCAGTCAAGGCCCCCGGCTTTGGCGACCGCCGCAAGGCCATGCTCGAAGACATTGCCATTCTCACTGGTGGGAAGGCCATCACCGAGGACCTCGGCATAAAGCTCGAGAACGTGAAGATTGAAGACCTGGGCAAGGCCAAGAAGGTGACCATCGATAAGGACAACACCACGATCGTTGCGGGCGCCGGCAAGGCCAGCGAGATCGAAGGCCGCATCAAGCAGCTCCGTGTGCAGGTTGAAGAGACCACCTCGGACTACGATAAGGAAAAGCTCCAGGAACGCCTAGCCAAACTCGTCGGCGGGGTCGCGGTAATCAAGGTGGGCGCGGCGACCGAGACGGAGCTAAAGGAGAAGAAGGCCCGCGTCGAGGACGCCATGCACGCCACCCGTGCAGCGGTTGAGGAAGGCATTGTCTCGGGCGGCGGCGTTGCTCTTCTGCGTTGCTTGCCCGTCCTCGAGAAGCTCAAACTCCACGACGATGAAGCGATTGGGGTAAACATCGTGAAGCGTGCGCTCGAAGAACCCCTGCGCCAGATCGCCCTAAACGCCGGGCATGAAGGCGCGGTGGTGGTTGGACGCGTGCGCGAATCGAGGGATGAGAACTTCGGCTTCAACGCAGAGACTGGTGAGTTCGGCGACTTGGTCAAAGCCGGTGTGATTGATCCAGCTAAAGTTACCCGTCTCGCCCTTCAGAACGCCGCATCCATCGTTTCACTGATGCTGACAACTGAAGTCCTGATCGCCGAGTTCAGTGGAGAAGAGAAGATGGTCGCGGCTGGTGCAGGCGGCGGTATGGGAGGATCGTACTAAACGCTGGTCTAATTTGCACCGCGGTTGCTTGCGAACGCTTAGCGGTCAAAGCATTCATGCGCAATTCCGATTGTCCGGGAATGCCGCGTTTGCAGCTCGTGCGACCTTGGGTGATGAAGCCAGCAGCGACGAGTAATTTAGATCCTTCGAAATCTGGCCAAAGCGAGTGGGTACATTTTGAAATGTTTTGAACAGACTGTTACAGCTAGGGCGGTCACAATCTGACGTGTAGGTTAACCTCATGCGTGTCTTTTGGGAGGAAGTAGGAATATTGGGTCCAGTTTATCGTCTTGCTGGCAGGGCTTCAGCGATCACGACATCGCGGAGAAACCTAATCTTGCGGAACTTAGCGTCCAGGCTTGCATAGCTTGGATATTGCATTTCTTGGGATTCACTGACCGGAACGAACTAATCCGCTATGCTGCAGCTCCGACGGTAATGTGAAGCGGCTATGGCGACGGAACAGGTTCTGCCTCGGAATGTCACGGATCTCATGGTTTAGGAGGATTCTTATGACCGTCACTTCAGCGGATGTTTTGAGCAGGCACCTGAAACCGCTTTGCTCCCGCGACAACCATGTAATGAAGTACGAATCAGGTGGCTCTAGGGCGAATACCGGGGACCGAGCGTCGTACCATTGCGGCATCGCGGGTTGCAGCGTTCGATACAGTTCAACCGACGGATATTACATGCTCATCGGAATGCCTGACCACGCGAACGCCGTGGACGAGCCTGGCGTAAACACTGCTAGGTGCCCTATACATGGCCGCTGGTTGTATCGCCGAGAGGACATTGAGGCGCAGGCGGGTGTTCGTTGGCTTTGTGGTGTCGAAGGTTGCGACTATCGTTACAGTGCGAATACAAAGGCCGATTGGGTCAGGACCTAGTAGTGAAGGTATTTGTTCAGAAAATGAGAGCCTAGACACCGAGGAGATCGCAGTACGAATAGTACTCCGCAGCGCCGCATTTGCCCCAACGGGACCTCACGGGCGTTTTGCTGGTGACAAGGGGACGTACCAATACCTAGACTTGAGCAGATTTAGCGTTCTTGCCTACCGCTACCAACATGATCACGCTCTTGCCATGGGCGTGCAGGGAAAAGAACTGGATCACGTCATCGTCGTAAAACGTCAAACCAGTGGCACTCAAGCGCTGGGTGTAAGCGGCGAGATACACTTTGCCACTCAAGATGCCAGCCTCGAGTTGCACTGCGCGGTATCCGCGATTACCGAAGCGCCCCAAGATGATTTGCAAGTCTGCCAGGAAGAAGATGTCCACGGCCGCCTCGGCTGGCAATTGCTGGTCCAGCCCCAGATGACCCGCCTGAGCGCGGAAGTTTCCTGCCTTCAGGCATTCGAGCACATGGCGGTCACGGTGGTATACGTAGGCCCCGGGATCGAGACCTTCGACTGCATTCACAATTAAGTAGACCTCGTTAAAATGAGTCCCCTGGGGATCCAGGAAGTCCGCTGGGATGCCACGAGTAGCCCGGTCCAGAATGGTGGAGAGCTGTCGCAGCTCGATCGGTACTTGGCCAAACTTGCGGGCGGAGCCACGTCGAAGGATGACCTGTTTGATCGGGTCACGAGCCATTTCCGCATCCGAATAAGGGTGGAGTTGAATGACCGGTCCCGCCGGCGTCGGTAGTTTTGCTAGAGGAGCGTTACCGCGCCAAGTCCCAACCTCCTCAGCCGATCGGAGCGAGGAGGCAGTGTGAATTTCGCTCATGGCTGGATAGACAGTCTCGTTTCGAGAGAATGGAGAGCCGAGGGCTTGGAAGGTAGTCGCTGCGCCAACGCTTCGACATGGCCGAGGGCTACCAGAGAATAGGCGACCTCACGCTCGGGATCGACATCAAGCAATCGGTTCACATCTGCGTCCAAGAATCCGCAGATCAACCTGGCAGGCATTCCCAGAGCCCGCCAGCAAATTGGCTAGAAGGGTGCCATTATCCCAGCCAAAGTGGCGATAGGTACGGGCCTGATATTTCCACGCATTACGCCAGTAGGTACAGGTACAAATGATGGTGAGCGGGGCATGGACAATTGCAGCTTCACCCCCAGCAGCCTCACTCAGGACACCGCGATAGTCTCCAGCACGCAGCCTGCGCAGAGCGAACTCCGCGGGCGAAAAGTGGTATAGGCCTGCTTCCAAATCGACAAGATTACCGCCCACAACGTAGACCTCGACTTCGTAGAGTGCTCCTGTGCAGGCTGCGGCGAAACCAAATATCACCGCCAGGATGCTTCCGATGCCGAGTGATGCCGGCTGTTAGATACAGCAGTTGGGCCAGCGCCTCCAGGTCTGGCACAGCAACAGCTTCTGATTGGATGCTCTCAGCCACTGCCGAAAGGGCAGCGACGCCGCTTTGGCGTACCTCTCGGGGCAACGGCAACGAGTACAGCGCGGTGTAATCCTTGAATGGCAAGGGTTTATTTTCCCAATCCAAAGAATGCAGGTTGTTATGGACGCTGGCGTAGGAATGCTTGGTAGCGTTGTGGTATTTCCAAGCAGCTTCAAGATTTCTGTTGACGGTCATTAGTGAGAGGGCCGACCTGCCACCAGCATAAGCGTATAGCGAGACCATGCTCATTTCACCCTTTGCTACTTCTCGATGGGCATTTCGTAAGTAAATGCAGGTCGAAAATCTCCTGCCGATCTGAGTAACGCCAATCTCGCCTCGTTCCGATGTTTCCTGGCCAGTGGTCGGCTTCACGGAAGCTATCCAGAAACGGGGTTCGAGGACATCATCGGGACTCACGTCCTACAACCGGACTTCTCGGGAGTTGGTGCGACGTGAAGCAGAAGTGACCGTGCGCGAGATACTTGCGGTGTTCGCTCGCCTCATCTCGTAGATGTTTGACGAGTTCTCGCAAGGCATGTTTCTTCTGTTCGTTTTCCAGGTCTGGGATCGCTGCTTCCAACTTATCGGCCCCCCTCGTCGATCTTCTTCACTTCATCTTCGAGATAGCCGATATGAGCATTCCAAGAGTCTTCGGCCACTCCATTGCCCTCCCCTCGCTGCATACCGCCACACCATACACGGAAAATTCATCGGAGTTCTTACGACGCGAGCCGTCGCTTCAAGGCGGTAACGGTGCCGGGGTTCGCGTTTATCTTGAGACGAACACCCTTTTCCTCGTACGACACGCTGAGCACGTGGATGTTCTTGCGGATGTCGGCGAGCACAGCTTCCTTGCCGTAGGGAACGACGAGCTCCACCTGAGCCATGTTATCGAGAAAGAAACTGACGAGACGGGAGTGAAGTGCCTCGACGTCCTTGGGGTTCAGCGCGGACATCGCAATGGCCTTGGGGAACTCTTTTTTCAGCAATGCCTTTTGCGAAATATCGACGGCGTCGATCTTGTTTAGAATCAGAAGAGACGGGAGCTTTCCCGCCCCAATTCCTTCGAGCACTTCTTTCGTCACCTGAATGTGGGAGCGCAACGCCGGATCCGCCGCATCCACTATGTGGAGCAGAAGGGAGGCGTCCAGCGCTTCATCGAGAGTCGACCGGAATGAGGCCACCAGATCGTGGGGAAGATTTCGAATGAAACCAACCGTGTCGGAAACGAGAATCCGAGGTTGAGTCTCCGGCTGCAACGCTCGCACGGTGGTATCCAGGGTCGCAAAGAGCTGATCGGCCACGAGTACTTCGCTCGCGGTGAGCGCCCGCATGACTGAAGACTTTCCGGCGTTGGTGTAGCCGACGATGGCGACCTTGGGCAAACCTTCGCGATGGCGACGGCGCTCCACTTGCTCTCGATGGACCGCTTTGAGTTCTCGTTGCAGCTCGCTGATTCGGTCCCGCACTTTCCGGCGCTCGATCTCGTGAAAGGACTCGCTGACCCCTCGCCCGCCACGTCCCCCACCTTTTCGCTCTTTGGCCCCCGACACGCTCTCGCGGGGCGCGAGGTACTTGAGCCTTGCCAACTCCACCTGAAGTTGCGCTTCTTTGGTGCGAGCATGCCGATGAAAAATCTCGAGGATGACGGCCGGCCGATCGTAAACCTCCACGCCGGTCGCTTCTCTAATGTTTCTGACTTGCGTGGGGGTTAGTTCGTGATCGAATACCACGCTTTCGGCCTTGCAGGGCGCTTTCACGAGCTCGCTCAGCTCTTCGAGTTTTCCCGGCCCGATGAGAGACGCGGCCGTAGGGGACTGCAGTTTCTGCGCGAGCGTTCCGACGATATCCCACCGCAGCGTTTCAATGAGTTGCCTCAGTTCCTGAAGCGACGCATCGCGCTGTTCGGCGGGCGTCTTCTGGAGCTGCACATCTACCAGGATGGTGGCCGGCCTAACTTCGGACTCTGAAGGATGGGCCATCTTCAAAGCATATCTCAATTTAAGCCGGAATTTGCGATTTGGACCTCTGTCTCGCGCATCGTACGCTTTTCCGCGCGTTCTTGAAGGCCAAGTCCCGAGAAACGGGGTTCTGGGAAGTTAGATGTTGAAAGCCACCTCGGGGCCTGCGCCAGTGGTTGCCCAAAAACCCTTCCTCCCCGTTGCCTGCAAATAGCTGATTCTATAGGGGTGAGATTTGCGGGTATCGCTGCCCACAAACAGATGATTTTGGAATCTTGTGAACCGAATTCAGGACCTTTTGCCCCCGAGCACCATCTGCGTTCACGATGACCCTCATGAGAGTAGCGGCGGCAGCCCGTGCGCAGTGGCCTCACTGTAAAATCGAGGGCTGCCTAAAGGGGTTGGCGCTCTGATTCGGTAGAGGAGGAAAAGTAAGAAATGGGATTGACCGAGCCGATCAAGCTCCGCGAGTGGAAGGCAACGGGACAGCCCAGGGCAGAGGGGACGCTTGTTTTCTTGCGGACGGCCCGGCCGCGCGACCTAATGGACGCGGGAAGGTAACGACGATGACAGCGGAGAGCACGAAGGACGGACGCAAACCGCGCGACACGGCTTTATGTGTCGCGGGGGAAGGCCCCGTCTGACAAACCGGCCTTGTAGCCGTACTGGGAAAAACCGCCGTACGGCATTCTAGGGAGGGCGATGGAAACGACGGCATCATTCGAAGCCCGCTCCGCGCCATCGCTCTACCCGACCGAAGGCCCTTATAGGACAGGCTAGCTGGGGCGAGCCCCGCCTCTCGGATATTGCACGCTGCACTAGCCCGAGTTTCCGAGTTAGGCTGGAAAACGCGCCAAGTGTAAGCGCAGCCAGGAGTTACAAGACCTCCCAACTGTTACCTAACCCTATATACTGAATAGATTAAGCAGTGGGGTGTTGATAGCGAGCGAGGTCGAGAGCCTCGAACAAAGCGCGCTGCTCGGGATCCATCTGGGAGAGCACGTAGACGGAGCGCGGCTTGGCCTTTCCTCGCGCGACCGGGCGAGGAGGATAAGCCAAGGCCATTTCTTCGATCTCGGTCAAACGTCGAATCAGGCGGGCAATGCT
>Ga0209377_1000031_pt1 | contig 68555 bp, 76 predicted proteins | sample GraSoiAngelo_141_FD_185898 | JGI IMG/M metagenome (GOLD analysis project Ga0209377, IMG submission 185898) | Grasslands soil microbial communities from the Angelo Coastal Reserve, California, USA - 14_0929_12_40cm (SPAdes) (version 2) | ecosystem: Environmental > Terrestrial > Soil > Grasslands ...
TGTGGCCCCTTAGCTAGCTACAGTTACTACGTTTCTGGCGATGGATCCTGGGCTAATCACCGGTTTCGCAATGCAGCTAGCCTTTGGCTCACTTCATGGCGACCAGAACCGGCACGCTCTTGACGAGTTGCGGCGCCGCAGCGATCAGCGTCCGCTCTTCCTTAGGCACGGCAAAGTTCATGACCAGGTTTGCAACAGGTAGGTTCAGCGACCTGATTCTGTAGCGTCCCCCGGTGCGCACGGCGACGAGCACGTTCTTCTCGCCAATCCTCGCGCCCAGATCTTTCATCGAGATAATCGTCTCGCCGCTCCGGCCCTTTGCGGCGAAGGTAACGAGGTAGGCTGCGCCGCTTGTCGATCTAATGGAAAAGGTATAGTCCCCTGGCGGCAAAACAGCATTCCCCCACTTTGCCTCGAAGGGCAGAGTGAAGCTTCCGGCCGCCTTCGCCTGCGCATTCGCCGTGCCCGCGAAGCTGCCAGCCAGCGCAAGCGCGGCGATTGTCAACATCCCATTCCGAAGTGCTTTCATGGTGGGTCTCCTTCATAAACTTGAATCAGATTTCGCGGGGCCTCTTGGGTTGTCCTAAGGGACTCGCGCGCTGCCGCGACTGTGGCGCAGACGGGCCGGGGACTTCAATGGACGGCGACTCCCCGCCTTATGGAACATTTGTCCCTCGCCAACGGATTGAAAAGAAACAGCGAACCAGAGAAACTCCCTGCTTCTAAGTGCGCCCAAGCTCTTGATCTCGCAAGGCTTGCCAAATTGAAACGCCAGACTTCCCAAATTCACAACCGTGTTATAGTCCTGTTGCGCCCGAGGAATTCTCTTATGGACGAAGTCGGGCCAGTCACAAACGCCGCCCCGCCAACCAAAACAAGCAGGAGTGTGCGCTTCGGAAGCTTCGAAGTGGATTTGAGCACCGGTGAACTGCGCAAAGGCGGCTTAAAGGTCAAGCTCCACGGCCAGCCGTTTGAAGTGCTGGCGATACTCCTTGAACGGCCAGGCGAGGTGGTCGCCCGCGAAGAGCTGCAACACAGGCTCTGGGCCTCCGACACCTTCGTCGACTTCGAGCACGGACTCAACAAAGCCATCAACAAATTGCGCGAAGCGCTCGGTGACAGCCCGGACAATCCCTGTTTTATCGAAACCCTGCCTCGCAGGGGGTATCGCTTCATAGGTGCGGTGCTCCCGACAGAAGGCGCGGCGCGGCAAACCGAAGCTATCACTGGAATGTCGCCTTCGATGCACAGCGACATCACGCACCGCACGCTGGCGATCCTGATCGACGCCGTGATGGAGCAACACCGCGCGAGGCGGCGTTGGCTGCTCGCCGCGGCGGGCCTTGGGCTCATGGCCTTGGCCGCTCTGGTGCTCGTGCTTGAGTCTCCGCAGCCACCCAAGGTCATGCGCTACGCGCAAATCACCAAGGATGAGGCGCAAAAATTTCCGCCCCTGGTTAGCGACGGTTCCAGGATCTACTTCCAGGAACGTGAGCCAGGTGGCTGGAAAATCGGCCAGGTCTCTGTGGCAGGTGGAGAAGTTGCCCCGTTTCCCTCGTCTCTTGAAAACGTCAGCGTCTTGGATGTTTCCCCGAATCGGTACGAGCTTTTGGTGAGCCCGGCGGTAGGATCAGAACTCGAGGCTCCGCTTTGGGTTCTTCCTTTTCCGGGCGGGTCTGCGCGGCGTTTGGGGAACCTGCGCGGCACGGATGCGAGCTGGTCGCCCGACGGAAAGACCATTGTTTACGGCAAAGCACGAGAGTTATTCATGGCCAAGGCTGACGGAAGCGACTCACGCAAGCTCGCGAGTTTACAGGGAATCGTGCGGTGTCCTCGTTGGTCAGCTGACCAAAGGGTCTTGCGCTTGACCGTGTACGATGTCAGCACCGGCTTGGACTCCTTATGGGAGATTTCTGCAGATGGAACTAACCCGCATCCCTTGTTTCCTCACCGATATGACCTGCCCGATCAATGTTGCGGCATTTGGACCCGCGATGGAAAGTACTTCCTATTCCAGGCTACTCGTGACGGGGTGACGAGTATTTGGGCACTTCGCGAAAGCAGAAGCCTCTTCCGTGCGGGCAGACCCGAGCCCGTACAGCTCACCACCGGCCCCATGAATTTCTTGGCGCCTTCGGCTAACCTAGATGGCAAGCGACTTCTCGTCATCGGCGAACAGCGCCGCGGGGAGTTGATGCACTACGACGCGAACGCGCGGCAATTCGTGACCTACTTAACGGGAATTTCTGCGGAGGGGCTGGACTTCTCTCGGGATGGCCAGTGGGTGGCTTATGTGACCTACCCTGAAGGCGGTCTGTGGCTTAGCCGAGTGGATGGCTCGAACAGGCTTCAGCTCACCGACCCCTTGATGCGAGCGGCCTTACCGCATTGGTCCTCGGATGGGAAACGGATTGCATTCATGGGTTCCAAGCCCGGTGGAGCTTGGAAGGTCCATATCGTTTCAAACGAAGGCGGCACGCCCGAAGCAGTGCTCCCAGGCGAGAGCTCGGAATGGAACCCGAGTTGGGAGCCGAGTGGCAATTCCTTGGTCTTTGGGGAGCCCCTCTTTGCTCTCAATCCAACTCTCCACGTCCTGGACCTCGCAACACGGCGCGTTTCTTCGCTGCCCGGGTCGCAAGGATTGTTCTCTCCCCAATGGTCTCCCGACCGCCGCTTTATTGCCGCGTTGACCAAGGATTCGCGGAAACTGTTGCTGTTTGACTTGGCGACCGAGAAGTGGAAGGAACTCGTTAACGGCCAGTTGGTTTCTTATCCGGCGTGGTCGCGAAATGGGAAATACATCTACTTCTGCAACCCGATGGGAAACGTCGTGCGGTTTTATCGCGTAGGAGTTGAAAACCTCAAGCTTGAGGACGTGGCGAGCGTCAACCTTCCAAGGGGGTTGGCATCCGGAATGTTTGGCTCGTGGACGGGCTTGGCTCCGGACGATTCCCCTCTCCTGGTTCGCGACACCAGCATCCAGGAGATCTACGCCCTCGATTTGCAGCTCCCGTGACCTCCTGACACGCTCAGGGGCAGCTTGACGCCATTCGGGCTCGGTCCTGTTCTCAAAAGTTCTCCATTTGGGTGAAACGCGCACGACGGAAAAATGAACTCCGGTGCTTTCTCACCGCTGGTTATTTCGCGAGTACAGCAGGAAGAATTGGTAGTGCGCTTACCTTCTTGATCAGAACGTCAGCCGGAACGCGAATTGCAACTGTCGCTCCGAAAACTGACGGACCTGCGCACCCTGCGGTGACAGCGTGGCAGTTCCGCTTCCCAGGTTTATTGCGGTATTAAAGCTGCCGTTCTGCCACTGCGGCGAATTGAATAGATGGAACGCATCGACGCTGAACTGCGCCGTGAAACGTTCCGTTAGCTTAAAGTTCTTCATCATTCCTGTGTCCCAAGTGTGAAGGCCAGGGCCGTACACTGCGTTACGCGCGAGATTGCCCGCCCTGGTGAACGATGTCCCGGTCACGGGAGGCACACTAAAATTACCACTACGCGCCGTATTGCTACTTCACGGTGCACCACCGATTCTCCGAACCGCACGAGGAATGACTATCGCGGATGAGAAGGAGTTTCCGTTGGGCACCGATACTGTATAGCGCAGCCAGGTATGAATTGGGGCCGGGAGGCGGAGGAGTTGCCGCCACGAGATAGATGGCACCCGCATCCGAGTTCGCCGTTACCGTGGGCACCGGGGAACGGCGCTACCAACAGAACTAGAATACTGCTAATAAGATGGCGCGCGGGGGCGGACAATTTCGTTCCTTGCCGCACGCGACTCTCCTTTGGCGTCCCTTCCGCAAGGATTGTTAGCACGACAGGAGCCACCGAATAAAGCCTGACGATTCAACGACTTTTTACCAGGTCTCAATGGACGATGCGTGGCAGGCAAAAGGCGATGTGGGACTGGCGACACGGAATATCGACCAACTTAAGGCCAAAGACGAGGTGCCGAACGCTTCCTGAGCTGGAGGTACACGGGTATCGTCCAATTCACCAAATCCATCAGCCTATATCGCAAAGAGCTTCATGTTGCTTGCACAAACTAGCCGAGCATCGTCCGACAACCGCATGTCCTCGCTCCCTTGTGTCCAAAATTGCCGCGCTGCGTCGCGAGCGTACTCCCAAACATCCAACGTATTCGCAGTGGCGTGCGGCAGCATAAACTCGCGCGGTGGTACTTGCCCATCGCCCGTGGGCGCATACAGCATTGATACCTGGTCGAATGCCGGAGCTAGACGCAGACGAGACCCTTCTGCAAAGAACAGTATGTTGTGCTGATGTCGATCCGTGTTTGCGATGAGTGCTCCAAACGCATCAAGCCAGCAAAGCCGCCGGGCATCCTCAACACTCAAACGCCCTGCCTCTTTGAGTGCCACCGCCGCGCGTGCCCACGAGTCCGCGAGATTGTCGTGAACAGCCGCAAGACTTATGACTGCAGTCCTCCCGCGCACCCCTAGGCGATCAAATCGCTCGCTCTCCAGAAACCAATAGTCAGGCGTTTCGATGACGTTTGTATTCGCGGTCGGGATGCCATGGGACGCTACAACTTGCAACGCAATTCCTTCTAGGATCAGCAGATCGCACCAATGCCTAGCGGCCATGTCCCCGACTCCTGCGCGGCCAGCAAATTTGACGAGCATATGCTGGTTGCCAACTAGCGCGCCGAATTTCGGTCGTTCTCCCCCTGCCGAAGAACCCGGCGGATGACCTGCGATGGTTGCCTGTGCAAGAGCCGGGTAATCGTCGCGCCTTCGGGAAACGAACTCAATCCCCTGCCATCGAGCGAATGATTCTTCGCCGACAATCAAATTGCCCGGTAAGTCTTCTCCCCGTCGAGACATCGCGAGCAGAATATGATGATCAGACCAGTCCGATAATCGGGGCGGGAGCCTGAGATCGGCATGGACGGCTGCGAAGTGTCGGCCCAAGAAACCTGAAGGACGGGCGTCAGCCAATTCGGCAGGAAGCCCACCCACGACTGTGCCCACCGGCATCCAGGCCGTCTGATGAGCGGTAAGTGTAATGAGTTCTCCCGCAGAGACTGCTGCGCCAGATTCGCTTATTCGGAATAGCGGAAACCGTGGACCTTCCAGATTTGGCCATGTCTGACGCAAGCCGTATTGCGTCGCTCGGCCTCGACCAATCCGCAGGATCTTCGGTCCAGCTTCTCTTACCAGGCGCATCAGTGTCGATGGCGACACCCCCAGTCGCTCACGGAGGTCGTGGGCGGACAATACGCCACGGCCAAGTTCGGCAATAATGTCGCTAGTCACAAAACGATTATACATCAGTATTGTCGCTACTTTCTGGTTTATTATAAGCTATTTAGAGCCAAACTTGCGACGATTACTGAAATCATTAATGACACGACTAGTGAAACGACTTCTACAACGATCGGCATCTAGGTCAGACTTAAGCTTTGACTTCCAGTGAAAACCCAGCGCAAGCCAGTTAGTTTCAATGAATTACGTTCAAATGCTTCGTGTCTGCTTACGCGGATTGCGGAGAACGAACAGAAGGAGGAGGAAGGGGAAGAATGAGGAAGAACAGAACGGTGGCCGCGACGTGGATCGAAATACGGCGCAAGCTATCCTGTTTGGTTTCAGTGGGATGGTGAGCCGGGAAGGAATCGAACCTTCAACCTATGGATTGGCTAGGAAAAACTCGAAACCCTTTAACCATCTATAGTTCCAGCGGTTTCCCCGTTCCGAGTCGAGCGGTTTTAGGCACTTTTTGGCGCGGTTGTGACGCGAGGTGTTGCGCAGTCCCGGCTCTACAGCGATTCAGACCGTCTGTGCCGTGTGGGAGTGGCACACCACGTCCACTCTCATGCTTTGCAGGACTGGGCGCCTGCATGTGGAGCGTGTCGTCGCTGCCGTCAACGCGGCGAGACCGGGCAGTTACACGGAAATCGAAATACCTCAACTTCGATCGTAGACATCGGATGCGTCGTCTTTCAACTTTTTCACTCAATTCTTCGGTGTTTGAACTGGCGTGCGCCGCTCGAGTACTCGGCAACAATGTGGCCATCGCCGAGAAGCTTGTATTTATAGGTCGTCAATCCTTCAAGGCCCACTGGACCGCGGGCATGAAGCTTACTTGTGCTGATACCTAGCTCTGCGCCAAGTCCATACCGGAAGCCGTCCGCAAAACGCGTCGAGGCATTGTGAAAGACTCCCGCGGCATCGACTTCGTCCATAAAGCTACGGGCGACTTCCCCGTCTTCCGTGACGATGGTCTCCGTGTGGCCCGAGCCATATTGACGAATGTGCGCGAAGGCTTCATCGATATCCGAAACAATTCTGATGGACAGGATGAGATCCGAGTATTCTGCCGCCCAGTCGGCCTCCGTTGCCCGCACCACCTCCGGCTCCTTCAACAGGGCTATGGTTCGCGGACAGCCGCGGAGTTCCACGCCAGCCAATGCCAATTCGGAAACCACAAGAGGGAGAAATTGCTGCGCGATGTCTTGATGTACCAGCAAAGTCTCCGCCGCATTGCAGGCGGCTGGGTATTGAACCTTTGAATCGACCGTGATGTTAATGGCTTTTTTCAGGTCCGCCGCACGGTCTATGTACACGTGGCAGATTCCCTCACCATGTCCCAGAACTGGCACGCAGCTGTTTCGCGCTACAAACTCAACAAACTTGCGAGAACCCCGTGGAATGATGAGGTCGACCTCGCGATCCAGCGTCAACAGCTCCATTACGTCCGTGCGCGTGTGCAGAAGGTGCACGGCATCTGCCTGCACGGATGAATAGCCTTCGAGTCGGCGCCGCCAAAGTGCCACGAGGGTTTCATTGGTTTGCGCAGCCTCCGCTCCCCCCTTAAGGATCAATGCGTTTCCGGATTTCAGTGCCAGCGCTGCCACCTGTGGAACCACGTCGGGCCTCGATTCAAAAACGATGCCGACAACGCCGAGTGGGCAAGTCTCCTTGTAAAGGACCAGATTGTCGTCGAGTTCGGTTGCAGCTAGCCGCTGTCCCAGCGGGTCAGGCAGACGCGCTACGTCCCGCACCCGTGCGGCCATCTCTTTAATTCCCCGGGCATTCACGTGCAAGCGGGCTAACATCGCTGGTGACATTTTTCCCGCAGCAACTGCAGGCTGCATTGCGCGACAGTCTCGCTCGTTCGAATCGAGGATGCCTTGCGCCCCGTCTTCAATCGCTTCCGCAGTTGCCATGAGCAACTGGTTCCGGTCATCATTCGAAAGCTTGGCGAGCCTGCACGAACTGACCCTCGCTCTCTTCGCAAGTTCGAGGACGGGTGTCTGAATAGTTTCTGTGGAATGGGAACTCACCGGTGCCCCAAAAGGACAATATTGTCGCGCCTGACTAGTATATGAGCAGAGGCTGCGTTTTGCTTCTCCGCGCGAGAGCTCCTCTTATTCACTATCTCGTCAGCTTCTTTGCTCGTGCAGGTCGCAATTCCGCGCGCAATTTCCTGACCATCTTTGTCAACAATGCTCACGACATCCATCGGGGAAAAGTGTCCGTCGACCCGTTCGACCCCGGAGGTAAGCAAGCTGGCCTTGCCTTGCGTGATCGCCCGGCGCGCACCCGCATCAACAATTACGCGCCCTCGCACGTCTGCCGCATAAGCAATCCAGCGCCGTTTGCCCCGAATACGTCTGGCTTGGAGGAAAGCCGTGCCGATGCGTTCGCCAGCGAGAATCCGGTCTAGAATGTCCGGCCTCGCCCCGTTCGCAATGACCGCGATTCGTCCGCAATTCATCGCGATCTCTCCCGCCTCAAGCTTCGTCAGCATCCCTCCGCGTCCGCCAGCTGCAGGACCCGCAGCGAGCGCTTTGAGTTCTGGCGTAATCTTCGCAATCAATGGAATTGCGTCGCTATCCTCAGAACGGCCAAGATTCGTCGGCTGCATTCGAAGGAGCCCGTCAACGTTTGTCAAAAGGATCAGCGCATCCATGTCCAGGCCGCTCATGACCAGCGCCGCCAGCCGGTCATTGTCGCTGAAGGCCGCCCTCCGGCCTCCCTCGCCAAGGGATTCGATCTCAGCAGTGGAGACAGTGTCGTTTTCATTGACAACGGGAAGCACCTTTAAGGTGAGCAGCTTCTCCATGGTCCGACGGAGATTCCTGTAACGCCGCCAATTGCTGAAGTCTTCGCTCGTCAAAAGAACCTGGGCAATCTTGATGTGCCATGCGGAGAACATTTCTTTGTACGCATTCATCAGCAAACCTTGACCGACAGCGGCGCACGCTTGTTTGGTCACCAAATCGTCGAGCCTCGAGCGATGTAGGCCGACCCAACCCCTTCCCAAGCCAATGGCTCCTGACGATACCAGCACGACTTGCTTCCCGGCGGCGTGCAGTCGCGCAATGGATGACACAAGCGGCTCGACGTAGTCGCGGCGCAAAGTTCCGTCTGGCGCGGTCACCGTACTTGTGCCTACTTTAACGACAATTCGAGACGCATTTCTCAGAAGTCTTTTCCGCTCCAGTTCTAATTTAGAATGATCCCCTTGCATTAATTGCCTCAGTGGATGGCTTTGGCGCATTTGAAACCCTTGGCCGCCCACGCCACCTAAGTCTTGCGCCGTTCTTCTGCGTCTTGCCGGTCTGTTAAACAGACGAATGCTCTATTGTTGAGCTACCCGGGGAGCTCCACAACGGTTGTGTTTTCATTGTATTACAGCGATTCTCGCTGCGCCGTGACTTTTCGGCGGAATGGTCCTCAGAACCAACACTTAGGCTAGCACGGTCTCCTCGATGGTTCGAGGCCTCTCGCCATCGGCTCTCGCTAAAAGCACCTGGCGGCACCATTCGCTGAGCGTCAGATCGTCGGTTTCGGCCAATACTGTTAGCCGCTCGCATTCGGCGTCAGCCATCTTGCACCCATCGGTTCGGCTCCGCAGTTGGTCGTTGGGCATCGAAGAATAACGGGAGAAGTGGTGAGCCGGGAAGGAATCGAACCTTCAACCTATGGATTAAGAGTCCATTGCTCTGCCAATTGAGCTACCGGCCCACAAGTCACAGGTGCAAAGCCAGATTTTTTGCACCAATTTTGCACTAAAGCCACCAAAAACCCCGCCACCGTGAGCCTAACTGAACCTAAGCTAACCCCCTGAAAAATCAACCGTACGCTGTAGGTCCGAGCGGTTAAGAGTCAGCTACTCTGCCAATTGAGCTACCGGCCCAAGAGGAGATTGCTAAAAGTTTACATGGGAGCGGAGAATTTGTCGATGCGTCCAGGAAACGCAAATCGCAAGATTCGGGGCTATTTCCGGCGCAAGATGGCCGCAAGATCGCGCGCGACTTCGCGTGCCTGGGTCAAACTTCCCGGGTCGAATGAAATGGCTGAAACTCGAGCGTGGCCCCCACCGCCGTACTTCTCTGCGAGCGAAGCGAGGTTTTGATTCGCCGTCGCCTGGTTCCACGGATTCGTGCCAAGGGAAACTTTCGCGCGCACCGCTGATGCGCTCACGCTCACCGAATAAACACATTCGGGATGCAGCAAATAGGGAATAAATTTGTTGTAGCCCTCCAAATCCAAATCGCTGACGTCAAAGAAAATTACCCCGTCGTGGGCTTCGATGCGCTGGCGTAGAATTTCGATCGACCGCCGATGCCGTTCGAGTAAAGGGCCCAGGTGTTTCGCAACCAGGGGCTGGGCAACCATATCCTTCAGCGGGCGATAGGCTAGGTCCGGAATAATCTTAGCCGGCAGTCCATTCTCCGGTGCCGCCTCAATCACCAAGGCCAGTTGGGTTGCTGGGTCGGTCAATTCCACAGCCGCTTGTGGAGTGGGATACTGCGCCCCGTCAATGATGTCCCCCCAATGAATCAATTCTGCGAGCGGAGCTGTGTCGAATCCAAACTTTTCTTTCGCCACCGTGGCTATCAGCTTGGTGCACGACTTGTAATCCGGCTGGTAGAACATGTGCTCCCGCGTTTGCCAGCGGAATTGCTCAGCGTCGGCGGGAGTCAGGAACGCGCTCTGATGATGATCGAACCACCATGTCACCTTCGGCGAACTGGAATACTTGAAATCGACGATGACATTCTCATCGCCGTCGAAGATGCCCCCCTCCCACGGTTGGGCTGCCCGGTGGGTCATGCCCGTGAACTCGAACTCAGCGCCCATGTCAAATTTCTCTCGGTAAAAGCGATAAAAAAGAGCAGCGGACGCCGTGCCATCAAAGCAGCGATCGTGGAAACAGAGCCTGACCTTTTTCATTTTGGGGTTCGTTTTGTCCGCCCCTCTCACGGTCTTAAATGCGAGAAGGAACAAAGCCAACCAAGATGTACGCCTGCGCCATGATTGTCAAGAAGAAACACCGAACGGCGACCGAACGGCGGGCCAGAGGATTCCGGGAATGTGTTCTGGGCGTGTCGATTTTGCGCCCTCTGGTTCGACATATATACAGAATTGAGAAAAACGATTCAGGAGGCGGTCATGACAACACACAGGACAAGGTCGAGAAAGATTAGTTCCGTGGCGAGCGCCGCCCTCACGCTGTTGGTGCTGACCGGGTCGGTGGGCCACCTGGACCATTTGGCGCGTCCATGGAGCGAGTTCTTGTGCATTTCTCTACGTGTGGGGATAGAGACACTGCCATCGATCTGCCTGGGAGCATGGCAGATATCCGAGCCTTATCTACTAGGCCACTTGAGGGTCCTGGAGAGCCTCCTCAAAGGTTCCGCGTCCTGCTGGCAGATCGTCCTGACTCTCGCTCGAGTGGCCTAGCGGGCGCAAGCTTGAGCAAAGTCCAAGCCCCCTCGTGAGAGGCTATGTTCAACAAATCCCATGTCGATTTGACTGGCACTCGTTCGACGTTGAAGTAGAGCGAGGTTCCCCAGGGTCCACCCCTCCGGAAACCCGCTCCAGACCAAAACCCAGGAGTGGCATTGATGCGATTCATGATGATTGTGAAAGCAAACAAGGACTCGGAAGCAGGCAAAATGCCGAGCGAGGAGCTCCTATCCGCGATGGGGAAGTACAATGAAGAGCTGCTGAAAGCTGGCGTGCTTCTCGACCTTGCCGGCCTGCAACCTAGCTCCAAGGGCGCCCGCATCAGGTTCTCCGGGGGGAAGCGCACAGTGGTTGACGGCCCCTTCACGGAATCAAAGGAACTGATCGCCGGATACTGGATCATCCAGGTGAAGTCGCGCGAAGAGGCTCTTGAGTGGGCCAAGCGCGCTCCGAACCCTTATGGCGAGGGCCAGGAAGGAGAAATTGAGGTTCGTCAGTTCTTCGAGTTGGACGACTTCGGGCCCAGTGAGGCGGTCAACCGCGCCCGCGAAATGGGGAAGAAACTTGCTAAGAATTAAGTAGCAAGGCTGTCGATTTCAGCCCTTGTAGTTCGTCGTCCCGATAGAGGGCTGGGATTGACCGCCGTTTGAAGCTGCCTCGAACCTCAGCCAAAGGAGACTGACACCGTGCGATTCATGATGTTGTTGCCGTGCCCGCCGGAACCGCTGGAGAAGCTCGCAGCCGTTCCCAACAAGGAAATCGTTCTGGCGATGAGGAAGTACAACGACGAAATGGAGAAAGCTGGAGTCCTGGTATTGGCCGAAGGGCTTCACGCCACTTCCAAAGGGTTCCGCATAAAGGTGTCCGGCGGCAAGAAAATCGTGACCGACGGGCCATTCACGGAGGCAAAGGAAGTAATTGCCGGCTTCTGGATCATCCACGTGAGCTCGACCGAAGAAGCGCTCGAATGGGCCAAGCGTTGCCCTTTGCCGGAGAACGGCCTGATGGAAATTCGCCAGATCTTTGAAAATGCCGACTTTCCACCAGAGATGCAAAAGAAGACAGCACAGGCATAATCAGGCCATCCCGCAGAAAAAAAACAAAAGGGAGACCAAAATCATGGTGTCTAGAAGAAGTTTTCTCGCAGCTTCCGCCGCCGGGGGTGTCATGGCGGCATCGTCCAACACATTAGGGCAGGTCGGGATGACCAGTTCTGTGAAAACCGGCTACGCCCCGGTTAATGGCCTCAAGTTATATTACGAACTTCACGGTACCGGAGAACCGCTGATCTTGCTTCATGGCGGATTGGGGTCAATCGAAATGTTTGGCGAGCTTTTGCCGGCGCTTTCGAGGACGCGGAAGGTGATTGCCACGGATTTGCAAGGGCACGGGCGCAGCGGAGATATCGACCGGCCAATCACCTATGAAGTGCTCGCCGACGACGTCGCTGCGCTAATGAAGAGCCTGGGGATCGAAAAGGCCGACGTGATGGGCTACTCGCTCGGCGCGGGCACAGCGCTGCAAATGACCATCCGGCATCCTGCAGCCGTCAGAAAGCTCGTTGTCGTCTCAACGGTCTTCAAGAGGAACGGATGGTATCCAGAAATTCTCAGCGCAATGGCGCAGTTAGGGCCTGGTGTCGCCGAGCAGTTGAAGCAGAGCCCCTTGTATCAGACCTATTCACGTATCGCACCGAACCCGGCGAATTGGCCGATGCTCGTTACCAAGATGGGCGATTTGCTTCGAAAGGACTACGACTGGTCGATAGACATCGCCGCCATCAAAGCGCCAACGATGCTCATATTCGGCGACGCAGACGCCATGCCTCCCGAGCATGTGGTGGAGTTCTTCGAGCTCCTGGGCGGCGGGAAGAAGGATGGCGGCTGGGATGGGTCAGGAATTTCCAGCGCGCGGCTGGCCATTTTGCCCGGCCTGACGCACTACAACATCTTCGCATCGCCGGCTCTGGTGCCCACGGTCTTGCCGTTTCTCGACGCGCCGAAGGCGGGAGCGAAGTAGAAAATGAAAAGGCAGCGTGCCGATTTCGCAGAGCGTTGTTGGTCGTAACAAGTAGCGCGGAGATTCACGAGCGTTCAGAACGTTTAGCAGAGGGATGAACTCAAAATAGAGAAATTCGGTCTGTCATGGCAAATCATTCCCACCCTCCTCGGCGAAATGCTTAGCGACCCGGATCCGCAAAAAGCCAAACGAGTCATGGAAGCCATGCTCCAGATGAAAAAAATTGACATCGCCCAATTGAAGAGAGCTTACGACCACGATTGATGCGACACTAGTTCTCGGCCTTTTATGGCTTTGGACGCAACGCAGACATCGGCTTGCACGGCTGAATTGAAGATGGTGTGATGGATAGTCGTGTCAATACCCGAGACCCATCGCGTCATCGACGCCGTCTGGAAGATCGAGTCGGCCAGGCTGATCGCCGGCCTTGCGCGCATCGTCCGCGATGTGGGCCTGGCCGAGGAGCTCGCGCAGGATGCTCTGGTTGTCGCGCTCGAGCGGTGGCCGGAGTCCGGCATTCCGGATAATCCCGGCGCCTGGCTGATGGCCACCGCGAAGCACCGTGCCATCGATCTGTTTCGCCGCAATAAGCTCCTCGATCGCAAGCACGCGGAGCTTGCCCGCGAGCTCAAGACCCAACAAGACCTGGCCGTGGCAAATTTTGACATTCCCTGGGGGCACGAGATTAGCGACGACCTTCTCCGTCTGGTGTTCGTCTCCTGTCACCCCGTGCTTTCCACCGAAGCACGCGTCGCGCTCACGCTTCGTCTTCTCGGCGGCCTCACGACCCGGGAAATCGCCCGCGCTTTCCTCGTTCCCGAGCCGACCGTCGCCCAGCGCATCGTCCGCGCCAAGCGCACTCTCACCGAGGCGCGCGTTCCTTTTGAAGTTCCTCGCGGGCCGGATCTTGCGGCGCGGTTGTCGTCGGTTCTCGAAGTGATTTACCTCATTTTCAACGAAGGTTACTCGGCCACGGCCGGCGACGACTGGATGCGTCCCGCGCTGTGCGAGGATGCCCTCCGCCTCGGCCGTGTCCTTGCGGAGCTTGCGCCTCAGGAGCCCGAGGTGCACGGTCTCGTCGCGCTGATGGAGATCCAGGCTTCGCGGCTACACGCGCGTGCCGGGCCGCGCGGCGAGCCCGTTTTGCTGCTCGATCAAGATCGCTCGCGGTGGGACCAACTCCTCATCCGCCGCGGTCTCGCTGCTCTGGAGCGCGCCGAACAGCTTGGTGGCGCCCTCGGGCCATTCACCCTGCAGGCCTCGATCGCCGCATGTCACGCTCGCGCGCGTAACGCTGCAGAAACGGACTGGCACCGCATCGCTGCTCTTTACGACGCCTTGGCACAGCTCACGGCCTCACCGGTCGTGGAACTGAACCGTGCCGTTGCGGTCGCCATGGCCTTTGGTCCAGCCGCAGGACTCGAACTCATTGACACCTTGACCTCCGAGCCGTCTCTCAAGACCTATCACCTTTTGCCCAGCGTTCGTGGCGACTTCCTGTTCAAGCTCGGCCGCTTCACTGAAGCCCGGGCGGAATTCGAACGTGCCGCCACGCAGACGCAGAACGCCCGCGAGCGCGAATTGCTTCTTGATCGCGCGGCGGTGTGCGCACGCAAATAGACCTCTTTCCATCCAAACAAAGACTTGACTCCAGACAATGCTCCAGGGTGTAGCCTCGGAGAGGAGCCGAGCCATGCAAATCGGCGCGGTTGCAAAAAAGATGGGTTTGCGCGTCGATGCCATTCGCTTCTATGAGCACAGTTCTCTGCTGCCGCGCCCGCCGAGGACGCAAGCTGGTTGTGCTCTTGCCGACCAGCCCTGATGACTCGCGGCCAAATAGCGCGGAGGGATGAGAGGCCCGGGGACTCCTGCGGAGCCGACCAATATGGCTGAGAGCAGAGAAGTCTGCTGCAGTTCACCGACGGCGATGTGCTACTGGTTCGCAACTTCATTGATTGCGTGGGGAGTTTTGGGTGTAGCTGGCGTCTATTGGTCGCCTCTGCATTGGTACTCTGCCTCCACCATTCTTTTAGCCGCAGGAATCGGTTGCATAGCCAACTGGCTGAGGAATCGCTCGTTTCACTGTGTCATCACCGGACCGCTGTTCGTCATCGCAGCGACTCTCTTCTTGGTTGGAAGCCTGGGCCTCGCGCACGTGCACGTAAGTTTGGTATGGTCACTGCTCTTCGTCGGAATCGGCGTAGCGTTCCTGTTGGAATGGAAATACGCAAAGCGTTCTTGACCAGCGCACGACCATCTCTTATCTTATTCGGCCGCAACCTTGGTTTTTTCCCGTGCCGGCGCGATGGCTTCTATGTTGTTCTTCCTTATCAGATCATTCAGGGCCATGAGATCTTTCGCTTGGACCTCGCGCCAAGCGGTCAATTGTGTCTCCAATCTCCCGTTTAGCTCGTCGAAAACCACGTAGGACTGCGCCGTAGGTACGGTATCTGCGCTTTCCACCGTGTCCTGCAAGTCCATCAGCTGGTTCGTCACCTGGATCGGATAATTCAGAGGGTCTTCTCCGCTCTTGGACTTGGGCTGAATGATTTTCTCCTCCACCGCGTCGATTTTCTTTCTCAGCGCTTCCGCGGAATCCAACACCGCCGTGGCACCGGCGTCCCCGCTCAGCCGCTTCTTCAGTCCGTCGAGCTGCTCGCGCACGCTGCGCATCTGGTTCACCGCCTCGTTTCCTCGACCGACGCGGTCGCGAATCCGCGTGGCCAGCTCGTATTGCTTCTCCAGATCCGCTTGCGATACGTTCACGCGAGGATCCTTTTGGATCTCCGCGGAAGCCGTCAATGACTTTCCTCCGGCCGTCAGCTTGATCTGGTAAGTTCCTGGCACCAGTAGAACCCCACTCGCCCGGCCGCCCCAGTTTACGGCTCCGGGTACGCGCGCCGCAGCTTCGCCGCGCATATCCCAGACAAAGCGGTTGAGCCCTTCTTCCGCCGGCAACTTCTCTCCGGGCCGTGAGATGCCGAATTCTTCTTCCTCCGGCGAAGCGCCTTCCGCCGCTTTCTTGCTTGAAAGCTTCCGCACCACTTTGCCCTGGGCGTCGAGAATCTCCAGATCCACGGCATCTTTCGGCTTGGTCTTCAGGAAATAATCAATGATGACGCCGCTTGGCGGATTCGCTCCCACTGGAACCGTCGCTGGCAATGAGAACCCTGGGCCGCGATAGCGAGTCGCGGTGGCCGGCTGATAAAGATGTGCGTCCTCGCTCATCGTTGTCGCGTTCATCTGCCGCAGGGGCGAAATGCCGTCGAGGATCCAGAAGGCTCGCCCATGCGTGGCCGCGATCAAGTCGTCGTTCTTCACCGTCAAATCGTGAATCGGAGTCGTGGGCAGATTCAGCTTTAGCGATTGCCAGCGTCCACCATCGTCAAACGAAACGTAAATGCCATTTTCCGTGCCCGCGAACAGCATTCCTTTCCGTTTGGGATCTTCTTTCACGGCGTGCACATAACCGTTTTCAGGCAGCCCTGCCGTAATCTTGTTCCAGGTCTTCCCGTAATCGGTGGTCTTGAACGCATACGGCTTGTAATCGTCATGCTTATGTCGGTCGATGGCCACATAGGCTGTCCCCGCGGCGTGGGGAGATGCATCGATGAGACTCACCAGACTCCATTCCCCAAATTCCTTCGACGTGACGTTCGTCCAGTGCTGTCCTCCATCGCGCGTGACCTGCACCAGCCCGTCGTCCGTGCCTGCCCAGATCACTCCTTTTTCCACGGGCGACTCCGCGATCGTAAACACCGTGTCGTAATACTCGACGCTGGTGTTGTCCTGGGTCACAGGCCCGCCCGAAGATTGCTGCTTGCTCTTATCGTTTCGCGTCAAGTCTCCGCTGATCGCGGTCCAACTCATTCCTCCATCGGTTGTTTTGAAGACCGCTTCCCCACCGTGATACAGCACGCTAGGGTCGTTCGGCGAGACCAGAATGGGCGCGGTCCACTGGAAGCGATGCTTCAGTTCCGCGGCGCCCGCTCCCATCGGGTTCAGAGGCCACGAGGAAATGTCCTGCTCCTGACCATTGGATTTGTCGAAGCGCGTAATCAAACCATCGTATGAACCGGCATACACCACCTGAGGATTGCGTGGGTCCGGAACCACGTATCCAGACTCGCCTCCGCCAACGTCGTACCAGTCCGGCCGGTCAATCGCGAAGCTGTCGCTGCGGCTCGCGATCGCCACCGTCGAATTATCCTGTTGCGCGCCGTACACCTTGTATGGCACGGAATTATCTGCAGCCACGTGATAAAACTGCGCCGTCGGCTGGTTGGCCTCGGTCGTCCAGCTCTTCCCGGCATCGTGCGAAACCGTGGCCCCGCCGTCATTCGAAAGGATCATCCATTGCGGATGCGTCGGATCAATCCACAACCCGTGATTGTCCCCGTGCGGCGCACGAATGGCCTCGAAGCTCTTTCCGCCGTCTGTCGAGCGCGAAACTCCCGTATTCAGCACGTACACCGTATCGGTGCTCTTCGGGTCGGCAAAAATGTGATGAAAATACCAGGAGCGCTGCGTGAAACGGTGATCCGGATTGATGAGTTTCCAGTTCTCCCCTCCATCGTCGCTCCGGTAAATTCCGCCCTTTTCCGCTTCGATGATCGCGTACACGCGAGTCCCGTCAGCGCCCGAAACCGAAACCCCGATGCGCCCCAGCACGCCGCTCGGCAGACCATGCCCTTCAAGCCGCTTCCACGTTGCGCCATCGTCGCCGGAGCGATACAGCCCGCTTCCGGGCCCGCCGCTCGTCAAGCTCCATGGCGTGCGTTGCGCTTCCCATAGAGCGGCAAACAGAATGTGCGGATTATTCGGGTCGAACACCAGATCGATCGCGCCGGTCTTGTTGTCCTTGAATAAAACTTTCGACCACGTCTTGCCGCCGTCGTTCGAACGAAACACGCCGCGCATTTCATTCGGTCCGTAAGCGTGTCCCAGCGCCGCCACGTATACAATGTCGGGATTTTGCGGATGCACCACGATCTTGGCGATGTGCTGCGTATCCTCGAGGCGAATGTGCGACCACGTTTTTCCGCCGTCCACGGACTTGTACATTCCGTCGCCATAAGAAATATTTCCGCGAATGCACGATTCGCCCGTGCCCACGTACACCACATTCGGATCGGAAGGCGCCACGGCCATCGCGCCAATGGACATGATTCCGGTCTTGTCTGTCATCGGCATCCATGTCAGCCCACCGTTTTCCGTCTTCCACACGCCGCCCGCCACGGCTCCGAAATAATAAGTTCCCGGATCACCCGCCACGCCGGCCACGGCCAGCGCGCGCCCGCCGCGAAATGGCCCAATCTGCCGCCATTTCATGCCCTTCAGCGCCTTGTCATCCAAGGTCTGCGCATGAACCGTTTTTTGCCCCGCCCCCAAAGACCCCATCGCCAGCAAAAACGCGGAGTAAACCGCCAATCTCTTTAGCCTGCTCATTGCCTTTCTCCCCCCAAGAATTGATTTGAAGAATGGTAGACCGCAACCGACCCTGTCCGTCATTCGCAGACTGATAGACGCTACGCCCCGCGAATCCGTTTCGCCCCATTTTCCTACCGCTGGCACGCTGCGGACGCTTCACCTCGGCGCGCACTATATCACTGTCCTACTTGTTTCTTCTATCCGGGAGGTTTTAACAGAGGGAGCGTATTCGTATCGCAGCGCCACGATCGGGTCCACGCGCATTGCCCTCCGCACAGGCATATAACACGCGGCAAAACCAACAAGCACAACTACGATTGGCGCCAAGACGAGAACCCGTGCGCTGTGAAACTTGAAGCTGTCAGACCCCCGCCGGTCAGGCAGCCCGTAAACTTCCTTGACTTATCTCTCGGAAATGCCTTACCTAAATCGTTGCCCGGCTCGTCATCCAAATCTTGCCAGGAGGCTACATGCCCGAGGAAAAGAACTTCTTTGCGGGTCTCGTTGACTTCTCGTTCCAGCAGCAGATCATGCGCCGCATCGTTAAGGTTCTCTACATAGTTGGCATTCTTGCCGGAGGCATCTCGGTCATCACGTACGTGGTCCTGGGCTTCCAGAACTCACCCGCCGAGGGACTCATCTCTCTTGTCGCGGGAATCGTGTCTTTCTTCGTGGGCGTCCTCCTTTGGCGGGGCTTGTTAGAGCTGGCCCTTCTGGTTCAGCGCATCGCTGAAAGCATTGAGCGCGCCACACACTGACCGGCCGATAGCGAGACGAAATGGCATCCGGCGACTCTTCTGCCCCAGCATCCGCATCCTTGCGTTCGGCCTCACCCTTCCAATGGCCGCGCGACATTTCTCCCGCAGAACGCAAATCGCTCATCGCCGGCGGCCTCGGCTGGATGCTCGACGCCATGGACGTCATGCTCTACTCCTTCGTGCTCGCTTATCTGATGACCGAGTTCGGTATGAGCAAGTCGACAGGCGGCCTTTTGAATTCCCTCACGCTGATCGCTTCCGCGATTGGCGGACTTTTCTTCGGCGTTCTCGCCGACCGCGTCGGCCGTACCCGCGCCCTTATGGCCTCCATCCTCGTTTATTCCATTTCCAGTGCTGCCTGCGGTTTTTCCCATTCCATCCGCCAGCTCGCGGCCTTTCGCTTTTTGCTCGGCTTAGGCATGGGAGGCGAGTGGAGCAGCGGCGCCGCGCTCATCGCGGAAACCTGGCGCGCCAAACATCGCGGCAGGGCCCTCGGCCTCATGCAGTCCACCTACGCTATCGGTGAAGCCTTGGCGGCCGTTATCGTTTTGATCGTGTTTCCCCATTTTGGCTGGCGCGCCGTTTTCTTCGCAGGCGTCTTACCTGCGCTTCTGGTCCTGTGGATTTACCACGGGGTCCCCGAACCGGAATTGTGGAAAAACCGGACGAAAGAAAAAGACTCCCGGGTGCTTGGCAAGCTTCTACAAAGGGATGTCCTTCGAAATGGGCTCCTGGCCACCACCATGAACGCCTTCAGCATGTTCGGCTACTGGGGGCTGTTTACCTGGATTCCGAGCTTCTTATCTCTTCCTGTCTCGAAAGGTGGCCGCGGCCTGAGCCTCGTCGTCGGCACAACCTTTTATTTGGTGCTCTCTCCCGGCAAGTGGCTTGGCTATGCCTCGTTCGGATTTTTTGCGGATGCGTTCGGCCGTCGCAAACCCTACTTCACCTACTTGCTCGTCGCTGCGATTCTCGTTCCGCTGTACGCCGTTATCGGAAGCCCGGTCTTGCTCTTGCTTCTTGGCCCTTTCGTCGCCTTTTTCGGCACGGGCTTCTTCTCCGGCTATGCTGCCATCGCCAGTGAACTTTTTCCTGGCGAAATTCGCGCGGCCGCGATGGGCCTCAGTTACAACCTCGGCCGCGGGTTGTCCGCGGCGGCGCCCTTCGCCGTTGGAGCAATGGCGTCGCAATTCGGTTTTCTTCCTGCGTTCTTTCTACTGGCGGGAGCTTTTCTTGCGGCGGCCTTGCTTGCGCTGTTGCTTCCGGAAACGCGCGGCCGCGAACTGACCTGACTTGGATTCCGAAGCGAACCACATTTCGTTTCCACAAGCAGTGTCATTCTTGACCCTCAGGCTGCGGTCTTCCGCCCTCTGAGGCAGAGGGACTGCTTTGCTTTGGGATCCAGGCCTAACTAAATTCCTGCGCCGTGTACGCGCATGCGTGCGCTGCCGGCACGCAGCGTGTACTTCTGAGCAAAATACGGCGCCTGGCCCAGCAGTTTCTGAAATTCCCCTTCATCGGAGTAGCGGCGCCGCGGGATGCGGCGCGCCAGAATGCTGACCTCCAGCGGATCGCGCCGGAAAGGATAGGGCTCGAGCGCCACGGCATTGTTTCCTTCGGGCTGCAAATTCCAGTCCACTTCGTTGCCGTGATAATCGGCCGGAACCGCGTCGATCGTCGCAGCCTCCAGCGGCCCCATGCAGAAATAGAGCGAAAGCCGGTCCAGCGCTTCCAGCCGCGATGAATTCGCCTGCACCCATTTTTCTTCCGCAAAATCTTTCATCTTGGGGTCCGCGCGCAAATCCACTTTCAATCGCAACTGTTGCAGACGCAGCGACTGCAAAAAATCATTCACCGTTTGCGATTCATGCGACTTCACGTATTTCGCGGAAAATCCCGGGATCGTCGCCCGTGTGCGGTCATACAGCCCCAGGCAATGCACGCTCACCAGCAGGCCGGCATAGCGGTCCACTTTCACGACGCGCTCAATTCCCCGCTGGTAAAGCTCGATGTGCTCCCGCGTCGGAACGGACATGAAGCTGTACGGCAAATACGTTACCGAATCGATTTCCGGCAGTAGTTCCCACTCGTTCCATCCGTTATCGTGTTCGGTAGCGGCCAGGACGAAAGATTCCTGCGGCTGCGGCAGGGCAAACGTGTCGTTCCCCAGTTCGCGGGCAAAATGGCCCGCGAGCACCGCATGATCCGTTTGTCGAATTAAGACAAGCTGGTCGCCCTGTTCTTGAATGATCATGACGCTGCCCTCTTACGCAGCGACCGATGATGAGCGTGCCTAAGGGTAAGACATCCTGGCTTGATGGGGGACTTGTCAAGCGCTCTACGGCTGAATAGAAACATTATGACTCTACCGCCTTGCAGAATCCAGAAGTATCGTCAAACGACAGACGCGCACGCGATGGCCAGCTGCCCTTTTCCCGTCTGCACCCCTTTGCCTCGTAAAATCCTGATGGAACGCCACGTCTGCAATCGATAGAATAGAAGCATTGTGCGGGAGTGGCGGAACTGGCAGACGCGCAAGAGTTAGGATGTTCAGATTTCCTACCAAAACCATGTTGTTCAACAACTTACGTTAGACAACATCAGCCAAAATTAGGGTGTTTTTGAACACATCGGTGAGAGAGTTTCGGTGGGAGTTTGCGATTAGTCAGAATAGAACCCGGAGAGATCATGCCCAGGAAAGCCTACGCACTCTGGTCGAAGGTGCCTACAAAAATGCCCGCCGCGTCTCGACGAAAGAGCGGCGGGCCTTCCTATTGATAGCCTTGAGTAGATCAGTCGAGGCGCTGAGCGATCGGGCAGTTGATGCTGAAACCCGAGCTCCCGAACGGCTTTCCGCCCGGGCCAGTGATTAGGCCGTCTTGCACGAAGGTAAGAATCTGAAACTCTTCGCGCACCTGCCCGCGGAAACCGTTCTCGATAGCATCTTTGGTCCACTCAAACAATTGAGCGTCCCATGCCGGGCTGTAGTCCAGCGCAATCGTCGGGATTCCACCGAGCACGTTGTTGGGACGGCGACCATCAGCCAAATCGGCCGACAGACCTTGCCGTTGAGGATTACTGCATCCGCCGGCCTCTGCGCCGTTCGTGGAAATGAAAATTCGTTCCACAGGGCTGGCGAAGCTGTCATCCGTGCCAAGATGCAGTTGCTGCATCAAGGGAGCGAAAGTGTTGTGTTCGATGGCCGCGCCCAGCGGAATGCTGGTGTCCATCGAGATGTACCAGACAGGCCTGCCAAAACTAAATCCATTGATCAGATTTATGGTCACCGTCTGAGCGAACGGATCAATCGCCGTTACTTCGTCGTGAACCTTGCTGTAATCGACGTTTCCGTTGGGGAAATTGATTTGATTGGCGTCCACACCGAAAGCCACGATGGGCGCGTTGTAGATGACCCCGGCCGCGTTAACGACTTGGACGAAGGGACTGTAGCCTGCATCGCCAACGGCTCCAGGCTGAGCAGAAACCGGTGGAAATTCCGCTCCCGGCGGTCCGGGAACGATATTGCGGACAGGCGAGAAATCAACTGTACCTTTGTCGAACACGAGAGTTCCATCCGCCGCAAGGTTTGCGGTTCTTGCCGCGTTGGACGTGAAAGTAAGTTTCGCTGAGAAATTCAAGCCCAACTCGGCAGCCACGTTCGGATCGTCTACGTCCGTCAAGATGTACCAGACGTTCTTTCCGCTACCCTTCATGTGGCCCAAATAAAGCGGCAAGGTAATTGTGCCGTGTGCTGCGTCGACGGTCCCGGACTTGAGTAGTTGAACGGGCCCAACCAAGCTCGGATTCGTTTCCGAGGGCGATGGACCGAAGTACGACAGCGGAACGGTGGCACCGACCGATGGCGGCGCGGGGAGCAAGTTGCACCCAGGTCCCGGACCGATCGGCCCCGGCCCAGGGCCTTGGTCAGAGTTGAAGGTACCCGAACTCGACGATTCGGTCGAGGAAGAACCTCCAGAAGTCGCTGTGACAGCAGAGCTAGAACTAGTTCCTGAAGAAGTGACCGGAACAGACCCTACTCCATTCGAAGGAACTGAAACAGGGGGAAGAAATTCGCCGCCTCCGAAAACCGGAGCAGATGGAGAAGGGTTAGAAGCCACCAGCTGACTATTATCGGAAGTGCTCGTCGCGCCAGTGTCTTGGCTGCTGTCCCGACTGCTTTCTTGAGAAGCCTTGATATTTGCGATGCCCACCGGATTGGATGGGGCGGTCACATTCCCACTCACAACAACAGAAGGAGTCTCAGAGACAGCGACGGTAGGCTCTGTTTGCGCAGCAGTGGTAGATTGCTGTTTGTTCTTGAGCTGCTTCAGAGCGGTCTTTTCTTTGGCAATGAGCTTGAGGGCATACGCATGAAAGTCGCTTGACGGGTTGAAACTAGCGAACTCACTACTCAGTTTGAGAAAGCTTTCTACCTTCGCGTCCGAAGTCCCTCTCTGTAAGAGTTGGCGTACGTAGGCTTGGTCACGCTCGACGCTCTGTTGCTGCGGAGACGCCTGGTTCTCCTTCTCCTGGGCCCTGGATGGAAGCTGGTAGAAACCTAGAAATCCTAAAAATGCAAGGGCGAAAACCGCTTGTATGTACTTCGCAAGCAAACGTCCCCGTATTATTTGTCGCACTTAGATTCTCCTTTTCTCGTTTGCGGATTTACTGCAACAATCGGATTCAGCGAGGTCCGAAAAGTTTCGCGCCTGCTTGATCTTTTTTATTGGTAAGCTCTGACCCCAAGCAATTTTGATTCGCCGTTGTTCGATCCCATAAGTCATTCGGCACTTCAAAGACAGTTGGGCTGAGGCTCTAGACTGTTTCGGGGTTCCAGCCTTGTTTCTCGATCTCGAAGAAGTGCATCAAGGGCGAAGGGGCCCGTGCCCCCGAAAACCAGCCCCGCCAAGCACGCGAGATACAGTCGGTTTACCTCATAACCGACACGGATTTACGGCAACAATCAGCCAGTTTGAAAAGTTTCGCGAGCGCCCAATCTTTTGCTCGTACGTGTTGATCTCCTGGCTATTTTTGATTCGCCCCCGTTCGATTACTCTCCGGCAGGTGCAGTGGCCCAAGATCATCCGGCACTTCGGCAACACGAACCATCTTGTGAATGTAACGAGAGCAGTTTGGAAAGGCCTGATCGACCGTGACCTTCACAACACGATCGGCACCTGGAAACTGCGATACAAATGCAGGATCCTCCACGATTTCTGCATGACCGTTTACGCGTAACCGTCGCTGTTTTTCGAAGTCAATGAATAACATTCCGATGTGGGGGTTGACCGTAAGATTTCCCAGACTCATAAATGAACCGTTCCCGTTGTAGTCCGGAAAAAGAAGAGTCTTACTGTCAACGACGCGGACAAACCCTGGCATCCCGCCCCGATAACTGCAATCCATCCGTGCCTCGTCATCGGACGTCGCCATGATGAACATCCACTGCGCTTCAATAAACTCCTTAAAATCCACTCCGAGGACATCGCGTACTTGTTCAATAAGGCGCTGCCCCACCAGGCGAATCCCGGCTCGGGCCTGCACTGTAATCTCGCCAGTATTCGGCTCGTTGTGTCTCCTGTTGAATGCCATAAAGTTTTCCTACTCACCCAAAAGGCAAGATGGCCCGTGCTGCACGGGCGGCTGGAGTCCTTCGTCTCCGGCATCGCTGAAGAGCTCCACACAGATGCCGTCTGGATCAAAAAAGTACAATTCTGCTGCCTGCGTCCCCTCTGTGATCGGAACAATACGGTCATAATGAATGCGAATCTTCTTCTTTCGCAGCATCCGCTCGGCGCGCATCAACTCTTCGATACCGTTCACGGCTAAGGCGAGGTGATGAAGGCCAGCATGAGTCCTGTTGTATCCGGACTGGCTTTGGTGCCAGGGTGTGATGGTATTCTTTCCATCACTTAGAAAAACATACCCGAGCTTTTGATCTGCGCCGACCTCCTTCCAACCAAAGAGATCCATATAGAAGTCCTTGGACCGCTTTACATTGGTGACGCTTAGGCCCACGTGATGGACTCCGGCGGTTTGCATTGGCATTTCCTTCTCCCTATGCACTGAAGCAAAGAAAAAAACACTCAAGCCTGGTTCTCAAATCCCGACACGAGACACAATGATTCAGAACGGCACCAGGACAGACTAATCGCCTAAGCGAGCCTCTGCAGCAGTCCAGACCGATACACCCAAGAGAACGACGTCCTTGATTAGGAACTGTCCTGCGTCGTCCAACATCGGGAACCAATACCAGAAGTGGAGGGCCCCGGGCGTTGAGAAGAGGAAGCTAACCGTGAATAGGAATGTGATGATTGCTCCGATGCTGCCAATGAACGAGAGTCTTGCGGAGAAGGGACGCGACGCCATCAGCAAGGCCACGACGATCTCAGTTACACCGATTAGATCGGAAACACCCTGAAGACTGAAGATTCGATACATCCAAAACATCAGCGGACTGTTTGCCACCAGAGGCTGAATTCCCTGGGCCTCGCCAGCAGTGAATTTCAGAGCCCCGATAAGCAGAAGCGTGAGCACCAAGCCGTACCGTGAAAAGTGAATGCCCAGTCTTTCCATGGCGGCCGCGGACAATCCGTAGCTCGCTCCCTTGCTAAGATTCTGTTCCTCAGCCATTTTTCTTGGACGCCCTTCCGATGCAGTAGACACACGGAGTGTATCCGTCACGAATGGCCTCCTCCCGAGGGAGGAACTTCGGCTCGCCATACAGATGCGAACAGCCTGCAACGTGATAAACCTTGTCATCGTGATCCTGAGATACCGCGACTGTCTCGGGAACTTGGTGCCCATCAGATCCGCTAACGGGGCTTTGATGGTCGCGCGCCCGTACTACCAGCCTCCTGACCGAGAGCGCCGCCAGAGCCAGTGGCACGGCCGCAGCAGCGGTTAGCGTCCAAGTCAAAAAGGTGCGGCGCGAACTTTTCATGTCTTCTTCAAGTCTCTGATATAGACGGTCATGGAAACCTTCTGGCGGAACCAGAACGCGTTCGTCGCGATAAAGAGCAATCACGTTGCGGGTTCCCTCAAGGACTGCGGTGCAATGACGGCACTCGCCAAGATGCTGATCGATTGCTGCTCGTTGAATAAAACTGAGATCTCCGTCGATATAATCAGAGATATCTCTCCAGACTTCTTCGCAGCTTATTCCCATGGCTTCCTCACTTCTTTCGAGACCCATCCCAGCCGTCCATCCTGCGCGAGTCCCGGGGCCAGGACGTCCCTCAGCATCAAACGGGCGCGGCGAAGCCGGGTCTTCACCGCTCCCGGCGATATCCCCAGGATGGCCGACGTCTCGGCAATGCTCAGCTCGTGAATATCGCGCAGTACGAATGCCTCCCGGTAGTGCTGCGCCAGCGAACCTAAGGCCCTGACCAGGACCTCCCTTATTTCTGCGCGCTCCAGGGCTGTCGAGGGAATCTCACGCCAGTCTTCGAAGTCCCTCGGAGTGTATGGTTTTTCGTCATCTTTCTTGTTGTGGGTCAGCGACAGCATCGGGACGCGCCACTGTTTTCGATTCCTCATTCGCGCCTCATTGATGGCTATCTGAATCAGCCAAGTACCGAATGTTGATTCTCGGCGGAATTGCTTCAACCGTACCAGCCCCTTCAACAATGTCTCTTGGGTGACGTCCTCGGCTTCTTCCTTATTTGCAAGTAAAGAGAACACAGTTGCATAGACCGTCCTTTGATGGGGGCGGATGAGATCCATGAACAGCTCTTTGTGTCCCGAGATGATCCGGTCGATCAAATCGCCTTCCGCGACTTGGGCCAAGGTTTCTTGGCTCGGGGAGACTAAGCTCCCATCCAACGCGTCTTGTGCAGTTGATCCTGGCAACACGCCGCTAAAGGCACTGTCCGCAGTGGATCTGAGGTCGACTTTCTGGGCCGCCCGCGCGTTTGGGGTTTTGTGATGCGACTCCCCTACATCGTGGCGTGTCTGCTCACCCTGACCAATGTCCCCGAGGCTCGAAGAGTCAGTACTACGAAGCGCAAAACGCTTCTCTGACGGTTGTCCCCATATGGTCCGATTCGCCATGCAAATCGACGCGACAAATTCGATTCTTGAGATTTCGAATAGTTTCGGCCTGTCGGCAAAAAGATCTGTTCATGGTCACGGGACCGTCCGACCTTGTACAACTACTGTCCTGATGGAATGGACCGAGCCTCAATGATTTTTCGTGGAAATATGTAACTTTTGCGTTGCTCGGAAATCTGATTGGAGCCGCTTTTCAGAAGTTGCAGAAGGAACGGCTGTGCAGCCTCTCAAGGCCTGGTCCAGTGAGACGACACACCCGGTTATTCCAGGTCTTGCTTGGCTAGGAGCTTCGAAATGGCAGATGTAAAGCTAGTAGTTGTGTACGCACGTCCGATAGACGTTGATGCTTTTGAGAAAGTCTATCAGAACGAGCACGTGCCGCTTGCGGTCTCGAAGCTTGCTGGCAAAACGAAGATTGTTGCTACCAAGGTGCTCGGTTCTCCGCAAGGCGTTCCTCTCTTTTACCGCTTTGCGGAGGTTTACTTCCCATCGATGCAGGCCCTGGAAGCGTGCGCTGCGTCGGAAGGGGGCAAAGAAGCACTGGCGCACGCCGTGAAGATTTCTACAGGTGGAGCGCCCATTTTCTTAGTTGCGGAAGAAGAGACGTTCACCTTCGCTTAAACGAGAAGCTCTTAGGAAGAAGACATGAGTCTCAGGCATCCCATCTCCGCTTTACTGGCAATCTCGATTCCGTTTGTGGGGTCAGTGTGCTTCCTTCGCGCTGCGCGAACACTAACGGGATCAACGGGCGACGGCGGTACTCGTATACCTGTGCTGGTCGAATTGTTTACATCCGAGGGTTGTTCCAGTTGCCCTCCAGCCGATGCTCTGTTGCAAAGGCTGGAACGATCTCAGCCGGTAAGCGGCGTGGAACTGATCGTTCTGAGTGAGCATGTCGATTACTGGAACGACATCGGATGGAAGGACCCCTTCTCTTCGCACGAGTACAGTGAACGGCAAAGCGCCTACGCGGCCCAGTTTGGCTTGGGAAGTGTCTATACGCCGCAGATGGTCGTCGACGGGCGGTTCGAATTCGTGGGCAGCGATGAACGCCGAGCGAACGAGGCGATTAAGGGCGCAGGGAAGTCTCGGAAGGCTCCAGTGAGCATCTCTTTTGCCTCTGGCGACCGTGAAGCTGCTACGGTTCATATCGAAGCCGGGCCGTTACCTTCCTCCGTCGCCGTGCACCCCGCTGGCGTCTTTCTGGCTATCGCAGACAACAGTGACGAGTCGCAGGTGAGTCGTGGAGAGAATGCGGGAAGGACGCTTCAGCATGTGGCAGTTCTGCGAAACCTCATCCGCATCGGCGTAGTGGATGAAACCGCTGCGTTTTCCCGCGACGTGAAGGTAGATCTCAATTCCAGGAATCCAAAAAATCTCAGGATCGTGGTGATTGTTCAGGAGGCAGAGGTGGGAAGAGTCTTGGGGGCAGGATTTGCGCGTTTTATCAACTAGACCAAAGGGTTTCGTGATTAACGTGGACGGCTCTGGAAGAAGGCAAAATCGAATCCGGAGCGAAATGTGAAGGTCGGGAGTGTCTTTCTTTTGCTGGTTCTGGTTGCCTTTTCTGTTCCTACCGAACAGGAAATGCCACCGGACAAACCTCCCCTTGCTCCGTCTATTGGCTTGGAAATCGGCCAGCACGCTCCTGCGTTTGGCCAGCCCGATCAATTCGGCAGAGGACAGTCCAACGAGACTCTGAAGGGTACGAAGGGCACAATTCTTCTTTTCTTCCGCTCTGCGGATTGGTGACCCTTCTGCAAAGCGCAGCTCGTGCAGTTGCAAAACGCGAAGAGAAGATTTGAAGCCGAAGGCCTCAAACTTGCCGCCATCAGCTACGATAGCCCCGCGATCCTGAAGGATTTCGCTGAGCGGCACAAGATCGAATTTCCTTTATTGGCTGACCCTGACTCTGAAATCATCCGAAGTTTTAAGGTGCTCAACGCCGAAGCCCAAGGCATGACCAAGGGAATGGCCTATCCCGGATTCTTTTATATCGATTCAGGCGGGGTTGTTCGTGAGAAGTTTTTCGAAGCCAAATACACCAACCGTTTCACGGCGAACAATGTCTTTGGGAAGCTTTTCCCTGAACTAAACGAGGAAGTTAGCCAAGCTGTTGAGGCGCCCCACCTTCAACTCACTCTTTCCCAATCGGATCGGACCGTAGTCGCAGGCAGCCGCGTCACGTTAACGGCAGAAATTAAACTTCCGCCAGATGTTCACGTGTATTCTCCGGGAGTGCGGGGATACAAGCCTATCCAGTTGATCTTGCAGGCGCCCGGCGGAATTGAGCCGGCGCCCGTGATTTACCCCACCCCTAAAACCCTTTACTTGGAAGCCATCAAGGAACAAGTCCCGGTATTCGACGGCAGCTTCAGGATTACACAGGATGTAACGGTTGGTGCGTCTAAAGTCTCGGGGATGGCCTACGGGCGCTGTTATCAGCCAGCAAGACGGTTTCGATTGGAGGAGAACTGCGATATCAAGCCTGCGATAAGACGATTTGCTATCCGCCTGCGTCAGTCCCGGTAAAATGGGAGTTGCAGATTCGACCTCTTGACCTGAAGCGATCTCCCAAGGCGATTCAACACAAATAGATTCTAGGGTTGATTGAACGAGGGAAGATTGATCGGAAGGGTGAAGACCATGAGTAACGTCGTTTATGTTTCGAAATCGCGCATAGAACGCCGCGAGGGCCCGCTCCGCATTGCGCACCTGCCCGGCGAGTCCAAGCCCGTGATTTATAGCGTCCACGGGGCCATCGCCGAACATTACAAAATTGACCCCGCAAAGTTGCAGGAGTCGCACTCCTCGACGATTGATTACGTCGTTTCCGCAACTGCCGGTTGAATGATGGGCACTTTCGGAGGTGCGCTGGAAGCACGCCAAATTGATGCCTGCAATGGGAAATTGACGGCCGAAGTGACCGGCGAGGTGGAAACGGAGGACGGCGTGCTAGTCATCCGCCGCATCCATGTGGCGATGCGCTTGGTGGCGCCCGAAAGCGTCAGGGAGACAGTCGAACGTACGCATGGCGTTTACGCCATGCGCTGCCCGCTCTATCGCACCCTACACAGGGCCATACAGCTCAGTTCATCTTTCGAGCTCGCGGCTTCTTGAACTCTTTGTGTTGTGAGTCTTTTGACGCTTGCATCTAAACTAATCCAGGGTTGAGCATCTGGCGAAGTCACCGCTGTTGCGCAGCGCGAATTCTACAGGTACCTTTTCGTCTCAAGCGCGCGAGGGGCCGCGTCTAGCCAATGAGGGTTTATCTGGGGTTTACCGTGGCGGGGAACCGCTCGTCTGTGCAGGCAGCAAAGAGACTCCTAAGCATTCTCCAAGCCATGGGACATCAAGTCCTCACCAGCCACCTGGTCCAGGGAGATGCTTGGGGCGCGGACCGCCGCGTGCCTCCTCAGGAGATTTTTGCGCGCGACATGAAGTGGCTCGCAGAGTGCGATATCTTCATTGCCGAAGTCTCGGGCTCGTCGTTTGGCTTGGGCTTTGAGACCGGCTATCTGCTTGGAGCAACGCAAAAGAAAACGATTCTTTTCTACGAGCGAGCTGTGGAGCAAAGGATCTCACTTTTGATCACGGGGAATACGCATCCAAACTGCACCTTGGTGCCGTATTCCCAGCTTGAAGAATTGGAAGCTCTGGTTCAAAGGTGGGTGCGTCCACTGAAATCCTCTGCCTCGACGAGTTGTGCCTGACATAGCTGGTTTCCAGAGAGACTTGATTGTAAGGAATCCACCGGTTCATCACCGCTCTTTCCTCAGGGATCGTCTCGGGTCATTTCGACAGCCGAGGCCGCCGGGCGGTACGGCCGGCAAAAAGAGTCTTCGACTGCTCACGCGAAATACTCGCAGTGGCCCATCCTGAATCTCCGGTGATAGCATGCCGGATGGCAGCGAAGGGAGCACCCTCGTCGAACCGCACCTTTTGCCCAGCGACGCGCACACCAAGGTCCGCCCAAAGAGCGTCCAGATCAACGAGAACCGGCTTGTCCTTCATCTCTTCGTAGAGGTTCAGAAGCACCCTCGTTCCCGTGGCCCGGTCGCCAATCTGCAACGCCTCCAAAAGGTCCCAGTTGCTGCGAATGTCTCCCCCCGCCTCAAGGATAGCGCGAAGCGCGTGCTCCAAGCCTTTTGTGTTCCTTGTTTGCCGCCGAATCTTGACGTCGGCGAACACGCAGAAAATCGCACCGCCCCAATACGTTCTTCCCAAGTATGGGTCCGGTCCAGTCCCCGATCTCCTTTTTGCGGCAAACCCTGCGGCATGTCCCGAACCAAGTCGACCCACATTCTCCTGGGGGCTAGGTACCCGGCGCGAATCCTTGCGATCGGCTCAACGTATGTAGCAATCCCTTCCTCGATCCAATGGTGGTTTCCTCGACCGAGGGGAAAGCCAGATGAACCATCTCGTGAGTTAATGTCCGGTCCGAGGCAAACTCCGTGGCAGAAGTTTCGGTTCCGACTCGGATGGTGATTCGGCCTCCTTCGTCGCCTCCGAACGTCATTCCGTCGCGGATGCCCTTTCCGGCAAAGGGCGAGACACGGATGGAGACACGAGAAATCTGGTAGTGCCCGTAATAAATGCGGACGGACTCCGCCGCGGACTTCACCCAGCCAAGAACATCTTCCATCGGTAGCTGCACGCTTCCGCGGTCACTCACGACCTCGATTCGTGCGCCGCCGACTAACAGGGTCGAAGTCATTTCAAACGTCGAACCAGCCGACGATCCGAAAACACATGAACAGACCGCGAAGGCAGCACAGCGAACAAACCTTCGCAAAACAGCGGGGCGTCCCATGAGGTACTCACCGGGAAGGAAACGTCACGCGGCAATGGACGTTTCTCTTCCTCGCCCTTCTACAAGGTACCCGAGCGCCCTATCGGCCGATACCTTGCCGGCTCCAAAAATCAGCACAAGCAGCACAGCAAAAAGGAAGTTGTAGGGGGCCGCCGCTGTGAATTTGTCCGGATCGGAAAAGATCGACAAAAGAGCCTCGCGGTCCGCGATTACATAAGCCATGGTCAAGTTCACGGTGAGAACCAAAGAGGTGATTCTCGAAAAGGCGCCGATCGCGAAAAAGATTGCTCCAAAGAGTTCCACGCACGCAATAAACACAGCCATCTCGCCAGGCGCTGGTAGGTTTAGGCTGGTGAAGAACTCTGCCACTTTGTCCAGATTATGCAGCTTGCCCCAACCGCTTTGCGCCAGTTGCCAGCCCCAATAAAGCCTAACGAACAAAAGGAAAGGCGTCTGGGCGTAGGAGACCAATGCAAAAAGCAGGTCGTGTAATTGCCTAGCTTTTGTAAGCAGTCCATTCATAGCCGTGATTCACACCTTTACCTTTCCGATTTCATGATTCCCAATTTGTCGTGCGCCGGGCTGGCAAAACCAACCCAAAGCACCCCACCTCTCAAAACAGTGCCGCACGTACCCCTCGCGATCACAGATCGGAATCGACCTCGCCTGAAAAGCGGACTCTATGGCGCCAGCGATCGATCCCCCCCATGTAGGGCTTTAAGCATTGAGTATTCCTCGCGTTCGATGCGGCGGAAATACACGGAGAAATCTAAACGGTGAACAACAAGAAAGATTTTTTGCGGCTTGAGGGCCACCACGGCCCGAACCTTCATACGTCTGCGCAGCTCACCCACGGCATTGCTCGCGAAGTTCGTCCCTTCATCGTCCTTCGCTTGCAGCACCAGGTCGTCCACGGGATAGTGGAGCTCTAAGAGTTGCACGTAAGGCTGGACCCGTAATCTGAGCTTGGACACGGAATCGGCATCGAGTTCCTCTGGACGCAGCACCGGTTCCGCTTCCCCATCAAACGCTTCGATATCGGCCCACTCGAGACGAACCATGTCGAGGGCCAGAACTTCCTTGCCGCGTACCCATTGCGGATTATGGCGCAACCAGGCTTCCAATCGCGACCCGAGATTTCTTAGCGTGAACGACCGTGAGGGACATTCGGTCAAGTAAGCACGGCACATATCATCAAACCGGCGCTCGCCAAGAATCTTGCGCAAGCCCGGGAAATCTTCGGCCATACTTCCGAGAACACGGAACCAATATTGTCGGTTGTAGATTTCAAGCCGTTCGAAGGAAGTCAGACGGTCGTTCGGCTTAATGTAACGGGCGGCGTAGCGACGCATTCTTTCGCCACCTGGGCCAACCACTCGCATGTGCTCGTTCCGGGTCAACGGTTGCATGACCGCACGGGCCACGGCCTTCTGCAGGTTCGCGAGGCTCATACGGCAACCTTTAGCTGTGTATCAGCAAGAAATCGATCGGCTCTGAGCGCCTCGTCATGAACTTCCTGAAAAGAGGGAATCCTGTCATCCCACTCGAGCAGCGTTGCCGTATGCCCCGCGCGCTGGATGGCGCGGTCATAGAGTTTCCAGACGGGGTCAAGAACCGGATGGTCGTGCGTATCCAGAATGAACTTCTCAAATTTTGAGTGGCCGGCGATATGAATCTGGGCCACGCGGTCTGCCGGTACGCTATTGATATAAGTTAAGGGATTAAAATTGTGGTTTTGGGAAGAAACGTAGATATTGTTGACGTCCAAAAGAATTCCACAATCGGCTCGCTCCACGACTTCGTTCAGAAACTCCCATTCGGTCATCTCGGACACATGGTATTCGGCATAGCTGCTAACGTTCTCGACCGCTATCGGGACTTCGAGAAAATCACGCACATACCGGAGCTTCTGGGCTGTGATCTTGGCCGCTTCAAACGTGTAGGGCATCGGGAGCAAGTCATGGGTATAGGTTCCGTCCACACTGCCCCAGCAGAGATGGTCAGACACCCAAGGCGTCCCTGTACGCTTGACGAGACTTTTGAGGCGGCGCAGATGCTCCCTGTCGGGCCGGTTTGCCGACCCGAAGTACATCGAAACTCCGTGCTGCACCACACGATACTGCTCCAAGATTTGATCAAGGATGCGCAGCGGTCGGCCGCCGCCAATCATGAAATTCTCGGAGATAATTTCGAACCAGTCCACGACCGGCTTTCGCGTCAGGATGTGGTCGTAGTGGGGGGCGCGAAGCCCAATTCCTATACCGTAGTTGGTGAAGTTGTTGAATCGATTCGCGGGCATGTGAGACTCCGTCCGCTCCAGCGGGAAAAGATCGAGCACTTTAACCTGCCCTTGCCCCAGGAGAACGTGGTTAGATCGAGATCAGGCCGAAGGGGCCTTATCGTCACCCATTTTCTTTCCATCGGTCCGGCAACCACCCTTGCCCTTGCAAGAGTTCTTGCCCTTGCAGCCATTGTCGCCGGTTTTGCAACCGCCCTTGCCCTTGCACGAGTTCTGACCCTTACAGACGTGCTTTTCCTTTACCTTCTTATCGGCCTTCTGGTCGTCGCTCTGGCCCTGATCCTGCGTGCTGTAAGAAGTCTTCAGCGAAGGGAACAGGTTTGAGGCACGAACGGTCCCCGTCGTTCCGGCAAACAGTCCCGCGAACGCCGCGCCCGCCAAGATAGCCTTTGTCGTCTTCGTCATTTTCAGAATTCTCCGATCATTAGAATGATGTGCGAAACACGCTCCGGATATTCATGGGATTTTTCGAACAAAAATCTCGCTGCCCGGACCAAACAACTACGGCTAGATGGTCTTAAGATCGCCCTGAGCGTCCACGAAAGTGCTTCGTCCGCTGAGTGAGAGTCGCAAGGCGCATAAAGGTTTCCAAAATCCACTATGGAGGTCGGATTGCCAGTCCAGCGGTGACGTGGTGTCAACGACAGTTTTATCGCGACGCAGCACGGGACGAACAGCGGCCCGTTCTCGATAGGCAAATCCAACTTCGGATGACTTTTTTCATTCATTACGCCGGTGGTTGAAACTTTTCGATCACTCGGGAATCAAACTCTCCGACGAACTGTATCGATCCGTTTGCGAAGATGAGCATGACACAGTCGCAATTGCCGCCTAACGAGGCTGAGCTCATAGAAAGTGTGCGCGCTGGAGACCGCGAGGCGTTCTACGAGTTAGTGCGCCCATATGAGCGCATGGTTTACGCAACCGCGATTTCCGTTGTCAAAAATACTGCCGATGCGGAAGAAGTGGCACAGGAAGCCGTACTAAAAGCATTCTCCGGCCTCTCTCGTTTTCGTGGTGAAGCAAAGTTCAGCACATGGCTTTTACGAATTACCTACAACGAAGCCAAAATGAAATTGAGGAAGGCCCGTTCACACCTCTACGAGTCCCTTGACGGGCAACCACCCAACGAAGAAGGAGACTTTTGGCCCAGGGACTATGCCGACTGGCGACCGATACCTTCCGAATTGCTGGAACAGAACGAGGTTTGTAAGGCTGTGCAGGACGCAATCAATTCACTCAACCCAAGTTACCGTGAGGTTCTGGTTCTCAGGGACATTCAGAATTTGAGCATCAAAGAAACAACAGCCATTCTTGGAATCTCGGAAGCAAACGTAAAAACGCGACTTCATCGGGCCAGATTGCTGCTCCGTGATAGTCTTGCGCCCGGAATCGATGGTTGCTGGATTAAAGGGCAACGTTATAAGAAAGTTCGACCATGGTGAAGAAGAAGGCTAAGATGCCGACGATCGAGATTAGTTGCGTAGAGGTATGGCGGGAAATCTCGAATTACCTTGATAACGAGATCTCCGTGGAGTTGCGTGAGAGAATGGAAGCTCATTTCAAGGCGTGCGCGCACTGCACTGCCATACTCGACGGTACCAGAAACGTCGTCGAACTGGTCGGAGACGGAAAGGTATTTCAAATACCCGACGGGTTCAGCAAGCGGCTGTACAAAAAGATTCACAAACTTCTTTGAGATTGCGCCAAAGCCGGGAAACCTTGCTCGGATCGGAAGGGATCAGCTACGTCCTGGTTATCCATGTACATCCAGAGCTTCCAATTGCCTTCTTTGTGTCTCCGCCAAATATCTACATAGCGATCTCTCCGGTGTATGGATTGCCCGCCATCTTTGGGCGTCAGCGTTAAGTCATGCCAGCCGTAATCGTAGGCAATGTCTCCTTGCAGGCGAATCTCGATCACGATCACGACGAGCTTTGCTGTAAAGCGTTCGAAGAGATTTTGGAGTCGTGCCTTCCATGCGTCCAATCCGCTTTCGCCGAATTCGCTCGGCTGGGCGTCGGAGAAGTTCACAAGGTCGGGGTCAGCAACGGCCAGTATGCGGGACGTGTCCCCAAGGTTAAAACCTCCCGAAATTCGCTTTTGGCCACATTGATTGCATACAGCTCGAGCATTCTTTCTCTCTATGCTCCTTTGAGATGAGCCTTAGTTCGCAGGCTCAATTCTAACGGAATAACAGCGCCGTGGCCGGAGAGAAAGGGGCTGCCGTCGAGATGGCTAATAAGAACTCAATGAATCCTCCTTCCGGTCGAAGGCGGGCAATGGCAACAGGACCCATCGTTGGTTTATCGAAGATCATGCTTGGTTAGCAAGCCTCTGTTGGTTAGGGCGCCAAGGTGTCAGCGTAACTCCTTATTGTCTCGAGATTTACGACGAAGTTAGCAAAATCACGAAGACGCCCTACTTGCGGATTCTCAATCTGCCGCGGCTTCCTTCGCCCTGGCGACGATCGCTTCGATATTCAGTCCCAGCCCCTTTGCCACCCCCGTTCCGTACGCTGGATCGGCCTTGTAGAAGTGCTGGACTTGCAGCTCCTGGATGCGCCGGGGAACCGATTTCATGCTGGCTACGATGTTGCCGATCAAGCGCTCGCGCGCGTCAGGCTTCATCAAGCGGAACAGGTTTCCGGGCTGCGTGTAATAGTCGCTGTCAAGACGGTGATTGTGGCGGTCTACTGCCCCTGAAACAGTCCGCGGACGTTCGCGGAAAGCCGGCTCCTGAGTTGGGCCATTGAAGCTATTGGGTTCGTAATTCACCGCCGCGCCAGAGTTCCCATCGAAGCGCATGGCACCATCGCGGTGGTAGGTATGGACCGGGCACTGCGGTTTGTTGACGGGCAGCGTGTCGTAGTTCACACCTAAGCGGTAGCGGTGTGCGTCCGGATAGGAAATCAGACGAGCCTGGAGCATTTTGTCGGGTGAGAAACCCATGCCCAGTACAATGTTTTTAGGCTCGAAGGCGGCCTGCTCGACTTCGGCAAAGTAATTTACCGGATTCCGGTCGAGAACGAGCTCACCCACTTCTACGAGCGGACAATCCCCATGTGGCCAGACCTTTGTCAAGTCGAATGGGTTGATGCTATAGGTCTCGGCCGCTTTCTCCGGCATGATCTGTACACAGACTCGCCATTTGGGAAAGTCGCCCTTGGCGATAGCGTCGAAAAGATCGCGCTGGGCATAGTCAGGATCCTTCCCTCGCATCTCGTCCGCTTGCTCACGTGTGAGATTCTTGACGCCTTGCTTCGTCTTGAAGTGCCACTTCACGTAGAACAGCTCGTTTTTGGCATTGATGAGGCTGAACGTGTGGCTGCTGTACCCATTCATGTGACGGTAGCCGTCGGGAGTGCCGCGGTCCGAAAAAAGAATAGTGACTTGATGCAAGGATTCCGGCGACAGCGACCAAAAGTCCCACATCATTGTGGGTGATTTCAGGTTGGTTTCCGGGTCGCGCTTCTGCGTGTGTATAAAATCACCGAACTTCAGCGGGTCGCGGATGAAGAAAATTGGCGTGTTGTTCCCCACCATGTCCCAGTTACCTTCTTCGGTGTAGAACTTCAAAGCGAACCCGCGCGGATCGCGTTCTGTGTCCGCAGAACCTTTCTCACCTCCGACCGTAGAGAACCGGATAAACGTCGGCGTTTTCTTGCCTACGGCACTGAACAGCTTCGCCGTCGTGTACTTGGTGATTTCGGCGCTGGTGCACACAAAATGCCCGTAGGCACCGGAGCCCTTGGCGTGCACGACGCGTTCCGGAATCCTTTCGCGATTGAAGTGAGCCATCTTTTCGAACAGCAGAAAATCTTCGAAGACCACAGGGCCGCGCGGCCCGACCGTGAGCGAATTCTGGTTGTCGCCCACAGGACGTCCCGCATCTGTGGTCATAATTTTGTTCTTGTCATCCGGCATGATTCCTCCTCAGTTCGAATGGCGGCCGCGTGAAGCGAACCCCTTGCCATTGCGAGGAAAAGTGTAGGTGCGCGCGAGCTATACTTCCAATATATAGTTCCGATACAATGGATAGGCATAACCTATGGAACTTCACCAGCTTCGCTACTTCTGCGCCATCGCGGAAACCGGCAGCTTCAGCCGCGCGGCGCAGCAATCACATGTCTCGCAGCCGTCGCTTTCGCAGCAGATCGGGAAACTGGAAGATGAATTAGGAGCGCGGCTTTTCGATCGTCTCGGCCGAACAGTTCGGCTGACGGAACTTGGAGCAGCATTTCTTCCGCGCGCACGGGCGGTTCTTCGCGACCTGGAAGCGGCCCGCAGCGATGTCGTTGAGCGAAAGACCTCGATTGCGGGCTTGCTCTGCGTGGGTGTGATCCCAACCATCGGACCCTACTTCCTCCCACCTGTGCTTGCCTCTTTTTCTCGGAAGTATCCACAGGCGCGGATCACCATCGCCGAAGAGATCACTCCATTGCTTCTCGAGAAACTTCGCGGGGGCACGGTTGATGTGGCGATTGTTGCGCTGCCATTGCACGTCCGAAATCACGAATTCGAATCGTTTCCCCTGACGACGGAAAGGCTTTACGCGGTGCTCCCCAAGCGCCATCCGCTCGCAAAGCGGCGCACTGTTTCGCTTGGCAAATTGCGCGACGATCCCTTTCTGCTTTTGCGCGATGGCCACTGTTTTAGGGAAGCGGCCGTGGCGGCCTGCAACCGGGCCAGGCTCAATCCGAATATCGTTTTCGAAAGCGGACAGTTCAGCAGCATTCTGAGCATGGTCGGAGCCGGGCTCGGTATTTCGATTGTTCCGGCAATGGCCATCGAAAGGCGGCGCGATTGCTCGTTCATTCCAATTCAAGACGAGGGTGCGCTGCGCACAATTGGCGCAGTCACGTTGAACGGAAGGTCCTTGCCCCGGGCAACCGAAGCCTTTCTTGCTCACCTCGGGGCTAGACCGTCAAAGAACACTATGTCCGCCTCATAGATCCGGGCACGTTCCCAGAGTTCCTGAACCGGGCTTGGCGAGCCGCGGTCCGATACGATGTCGATTTCACGGCGCGCGCCTTGCGTACTACGGCTGCAACCGCGAGGATTACGTGGAAGCCTACCCTGAAGTCGAGAGCTAAGGAAGCTCCTGCTGTCTTTCGCTCAGAAATTGACTTCAAAGCGCAACGGGAAGAAGCCCGTCGCTGCTTAAGAGGCGCTGTTTAGCGCGGTCCATGCAGCTAAAGAATCCATGTAATCTCTCCAATTGATGATCTTTCTGTTCTCAATCGTAATAACTGAGATGAACCTGTTGTTATAGGGTGCGCCACTCGAAAGAATCTCGCCATGCACTTCGTATTCAAGGATCACGACGCGACTGTCCTGGGAACGATGCACAACCAGTCCATCGCCGGTGTGAAGTTTGATCGACTTGCCGTATCCAGATAAGCTAGCCATCAGACTGGCTCGTCCCCGAATCGTCACAGGCCAACCTGGGAAGTGGTAGCGGGATTCGTAGACTGCTTCGTCGGCAAACGTATCGAAATAGTGTTTGCTGTCAACGAGTCCGCGCAAGCCTTTCATGACGATTTCGAAGAAGGGGTCGAGCGCTTCAAAACCTTTATATCCGGGTTTCGGCATCGTCAACTCCTATGGTCGTTGGTTACCCAATTCTTCGGCGTTTGGCGGGATCGTGGATGTTACACCGCATCCTGTCCCTGTTGGGACGACCCAGCTCAGATGCCGGGCCCAATCTAAAACCGGGCTCGGTCCCCGAATTTGATCGTCCGAGACACCTGTCCTTTCACCATCCGGTTCCCGCCGGGTTGAAATCGCAAGGCACAATTTCCAGCAAAAGTCGCTCGCTGATGACCGTTTCACCAGAAAGACCTGAAGTCTTGCACTGCGGTCACCTTCTTCGCTTTATTTATCATCCTCTCTTTCGTGAAGAGGAGTAAGGAAGTTATCGACGACGAAATCGGCAACCTCTCGGCCCAGCCTTTGGCCGCTCGTCAAGTCCGGGCGGAAATGTACTCCTGCGAAAATTCGACTGAGCGTCGCTTCTTCACCTGCAGCCGAAAAGCTGTCAAAGGAACGTTCCACTCCCGGCAGAACTTCAGAGGTAACGCTGAAATCGAAATGGTTCTCGCGGAAGAAGGAAATCAGGATAGATGCTCCGGCAGCGCTGATAATGGCATGTGCGCCCGGATACGAGGGATCGGGCGTTGTGTTGCCAACCCCAGGAAGCCAATTCGGGTCGGGGACCGTTTTCGGATTGCCGCTGGTCGCAGCCTCCCGAATCGCAGTCACCGGGCGCCAGAAATTGTAGGTGTATTTGGCGTCGTAGAATGCAATCACGCCATCAGCAAAACTCAGGTTTAGCAGAGCGAAGAGCCGCGCGCTTTGCGCAGTGGTCAACTCATGCCGAAGAGTCGCGGTTTGAGCAATCTCGTTCCAGTAGTTTTGAATGGCGCCATTCCAGAAGCGTCCAGTCAGCACCTGATCGGGCGTGGCGGTAGTACTGTTGACGATCCCCAGTGATTTCACTTCATTGAAGACATCGCTGTATGTATCGCTGGTCAACACCGGAGGAGGGCCCGGGCGGAACTGGTTCGCGCGCTCCAGGGCAAAAGGCGTGACGTGGGACCAGTGGGTGAACTGCGGTTGCTTCGGGAAATTAGGCGGCGTGGACTGGTAGTCCCCGGGGACGGGAGGATTTGTGAAAACAAATGGGATTGGCGAAGCATTGGATCCGTCGTTGCTGCGCAATGCGAGGATCTGATCCGCCACGGTTCTTCCTATAGTGATACCTTCCGTCTTATCCGCTCCCTCAGGAATCAAAGCCAAAGATTGCTGGAGTTGCGCGTCAAGCATCGGTTGAAAGTTCGGATACAGGGTTAGGAGTACCTCGTGTGCTGCCGAAGCTGCAGCAGCATCTTCGGAGGCAAACTGGGATACGGAAGTGAGGTGAAGAAAATAAGGTTTATGACTCCTGTCGATGGCGTTTACGGCGTCATAGACAGCGGCGTGCAGGATCGCAAAGCTGCGCGTGGGATGCACGGTTGCCGGCTGGGCACCGGGAGTGCGAACAATCACGAGAAGCGTTCTGTTCCATTGGACAACCGGATTGACAGGATTGACCGAGTTGGCCGCGGACTCTTGCGAATTCTGTGGCTCATCATGGAGCGCAGCGGCATTACAACGGGTGACCTGTGTCGAAAGACTCGCGCAGAGAAGCATCAGTGTGATCACATACTTTGGCATCGGGACTATTCCTTTCTCTTTTTTTCTAAACATTCGATGGTGAGACATGCGATGGAACGGTCGAGCTCCTACTTGGTCGGCACTATCCAGACCCCAGACTCAAAAAAGATTCCGAGAGCCCGACGGAAGTTCCGCAACAACTATTTGCAACAAAAGGGGATGAAGTTAGCGAAATCGACGAATTTGCTCGTCGTCGGAGGAGTGGACAAGGGGGACATTGGTCCTGACTCCCATGTACCTTGAATGAACCAAGACAATTGCTGGCCTAGGGCCGGATGCCCGCAGGTTTGCACTGGGATAGATCCGGCCCGGCGTTGTCTCAGGCGGCAGCTTAGTTGTGCCCTTCGCTATTGGGCTCGGCAGCATTCGTAAATCCCGTGCCGGCGATCCAGGGCCCGGGTGTGTCGTTGAAATTGACCCGCGACTCTACCTCTGCGTCACCTTCTGGGAACAGTGGAACCGCATCGGTTGTAGCAACAACGCTTCCGCCTGTGCCTCCGCAAACCAAGCTGCCGCTGACGCTCTTGACCGGCCCTGGCGTTCCAAGATTAACGAGGATCAAGCCGGCTATCTCAACGCGAAGCCGTCCATCGCCGGTCAAAGCGGCTGCGCCGCGATGGACGGTCCAGGGCGCTCCACCGCTCGGTACGCCACCGATCACGGTGTTGGGGTTTGAACCGCTAATAGTCGAGCGAAATAGAAACTCCTCGGCTAGCGCGCTGAGCACAAACACGCCAGCGAGTAAGCCGCCCAGGAGAATCACTCTTGTTAGAACTTTGTTCATCTTCTACACACTCCTCTCTTGTATGTAAGTTGGAACATTGCACTGAGAATATTGACGCTTCGCCAGAATCTGCCGACTTTCTGGTCAGAAGCGACAAACGGCGTCAGAATCGCGGATCTGATCGACCCACGTGCGGCCTGACAGCTCCTAGCGTTCGCCAAATGTTCAACGTGTCACGACTTTGTTGCATGCATCCAGACCGGAAGGGGCGCGAGAAAATTCCATGATGGGCATCCCGTAAACAAAGATTTCAGTGTATGACTTGTCGGGCCGAGAGATTAAAGGCAGGTAAAGGGCTCAGACCTGGTCTGTGAGCCTGAGCCCTCACCTGGCAACTATCCGCGAGGGAAATTCAGTTTGAGCCCGAAGCAGCCGAACCTGTGGAACCTTGGTGTGATTTCATGGCAGCTTCTAGAGCAGCCGACCTCGACAGGGGAATAGCGAATACGTGTTCGGCCGTTTCAATTTTGGTAAGGAAGTGCTGCCCACCAATTTCCTCGAAGGTGAAACTGGGTTTATACACTCGCGCGTCCTCCACCTCGGTCGAAATGACAAAGGCGCCCGCCCGATTCTCAAAACTGCTGAGAACAAGTTCGTTCTCGTTGAGATCGCTAACGCGATTCACTCGATACGTTCCGGGAGGCAGGGTTTTGCTTGCGACCACGAACTCATATGGAATGTTTATTACAAGTTGATCTGGGACCTGAGCTTTCGCCGCGATCGCCAAGGCAGAGAAACCAAGAAATGCTATTGCCAGACGTACGAAATGCTTTTTCATTCGTTCTCCTTTGGGTGGTTGGGAATGTTGTCCTCGATGAGCACCGATCTGCAGAGCGTGCGCCTTGACAGCGGGTACCGTTCGTTTAAGCAATCATCCTCATCACGTGTGCTACTTACGAGACCGCTTGCCTCCTCGAATAATTCCCGAAGACAAGAATAATTAGGTGTCGTCAGGAGTCTTCCAGCTCAGCTATTCACCTAGTTGGTGAACGCCGCCGAGCTTTCGGTGATTTAGCCCATTCTTCTTTACTCGGTTTCGTTGAAGTGCTCGTTCGGTTCGAGAATCATCTCCATGTGTGGGTAGTCGAGAACAACTTTGAATCGCCGCAACATCTGCGCTCCGATGGTCCCGGCCAAGCCTGCAGTGGCAAAAATGCCCGAACTATTTTGGGAGAATTGTGCGCACGGATTAGCGACAACGAATCCCCCGAGTCTGACAGCCGGCAACCGGCCGAGCCGGGTACTAAGCGCACCGCCCACCGCAACGACATTTCGTACTTCGATCGTCTCCGGGATGGACAGAAATTCGGGATGTGCTTCGCTGAACGCCTTTGTAAGCCAAATCGCCGTCGTCGCGCCTGAGTCGATTAAGAAGATTCCGGTAATTGCTGTTCCGTCTTGCGCCACAACCTCGGCGCGAACGCTCGGTATGTTGTCCCAGATGAATTGGAGTGGCAGACGTTGACCCGGCCCTGCATATGAGTAGGTAGCGGGATCCAGGAGACGGAGCACCTGGTTTGCATAATCGATCTCGACGACGTAGTTCCGGATTATATTGGAACCCAGGAACCCATCAGTCGTTCGGCCCAATTCGCGCGAGAACCAGTCTAGGGGCATTGTCGCCACGGTTTGGTCGTCCAACTCCGCGTCCGCAAGTCGGAGCGCAGCGTGGCTCGCGAATGCCAACTTTTGAGCAGACCCTTGCCCGGGTCCATAAACATTCCTTTCGCCATTAAACCGAAGTCCCAACGTCTTCGATACCGATTCGTCGAAGACAGTGACACTCGAACCGGTGTCCAAGATCATCCACAGTGGCTGCGATCCGTTGAGGCTTGCCTGCATGAAAATGAGGCTGTCCGTGAGCTGAAAATGGATTGAGGTGGAACGTACTTCCCCGATGGAGCAAGAGAGTGGGATCACCTGACTATCGGCCGAGTGCCGCGAAGCAACCTGCGTTTGGACCTTCGCCTCGGGCATGATTCTTTGCGAGCTGTTTACCAAGCACTCGCGCTTGATCGCAACAATGAGAGTCTCCGCTTTCTCCCTTCCAGCCGGCAAGGCCAGTAAAACCTTGTCACTGTTCCGGGTTACAAGATTGCTCGCATATGGTGACTCGATTGCTGTGGCGGAGCGCTCCTGAAGAATTCGAGCCGATGACGCCGATTTGCCGCCGCGAATCAATATTGCTGCTGACCGAAAAAACGATCTTACTTCCCCTGCTCTCACAGCGAGAGGAAGCAATGCTAGTAGAAGACCAAACCGCCAAACCTTTCCAGGAAACGACAGACTTCTATTTGCCATGTTCTTTAGCTCTCTACCGGCCCTGCAATTCGAACGTAATGGTCACCAGCAATCGAACGGGATAAGCCTCGCCGCCCAAGATCGTTGGCTCGTACTTCCAGTGGCGGAGCGCCTCCATCGCCGCAATTAACAGCAACGGGTTTCCGGACGCCGGATGCATTTCGACCACCTTTCCCTGCGTGTCAATCACGGCGTCAATAACAACCGCTCCGCTGATTTTGGAGTGTCGGGCCAGGAGGGGATACACCGGCTCGGGCCCAAAGATCAGTCGCGGTGCTTTTACTCCTCCACCAACACGAATCGGACTCTTCGGCGCCGAATCGATTGGAGACGGCGGGACAGGACCTGAAAGGTCTCCCCCGATGACGCCGCCGGTTAGACCCCCGGGAACTCCTCCGGGAGCACCCTCGCCTAGGAGAGTCGCAGAACCCATGTCGTTTCCGCTCGCCTCTCCGATGACACGGGCGACCTGACGCGGTATGACCCTCGGCGCTACGAGCTGTTTTTCTAGGCGCAGGGCACTTCGCTTCGGCGCGGCGGACCGGTCAACGGGAAGTGATGCCAGTGGTGGCGGCGGAGCCGGGGGAGCCGGAGCAACGAGTAGAGTCTTATTGAATTGATGAATATCGATCGCTTCAGTGAAGTAGAGCGGGAGCAAAAGGAGTCCCGTCAGAAAGATGGTTTGCAGCGCGGCAGAAACAATAAAATCCGCCATGCGGCGCGGAGGTCTAGTTGGACTGTTCTCTAGCATCGATTCCGCGAGCAACCCTTTATGAGAGGCAAGCCTCGCTTGGCTCACGTAAGTGGCAACCGGATCTGCTCTCAACGTGATGCCGTCCCGCGGTCCTTCCGTAGCGCTCGCCATACGGGCCACTTCGACGTCAACAGGTACAAGAAGCCTTGCGATTAACATAGAAGTTTCTCCTGCACTGAGAACCGTTGATACTCGTTCCTTGGCGGAAGGCAGCAATTGCTCTAGATGCGGGACCTTGTCGGAATCGCCCCGAGGATGTCTGCAGACCTGGCTAGGCTTTTCTTAACGCTTTGTGTGTCTGTCCCGGCTGGATGCCAAGGGCCCAACTAGTCTAGATGGGCGTCGAGATAAGACCCGAGTTCATCTCCAAGCACCTTGTTCGACTTAGGGTTTGATCGCAATCCATCTTGTAATCTGCCTTCAGCATTCCAGACCGTGCGCTCTCTCGAATAATTCCGGGGAATACGGAGGTTCAAGCTAAGGGAATAAACTTGTGTGTATTCCGGTAGCATTACGATGAGTATTTTTATCAGGGGATGAGACGGAAGATTAACTTCCGTGAAATCATGCACTCAAAGTCGGGATTCGTGGGGGCCTTGGCAGAATGTCTGCGTCCACTCGACTGGTGAGAGCCTGGCGAAGACCGCTGCGTGCTCGCGATAACCTCGACATCACTGTGCCTGGGGCCATTCCGGTAACCTCGGAAATTTCCCTGTAAGACATCCCCTCGAATTCACGCAGAATCAACACTTCCCGAGAACTCTGCGGCAAGTCTTCGAGCGCCTGTCGGACCAGTTTATCGCTGGCGTTTTGGAGGAGAGCTTCCTCCGGGTTCGCTGCGGAAGGATCGGGACCGAAGAGTTTTTCATCAAATTCTGCAGTGGGCTGCTGCGGCCGATTTTGTTGTAACCAGGTGTAGCACGTGTTGCGCACGATCTTGAGCAGCCATGCGCGCGCCTCACCTCCTCGGAAGCCGCCAAAGAACCGGAATGCCCGCAAATACGCTTCCTGGACGACGTCTTGCGCGTCCTGGTCATTGCGCGTCAGCCAACGCGCGAGGTTGTAGGCCGCATCCAGATGCGGCAAGACCTCCTGCTCAAAATCTCGGAGACCATTCTGTTCTGGCATTGACCTCTCCCTTCGCACGTTAAAGAATCGGCTTTGTCCGGCTATCCCTTGAACGACAGTCCTGGAACTCCCGCGATTGGCCGAGGTATTGACCTGCCCTGCTTGAGGCGCCTTTCCCAGCAGTCGCTAGCGCGAACTCGACAATGGAAGAAATGGTAGTTTTCCTTTCCTGGAATCTTGAAGCAGACGAAGTCTTCACCCGAGATAATGGGCTGTCGGCATTCGCAGCAATGGGTGATGGTTCTCTGTCCCATGGATCACCTCCCGCCAATTGATTGGTATTCCTTGTAGGACAACTCGTTCTTGATGGTTTCCAAGTCCTTGTCGGCCTTCTGCAGGCGGGCGCGGGCTTGGTCGATGGCTTTGAAGACGGTGATGTCGTAGATCCCAACGCTCACTTCAGACTGGTGCTCTCTCAGGAACTTCTGAATAAGAACAATCTCTTTCGCGAGAGTCTCGTGTGGAGAGTCATCCATTGAAAGGTCGATCTCCCGTACGAGGTCATTCCACGCGGCGTTGCGTACGATCGGAACACCTTGCTCGCGCTCCTGCCCGTACAAAAAATAGAGATAGGTGCTCAAGAACGCGATCAGCAGGAACACACGAAAAACGAGAAAGCGAATGATTTTCACCGGTGACCTTCTTTCGATCCTTGTTTGGTGGGGCATCTCTCACTCAATTAAGGCAAACATTCCGTAACTGCTTGCCTGGTTCATGCCCGGACTTTCACTCTGAAAGACAAACCTTGCAATGGACTAGGAATTCCCCCTCCAAGGAATCCGGCTCCCTTGCTAAGTTGTAGTTGCTGTGGGGCTTGGCGGAATTCCTGCCCTGGCGACCTACCTCGAATTTCAGGCCGGTGGTAAACTCCCGATTTGGTGGGTCACTTCTCAATGCAAGGATCCGAACATCCTTCCGAGCGCCTCCGGTTTGGGGTCTTTGAAGTGGATCTCCGTGCGGGCGAACTGCGCAAGCACGGCCTGCAGATTCGGCTTCAGGAGCAGCCCTTTCAAGTCCTGGCGATACTGCTCGAACACGGCCGCGAGGTCGTAACGCGGGAAGAACTGCAGAAAAAACTCTGGTCGGCTGACACGTTTGTCGATTTCGATCAGGGGCTGAACAAAGCTATCAACAAGATTCGAGAAGCCCTCAGCGATTCCGCGGAGACTCCGCGTTTTGTCGAAACGGTGGCTCGGCGTGGCTATCGCTTTCTCGCGGAGGTCACAGTTGTGGACGCCGCTGCTCAAAAGGGCCGCGAGCCCGCAAACAAAGCGGCTTTCCAAACACGCGACCGGGACCGCACACCTTCCTCAGGCGAACAAGCAGCTCGCAGGCGACTAATACCTTCCCTTGCGCGGAGAATCTCTGGCTCGCTCCTGGTTCTGCTCCTGGTCATTCTCCTAGCGTGGACATTTCACTCAAGGAACCGGCCTCCACTTGCGATCCGTTCCTTGGCCGTCCTTCCTCTGGAGAATCTCTCCGCGGATGCTTCCCAGGACTACTTCGCGGATGGCATGACCGACGAGTTGATCACCGACCTCGGCCAGATCAATTCCCTGCGTGTGATTTCGCGCACTTCAGTGATGGCATACAAAGGCGCACGCAAGCCCCTGGCGCAGATCGCGCGCGAGTTGAACGTGGACGCGGTCGTGGAAGGGACTGTGTTCCGCTCCGGCAACCGGGTTCGCATCACGGCGCAGCTGATTGAGGCCCCTGAAGACAAGCACCTGTGGTCCAATGAGTACGAGGGTGATCTCCGCGATACATTGACGCTGCAGAATCAAGTCGCTCACGCCATTGCAGAGCACATTCGAATCAGTTTGAATCCCCAAGAAGAAGCGGCTCTGAAAAGCATCAAGGTGGTCAATCCAGAGGCCTACGTGTCTTATCTCAAGGGACGCTACTTTTGGAATAAGCGAACCGCGGATGGTTTGAAGGCGGCCGTCGCTTATTTCAACCAGGCAATCGAAGAAGATCCAAACTACGCTCGGGCTTACTCTGGCTTGGCCGACACGTATGCTTTGTTGGGGGATTGGCAATACGCAGTGATGACCCCCAAGGAGGCGCTTCCCAAGGCAAAGGCCGCGGCGATCAAAGCCCTGCAGTTGGACAGCACCCTTGGTGAAGCTCACAACTCGCTGGCGTTTTGCTTGGATGGCTTCGACTGGGATTTTGAATCTGCCGAAAAGGAGTTTCGCCGCGCCATTATCCTTAACCCTGCGTACGCATCAGCCCACCACTGGTATGCATGGCACTTGGCCTTAGTGGGAAGGAAGACCGAAGCCATTGCCGAAATGAGAAAAGCGGAGAACTTGGATCCGTTATCCCTCATCATTAACGCAGATTTGGCAGAGCTTCTTGTCATCGCCCATTTTTATGACGAATCGATCCAGCAGAGTCGCAAGACAATCGAAATGGATCCCAATTTTGGCCTCGCACATAATCAACTCGCCCAAGCCTACCTCCAAAAAGGAATGGATGATGAAGCGATTACGGAGCTGCAAAAGGCGGTCCAGCTTGCCGGGGGCAGCCCAACATGCCAAGCCAATCTTGCTCGTGCCTACGCGACAGCGGGCAAAAGGAACGAAGCCCTGCGGCTGCTGAGTGATCTGAAGAAGCGCTCGAATCCCGTCTATTCGTATGCGTCGGAGATTGCTACCGTCTATGCAGCTCTCGGCGATAACCGTCGAGCGATGACTTGGCTTCAACCCTGGAGTTCTCCTGCGTCCAGGCTTCGATCCTCTTCGCTCCGATGCGCGGTTCCAAGACCTCACGCGTCGCGTTGGACTTCCCACCGCAAACTAAATAGCAGCTGTGTCTGGCATGTCACCTGGGAGTGACTTCTAAGCCCAATTCCATAGGCTGTTCAGTTGCTCAGATAGCCGCCGGATCGACAATAATTTGGCCCTTCATGCCCTTGTGACCGAGACCACAAGTGTGACAGCACTTGAACGTATAAGTGCCTGCGGTTTGCGCGGAGAATTCGACCATGGTCGTCTCTCCCTTTTTGAGCTGCCAACATTCTTGGAGGGAAGCAAAGACTAAACCAGGCGTACTGTTCGGTTCGGAACCATCGGGAACAGTCGCGATTTTGAAACCATGGTCGTGGTCCGTGGCCGTGATTTTGAGCTGAACTTTGGTCCCGGCCTTGACATGAAACGGCGAGGGCGAGTACTCGTACTTCTTCGCTGTAAGTTCAATAACTCGAATCTCTTGGTCCTGAGCTAGAGTTGAGTCGGGTCGCAAGAAAGACATAGCGGATAGAAATGTAAACGCACAGAATAACCACAACGGGCAGTGCTTTCCGATTCTCTTCACTAGACTCCCCTATTATATTATAGCATTTGAACGGCAAATCCTGGTTATGAACTCACGCACAACGGTAATACGCTCTCGCAGCTTCAAATTGTGGGAGGATGGACAGATACGACCGTTGTAGCGCAGGCAAGGTGAGATAAACCCCTCACCTCTCCTGCGGAATCTGTCCATCCTGCCTGAGAACGCTGGGACGCGTCTGTTCGCTTAGAGTCGGCGCAGGACCGCGTCCGCTTCTTCGGCTAGGCGCATGAGGACATTCACGATCCCTGTATTTTTATTTGTCGCTGGATCGAGGAAGAGTCCGTCATCAACGAAGCTTACGACAGAGGCGACGGCGCCGCCCTGAGCAGTAGACGTGGGGCGAATGATGGCAACGGGTCCGAGCTCTGGGTTGAGGAACACGGTGGGCTCGGGCATGATCAGATTCGTCTGGAACAGATCCGCTGCTGGAGTGCCGTCGACGGTCGTTGCGCCATTATTCGGGTCAACCCCACCGTTGAGGTTCGGGAACGTGAGGTTGCCATCTGTGATGTTGGGGGCATTGCCGGCCTTGTCGTGCCACGTCTGAAAGTGCATGATCTCTGACCCACCGATGCTGAGGAGGAGGCGCAGAACTTCGAGGCTGGTAACCTTCTGCGCGAGCGCCGGATAAAGGCTGCTGCCGCCTTGCTCGATGAACGCAAAGTGGAAACCAGCGGTGCTCGCAATAGCCTGAAGATGATTCGGAATGCTCCCATCGGCGTTCAGCGCCGCCTCGGCGTCGGTCTGCGGGATTGCGGGGTGCTGGCCTTTCGCGAGATCGGGCACGGCATTCTCGAAAGTGCCTCCCAGGTCGGGATTGTGATTGTCGCTGCGATAGCGCGTCCACCAGGTGGTATCAACGGTCAATTGCCTAAGGTTCGTGAGTCGTCCAGTCTGTGGCACGCCCGTGACTTGGCTGGGAGGTAGAATTGCGAATTGACTGAGATCGATGGGCTTCGCACCCTTGGACTGCAAGTAATTGTTGAGGAAGCGATGGTGGCTAATTTCGTCATCCGTATTGTCTGCGATGTACTGCGGCATATCGCCATCGAGCACCTGCAGTGCGGTCAGGTAACCTGGAGCGAGCCCGGTATTGATGGCCTTGCCGTTGAGCTGCAAATCGATTGCCGAGAGACCTAGAGCCCCCGGCACTGCGGATGTTGGTCCGCCAAGTTCTGCGTATTGAATCCACAGATCGGCTTCGACCTGTTCGAGCGCGCTAAGGAATGTGAGGATGGCGATGTCACCCTTGGTAATGGGAGCACGGTCGTTGTCTCCAAGGCCCTGGCCGAACGCCGGTGACGCTTTGGCGAGAAGCCCCGCGCCTGCCGCGGCCACTCCGACACCCAAGACCCCGTTCTTCAAGAAGGAACGGCGATTCGCACGCTGCTTGATGCCACTTCCGGATTTCTTCATTGTCTTCTCCCTTGAGTTTTCTGAGTTTTCGATCTTTTTAACTACGGAGCTCTCGCGAACTGATTTCACAGATCCCTTCCGGACACAACCAGATCCCCCACGTCCTCCAGATGGCCCGCCGACGCCGAATCCCAATGTGTGGCCTCTGGCATGGCGGCAAATAAGATTCGGTTGCGGCCTCGTTTGTTCGCAGATTGAAGCCGCAGCGCCAAAGAACCTGCGCTGCCACGATAAAGACTGGACTTTCGTTTTTTTATTCCCACAGCGGATGTAAAAAATCTTACTGAACTGAGCTGCATTCCGTCGGAACGACAAAGGCAACCTAGATGTGACATGTGGCATCCTGCCAACGTTAGCCGCAACATTTACGAAGAAGCGAGAGACAGCAAGGCTGAGGCGATGACGCGAGCTGCGAAGCGTATTGAACCGTAGGGCCTTATCTGGTTTGCGGATGCCTAAACAAAAACCAAACTTCATCTCTCGGTCTCAAGAACAAGGTAATGGAGGCTACCGAGCCGTTCAACCTGCAATGCTATTGCGTCGGCGGTCGTGAGATCCTGCAACACTGACCGCGACGAGTCGACAGTGTCCACGGGCACTCCGTTCACGGAATAGATCACGTCTCCCGGCAGCGGCCCCTCGCCATCGTAGGCTGCGTAGGACTCTTTACCTGCAACGACAACTCCAAATCGATTACGCAGCGGCGGAAGCATGAGGGCGACGTTGTCAAGACTTGGCGCCTGGCGAGGAAAGGTGCCCTTGCTGAAACACCAGAAACTTCCTGGCGGTCTTGGCAAACGCAGCGGGAAATTCGATAGCCAGAGCGACCAGCAGGCCAAATACGCTGCCCAACAGGGCAGAACCGAGGTTCTGGAGGGTGAACCAGAACGTGACTCCACTGATGGTCAATGCGTGGAGAGAACCAGCAGCCGAGTCGTGGGTCGCGGCCATGCCGGGTCGAACGAAGCTCGGCACTACGACGCCAGCCAGAAACAGGGCGAGCGAGACCCCGCCAAGGAGCTGCAGGACAGAAAGAGCTCTTTGGATTTCTATTTTCGCAGTGCTTCCCCCGTTTGTCGGCTTGACGGCGGAATGGTGGTGCGGTTGCTGCGCCCCATGGAACATAAATGCTCCTTTCTGATCGCTGATATTTCCGTTCATTGGTTTTCTCAAGCACTCAGGATGACAGGAGGCTTGCTAAGGGCTCGGAGGCGTCTCTGCGTGCCGTTACGAACGCGATTAGACGGTCTGCATTTTTCTGTGATGCGCGTTACGAGGGTGACCACGGTTAAAGCCACTGCGAGTACTACGAGCCATGCCACGATTGTTGTTCTGAACATCGCTAATCCTTTCCAAATCTCAGCCATCCCGGAATCGAATTTCTAGAGCCCCTTAAACTCCATTCATCTTTGGAGACTTGTGGCACGAATGTTCTATTCCACGGAGTGAGGGGCGGCGGCACTAAGAAATGAAGGACCTAAGACATGAGTTTTGGCTTTTGTGCTTGCAATGCGCAGAATTACGCTCGAATTCGATGCTTGTGTTAGCACTGCCTCACACTGCTCGCAATTTCTTTATGTATTGGAATGAATTAGCTGGCGGAGCTGCTCAAGGTCCGCGGGGTCTGTGTCGGAGACGGCGCAGAATTCCATCTTGTCCTGGCGCCAATCAACCCATTGAAAGCCTCGCTGGGAGCCGGTGCGGGGTGACTTGTCCGGTCCTGGCGTCGGCCACACGAATACATTGATTAGACGTCCATTGCGCTCGTAGACGAGAGCTGCGACAGAGCGGCCTTCAAGTAGCTCCAGGCGCCCCCCCTTCAGCCCGAAACCGTGGTTCGTGAAATCGTGGACCGGAAGAGCAAACTTGATTTTGGTGTCGAACCATCCCTTGACAGCCCGCTCATCGTTGGAGGCGATGCCAGTCACGTCGCCTGGCTGCAGCGAGCGCAGGTGCGCATCGACAATTTCTGCTGCAAGTTCCGCTTGATAATCATCGTTGCGAAGTCCGGGACTCATTCTCAAAAGGACGATCGCAACCAAGAATAGCGCCGCCGCCGCAGCCAGCCAGTGCCACAGGAGCGGCTGCGACTTAGGAGTGGTCTGCGCCGTTGGCCGGATTTCTGCACTAATCTTCCGCCGTAACGAAGCGGGGGCGGCTTCATAGATCTCAGCGAGTTGTAGCCTATCCCTTAGCAGATCCAGATTCACCAGCTCGGAGCCACAGTCGGCACACCTTTCGACGTGCCTTCCGAATTTCTCTGCGTCTACGGAACTCAACTCACTGTCGAAATAGCTGTGAAGAAGTAAGTCAGCAAAGTCACATCTCACGGTTAGCCTCCTCACCAGGCGAGCCATCGAGAACGGCACACAACTGGCGCCGGGCGCGGGAGAGCGATGACATTACCGTGCCAATGGGAATCGAGGTGATGCCTGCTATCTCTTTGTAGGAACACCCTTCAAGTTCCCGAAGCACGAGGACCTCTCGGTAACGCGGCGGCAACATCTCGAGGGCGCGTGTAAGGCGCTCTCGCTCATCGCCAGCGATGGCCAGGCTTTCCGGTGTAGCATCTGATTGTTGATGTACTTCTTCGTCGAATTCCACGCTCAGCTCCATGGGACGATTCTTTTCCAGCCACGTGTAGCAGGTGTTCCGCACAATCTGCAGGACCCAAGCGCGCGCATTCCCGCCATGAAATCCGCGGATAAAGCGGCAGGCGCGGAGGAGAGCTTCTTGGGCGACATCTTCGGCATCTTCGCGCCTGCGCAATAACCAACGCGCCAAGTTGAAGGCGGCGTCGACATGAGGCAGTACAAGCTGCTCAAAGCGCTCTCGGTCCTCGGGATCCAACTCGCTCAAACGTCACTCCGATCAAATGAGATTCATCATGAGGAACCATCTCAAGCACGAATTTATTCTGTGTCGCGGATTACTGATGAAAGGACAAACAGGGGAAAGTATTTCTGAGTTTGGAATAAAGGAAATACTCCGGCGGTCTGGATGAACGAAATGCATTTGAATGGCACGCGCGGGCGGCCCCCAGCCCGCGCCGCTGTTCCTCAGTGGCATATGCAAAAGAGCGACAGGAAGGGCACAACACCAGGAGAGTAAGAATGTCAGCGAAGAAAAAAGACGAAATTATCTACGACCATAACAACGATGGAATTGACCGCCGAGGGTTCTTGAAGTGCATGGCCTGGGCGGGTACGGGCGCCTTCTGCGTAATTCAGGGTGGAGTGCTGAAGTCCTACGCCTTGAGCCGAATGCCGGAAACAAATCCGAAGGACACCATGGGAGAGCTGAGCTTCGTCCAGATCAGCGACAGCCACATGGGATTCAACAAGGCCGCGAATCCTGATGTCGCGGCAACGCTTAAAGTGGCGGTGGACAAGATCAACGCTCTACCTACGGCTCCAGAATTCATGCTGCACACGGGCGACATTAGCCACCTCTCGAAACCTGAAGAGTTCGATACCGTCGATCAGATTCTCAAGGGCGCAAAGCCCAAGAACGTGTTCTATGTCCCGGGCGAGCACGACGTGTTAAATGACGACGGAAAGCAATTCCTTGAGCGCTACGGGAAGGGCAGCAAGGGCGCTGGATGGTACAGCTTCGAGAAAAGAGGCGTGCACTTCATCGGATTGGTGAACGTGATGAATCTGAAGGCAGGCGGGCTGGGAACGCTTGGGCCCGAGCAGCTCGAATGGCTGGAAGACGACGTGAAGCACTTGAAATCCAGCACACCGATCGTCGTGTTCGCTCATATTCCGCTGTGGTCCGTGTATCCGGAATGGGGCTGGGGTACCGAGGACAGCGCTCAGGCACTGGCTTACTTGAAGAAATTCGGTTCGGTAACCGTGCTGAATGGGCACATTCACCAAACGCTGCAGAAGGTCGAAGGTACGGTGACTTTTCACACGGCGGCATCGACGGCGTTTCCACAGCCGCAGCCAGGCAAAGCTGACTCGCCGGGGCCGATGAAGGTGCCGGCAGAGCAGCTCAGAAGCGTCCTGGGAATAACGGATGTCAATTACGTCCAAGGGCAACATGCGTTAGCGGTTGTGGACTCGACGCTCGCTTAAGCCGCGTCAGTCCATTCGAGAAAGCAAGCGGATCAGAAATACATGAGAAAGGACGACAAAGCATGAGGAGAAGTGTGTTTGTGGTACTTGCAGGTGCCTTACTCACGATCGCATTTGTGATGAGTGTGGAAGGTCGCAAAGGCTTGACCTTGAGCGCGCAAGATAAGGCTGCTACGACGGAAGTGAAGATCGACAACTTCAGCTTCGGGCCTGCCGCGCTAACGGTGGCGGTGGGGAGCACGGTGACTTGGACCAACCGCGACGATATCCCCCACACCGTTGTCAGCACAGATGATCCGAAGAAGTTCAAGTCCAAGGTGCTCGATACGGATGAAAAGTTCTCTTACACGTTCACGAAGGCCGGGACGTACCCCTACTTCTGCTCGATTCATCCGAAGATGACCGGCAAAGTCATCGTGCAGTGATTGAGGAGCGATCTTGCACCCGTTCGACATAAAAACGGTTCTTTTCGCGAAGCATGCGCAACACGTCGTGCTGATTCACTTTCCGATCGCGCTGTTTATCATCGCGGTCCTCTTTGATTTTCTCGCGCAGTGGAAAAAGCAACACGTGCTTACTGCGGTTGCTTACTACAACTTTCTCGCCGCGGCGATTGCAACCATACCGGCGGCGGTAACCGGGATTCTCGCGTGGCAGTGGGAACTCGAAGGGCAGAAGCTGAAAGGCATCCTTTTGATGCATCTCGTGATGGGCTTCATATCGAGCGTCCTGATTTGGGCGGTGTGGTTTATTCACAGGAAAACCCAGCTGAAGGAAGGAGAGGTCTTGCCCGGATACCGTCTACCCATCGAGGCCGTGGCCGTAGTCATGGTCTCACTGACGGGGCACCTGGGCGGCTTTCTCAGCGGGGTGAATGGACCTGGGTAGAAGCTTTCCGAGGCGAGCATGTGCAAAAGATGATTGGCGGACCCGATTCGACAGCGGACTCGTATGGAGGCGACTGAAACTACACCGAGTTGCCGCAATCTGCGCGGAGTCAATCTCTTGGAAGAAGGGCTCCTTAGAACAGCGGCGATGCGTCGAGCCGATCTGGTTCCGCTCCTAGACAATCGGGATGCGAGGGACTGATCCTTGCTGCCTAGCTCGCTCGGAACGGACGCTTTTGGCAACATGCTTGGTGCCAATCCGTCCTCGTTCTTCTGAATCTTGCCGTGGTCACCGTTATGATGCTCATTTCGGGTTGGCATAATTCCGAGGATTGCGGCAAAGCTCTGGAAGGCTTACTATGCACTGTCGACGGCGCCCACGGCGCTCGGAACAGTTACTGAACTCACCGGACTGTACATCTCGCTGTGGGCCCGCACGAGCGTCTGAAAAAAAGGTGCGCATCAGCAGATATAAAGTGTGGATGCGAAGCGTCCTTGTGCACCGGTGGGCCGCACTCTTGTTGGGGTTTGCGACGTACCCACGCTGGTACGTTTCGCACGGGTTCCATAAATGAATTCGCGAAATCCGGTTGCAAGGAGGGTGGTTGAAGTTCGTCCCGATTTGTCTGCTCACGATGTTCTGCGCTTTTGCTCAACACGGCTTTGCACAGTCGGCAACGAATTCTGTGCCGGACGCCAATCCCGGACGGCCGACGGTTTCGACTCCAGCGACGCTAACCCCAGTTGGATATCTACAGTTTGAGAATGGCACGCTCTTCGCGGAACACTCACCGGAGTTCTCAGACAGATTCGGGACCAGCCAAGTTACGAAGCTTACAGTCCTTTCGAGGTTGGAGCTGTTCCTACAGAGTGAGCCTCTCGCAATCAGCAACTCAGAAGCCAAGACGGCAATACATGAGGGAGAGGTCTTCGCTGGGACGCAAGGTATCTTGTTTTACGGCTCTGACTCACGACCCACAGTTTCAGTCAGCTATATTCGGCGAGTCCATGTAAGCGCGGCACCGGAGCTTGACATTGGCACCTTTCAACAGTCGAGCTTGATTCTTTTGAGTGACGATGTGCGCGGGTTTCACGTGGACACGAATGCGATCGTTGCCGAGCAAACCCAGGGCGCCGTGCGGCGAGCGCAGTTCGGACAAACACTTTCCATCTCTCATCCGCTCGGGCATTTCACGATTTCGGCGGAGATCTGGCACTTCTCGCAACCCTTCCTGCACGGCAATGCAGTCGGGAATCTGTGGGCCGTCTCATATGCCCTGCGCAAGAACTTGGTCGTGGACGGCGGCTTCGATCATGGACTGACTAAGACTTCTACGCAGTGGGAAACGTTCGTGGGATTTACGTACTTACTGCCACATCGTCTATGGATGGATCATCATTCAAACCGACGGTTACTGCCCTCCAGTTATCGATAGATATCAGTTCGGAATAAAGCGTAAAAGGACTTGGTCTAAGCAAGTGCAATGCGAAGGATCGCGATGACGAGCACTTGTAAAGCTGCGACCGAGGACGACTCATGGCTGAATATCAGATGACACTGAAGCATCGAGAAAGAATTGCTAGGGACACGATGGCGTTCTCGTTTGACACAAATGGAACGCGTTACGAATTTCGAGCCGGGCAACACGCCGATTTTCTTTTCCTGGACCCACCCTTGGAACAGGAAGGCGACAATTCTCGAACTTTTTCGCTTGCAAACTCTCCTCATGACAAAGGGTTGGTCATGATCGCCCTGCGCATGCGCGAGACTGGCTTCAAGACCGCCCTGAAGACGGCTGCACTCGGTGCCAAGTTCAGAGTGAGCCGCCCCAGGGGATCGTTCACCTTGCATAAGGACGTCACCAGGCCAGCAGTATTTCTAGCAGGCGGCATAGGGATTACCCCTGTGCGCAGCATCCTTCACTGGGCCGCACACGAACGGTTGCCGCAAAAACTATATTTGTTCTATTCGAACCGGGACCTGGAAGACACGGCTTTTCTCGAGGAATTGGAAGGCCTGGCCGCGCAAAACCGCTGCTTCACACTCATTCCAACCCTGACTCGGCTCAAGAGTCCTGGTTGGCCCTATGAAAATGGCCACATCGATCAAGGTCTGCTCACGCGTTACTTACAAGGACTCGATGGTCCCATGTACTACGTCGCTGGCCCGTCCGGAATGGTCGGCGCAATGACCGCACTGCTCCATCGTTCTGGTGTGAGCGACGATGACATCAAGACCGAAGAATTTGGAGATTACCAGCAAGGTATCTCGGCGAGACCATGAACCGCTGACAGTCACGGCAAGATTTTGTTGAGGTCACAATGCAAGCCTGAAGTGAAGAGGGCCGGACAAATGAACACATGCAATCTCAAGCCTGATCGAGTCGGCGGTAAAGAGTAACCTTGCGTTTGGTTGACTCACTCGGTTCCCTTGTTTTGGGCCCTGCGAAACCTTTCCGCTATTCGTGACTCTCACCTAATTCAGCGTTGAGGCAACAACAAAGAGGCAGCTTTGATGAGCGTAGCAGTGGACATTGAGTATCCAACAGAAGATAAGGTCGAAAGCGCCGGTCTCACTGGTCAGTCGCGGCAGTCGCACCAGAATCTCTTGGGCAGGAGAAGGTCAGTCCTTGGTCGCCAGCATTGCTCCGAGAAGTCAAAGCCCCACAGTTTCGATCAAGCATCTCTTAGCGAAACCATCCGGCAGGCGAAGCTGGGCGACTCCGCCGCCTTCGAGAAGATTTATCGACTCCATGCTGGGCGCGTGTACGCCCTTTGTCTTCGGATGGTGCGCGACTCGATCGAGGCCGAAGATTTAACCCAAGAAGCGTTTATGCAGGTATTTCGCAAGCTGAAGACGTTTCGCGGCGACTCAGCATTTTCTACGTGGTTGCACAGGCTGACGTTCAACATCGTGCTCATGCGCCTGCGCAAGAAGTCGCCACCGATCGTCTCGATCGACGCGACTGCAGACCAAGCCGATGAGGCCGACTCACCAGCCATCGATGTTGGTGTGCCCGACTTGCTACTGGAAGGCTCGATCGACAGAATGCGTCTCGAACATTGCATCAAGCAATTACCTGCGGGCTACCGCGCCATATTCGTCTTGCACGATATCCACGGCTACCAACACAACGAGATTGCCGAGATAGTAGGACGTTCTGTGGGGGATTCGAAGTCGCAGTTGCACAAAGCTCGCATGCGGCTTCGTGAACTGCTTCACGAAGTTCAACGAGAAAAGGCCCGGGACGACCGCTTGGCAGAACGGAAACTAGGCTGCGGGTCGCGCGGCCGCTTGGTCCCTTTGACGGCGGACGGAGTTGAAACTGAGCGAGGATAGAAAGTGATAGCCGAAAGATGCGGCCTCACGGCCCGAATGGTGTGCGTTTCATTTCTCTTTGTGCTGGTCGGGGGATTGGCCATCACGGTCTCAGCCACACCGGCCTTTGCTCAGTCCCCCATCCTCAGCGACGTGAAGCACGACACGCATGGGCAGCCTATTGAGGATGGCCAATCGGTCCGCATCGACGTGGAACTGGCCCTTGTCAACGTCACGGTAACCGACCCTTATAACAGGCTGGTCACAGGCCTCGACGCTGACTGATAATTTCCGAGTCTTTGAAGACAACGTCGAGCAGGAGGTCGTGAACTTCTCGTCCGAAGACGTTCCGATCTCCATCGGAGTCATCTTCGATCACAGCGGCAGCATGGCTGACAAACTCGGCAAGGCTAAGGAGGCCGCTATCCAATTCTTCAAGACGGCCAATCCGCAGGACGAATTCTTCCTCGTCGGTTTCAACGAACGCGCCGAACTCCTGAGTCCGTTCACCGACAGCGTTGAAGATTTGCAGGGTCGCATCTTCTCGGTCCCTGCGAAAGGCCGCACCGCCCTACTCGATGCCATTTATTTGGGACTAAGCGAGATGAAGGGGGCTCACCACGCCAAACGGGCGCTTCTCATCATTTCCGACGGAGGCGACAACAGCAGCCGGTACAACGAAAAAGATATCAAGCGCCTGGTTCGAGAAGCGGACACGCAGCTCTATTCCATCGGAATCTTCGACCCATTTGAGTACCGGAGCCGAACGCTTGAGGAGCTCCATGGGCCTTCTTTGCTGTCTGAGGTGACAGAACTGACGGGGGGCCGCTCGTTTTCCGTGGAGGACATAAATGAGCTGCCGGACATTGCCGCAAAAATCGGTATGGAGTTGCGCAACCAATATGTTCTGGGATACCGGCCGAGTAATAAGTCGCATGACGCGCGCTGGCGGAAGATCAAGATTAAGTTACGCGCGCCAAAGGGCCTTCCTCCTTTAACCGCATACGCAAAGACGGGTTACTACGCGCCGAGCCGTTAGGACTGGCTAAGGGATTGCGACGGTCAAGCCGAATTCATGTACAGAACCTTTCATAACTCGCAGAAGTTGTTGTTGAGTCTCGATCACGTCAAGCTCGTCCGAGGTCTTCAGGAAAATCAGCAACGCAAAAAGTTCTGCGACGAGAAGGGGACTCGAGATTCACGTTTGGGGAGCCGCTTCATCCAGAGTAGCGGCATACCTTTTGGGGAAATCTAGACCTCAAAAACATAAGTATCGACAAAATGGCAAATGGACTCTTCTACGAGATAGGCCTATTCAAGAACGTCTCTGAATCTTGTCTACAGACGGTTTTAGAAAATAGCCGGATTTTGGAGGTAGAAGCTGGCCACGTGTTTTTCAGTGCGGGCCAGACCGGGAAAGAGCTGTTCTTGCTGGAGAAGGGCTCCGTCCAGACTTTCAGAGTCTTCCGACACAGAAGAATAGTGATCTCGACGCTTCGGCCTCCTGCTGTATTCGGAGAAACAGGCTGTTTCTTACGCGGTGCACACTATTTTTCCGCCGAATCCGTGCAGGACTCGCAAGTTCGATTGATCTCATATGAAACTATTGAAACCTTAATCCAATGCTCTCCGGATTTCGCGCATGGAGTTATCGGCTTTGTAAGCAAGAGCTTCGACAGATTTCTTCGGGAACTCGAGATCCACGCCCTTAAGGGTACCCTTCCGCGCCTCGCGACACTTTTACTGAAAAAGGGGGAAGAAGACGTGGTAAGCGGGCTGACCCACAAGGACCTTGCGCAAGAGCTTGGCATTCACAGGGAATCCGTGACCGCAGCGTTGGGCGAATTACAAAAAGCCGACATTATCGAGATAGGACGAAAGAAGATACGCATTCTTCACCGCGAACGGCTTGAGCGTGCCGCCCAGGAATAGCAATTCTATTTGCGTCACTCGATGTTGTTGCACGAGCCTTTCGGGCCACAAAACAATCGTGTGAAAGTCGATCCATCGACCAGGTGCTGCCCAACGCACCGAAGCAACACGATCTGCACTTTGTAATGTCTATTACAATGTGAGCTAGCAACCTTTACCGTAAACAATCCTCAAACCCTAACAGAGGCTCTGACCTTAAGAGAAGTGCGCCGTTTGCGCAGCAGTGACGTCAAGTGTGTTCCGAACGTATTTCGGACGCCTTATCTGTCCAGCGGCACTTGTCAAGTCGCCTTTATTGCACGCAGTCAAAATAGAAACCGCAAAGGGGTGTGGAATGAGAATTGTTTCAAATTGGATCGGCAGGGATAGCAGGACTTGCACGCAAAAACGGGTTCAACCTGCCATCGGAGTGACCAACGTTGCGGACAAAGTCAGCATAAGAAAGTGGATGGCAGCCCTCCTAGGAGTGATGTCAATCGCGCTTCTCATGCCCGCTGGCCTGTGGGCACAAGCTGGAGCAACGGGAGCCATCACCGGCACGGTGCTAGACCCGAAAGGCGGCGCAATTTCTGGGGCAACCATCATTGTGAGCAATTTAGCCACTGGCCAGAAAGAACGGGAAGTGCTAAGCACTGCCGCAGGGACGTTCAACGTTCCAAGCCTGCCGCCCAGCAGCTACAGTGTAGAAATCACGGCAACGGGATTTTCCAGGTTTGTTATTGAGAACGTCCTTGTTCGGGTGACGGAAATCGCGAATGTAACCGCCACCCTTGCTGTCGGTCAAGTTACTGAAACCGTTACGGTAAAAGATGTGGCGCTCCCCGTAGAACTCACCTCGGCAAGCACCGGTGAGACGATTGGCGCCGAGACGGCCAGCACTCTCCCACTCTCCACGCGGAATTTTTTGACGCTTCTCACTCTGTCCGCGGGCGCCAACACCGAGCTCTTTGACTCCGCCGCACTTGGACGCGGGCAGGTGACGATTAACGTCAACGGACAGCGTCCCACCAACAACAATTTCCAACTGGAAGGTGTCAACGCGAACGACGTGAATTTGCCCGTTTTGGACAATGTGCCGCTGCCTAATCCCGACACCATCCAGGAATTCAAGACGCAAACGTCACTCTATGACGCGTCGTCAGGTCGCAATGGAGGCGGCAACGTCCAGGTGAACCTGAAGGCCGGCACGGCTCATTATCATGGTGATATCTACGAATTCTTTCGCAACAACGTCCTGAACGCCAACGACTTCTTCTTTAACGCGGCAACGCCGCAGGTGCCCCGGCCTGTTCTTCGCCAGAATCAGTACGGCGGCTCATTTGGGGGACCTGTTCCAAAATCAAAGGACTTCTTTTTCTTTTTGAATTATCAAGGAACGCGCGAGGCATCCGGGATTTCCGCCGGAACAGTGCTAAACTCGCAGATTCCGGTTCTACCGGCTAGTCGTGACGCAGCAACGCTCGCGGCGACGTTCCTTCCGCCGGGTTTTTCCGCATCGCAGATCAACCCTGTTGCCTTGGCCTACCTTAACCTGCCGGCGTCGAAGTGCCCTTTCTTCAACGACGGGAAATCTTGTATTCCCACCGCGGCCGGAACTCCAGGCTTTAGCGGTCAAAGTGTCAACCTTGGAACGGTCACAGCGACCAGTGTGGGAGCCTTCCAGGATGATCAGTATGTGCTCAGCGCCGACAAACAATTGACCGAAAAGGATAAGCTCACCGCACGGTGGTTTTTTTCCAACAACAACGCGTCGCAACCCTTCGGGACCGGCACTAACAACGCAAACAGCCTACCCTTTGCAAAAGCGCTGCCGGGCTCAAACCGCTTTCTAAAACTGGGTTGGACTCGGGTCCTCTCCACCAATGTGGTAAACGATGCCCGCTTCGGATTCAGCCGGTTCTTTTTCGCTCAAGACCCATCCGAGCCGATTTCACTCACGGACATTGGGGCCACCCGAGGCAACTCGGCGCAATTCCCCGCCGCCTATCAATTGATTATCACTGGCGGCGGTCCATTGGTCATTGGAACCGGTGTCAATGACAACCGGGGCGGGGCCTTCAATACGTTCTACGAAGCGGACGACCTTTCTATCACGAAGGGTAAGCACCTGCTGCGTTTCGGATTTGACGCTAGCCGATACCAACTCAATCGGTTCAATAATTTTGCGCAGCGCGGCACTGTCACTTTCAGCAACACACCGGCCGGAGACGCATCGTCAGGGTTTCCGAATCCACCTGCCTTGAGCGGTTTCCAGAACTTCCTGTTGGGCCGCGTGGATACAACACAGGCGGAAGCTGGTTTTTCGACGTTTCACTTCCGCGCATTGGATTTTTCTGGCTATGTCCAGGACGACTGGAAAATTAAGCCGCGTCTCACTTTGAATCTCGGGTTGCGCTGGGAAGGTTTAAGCACGGCTCACGAACTCAACAATCTCCTTTCGAACTTCCGTGGCCTCGAAGATAGGCAACCGGGGCCGATCAGCATCATTCATCCCGCGGGAACACAAAACGTCGGCACGCCTGGCGTTTCCAGTTGCACCCTGACGACATGCTTTAGCGCCGGAAATTTCGCACCGCGTGTCAGTTATGCGTGGGACGTCTTCGGGAACCAGAAAACCGTGATTCGTTCCGGATACGGCATCTATTATCAGCGTGTTTCGAACCAGTCGCTTCTGCAAACGGCTGGCGGGCTACCCTTTTCTCAGGCCATTAGTGCGCAGAAATTTTCTGTGACGCCGCAGAATCCGTTCCCGAACATCTTGCCGAATTCAGCATTCCCTCTTTCGACGGACCAGGTCGTACCTGCACTCACCGCTTTTGACGGAACTACCGGCGCGCCTATTTTCCAGAGCGCGAATGGCGGTCCACTTTCGGGTTTTTTCTTCTTCCCCATCCGGAGTTTCCGTCCTCCCTACGCCCAACAGTGGAACTTCAACATCCAACGCGACCTGGGGAAAGGATGGTTATTGGAAGTGGGATATGTGGGAACACGCGGGTCGCACTTGCTGGGTACCGGCAGGCCCGCAAATCCAGGGCGGATCTGCACGATTGCCAAGCCCTGCGTCATTCCAGCTTCCATCGGTACAAACGTGGACGTACCTGCTAACACGCCGTTCGTAACGAAGAACCCAGACGGCACGATCGACATCACAGCGAGTACTGCCGCAAACCTTAACGCGCGAGTTCCAACACAGTACCTCGGGCTGGCCAATTCCCGCGGCTTATTTCAATTCCAGGACGGCAGCTCAACCTACCACGGGCTGCAGACAACCTTGAGCCACCACTTCACCGGCAGCCTTTATTTCCAGGCCGCGTACACTTACTCGAAATCCATTGACAATGGTTCAGGATCGGTCTTCGGTGATGAGTTAAACGGCTTGATTCAGTACGGCGACCTATTGAACCCGAGTGGTCAGCGTGCGGTTTCGGATTTCGACCGCACGCATCGGTTCGTTGTCAGCTACAACTATGACTTACCGGTTGCGAAGCTGCTTCGCGGTCACGGTCCGAGCCGATTCGTGAATGGGTGGGCCGTCAACGGAGTGAGCACGTTCCAGTCCGGAACGCCCATCACCGTATCCGACGGCTCGACGTTTACGCTTCAAGACCTAGAAGGCATTAACGGCACGAATTTTGCCACCCTTGCGCCAGGTGCTACGTTCGCTTCGGCCATTCCTGCCGGTGGTGTGGAGAGTCGCCTCGGTTCGTACCTTAATCTGAACGCCTTCACGCCGGGAGGCAACTGCGTGGATAACCAGAATGTTGTGGTCCCTTGCCAAATCAACGGCGCCCCCAACCCGGCGGTTGCTGGGGCAGCAATCGGGAACGTTGGGCGGAATACCTTCCGCGGACCCTTCCAACAAAACTGGGATCTGTCAATCACCAAGAATACAAAAGTCACGGAGGCTACTTCGGTAGACTTCCGAGCCGAGTTCTTCAACGCCTTCAATCACCCCGTATTCTCGGGTCCGCAATCCGGCGGCTTCGGCTCATTCAGTGGCAATCTGGGCCTTGTGAACATCGCCAATGGATCGAGCGCCATTCTGTCAACAGCGAACCGTCCGCGGATTATCCAGTTTGCACTGAAATATAACTTCTGACGGTTTGCGTCCTCAACGCCATCAAGCTTCCGGCTCCTATTCTTGAGTTGGAGCTGGAAGCCTGAGCTTCAGAAAGTACTCGGACAGGACCGTTCGTTTTCCCATTGGCTTCACGCAGCCCTCAAGCCTATTCGAGTCGAGGCTGAAGGGAGTTAGAGGAATGGACACTACCCGCACGTGCCGAAACAATTGGGTCATAACGGTGGAACGTAGCAAAGACAAACACCAGCCAATTCTTCGATCAGCTGTCGCCAAACGTGCTCATCTCCGGTTCGAGCAGCGTGGCTACAAACATGGCTTGGACCTTGAGGACTGGATAGTTGCCGAGAAGGAATTCTTGGTGGACGACTTTAGCGGAAACACTTCGGAATTTCGGTTTGTTATTGAGTGCCCCGGCGATCCTGAAGTGACTACTATCCTCAGCTTGACAACGCATAGCCTGGTTGTTCTTCGCAGTCACCCACGGTCTATCGCAGGCGCGGTAAATGGGCCAGAGGTTGTATCCGTCCACGTCATGCCAGATGAAATTGATCCGACTCGGGTAGTGGTGAAATCCATAGACGGACTACTACATGTGCATGCTCCGAAATTGAAGCGCATGTCAAAGCTAGAATAGATGTTACATCGGCGCTCGCTCACTGTCGCAAGTAGGCAAGGCCAAGCCAACGTAGTCACAATTCATTAGTTCGCGGATGGTTCCCGCGCTTGCTCGCAGCAGTTCATGCAGGTCGAGATTGGAAGTGATCCGATTTGTCAGGTTGAGGAGCAACTGCAACCGGTCGTTAATTGGATGATTCAGCTTCGCCGCTCGTTGCGGTGGTGCTCCTAGCTAAAGGCTGGTGCATAACCTTGGAATCAACTCCTTGATTGCTGCGAGAAGCCGAAGCACGAGCGTGGCAAATCGCAAGCTGCGCACTGGCATTATTTCTGCGGATTCCTGAACGCAAAAAAGAAGAGAGCAAGAAATCTTGAAATATCGCAACTTTTCGCTTGACAATGTAAATCTTACTCGATATTAGCGAGTAATGATGACCTCCTCCCAACACCAAGCCTGGTTGTTCTATATGCCCTTGGCGAAACAAGCGGCCTTACTGAAGGACGATTTACTCGAACCGGTGGACCAGCTCCTGGAGGATGCGCAATTGATCGAGCTGGTCCGCCACTGCCTCGGCTCTCGCTCTCCGGCTTCCACGCGCACCGGCCGCCCGAGCATGGCCCCAGATCGCCTGCTGCGCTGTTGCGTACTCAAACATTTGAAAGGCTGGAGCTTCCGCCAGCTGGCCCGCGAACTGCGATGCAACCTGATCTATCGGCAGTTCACGCACTTCGACGCCGAGGCTACGCCCGACCACACCGTCTTCAGCCGAACCTTTGCCTTGCTCAGCCCTGAAGTCACCGAGAAGATTCATCAGCGGGTGGTAGGCTTAGCGCGCCAGCAGGGTGTAGCCAAAGGCCACAAAATGCGGACGGACACGACGGCGGTCGAAAGCAACGTACACTTTCCAACCGACAGCACGCTTTTGGGAGACGGCATTCGCGTGCTCAGCCGCAGCCTGAAACGCATCGCTGCCCAGTGCAAGAGGGGCGCGCTGGAAGTCGTGCATCACGGACGGGCGGTGAAACATCGCCTGCTGGAGATCAGCCGCGCGGCAAAATCCCGGAGCGAAGCCAGCCGGCAACGCATGCGCGATAGTTATGACAAGCTCCTAGCCTTGACCCGGAAGGTGGTGCGGCAGGCCAGCGAGGTGTTGCCGCGCTGCAAGTCAGGGCGGCTGAAAGTGGTGGGCAATCTGCGGGAGGTGGAAAAGCAGGCTGCCCAGTTGCGGCACTTTCTGCCTTTGGTGGAAAAGGTGATCTCCCAGACCAAGCAGCGCGTGTGGGAAGGCAATACGCACGTAGAGGGCAAAGTGCTGAGTTTGTTCGAACCGCATACGCAAGTGATCCGCAAAGGGAAAGCGCATACGAGTTTGGCAGGCTGGTGCGCCTCGACGAAGTGGAGCATGGCCTCGTGAGCGGTTATAAAATTCTGGAGGGCAATGCGGCAGACACCAACTCCTGGATGCCGGCACTCGACCAACATCAGGCTTGCTTTGGGCACCTTCCGCAGATGGCTACGGCCGATCGCGGATTTTTTTCCGCCAAGAACGAGAGCGAGGCCGAGGCCCGGGGAGTCGAGAAGGTGGCGCTGCCGGCGCGTGGGCGTTTGTCGCGGAAGCGCGCGGAACGGCAGAAACAGCGTTGGTTCAAACGAGCTTTGCGCTGGCGAGCTGGCTGGGAAGCGACCATCAGCACCCTGAAGCATCCGTTTTCGATGTGGCGAGCTACTTACAAGGGAGAGCATGGATTTCAGCGCTACGTGGGCTGGAGCGTGATCACCAAGAATCTGTTCTCCATCGCCCGTTGGCTGGAGCGCAAAAAGAGGGAGGCGCGATGCCCAAGCTGGTTGAATCCTCCGCGCAGCGGCGCAAGCTGCTGAGTGAAATCGAGCGTCTAGCGGAGGTGGCTATTTTCGGAACGCTGTCGGAAACCTACCGCACTTGCGGAAGCCCGGGCTGCCATTGCCAGACCGGAGGGCCCAAGCATGGTCCGCACCTGAACATCAGCTACCGTGGGGAGAAGGGCAAGACCACGGGTTATTACGTTCCGAAGGGGGCGGAGCAGGCCACGCGCGAAGGAGTGGCGGCTTGGCAAAAACTGCAGGATGGTTTGCGCGAGCTGGCGGAATTGAATAAGGAACGGAATTTGCGGCATGTCCGCGAGGCCGATTCGCGATGAAGCGATGGTTCTGCTTCCTCTTGGTCTGTTGGGGAGTCGTCTTTCTGCTGTTGCACCCTGGTCACCAAGCCGGTGTGCATCACCAACTGCATGCCAGTTGCGACGGATCGGTTAACTGCTGGAGAGAATTTGTTCCCACTTCCATCAGAACCTTGCCTGCAACGAGCATTGCATTCGTTCGGAGTCGCGCTGGCCCGCTCAAATCCCTCGTTGCTTGCTGGGCACTCTTGACTCCAGCCGATGGGATTGGTCCACCGTGGCTAGATCAGCGGTGGCCACCGGGTGCGTGCGCGAGACCTAAGACTTGCAGGGCAACTGGCCAAGCCAGCAGCTCGGAGGAGAGGCAGAGCACACTTCCTCCACGAAATTCCCTCCGTTCAACGGGCCGCGCCAAGACGCGGGGTTTTGCAACACGCTTTAG
>Ga0209377_1000036_pt1 | contig 64661 bp, 63 predicted proteins | sample GraSoiAngelo_141_FD_185898 | JGI IMG/M metagenome (GOLD analysis project Ga0209377, IMG submission 185898) | Grasslands soil microbial communities from the Angelo Coastal Reserve, California, USA - 14_0929_12_40cm (SPAdes) (version 2) | ecosystem: Environmental > Terrestrial > Soil > Grasslands ...
TTCGTCGCGTCCAGGGGGTCATAGCGCAGTACGTGGCGCCCGCCGGGGTGATAGCGGATAGCGGTGACGGTGTACCGGCCGGGCCGGGCCTGATCCGGTGTTCTATCACTCGCCGCGTAGGCGCCCGCGAGCATATCGTGCACGTGCCGCGGATCCGATAGGCGCACGAGCTGCGGGAAACGCGCGTCCAGCGGCGAGACCTGAAGATGCATGCTCCACTCAGGCAAATCCGCCGTGAGCTGCCGGAACGGTGCCGCCACGCCCTGGCGAAGCGCCTCGGCTTGGATCCCAGATAGATCAGCCGTCCCGTGATGCTGATGTCCGTCTCCATCCAATCTCCAGGTGACTGCGATGGCGCGAGGGCGATATCCATCGGTGCCCCCGACGTGGACGAGCGCGTCATAGTAGGCCGTCAGCTTGTGGCTGGGTTTCAATTTCGCGCGCCGGAGGCGACACGGCCCCAACATGGCCGGAGCGGACAGCAGCGCCGTCAGTTGATCCCGCAATGCCCTGCGCGGCGGCGCGAAACGCAGCAACCACTGGATCGCTTCCAGCTTGGCACGCCCCGAGAGCCCGTCGGCGAACTTCAAGGTCGATCGCTTCTCCTCACCCAGAAATGGCGGCGGGCTGTTTTCGATTTACCAGTGACCGAGTCAGATCGAGGACACTCTGGAGATTGTTCATCACGGCCTGAGCGCGGCCAATGAGCCGCTCGATTCGGTACGCCGCGTGGTGCTCGAACAGGCGTGCGCGAAGAACGGTCATTTGGACCAACTGGACCGCCTCGTAGAGACGGGCACGGAGCAAGCGCTCCGTCGGTGCGCCGGGAGCGTACCCGGCAAGGAACCGTTCCTGCGCCTGCTCCAGCCCCTGTTGGTTGTAGACGAAGAACCACGACTGCAGATCGGCCAGGAACTTCCCGATGTCGTAGGCCGGATCGGCTAAGGCGCAGCGGTCGAAGTCGATGAGCGTCAGCCGCCCAGGAGCGACCAACAAGTGTTCGCATTTGAAGTCCCGGTGCGTGAAGGTCGGTGGCTCCTGGGGTAGCCTCTCGCGCACTGCTTGCGCGCGGTCGAGGAGCGCCCCGATCGCGGCGCCGATCGTGGGCAGAAGCGCGGGGACGTGAGCACTGTCCCGCGCGACCTCCCGAATCTCCGCGGCAAAGTCGTGGACGGGCAGTGGGCCGGCCACCGCCTGGGGCAGGCTGTGCAAGGCGTGGAGAGCCGCCCCGGCGCGCTCCAAGCACCGTGCCACGCCCGGGCCGGGCCGCCGCAGGTAGTCGCACAGCGGGGCGCCGACCACACGCGGGTAGAGGACAACCGCGTCCTCGGCCACATACGCGAGCGGCCGCACAGACGTCATGCCCTCTCGGTGATCGCCCAGCCATTCGGCAACTTGTGTTGCCACGCGGTGGACTCGCTCGCCCTTTTCGCTAGGGTAGAGCTTGGCGAATACAGTCCCGCGCTCTGGCGTTTCCAGGGGATCGTAGCGAAGCACGTGGCGCTTGGCAGGGCGGTAGCGAACCAGCGTGACGGCGTAGTGGCTGGCCGGAAGTTGATCTCGGGCGACCTCACTTGCCGCGCAGGCGCCTGCGATCGCGTCGCGCGCGTAGCACGGATCGGACCAGCGCACGAGCTGAGGGAAGCGCGCGTCGAGCGGCGCGACCTGGAGATGCATGCTCCACTCGGGCAAATCCGCCGTCAGTTGCCGGAATGGTGCCGCCACGCCGTGTCGGACCGCCTCCGCCTGGATCTCGACGAGATCAGCCGACCCGTGATGCCGATTGTCGTCTCCATCCGGTCTCAAGGTCACTGCGACAGGGCGGGCACCATATCCCTTGGTGCCCTCGATGGAGACGAGAGCGTCGTAGTAGGCGGTGAGCGTGCAGCCGGGCCCGAGCCTCGCGTACCGCAATTGGCAGGGCCCCAGCATGGCCGGGGCGGCCAGCAGTGAACTCAGCTTGCGCCGCAACGCCCTGCGCGGCGCCCCGCTGCGCAGCATCCACTGGATGCCTTCCAGCTTGGCGCGCCCCGACAGCGCGTCGGCGAGATTCAAGGTCAACGTCCTCCTTCAATGTGCCTCTTGGTTCAGGATACGAAGGCCTTCGTCCAGCATCGTCTCGGCCCTCTTGCGCCATCCGGAAGTCTGCTTATCAAGATCACGTTTCGCACGCTCGAGGCAGATCGCTGCTTTCTGAAACGCCACGCGGGTCGTAACAGGCGAGCGGCCGGTGGTGACATATGTCTTCAGAAATACGTCGGCGACCCCATCGAGGGCGTGGAGGGAACCGAAGTGTTCCAACCCCATCCGCTTGAAACCAATGAGCATCCTTGCCACGTCGTAGCTGGGGTCTGCCACATTATGAGTGTCCCAATCGATCGTCACGGTGCGGCCCTCAGCCAAGAGGACCTGACCACTCGTATACATGCCATGGCCAGCACACATGTCGATGCGGTCGAGCCTCGGTGCGATGGCGTTCAATTCGTCGAAAAGCCGGCTCGCTTTGTCGGCAAATGGCCAGCCAAGATCGGCAAGGCACCGCCGGTGTCCTTCCAAGGAAATCAGATGATCGTTCAGGCGAAAGACCCGCCCGGAACGGGGTGCGATCGCGTGAAATCGGGCCAGCCACCGCGCGCACCGCTCAGCGGCTCGGACGCGATCGGATTCATTCGGATTCAGAATTAACGCTGTCGCTCGAGTGCCAGGAACTTTTTCGTAAACCAGGAGGCGCAATGGCGCGAGAAACGCTACTGGTCGAGGAATCGCGAACTCGTCTTCCGAGCCAAATCCGGCTCGCCTGATTTCCTCCATCGCGCGATAGACATCTGACCGGTCCTCGGCGTAGACCTTGCCGATCAGCGAATAGCAGCCTCTCGTAGTCCCCAACCTGATTTCAAACGTGCAGCACCCCTTCCCGGGCTCGTGCTTGAGAACTTGCAGTCGAACGTTTCGAATTGTTCCCCACTCCGAAGGCAAGACCTCAGGAAGGTATTCCCCCAGCATGACGGCGTCGAAGGCTTTCTCGAGGGTCGGGATGCCTGGGTCGCTCACCAAGCAGGACGTTGAAGAGTCGACTTCGATCGCGGCCAAGTGCTGACCAACGTCTCCGACGGTTGGCCTCGGCTCAGGCTGGACGTGCATACGTTCCTTTACGCACAGCGTCCACGACGTCACGCGCGACCTGCACGAGGCGGTCGACGGCCTCCATGAGGCGGTCGGCGGCGTGTCGTGCTCCGTCCATCGGAACCGCGTCGCCCCCTGCCGGGTAATCGTTCCTCTCCAGGTCCGCGATCAAGCGCTCCGCGAGCGTTTCGGGAGAAAGGTCGTTCGGATCGAGCATGTCGACGAGATGCCTCGCGGCAAAGAGCTCGGCTCGCATCCTTTGTTCCGCACTGGGTCCGCTGCGCGGGACGACCAGCGCCTTCTTCTTCAGAAAGAGCACCTCCGACAACGTGTTGTACCCCGCCATGCACACCACGAGGTCGGCGGCAGCGATCTGGCTGAGACTGTCATCGACGTGGGAGACGAGCCGCACAGGAAGCCCTCGCGCCTCGGCCTCCAGCTCTCGTCGGATCTCGGGCGGCGCGTTCACTCCGACGGCCATCAGCGTTTCGAAGACAGCGCGGGGACCGAGCAGGCGAACGGCTCGGAGGTACGTCCGCATGAGCGAGTCCCCGTCGCCGCCTCCTCCCGCTGAGACGAAGACGTATCGGCGTTTCCGAGACTTGACACTCGTGCGGACCTCTTCCGCCCGTCTGACGGGGCCTTGTTTGACCACGTAGCCGCAGTAGTGGGTGCCATGCGGGAGCGCAGGGAGACGATACGTGCCGCCGGTATCGAAGATCTCTTTGCTGCCATAGATCAGGAGGCGACCGTAGTAACGGTCGAGGGCTTCGTAGGCGCCCTCACTCTCCCAGACCCGCTTGATGACGTCTTCGGCATCCAGGATGTCCCGGATGCCGAGCACCACCAAGCACTCAGGAACCGCTCGCTTGAGCGCCTCGAGCGCCGGGATCAATTCGCGCTGGGCACCCCCCGGCATGTGATCCACCAGGAGAACGTCGGGTCGGAAATTCAGGAGCCCGCTGCGCAACAGATCGGCGCGGAATCGAATGAGCTCTCGGTCGTCGACCCGGAGTCGCGTCGCTTCCCAGCAACCCGCGCTGACCTTGCGGATCGACGGAAGCTTGACGACGTCCATCCCGTTGGGAAGCTCGAAGAATGGAGCCACCGGCGAATCGGCGAAGAGGAGAACATTGCTGTCCGTGTCGGCTCCGAGAAACGCTCCGCCGATGAGGGTGGTCCGTCGCAAATGGCCCAACCCCAGGCTGTCCTGAGAGTAGATGGCCAGGCGCCGACGCGGGACCTTCGGCGAGCCTGCGCGAATCTCAGTCATAGTACTCAGCGCCGAGGTGGGTGATCAGGTCTTCGCCCATCATCCAGCGCAGCGTGTTCTTCAGCTTCATCGACTGGATGAACAGATCGTGCTCGGGATAGAGCTGCGGCGCGCACATGGGTGACTTGAAGTAGAAACTCAGCCACTCCTGGATCCCGCGCAGCCCGGCCCGCTGGGCCAGATCCATGAACAGGACGAGGTCGAGGACGATCGGTGCCGCCAGGATCGAGTCGCGGCAGAGGAAATTCACCTTGATCTGCATGGGATAGCCGAGCCAGCCGAAGATATCGATGTTGTCCCAGCCCTCTTTGTTGTCACCGCGCGGCGGGTAATAGTGGATGCGCACCTTGTGGCAAATCTTGTCGTAGAGCTGCGGGTAGAGCTGTGGCTGGAGAATGTACTCCAGCACGCCGAGCTTGGACTCCTCCTTGGTTTTGAACGAACCCGGATCGTCGAGCACCTCGCCGTCCCGGTTGCCGAGGATGTTGGTCGAAAACCACCCCCGCAGCCCCAACATCCGCGCCTTGAAGCCCGGGGCCAGGATCGTCTTCAGGAGCGTCTGGCCCGTCTTGAAGTCTTTGCCGCAGAGAGGCACGTTGTGTTCGCGGGCGAGCTCCTGCAGGGCCGGGATATCTGCGGTGAGATTGGGCGCGCCGTTGGCGAACGGCACCCCACTGGTGATCGCGGCCCAGGCGTAGAGCATCGAGGGCGCGATGGAGGGATGGTTCGTCTTCATGGCGTTCTCGAACCGCGCCGGGTCGGCGTGCACCTCGCTGGGGGACAGAAACACTTCGGTCGATCCGCACCAGACCATCACCAGCCGCTGCACGCCGGTCTCTTTCTTGAAGTGCTGAATGTCGTCCTTGATCTGCTGAGCCAGGTCGAACTTCGTCTTGGCGTGCTTCACGTGCGTCCCGTTGAGGCGCTTGACGTATGCCTGATCGAACGCCGCCGTCATCGGCCGGATGCTGCCGAGCAAGCCCTTGACCTCTTCGAGATGCAGCGGCTCGAGCACGCCGGCCTTGACGGCGGCCTCGTACGCCGTGTCGGGAAAGATGTCCCAGCCGCCGAAAACGAGGTTGTCGAGCGTCTCGAGTGGCACGAACTCCCGGATCAGCGGGGAACGGTGCTGCGTGCGTTTGCCGAGCCGAATCGTGCCGAGCTGGGTCATCGAGCCGATCGGCGCCGCTGCACCCTTGCGGACGAGTTCCACGCCGGCCATGAACGTCGTGCTGACGGCCCCCATGCCGGGCGTGAGGACGCCCAGCTCGCCCTTCGGTGGTGCAATGCTCGTGGGTCGGCGCATCTCGAATCCTCCATTGGCCCGTGAAGGCACGGGCTCAAGTCTTTACTCGTAACGCAGGGCTTCGATGGGGTCCAGGCGGGACGCCTTTCGCGCCGGATAAAAGCCGAAGAAGATTCCCACCGTCCCGGCAAAACCAAAGGCAACGAGGATCGCGTCGAACTGGATCAAGGTTCGCCACTCGGCGACATAGGCGGCGCCGTAGGCACCCGTCAACCCCACGCCGACCCCGATGAGCCCCCCGAAGAGGGACAGCGTGACGGCTTCCACCAGGAACTGCCCCAGGATGTCTCGGCTCCGGGCTCCCACGGCCATCCTCAAACCAATTTCTCGGGTTCGTTCGGTCACCGAGACCAGCATGATGTTCATGATCCCGATGCCGCCCACGAGCAGCGAGACCGAAGCGATCGCTGCCAGGAGCATCGTCAGGACGCGCGAAGACTCTTCCTGGGCCTGAAGGATCTCCGAGAGGTTTCGCAGCCAGAAGTCATCGGGGTCGGTCGCCTTGAGGCGATGTCGCTGACGAAGCAGGCCGCGGACCTGCTCCTCGGCCTCTTTCATCGCGTCAGGGTCGCGCACTTTGATGGAGATGGAATTCACTGAACCGATCTTGACCTTCTTGCTCGAGATCAGCCTCTGGGCCGTCGAGAGCGGGACCAGGATGACGTCATCCTGGTCCTGGCCGAAGGTGCTCTGCCCCTTCCGGTCCAACACTCCGATGACGGTGAAGGGCACGTGCTTGATCCGGATGATCTGCCCGAGGGGATCGGCATGCGCAAAGAGGTTCACCACCACGGTCTGCCCGACCAGCGCCACCTTCGTCGCACCTTCCACGTCCTCTTCGGTGAAGGGCTTACCCGCCGCCACGTCCCACTCGCGTGCCACGAAGAATTCCGGCGTGACCCCTTGCACCAGGGTGGTCCAGTTGAGATTCCCGTACACGATCTGGCCGTCCTGAGCTTTGCCCTGGACGGATGGCGCGGCGACGTGCACGCTCGGGACCTCCCGCTGGATGGCCCACGCGTCCTCCTCGGTGATGGACACTTTGCTGCCGGTGCCGAGCCGCACCCCTCCGGAGGTGACGGTACCGGCGAGCACGATGATCAGATTGGAGCCCAGGCTCCGGATCTCCTCGGCGACTCGGGCCTGAGCGCCGGCTCCTACTCCGACCATCGTGATGACGGCACCCACGCCGATGATGATGCCGAGCATCGTGAGGACGCTCCGGAGCTTGTTCACGCGAAGCGCTCTCACGGCAATGCGCGCGCTGACCCAGACGTTCACGCCGTCACGAGCTCGTCGACCGTCAACGTGGACAGAAGACGCCGGGCATCCGTCGGCTCGCTGACGAGGTCGTCTGTGATCAGCCGACCGTCGCGGAAGGTGAGGGCCCGCTGGGCATGCCTGGCCACGTCGGCCTCGTGCGTGACGAGGACGATGGTGATCCCGTTCCGGTTCAACTCCTGGAACACCGCCATGATCTCGACGCTGGTGCGGGAATCGAGGTTGCCCGTCGGCTCGTCGGCCAGAATCAAGACCGGGTCATTGATCAGCGCACGCGCGATGGCGACCCGTTGCTGCTGCCCTCCGGAGAGCTGGGCGGGATGATGGTGCTGCCGGTCAGCCAGCCCAACAATTTCGAGTTTCTCTCGAGCCTTGCGCCGGCGTCCGCTCGCAGCGGCGCCGCTGTAGAGGAGCGGGAGCTCCACGTTCTCGAGCGCGCTGGTCCGGGGCAAGAGATTGAACCCCTGGAACACGAATCCGATCTTTCGATTCCGGATGCGTGCCAGCGCATCCCGCGAGAGATGGGAGACGTCGTCTCCGTCGAGGATGTAGCGCCCGGCGGTCAGCGTGTCGAGGCACCCCAGGAGGTTCATGAAGGTGGACTTGCCCGACCCCGACGGTCCCATGACTGCCACAAACTCGCCGACCCCGATCTCGACCCGCACTCCCCGGAGGGCGTGAACCACCTGCGTTCCCACCCGGTAGTCTTTGACCATCCCCTCGGTCTCGATGAGCGCCCGCATCTGGAAAGCGCCTCCCTACAACTTCAACGAGCTCGAGCTTTGGCCTCGACCGGTTCGCGGCGCGGGTCGCTCGGTAGACCCGACGATGACCTGCTGCCCCTCGCTGAGCTCGCCCTCGAGGATTTCGGTGGCGTTGGCGTCGGCCAGTCCCAGCCGCACGATGATGGCTTTGGGCTCGCCGTCGGGCCCGAGCACCCACACGCTCCCCGAACGCTCCCGCCGCGCCGCGGGCTGATCCACCATCGACGGCTCGAACCGCGCCCGCTGCTCTTTGGTGAGGAGTTCCATGATCTTTTCGCGGGCGGCGTCGCGGATGTTCTGCTGCTGGCTCCGCCGTTCGGCCTTGGCCACGGCCTTGCCGCCGGCCTGGACGGCCGCCAACTTCTCCTGGCGCTCGCTCAGAATCGGGTCGAGCTTGCGCTGCTGCTCATCCGTCAGGTCGAGCTCCCGAACGAGCCGGTCGCGAATCGGATCACCCGACCGACCTGCGCCATCCCCCGGCTCGAGCAATGCCGCGGCTTGGGCCTTGCCCCGTGATGGGGGTGCCTCCCCCTCGACACCCGCCGGGCGGAAGCGCAACGCGGCGTTCGGAACTTTCAGGACCGAGGACTTCTGGTCCACGACCAGCCGGACGTTCGCCGTCATTCCGGGTCGAAGCTTCAGCTCCTGGTTCTGAGCGGACAGCACGACATCGTAGGTGGTCACGTTCTGGATCACCTGGGGCGCCTGCCGAATCTGGATGACCTTGCCCGAAAAGGTCTCTCCCCGGAACGAATCGACGGTGAAGGTCGCGCGCTGACCGGAGCGGATCCTGCCGATGTCGGCCTCATCGACATTGGTGTCGACCTGCATCCGGGTCAGATCCTGGGCGATCGTGAACAGGGTGGGCGCCTGGAGACTGGCGGCGACGGTTTGCCCGACATCCACGTTCCGCGACACCACCACCCCGTCAACCGGCGCCCGGATGGCGGTGTGATCCAGATCCACCTGCGCCTGGTCCAGTCCGGCTTTCTTCTGCCGGACTTGCGCATGGGCCGTCTTCAGCTGCGCGTCGGCCACTCTGAGCTGCGCGGCCGAGGACCGGACTGCGGCGGCCAGAGCGTCTTCCTGCGCGCGATTGGCCTCGAACTGCGCCACCGCCGAATCATGGGTGGCCTGAGAGGTATCCCGGTCGCTCTGAGCGACGAGCCCTTTGTTCAGCAGTTCCGTCTTCCGAACCAGATCGCGCTTCGCGTCAAGGACGGCGACCTCAGCCTTCGCGGTCTGAGCCTTGCCCACGGCGAGAGCAGCGCGCGCGTTCTCCACATCGGCGCGCGTCCGTTCCACCAGCGCCTCCTGGTTCAGGATCGTGGCCTCGGCCGCTTCAAGATCGGCCTGGGCCTGATTGACCCTGGTCTGGAAAATCTCAGGGTCGATGCGCGCGATCAGCTGGTCTTTCTTGACCTGAGAGTTGAAGTCGGCGAAGAGCTCCTTGATCTGCCCGGAAACCTGGGAGCCCACCTGGACAGTGATGACGGGATTCAGGGTACCGGTCGCCGAGACCGTGGCTGTGAGAGGCCCCTTTTCCACCGTGGCGAGCCGGTACTTGGGCGTGGCGCTCCGCCCCTGGGTTTGGAACCAGGCTGCCGTCGCCACGACCGCCAAAACCGCGATCACAAGGAGAATAAGGAACCGGCGTCTCGTGGCTGTCGGATGCTGTAGAGGAAGGTTTTGATGTGCCGGCGGATCGAACCGGCCCGCTCGAGGGCCGGCACTCACACCATCGAGCACGCCGTCCACGCGATTGAGCGAGTCCCGACGCTCGATGGATTCGACCGCCTGTTCGCCCACTTCGGCCAGCCGCACGCGTCGCCCCGCCATTTCCCGCCTCCGCCGCGGCGATCCGGACTGGAGGAATGGTGCAACACCGATACCAGCACGAAAAACCAGCCGGCTCGGGCGCTCACTTTCCCGGCACGGACGTCTCGGCGAGGCTTGCTTCGCCAGAGCGCCTAGACCGTGCTCTTGCCGACGACAATTCTTGTCACGAGAACGCGACAATTCTTGTCACGAGAAGAGGTTGCGTCGATGGCGCCGTATGAACAATCGGGTGACTCCCTCAATCGAAGCTCGGAAAATCCTTTAGGGATGGATCGCCTGCCTCCTCGAGCAAGCGAAAGGGAGAGAGCCCCGCATTTCTGGGCAAATTCCTTCCGGGTTGAAGCAGAGATATTCCCATTCTTCCCGTTGATGCAGGACGCCGCCAACCAAGGAGGTATAAGGAGGTAAAGAGGTAAAAATGAGAGGCGCGTGATGGCGAGGTCTTCGCCCGAGTGCTCGACTACGTTAGTCAGCCGGGAGGGTCAACTCCGCCCGCAGCCCCCGGGGCTGGAGCTCCAGAGCAGATGGAACCGCTGTAGAGACTCGCCAAATCGTGCACCATGGCGAGCCCCAGGCCGGTCTCCGACACCTTCTCATCGAACCGGGCGCCGCGGAGCGTATCCGTGGTGCGCCGCCGGCAACCCTGGACCGTCGTCCTCGAGTGCGATGGTCAGGCGGCCATCCTCGCGTTGGCTCGTCGCCGCGATGCGGCAACGAGCCCATTTGCAGACATTGTTCATCAGGTTGCCGAAGCGTTTCCTCGAGGTCGTGCTGCTCGCCGCGGAAGACATGATCAGCCGGGATACCGATCGCGAACTGCACGTTGTACGGCTCGGTGTCACCGAAGGATCCGCATCAGTCGTGCTGCTGCCGCCGCGCCGGCTCAGCATCGCGGCCCTTGACCCGAAGCAGCCGTCCGTCGCGGGCATCATACTCGAGCTTCACGATCGCCCCGGCTGGTGTCAGCAGCTTCACCTTGTAGATCCAGGGGCGTCGTCCTCCTCGAGCTCGACGGCGACCAAGGATCCGGTGAACTCCGCCTGCACGCGGGTGACGATCGCCTGGAGCGAGACGATCTGGCCGGCCTCGCTCGCCGCTCGGGCGTGGGCGTGATCATCGTCGGCCCTCGCCGCCGCCCCGCACGCGAGAACCAGCGCAACGGCGAGGAAGCTCAGCCGGAGGCAGGGGTCCATGCCGGACGATACCGCGCCGCCATCTGAACGGGCGATGAACGGCGAGCTCAGGGACGGTTCAGGCTCGCGGGTCCATGGTCGAGTATCTAGTGAAGCAAGGAGAAAGGCCATGCGAGCCACGCTCCCCGTCATCGCAGCCGCCACCGGGGCGGCGCTGTCGTCCTCCCTCCGCGCCGAGCACGAACTCCTCGTCGCCACCCGGCGCATCCGTTCCGGACGCGCAGGACGCGCGTGCCAGGGCGGACAAGCTCAAGAAGACGAACCAGCTCTCGATCGCGCCGTCGATGCTCTACGCCTGGACCGCGATCACTTGGTCAAGGGAGGCCTACGTTGATCACCATTCGCGGCGGCAAGCAGTACACCCAGGGAGTCTCAAGCCTCATTGCCGGAGGAGTTCTGACGGCCCTCCTCGCAATCGCCCTCGGGCCCGCACGGGGGTACGCACAGGGAGCGCCCGGCCCGATCCCCGCGGACCCTAATCTGAAAGTAGCCTTCATCGGCGACAGCGGGAACGGCTCAGATTTCAGACGCGTCCTCCAGCTCATCAAGGCCGAAGGAGCCCATATGGTCTTGCACCAGGGCGACTTTGACTATGCCGATAACGCGCGTCGGTTCTTTGCGACCATCGACAGCATTCTCGGAGACGATTTCCCCTACTTCGCTGCGGTCGGAAATCATGATGCCGGAAGCTGGAGGCAAGATTGCTCACGCCGAGACGGGTGCTATGCCAAATTCTTGAAGACCCGCATGGCCCGCATCGGCGTAACCCCGGACGATCCTGACCTCGACGATCAGATGTACTCGGTGACATACCGAGGGCTGAAGCTGGTCTTCGTCGGCGAAAGGGGCGCAAGCGCTGGGGACAACATCTACGCCCGGTATATTCAGGACCAATTGGCCACCGACAATCACGTCTGGAAAATCTGCAGCTGGCATAAGAACCAGCGAGCCATGCAGGTCGGGGGTAAGGCCGACGAGATGGGGTGGAGAGTCTACGAAACCTGCAAGGACCATGGCGCAATCATCGCCACGGCCCACGAGCACAGCTATCACCGGACCCGGACGCTGACAAGCATGCAACATCAAATCGTCGATGCATCATGTTCCAGCCCGAATAATCTCTGCATCGCCCAGGGAAGTCCTGGAAAATCCTTTGTCTTCGTCTCGGGCCTCGGGGGAAGGGACGTCAAGGACCAGGAGCGTTGCCTCCCTGCCACGTTCCCTTACGGCTGCAACGGGGAGTGGGGCAAAATCTATACCCGTAACCAGGGGGCCATGTCCGGTGCACTCTTTATCGTCTTCAATATCAACGGCGATCCCAGCAAGGCGCAGGGCTACTTCAAGAACATCAACGGGCAAGTCGCCGATACATTCGATATCACGGTACAGGCGAGCGAGGCCAAGCGACAGGCCCGTCGGCCGTGATCATCGTCGACCCTCGCCTCGCCCCGAACGCGAGACCCGGCGCAACAGCGAGGAAACTCGGCCGGATTCGGGTCGGGAGGAGACCATGATGCGTACGTCGCTCACTATCGCCACGGTCGCGGCTGAACGCCTCATGAACGGCAGGCTCAGGTGCGGTTCAGGCCCGGCCGTCCATGATCGGAGCATCGATGAACAAGGAGGAATGCCTTGCGACCCACGCTCACTCATGGTGCTCGCCCGAGCGGCGACCCGGCCGACACGAAACGTTCACCTGGTTGTCATCCTCCTGCAACGCCCGTCCCGGATACTCCGACTATGGAAAAAGTCAGTGAACGCGCTGACGTCCCCCTCGAGCTCATGATGACGGTTCAGCCCCACGGTGAGAATCCGCGACGCCGCCGTCGAATTCTCGTCGTCGCGGACGAGGCCGACGTTGCCCAGCTGATCCGGGACAACCCGTGTACGGAAGGTTGGGAAATCTTCATCACGGGCGCGGGCGCCGATGTGCTCGCGTACGTGCGTGACGTTCGCCCCGATAACATCCTGCTCGACATCACGGGGTCTCGATTCGATGGTTGGGAAATCTACCGTCGGCTGAAGGAAGACCAGGAGACCCGCGCGATCCCGGTCATCATGATCGCCGGACGCTTCGAGCAACTCGACAGGGTGATCGACGTCGAGGCCGGCGCCGACGCGATCGTCTTCCTCCCGTAGAGCTTCCTCAGATCAGCGGCCAGGGGTAACGACGGCCGCTGTCGTCGCGGGGAAACCGACGAGCCTGCGAAACGGCCCGCGCCCGTTTCAGTAAAGCTGACTGTTCGCTGGCATCGATGAGCGTGGTCAGCGACGGTGGCATGCCGGCCTCGACGAGACGGCGAACGTCGGCGCGCAGGCTGGCGGGAATCGGCTCGCCGCTGAAATCCCAGATGACGGTGCGCAGCTTCGGCTCGGCGTGGAACGTCAGCGCGTTGTCGATCGCATAGATGCGGCCGTCGGGACCGAGCAGGCAGTGACCCGCCTTGCGATCGGCGTTGTTGGCGACGAGGTCGAAGAGACAGATGCGCTGGAGCCGCTCGACGTGCGTGGGATCCGCGCGAAGCGTGAAATAGTGCTGAGCGAAGTCCGCCTCCACGAAGAGCTGGCAGGAGCCTTCACCGTAGGGCCCGTCGCGCTCGACCGTCAGCGGGACCAGGCCCCACTGGAGCGCCTCCGACAGCGCATACGCGGCGACTTCGCGGCGGAAGAGCCCCGGTGGGAAATCCCAGAGCGGCCGCTCGCCCCGCTGCGGCTTGTACACGGCCTGGACGGTGACGCCGTCGCAGGCGACGTCGACGAAGAAGATGGCGTTGCTGCTGCCGGGCATACGGCCCCGGATGGTGACGTCGCCGCGCGTGAGCACGCCCAGCGCGTCAGCGCTTGACGTGCCCATTCGCCCGCGGGCACACGTGGCCGGCCTCGAGCGCGCTGCCGCACATGGGGCACGTGGGCCGACCGGCTTTCATGACGACGCGGGCGCATTCGACGAAGGCCCCCGCCTGGTGCCGCGTGAGCGCGAAGCGCGCGCTCGCGCCCTCCCCGGCGGCTGGCTCGGCCGCCTCGGCCGTCCCGCTCGCGGACTCTTCCTCGGCCGCCTCGTCCTCGGTCGTCGCTTCCTCGACCGCCTCGTTGGCGACGACCAGGATCCGATCCGCCGGCTCGTCGTAGCCGACGCCCACCGCGCCGACGTCCCACAGCGAATCGACCGGCTCGAGCAACGGCATGTCCTTGGCCGCGGGCCGGTCCATCGTCTTCAGACGGACGAGCAGCCCGGCCACGTACTCGGCGAGCGCGCCGACCTGTTCCTTCTCGCACTTGAGCGTGACCAGGGTCTCGGCCTGGCGCCCCTGCAAATAGAACGTCCGCTTGCCCGGCTGGCCCACGGCGCCGACGGTGAAGTGGTCGGGCGCGTCGAAGGCGAACGACGCGCTCATCGCGGAACGAGACCGGCGAGGTCGCCGTCCATCGCGTTGACCGTCAGCACGCGCGGGGCGCCGTCCCCGTAGGCCACCACCGTGATCGACGCCGTCCCGATGGTGATCCGCTGGAAGAGGTCGAGATGCACGCCGAGCGCGTGGGCGACGGCCGCCTTGATCGGATCGGCGTGTGAGACGGCGACGATCGTCCGGCCGGGATGACGGGCGACCAGATCGGCGAGCGTCCCCACCACCCGCGTCTGCATCTCCAGGAACGACTCGCCGTCCGGAAATCTGAAGCCGGTGGCGTGTCGCTGCACGATCGCCCACTCCGGCTTCTTGCGCGCGCGGTCGAGCTTCAGGCCCGCCCACGCTCCGACGTCGATCTCGAGCAGGCCGCGCTCGGTGCGCACGCTCAGCCCGCGCGCGCGAGCGATCGGGGCCGCCGTCTCGCGGGCACGCTCGAGCGGTGAGGAGTAGACCGCGTCGATGCGGGGCAGCTTGGCCAGCCGCTGCGCCGCCGCGTCGGCCTGACGGCGTCCTTCGTCGTCGAGGTGCAGGCCGGGACGGCGTCCGGGAAGCAGCACGCCGGTCGTCGATGTCTTACCGTGGCGCACCAGCACGACGATCGTCGGCGCGCGCCGGGCTCCGCGTGGCATCGACGAAGGATAGGCGTATACACTCCCCGCATGCAAACCGGCCTCGACGAATGATCGCCGCCGTGATCTTCGATCTGGGCGGCGTGGTCCTGGAATCCCCGCTCCACGCCATCACCGCCTACGAGCGAGCGCGCGGCCTGCCGCTCAATGCCATCAACCGCGCCGTGGTCGACGCCGGCGAGGCCGGTGCCTGGGCGCGGCTCGAGCGCGGCGAGCTGACCGTCGAGACGTTCTGCGCGCCGTTCGAGGCCGAGTGCCGGGCGTGCGGGATCGCCATCGACGCGCGCGATCTGATGGCGCGGATCTCCGAGACGACGGTGGCGCGGCCCGCGATGCTGGAGGCGATCCGACGGCTCCGTCGCCACGGCCTCCGCGTGGCGGCGTTGACCAACAACTGGCATCACGGTGACCGCACGGTGGGCGACGGGCTCCGCCAGGAGTTCGACGTCTTCGTGGAGTCGGCCGCGGTCGGGCTGCGGAAGCCCGACCCGCGGATCTACGACGTGGTGTGCCGCGAGCTCGGCGTGGCGCCGGCCCGCGCCGTGTTCCTCGACGACATCGGCCGCAACCTCAAGCCGGCGCGCGCCCTCGGGATGGCGACGATCAAGGTGGACGATCCCGTGCCGGCACTCCGCGAGCTGGGCACGCTCCTCGGTCTCGAGCTGGTCGGTTAGGGAGGGATCGCTCCATGCTGTTCATGGTGATCGAGAGCTTTCGCAATCAGGACGCGAAGTCGATCTACCGTCGACTCCGCGATCGGGGCCGGTCGACCCCGGAAGGATTGCAGTTCGTGAACAGCTGGGTCACCGCCGATCTGGCGCGTTGCTTCCAGTTGATGGAGTGCGACGACGTCACGCTGCTTCAGCGGTGGGTCACCGAGTGGTCCGATCTCGTCGGCTTCGAGATCGTACCCGTCGTCTCCGGCAAGGACACGGCCGGAGCGCTCTCCGGTCAACTCTGACCGACGTCACCTTCAGAAGTACACCGCTTCAGAGGTACACCGCCTTCATCTGAGGCTCAGGGTACCGGGGACCAGCGGCGGCGCCGGCCGGGACCGCGTCGGCGAGCTGCTTGACGTCGTCGCCACTGAGCGTCACGTCGAGGGCGCCGAGGTTCTCTTCGAGGCGGCTCCGGCGCTTCGTTCCCGGAATCGGCACGACGTCCGGGCCCTGCGCCAACAGCCACGCGAGCACGAGCTGGCCCGGCGTGCAGCCCTTCTCGCGCGCGACGGCCTCGACACGTCGCACCAGCTCGACGTTCTTGACGAGGTTGGCGTCCTGGAAGCGCGGATGGGCGCGGCGGCGATCGCCTTCGGGCACATCACCCGGGCCGTGGACGGTACCGGTCAGCAGGCCACGGCCGAGCGGCGCGTAGGCGACGAACGAGATGCCGAGATCGCGCGTGACGACCAGCGTCTCCTCGGCCTCGGTCCGATAGAGCAGCGAGTACTCGGTCTGCACGGCCGTGATCGGATGGGTGGCGTGGGCGCGGCGAATCGTCGCGGGCTTCGCCTCGCAGAGGCCGAGGTAGCGCACCTTGCCCTGCTCGATGAGCCGCGCCATCGCGCCGACCGTCTCCTCGATCGGCACGGTGGAATCGACGCGGTGCTGGTAGTAGAGGTCGATGACGTCGATGCCGAGACGCCGGAGGCTCGCGTCGCACGCCTGCGCCACGTACTCGGGCCGGCCGTTGATCAGGTTGGGGCCGCTCTCGCTCCGCACCTGGCCGAACTTGGTGGCCAGGACGACGGCGCCCCAGCGCCCCCGCAGCGCCTGGGCGAGCAACTCCTCGTTGTGGCCCCAACCGTACATGTCGGAGGAATCGATGAAGTTGATGCCGAGGTCGAGGGCGCGGTGGATCAACGCAATGGACTCGGGGTCCTGGCCCGGGCCGTAGGCGCCCGAGAAGGACATCCCGCCGAGACCGAGGGCCGAGACCGACAGTGAGCTTTTGCCAAGCGTCCGACGCTGCATGGGGCCTCCTGTTCCAGGTGGTGCGGGATTCTACTACACGGCCCGAGCGGCCCGTTTATCATCAGGGGCATGGCACGTACGAGTAGCCCACGGCGCCGCCGAAGCGGCACCAAACGAACCACCCCTCCCGCCACACAAGCACCACCACCACCCCCCGAGCCGGTTGCCGAGGCTCCCGAGCCCGAGGTCGCGCTCGCCGAACCCGAGCGTGGGTTCGCGGCGCGCGTGCCTCCGCCGGAGCCCGAGCGCCCGTGGCCAGCCGCCCGGCGCGTGATCTTCTTCGACGTCGAGAACACGAGCCGTCCCGAGCACATCGCGCGCATGATCGAGCATCTCTCGATCGACCGCCAGGGACGTCGTACCGATTTCGTCGCCGTCGGGAACTGGCGCGTGATCGGCAGCGACACCGGGCGACTGCTCGCCCGTCATGGCGCGCATCTCGTCCACAGCGCGCCCTCCACCGGTGTGCGCGACTGGAGCGATCTGCGGATCGCGGTGACGGCCGGCGTGTGGCTGGGCGGCGCGCGGCCGGGCGACGTGCTCGAGATCGTCTCCGATGATCGCGCGTTCGACGCCGTCGGCGACGTCGCCTCCACCCTCGGTGTTTCGTTCAAGCGACTGTCCTATCGCGCGCTCATCGGCGCCCACGCGGCGGTGCTGCCCGCCGAGCGCGAGATGCCCGACTCGCGCGGGCGTTCCCGCCGTGGTCGTCGCGGTCGGGGAGGCCGACCGCGTCATCGCCCGCCGCAGCTCGCTCCGGCGCCCGTCGCTCCCGTCGAGCGCCTTCCCATCCGGGAGGCGCCGGCCGACGAGTCGGCCCACTCGGCGCCGCACGACGAGATCGTCGGTGTCGTGCGCGAGCTGGTGGAGCGGACATCCGATCACTCGGTGCTCATCGACACGCTCGCCAACGCGCTCAAGTCGCGAGGCTTTCGCCGGCCGCCCGGTTCTCCTCGCCTGATCACGCGGCTCCGGCGGATCAAGGAGCTCAGCGTGAGTCCGACTGGGATGATCACGCTGGTGGCGCCGCTGGCGGACGATGAAGATCGCGCGGCGCCGATCTGGGAGCCGCCGAGCGTCCCCGAGCCGGTCGCCACTCCCAGCGAGTCGGGCGAAGCCCCCAACCGCCGCCGGCGTCGCGGACGTCGTGGTGGACGCCGGCGCCGTCGTCACCCGACCGCGATCCCTCCCGCGGTGTGAGCCACCCACGGTAAAGAGCACCGGCTAGCGAGGGGGTCACCCACCGCGGGATATAGGGGCCGCGCCCCGCCGCGGGATATACGTGCTCCGCCGCGGGATATAGATGTCTATACGCCGCGATGTATTGTCGTCGGGCCGCTCGCTGGCCGATAGTAGCGCTCGCCGTGTCCGAGACCGCGTCCCTGACCCCGACGATCGTGCAGCTCATGGAGCACCACGTCTCCCTGCGCTTCGACCGCGGCCTGATCCAGCGCCTGCACCGCCAGCGCCCGGCCGTCGATTCGCAGGAGTCCCCCGACCTGTTCAAGCTCTTCGGCCTGTTCGAGCTGCTCGTGAACGAGGTCTGGGGCGTGATCGAGCCCGGCACGAGCTGAGCGTCCCGCGGTCAGCGCGCCGCGACTTCGACCATCGCGTCGAACGCGGCCTGGCCACCGGAGAACCCGAAGACCTCCACCGCCTCGTCGGGGATGGCGGCAGCGCCTGACGTCAGCCGGTTCACGCCTTCCCAGCCGTCACGCATCCACACCGTCCCCGTCCGAATCCGGGTGGTGACGCGAGCGCGCGCCTCGAACTCACCGCGCTCGTTGTAGATCCGGATCGGCCCGTCGTCCACCACGCCGCGGGCCGCGGCGTCGGCGGGCGCGATCCACAGCACGGGCTCCGGGTCAGCCGCCGCCAGCGTCGGCAGCGCGCGCCCGTGGTCGTAGAAGCCGTGGAACTGGGTCAGCGTTCGGCCCTGGCGGAACGCCAGCGGATACGACGACCGCGGCGGCGCCTCGTAGACCGGCAGCTCGGGCAATCCGAGCTCGCGCGCTCGCTGTGAGACGAGCTCGATCTTGCCCGAGGGCGTGGGGAACACGAGATCGGGATGGGCGACGTGCGAGATCCGGAGCGCGCGGATCCCGCCTTCGGCGCGCAGCGCGGCGATCGTCGCGTGACCGGTCGAGGGATGGTCGAGGATCGCATCGAGCGGCCCCTCATCGGTGGCCCACGGATAGAAATCGTCGAGGCCCAGTCGGCGCGCCAGCTCGCTCAGGATCCACGTCACGGTCCGGCAGTCGGCCGGTGGCTCGAGCATCTTCGGCATCAGGTAGAGATGCGTGTTCGTGCTCTTCGCCCCCAGCTCCTCGAGCCAGGCCGTGGCCGGCAGCACGACGTCGGCGTGCCGCTGCGCCGTGCCGTTCATGAAGAGGTCGTAGGCCACGACGAGGTCGCAGCGATCGAGGCCGGCGGCCACCTGCTCGGCGTCGGCGTAGGAGGAGAGCATGTCGGTGCCGAAGAGCAGCATGACGCTGACGTCGCCGCCGACCAGCGCTTCGGTGACGCGCGCCATCTGGCTCGGCACGTAACGTCCCGGCGGCCGGCGCTCCTGGGCCACGATGCTCGTCAGGGCCTGGCCGTGCGTCGCGCTCCCGTGGCGCGGTCCGAGTCCTCCGCCCGGGATGCCCACCTGGCCGACGAGCGCGGGCAGGCACGCGACGGCCCGGCCCGCCGTCCAGCCGTTGGCACCCTTGTGCATCGACGAGCCGCCGAGGACGATCATCGACGGCCGCGTCGTGGCGTAGCGCCGCGCGAGCGCGACGATGCGGTCGGCCGGGATGCCGATGATCTCGGAGGCCCACGCGGGCGAATGGCGCGCGACGTGGCCGGCCAGCGCCTCGAAGCCGACGGTATAACGCTCGATGAAGTCGCGATCGTAGAGCTGCTCGGCGACGATGACGTTCATCATCGCGAGCGCGAGCGCCGTGTCGGTGCCGGGCCGGAGGATCAAGACCTCGTTGGATTGCGCGGCGGCTTCGGTCTCGCGCACGTCGATGGTCACGACGCGCGCGCCGCGGCGCCGGGCGGCGGCCACGTGGCGCGCCGTGTTCGGCTGCGACGCGAGGTTGGCGCCCCACAGCACGATCAGCGCGCTGTGCGCGCCCATGTCCTCCTTGGTATTCGTCTCGAGCAGGCCGGTGAGGCCGAGGCCGAAGGCGCCCAGGCCCCAGCAGATCATCGTCGGGCTCCACCACTGGCAGCCGTAGAGATTGGCGAACCGGCGGAGCAAATGAGACGCGACGCGCGTGCCGTAGTTGTTCGCGAAGACCCCGTGTCCCGACCACGTCCCGACGGCCTCGCGGCCGGCCGCGCGCATCCGCGCGACGATCAGGTCGAGCGCCTCGCCCCAGCTCGCACGCCGCCATTCACAGTCGCGCCGGCCGTCGCGGATCAGCGGGTGGAGCAGGCGCTGAGGGTTGCCGATGATCTCGCGTGAAGCCTGGCCGCGGATGCAGAGGAAGCCCTGACTGTCCGGGTTGTCGGGATCCCCGCGGACGCCGAGGAGCCGGCCGTCGTCGATGTCGACCAGCATCCCGCACAGGGTGGGATGACAGTTCATCGGGCACATGGTGCGGACGGTCGCCGGCGCCATCGCCGGGAGGATATCACCCGGGCTTTCGTTATTGACAAACGCGGGGCGTTTTTCTATCGTGCCGTCGCTCCATCTCCTCGAAGAGGTGAGCGATGACAGGCACGCCCCGCCGATCAGCCCTCTGTTTGGTCCTCTCGGGTTTTCTCTGGTCTCTGTCCACAGAACCTGCCGTGGCCGGGAACGTCACGGTGACGGACGTGCGTGAGCTTGCTGGCTTCTGCGAGACCTATCTACAGACCTATACCGACTGGATCTGGACGACGATGGCACGGATCGTCGCGGAGAACGGACCCGACACGACCTTCGGGCCCCTGGTCAGCGAAGAGCGCAGGTTCGACGACGAACGGGCATCCGACAACGTGACGTCCGCAAGCCGGCGGCCGATGTTCCAGGGCTCCGGCGGGATTCACGTGTACCGGCTGGTCAAACGCCTCAGTCGAAGTCACGCCCCCTAGCCGAAGCGGCGTCACGCTCGAGCGCGCGACCGCCGGCGCTGCCTCACCGCGTCCGCCAGCTCGCTCAAGACCGGCACCGTCGTCTCCCAGCCCATGCAGGCGTCGGTGACCGACTGACCGTACACCAGGCGCGCGGGATCGCGCAGGTCCTGGCGCCCGTCCACCAGGAACGACTCCATCATGAGCCCGACGATGCCCGTCTCACCCTGTGCGACCTGCTTGCCGATGTCGCGCGCGACGATCGGCTGGCGCCGGTAGTCCTTCTCACTGTTGCCGTGGCTGGTGTCGATCATCAGCCGCGCCGGCAACCCGGCGTCGCGAAGGGCGTCCAGCGTCTTGCCCACGCTGCCCGCGTCGTAATTCGGGCCGCTCTGGCCGCCACGGAGGATCACGTGGCAGTCGGGATTGCCGCGCGTGGAGACGATGCCGGCCAGGCCTTGCTCGGTGACGCCGAGGAAGCGATGGGGATGGGCCACGGCGCGCAGGGCATCGATCGCGATCTGCACGCCACCGTCAGTGCCGTTCTTGAAGCCGACCGGCATCGACAGCGCCGAGGCGAGCTCGCGGTGCACCTGGCTCTCGGTGGTGCGCGCACCGATCGCTCCCCACGTGACGAGGTCGGCGATGAACTGCGGCGTGATCGGGTCGAGGAACTCGCAGCCGGCAGGGACACCGAGCGCCGCGAGATCGAGCAGCAGGCGCCGGGCCAGGCGCAGCCCCTCGTTGATCGCGAACGAGCCGTCCAGACGCGGATCGTTGATCAGGCCCTTCCAGCCCACGGTCGTGCGCGGCTTCTCGAAGTAGACGCGCATGACGATGCGGAGATCGGCGGCGAGCTCGTCGCTGAGCGTCTTCAGGCGGCGCGCGTACTCTCCCGCCGCCGCCGGATCGTGAACCGAGCACGGCCCGACGATGACGATCAACCGGTCGTCGCTGCCGGCGAGGATTTCCGCGACCTCGTCGCGGGCGCGGGTGATGACCTGCGAGGCGTCCTCGCTGAGGGGCAGCTCCTCCAGCAGGATGGCCGGCGGCAGGAGCGGACGGATGGACTCGACGCGGAGGTCCCGGGTCTTCATAGGGGCCTCATTCTACCCCGGTGGCCGTCCCGTCCTTCCGCGCGAGGACCATGAGCGAATTGGCGATGGCGCGCGCCGGCGGAAAGCGCGCGAGGCGCCGATCGAGCGCACGGAGGCCGCGGTAGACCGACGCCAATACCGGGCCCACGCGCTCACGGTGCAGGACCGTGGACGGGATCAGGTTCGTCGCGGCGTGGATCCCCCACACTTTCACCGGCGTCAGGCCGGCCGCCCGGAGCAGCGCGCGCAGCTCACGCGCCCTGAACAAGCGCATCGGGCCATAGCCGGGATACTCGGTCCACACGCCGTCGGCGCCGTTGCCCACGATCTGTCGCCACGCCTGGGTGGGCGTCAGGCCGTAGCCGAGACGATCGCCGGTGACGCTGTTGACGAGCGCCCAGGCGAGGTCGAGGCGGCCGCGGTGCTCGCACTCGAGCAGCAGCAGGCCGTCAGGCCGCAGCACGCGGCCGAACTCGCGGAGCGCGCGGGTCGCATCGCTGGCGAACGACAGCGTGCTGCCGCAGCACACGATCGCGTCGAAGCAGCCGGTTGCATAGGGAAGCTCTTCGATCGTTCCCTGCACCGCCGGAATCTTCGGAAGCCGCCGCCGGGCGACCGCGAGCATGCCCGCCGCGATGTCGAGGCCGTGCGTCTCGTAGCCGAACCCTCTGAGGAGCGCTGCTTGAAAGCCGGTGCCGCAGCCGGCATCGAGCGCGCGGCCGCCGCCGCGCGCGAGCGTGAGGCGAAGAATCCGGTGCATGACTTCGTAGAGGTGCTCGTACCACGGCTCGAGCACGTCGTAGGTTGCCGCCATGGCGTCGAACCGCCGGGCGACGTCGAGCGTCATCGTCCTTTCCTCCGGGTGTGGCGCGGCATAGTCTAAACGCGGCGCGCCGGCGACGCGCGGACAACTGTGGCCTGGGAGGTCCAATGGGCGGCGAGGCGTCGATCCGGGGGTTGGACGTGCGGGTCCCCATGCGGCTCGGGACGGATGGGGTGGACGGGCTCCTCGAACGGATGCGCGGGTCGGCCTTCCAGGGGCGCCGGCTCGGGGAGGCCTTCGACATCTGGAAGCGGATGATCGACGGTGATTGCCTCATCGCCGTCGGCCTGGCCGGATCCATGGCGAGCGCAGGGATGGACCCGCTCGTCGCCTGGCTGGTGGAGCGGGGCTACGTGGACGTCGTCGTGTCGACCTCGGCCAACGCCACCGAGGACGTGCTGGAGCAGCGCGGCGTGCCGTTCTACCAGGTCGATCCCGATCACGTGGACGACGAGGACCTCTGGAAGCGCCGCCTCTATCGCTTCTACGACCACGTCGTCAGCGCCGAGGCGTACGACGACATGGAGTATTTCCTGGCCGGGTTCTTCGAGCACCTGGCCGCGACGTGGTCCGGGTCGACCATCCCGGGCGTCCGGTTCATGCACGAGCTCGGTCGATGGCTGGACGCCCAGGGGCTCGGCGGCACGATCGCCGCCACCTGCTTCCGCCACGGCGTGCCGCTCTTCGTCCCGGCGGCGCCCGATGGCCCGCTGTCCGAGTCGTACCGGGTGGCGAGAGAGCGCGGCCCGGTCGTGGATTTCTTCAAGGACTACGAGATCGCGCTCGCCATCATGAACCGCTTCATGACGCCGGGCCCGGGCACCGCGGCGATCTTCTTCGGCGGCGGCGTGCCGAAGGACTTCATCCAGATCACGGCGACGAGCGTTCAGGCGATCCGCGGCCACGCCGACGCCTGTCCTCACGTGGCCGCCATCCAGATCACGACGGACAACACCGTGTTCGGCGGCCTGGGCGGCGCCGGCGTCAGCACGGAGTGCATCTCGTGGGGCAAGGAGTCGCCCGCCGGGCTCAACGTGATGGTCTTCGCCGATCTGACCATCGCGCTGCCCCTGCTTTGCCAGGGCCTCCTCGAGCACTACGGGCCGACCTACGTCCGGCCGGCCCGCCGGACGATCGCCGCCGAGCTGCGCGCGCGTCTCGACGGCTGACGGCATCTCGACGTGTGATCGTCAGACGCCCCAGAACACCGGCTCGGGCGTGAGGCGCACACCGAAGCGCGCTTCGACGTCGTGCTGGATGCGCCGGGCGAAAGCGAGCACGTCACTCGCGGTCGCGCCCGCGTGGGCAACGACGGCAAGCGCATGGCGCGTCGAGAGGCCGACGGCACCGTCGCGCTGGCCCTTGCTGAAGCCCGCGTGCTCGATGAGCCACGCGGCCGCCAGCTTCACGCGACCGTCGGCCTGGGGGTAGCGCGGCATCACCGGCTCCCCCGTGACCGCCTGAACGCGATCGGCCTCGGCCACGCTCACGATCGGATTGGTGAAGAACGAGCCGCACGAGCGCGCGTTCTCGTCTCCCGGGTCGATGACCATGGACTTCGAGCGGCGGATGGCGATCACGCTCGCCCTCACCTCGGCGAGCGAGGGACGGCCGACTCCACGCGCTCCGAGATGCTGCGCCACTTCCGCGTAGCGAAGCGTCGGCTCGCCGCCTCGGCGCAACCGGTACGTCACGTCGAGCACGATGAAGCGCCCCGGCTCGCCGCTCTTGAAGAGGCTGTCGCGGTAGGCGAAGCGGCAATCGGTGTGCGTCAGCCTCACCACGCGTCCCGAGCGCGTGTCGAGGGCGCGGAGAGTGACGAGGGTCTCGGCGACCTCCTGACCGTACGCTCCGACGTTCTGGATGGGCGTGGCCCCGACCAGGCCCGGAATTCCGCTCAGACACTCGAGACCCGCCCAGCCGCACTCGACGGTCACGGCGACGAGCGGATCCCACGGCTCGCCGGCACCGACGGACACGACGACCTCGTGGCCTTTGTCGGCCGTCTCGATGCCACGCACGCCCACGCGGACGACGAGGCCATCGACGCCCGCATCGCCGACGACGAGGTTCGAGCCGCCGCCCAGCACGCTGAGCGCGACGCCGCGCGACCGCGCCCACGTCCAGGCGTCCGTGACCGTCGCTTCGTCCTCGGCGTCGACGAAGAAGCGCGCGGAACCCCCGACGCCCAGCGTGCAGTAGGGCGCGAGCAGGACGTGCTCGTCGGGGATCACGCGTTCAGGGCACCAGGACCTGCTCGCGCCAGCCGGCCGCCGATCGCGTGAAGAGGCGGCGGTCGTGCAACCGGTCGGGCGACCCGCGCCAGATCTCGATGCGTCCGGGTACCAGGTAGATGCCGCGGAGCAGCGCGGGGCGCGGCACGGCATCAGGCGTCGGATGATGCTGTCGCAGCGTGTCGATGCCGGCCATGAAGGCCTCGCGCGAGTCGACAGGGGTGCTCTGGGCCTGGACACGGTCGTAATAGAGGTCGAGCAGTCGCGAGGCGTGAACCCTGCGGCGCCAGTATTCTTCGACCCGGTCCTCGGGCATCGGCGTGAGCGAGCCCCGGACTCGATACTGCCGGTGGACCGTCTGCCAGAGAATGAGCAGCTCGTAGCGCCCGCTGTGCAGCGGCTCCCACTTCGGGCTGGACGCGCTGATCAGGAGACCGAGGCCCTGCTCGCCGACGTCACGAAGCACGAGCGCGCGCACGCCGGGTGGGCCGTGACCGTCGGAGGTGGCGAGGATGCAGGCGTCGACGAGCGGATCACCGGCGGCGCGGGCGCGCTCGCGGTCGGCGACGATCTCGGCGATCGGATCGACAGCCACGCCTGGCAAGCATATACAATCCGGGGCGTGACCGACAGCATCGCGCGGCTCGACGCGCTCGCGACTCGCTGTCTCACCGCCGCTGACATCGCCAGTGGCTCCGAATATAACGCCGGCGGCTCCGAATATATGGTCTGGCGCTTGTGGGGCGCGGGACCGCCGGTCGTGCTGCTGCACGGAGGCAGCGGCTCGTGGACTCACTGGGCTCGCAACATCATGCCGCTCGCCCGCCACTTCACCGTGTGGGTGCCGGACCTTCCCGGCTTCGGCGACTCCGGACTACCGCCCGGCGTCGAGACCGCCGAGGCGCTCGCCGACATCGTGTCGTCGGGACTGGACGACGTCGTCTCGCCGCCGGCACCGGTCAGTCTCGTCGGCTTCTCGTTCGGCGGGATCATCGCCGGACTCGTCGCCGCCCGTCAGCGCGACCGCGTCCGCACGCTCGTGCTGATCGGCGCCGGCGGCCTGGCCCTCGGAGCGGCGCCGACACGTCAGCTCGCCCGCGTCACGCCCAACATGACCCTGGCCGACGCGCGCGCCGCTCACCGCGAAAATCTGGAGATCCTCATGATCGCCGACCCCGCGCAGATCGACGAAGCGGCCGTGGATGTCCAGATGGAGAACGTCCGGCGCACGCGCTTCAAGATCGGAGCGATCCCGTTCTCTGACGCGCTGGTGCGCGCGCTCCCGCGGATCAGCGCGCGCCTCGTCGCCGTCTGGGGCGCTCGCGACGTCTTCCCCGCCTCACCGCCCGAGCTGCGTCACGCGACGCTCGCCGCTCATCATCCCGAGGTCGACTTCCGATTGATCGACGGCGCCGGCCACTGGGCCAACTGGGAGGCGGCCGACGCCGTGAACGCGATGCTGCTCGACGTCCTGGGCGCCGGCACGCCGGCGCGCGCGTGATGGACACAGTCCAGACGGTCCGCGGCTGGATCGCGGCGGCTCGCCGCATCGTCGTGCTCACCGGCGCCGGCATCTCGACGGATTCCGGCATCCCCGACTTTCGCGGTCCCCAGGGAGTCTGGACGCGGAACCCGCAAGCCGAGAAGATGGCCACCCTGCAGCACTACGTCGCCGATCCCGACGTGCGAAAGCGCTCGTGGCAGGACCGGTTGAGCTCGCCGGCCTGGCAGGCGAAGCCGAACGCCGGGCACCTCGCCCTCGTCGAGTTGGAGCGGCGCGGCAACCTCGACACGCTCGTCACGCAGAACGTGGACGGCCTGCACCTCATGGCCGGCACGTCACCCGAGCGGCTGATCCAGATCCACGGCACGATGCGCGAGGTGACCTGCCTCGCGTGCGGCGAACGCGCGCCGATGGAACGCGCCCTCGCCCGCGTGCGCGCCGGCGAGGACGATCCTGCCTGTCGCTCCTGCGGCGGCATCCTGAAATCGGCGACGATCTCGTTCGGTCAGAGCCTGGTGGCGGCTGACCTGACCCGCGCTCAGCAGGCCGCGCATCGCTCGGATCTGATGCTCGCCGTCGGAACGAAGCTCTCGGTGTGGCCGATCGCGGGCGTGGTGCCGACGGCGAAGGAGGCAGGCGCTCGCGTCGTGATCATCAACGCGGAGCCGACCGAGCTGGACTCGATGGCCGACGCCGTGTTGCGCGGCAGCATCAGCGAGCTCCTGCCCCGGCTCGTGGAATAATCGCCGGCGACTTCAAGGCCGCAGGATCACCTTGCCGAAGTTCTTCCGGTCGAAAACGTAACGCTGGGCGGCCGCCGCCTCGGCGAGCGGCAGCGTCCGGTCGATCACCGCTCTGAGCTCGCCCTTCCCGGCCCGCCGGATCACTTCCTCCAGCGTGCCGCGCGTGAACCCCGCCGAGAACAGCAGCGAGACGTGATGGCGGTAGAGCGCGCGGATGTCGATCGTCGCCTGGCTACCGCCGTGGGTCCCGCAGGTCACGAGTCGCCCCGCCCGGGCCAGCGACGCCACGCTCCGGTCCCAGGTGGCGGTCCCGATGTTCTCGAACACGACGTCGGCGCCCCAGCCATCGGTCAGGCGTCGCACCTCCTGGGCCAGGTCGCTCGTGGAGTAGTTGATCCCCGCGTCGGCGCCGAGCGAGCGTGCGCGCTCGAGCTTCTCGTCGCTCCCGGCCGCAGCCAGCACGCGCGCGCCTCGTAGCTTCGCGATCTGGATGCCGGCCACGCCGAGTCCACTGCCGGCCGCCATGATCAGGACGACGTCACCGGGCGCCACGCGCGCGAGGACGACCAGGAGGTGCCAGGCGACCGCGTAGGACAGCGGCAAACACGCCGCCTCTTCGTACGACAGACCATCCGGCAGCGGAAGCGCGTTGCCGGCCGGCGCGCGCACGAGCTCGGCATAGCCGCCGTGACGGTGGACACCGAGGATCTTCAGATTCAGGCAGGCGTTCTCCGTCCCGCGCCGGCACATCGGGCAGGCGCCGCAGGTCAGCATCGGGCTCACCGCGACTCGCTGGCCGACGTGGGGGCTCGTCACGCCCGCGCCGACGGCTACGACCTCGCCGCACGGATCGGCGCCAGAGATGTGAGGCAACGTGACGCCGAAGCCCGCGCCCTTCTCGCGCGTCTCGAGGTCGAGCGTGCGGTTCACCGAGCAGGCCCGCACGCGCACGAGGACTTCGCCGGCTCCCGCGATCGGATCAGGGGCGTCACGAATTTTCAGGACTTCGGGAGGGCCGAACTGGTCGAAGACGACGGCTTTCACGGCGGTGGCGCCGGATTATACTGACGCGCGCCGCGGACGCAACGGCGCGGCGACGGCCCCAACGAACGCGACGAAGGCGGAGGCGACCATGTTCAAGCTGGCGACGATCGAGATCAAAGGAGCGCCGCGCGTGGCGCTGGCGCTGGGCGACACGCTCTACGACCTCGAGTCCGTCGCCGCCGCGCACACCCGCAAGGCGGGAAAGGCCGGCAAGGCTCCGCTGGCCAGCGTGCCCCGGCCGGTGACGATGCTCGGATTGCTCGAGCGCTGGCCCGCCGCGTTTCGCGACCTTCAACGGCTGGCCACGTTCGTCGAGGCCCAGCCCCGCGCCGTGCCCGGCGTGGCCGCGGCGCGCGCGAAGTTCCGGGCGCCGATTCTCTACCCGCCGCGCATCTTCACGGCGGGCGCCAACTACAACGCCCACAGCAAGGAGATGACGGACATCCTGCGTCCGGGCTCGCCGTACACGACGCGCGAGAACTCGAACCCGTACTGCTTCCTCACGTCGTCGATCGGCCCGGTGATCGGCCACCGCGACAAGATCCTGGCCAGCCAGGTGCCCGACAAGAAGATCGACTGGGAGGGCGAGCTGGCGGTGGTCATCGGCCGCAAGGGCCGTGCGATCCGGCCCGAGGACGCGCGGTCCTACGTCGCCGGCTACACGATCGTGAACGACGTCACCGCCCGCTCGTTCGTCGTGCCCAAGCGCCTCGACTTCAAGATCGACTGGCTCATGGGCAAGTGCGCGGACACGTTCTGTCCCATGGGGCCGTACCTCGTGCCCGACGCGTTCATCGAGGACCCGGAACGCCTGAGCCTCAAGACCACCGTGAACGACCAGGTCATGCAGGACGCGCGCACCGACGATCTCACCCACAACATCGGCGACCTGCTCGCGTTCCTCTCGCAGACGATGACGCTGCTCCCGGGCGACGTGCTCTCGACGGGCACACCGTCGGGCGTGGGATTCGGACGCGGCGTCTTCCTCCAGCCGGGCGACGTCGTGAAGGTCGAGATCGAGGGTATCGGGACGCTCGAGAATCCGGTCGCCTGAACGAAGGAGGATCCCGCATGAAAGACGGGTTCAAGGTCTTCGACAGCGACATGCACGTGCTGGAGCCGGTCGACCTGTGGGAGCGCTACATCGATCCCCCGTTCAGGCACCGGGCGCCGCGCGGGACTCAGCGCAAGGCCACGGACGTCGGCGTGACCGTCGACGGCGCGGACCAGTTCCTCCTGTCGGCTCGGATCGCCCGCGTGTCGTTCCCGGGCGGGCTGGACCGGTTTGCCGAGGACATCGAGCGCGGCTTCGACGCCGCGGCGCAGCTTCGTGCGATGGATCGCGAAGGGATCGACGTGACCGTGCTCTACCCCTCGCGGGGCCTCTTCGTGAACAGCGACCCGGATATGGACCCGGCGTTCTCAGCCGCGATCGCGAGGGCCTACAACGACTGGCTGGCCGACTTCTGCAAGGCCGGCGATCCCCGGCGGATGTACGGAGCGGCCATGCTCCCGATCCAGGACGTCGCCTTGTCGATCCGCGAGGCGCGCCGCGCGGTGATGGAGCTGGGCTTCAAGGCGGTCTTTCTCCGACCGAACCCGCCGCGCGCCTCAGTCTACTGGCACCAGTCGGTCTTCGATCCGCTCTGGGCGACGATCCAGGACCTCGGCGTGCCGCTCGGCTTCCACGAGGGCGTGGCCTCGCGCATGCCCACGGTGGGGACGGATCGCTTCGGCGACGACTCGTTCGCACTCCAGCACGCGTGCTCGCACAGCATGGAGCAGATGCTGGCCGTGGAGGCGATGACGCTCGGCGGGGTGCTGGCCCGCTTCCCACGATTGAAGGTGGCCTTCCTCGAAGGCAACGGGTCCTGGCTGCCCTTCTGGCTCTGGCGTCTCGACGAGCACTGGGAGAATCCGGGGCGCTTCGAGGATCCAACGGTCACCGAGCGGCCGAGCGAGTACTTCGTCCGCCAGGGCTTCGTCTCCATCGAATGCGACGAGGAGCCGGCGCGACACGCCGTGGACGGCCGCACCGGCGCCTGCTTCGTCTTCTCGACCGACTATCCGCACTACGACACGAAGTATCCCGAGGCCACCGCGCATTTCCTCAAGCTCCCGCTCGCCGAAGAGCACAAGCGAAGGATCCTCTGGGACAACTGCGCCCGCCTGTACGGATTCTGAGGCGACGGCACGAGCCCACGGCCGTGTCGAATGTGCGCCCATCGCGTTTGACATCGGGAACGGTGAAGCATACGCTCCCGGACCACTGTTCCGGAATTTCGCCCCCGAGATGAAGGAGGCGCTCCCATGCGTCGGATCGCGATCGGTGTCCTCGCCATGCTCCTCCTCGTCGTGCTCGCCAGGCCTGGCCTCACGCAGTCGACGCTCGGGCCAGGACCGAAGGTGACGGTCTCCGTCCTCGCCCATCCGATCCCGACGCACCCACAGTACTCGAAGCTCGACCTGCCCTTCTTCCGCGAGACGCTCGTCCAGCGGAGTCAGGGACGCTTCGAGTTCAAGACGAGCACGTGGACGGAGATGAGCATTACCGGCTACGAGATCGTCCGCATGACGCGCCAGGGCCAGGTCGACATCGGCAACGCGCCACTCACGTACATCGCTCAGGACGTTCCCGTGCTCGACGCCGCCGACCTGGCCGGGCTGAACCCGACGGTGGAGCAGGCGCGCAAGGTCTTCGATGCGCTCACACCCATCGTCAACAAAGATCTCGAGCGCATCGGCGTGCGCATCATCGGATCGAACCCGTATCCCGCCCAGATCGTGTTCTGTCGCAAGCCGGTGAAGGATCTCGCCGATCTCAAGGGACGCAAGGTGCGCACGTTCGGGCCCACCCTCAACGATCTGATGAGCGCGGTGGGCGCGACGCCGGTCAGCCTTGCCTACGCGGAGACGTACACGGCGCTCGAGCGCGGCGTCGTCGACTGCGCGATCACCGGCTCGGGCAGCGGCAATGCCGCCAAGTGGTACGAGGTGACGACCCACCAGTACACGCTGCCGCTCTCGTGGGCGTCGTCGGGCTACTTCGCGAACCTCAGCTGGTGGAACAAGCTCGCGCCCGATGCCCGCCGCTTCCTGGAGGACAGCTTCAAGGAGCTGACCGACAAGCAGTGGCAGTTCGGCGGCGTCGAGTTCACCCAAGATGGGATCGACTGCAACTCGAACCGGCCGTCCTGCAAGATCGGCTCGCCGGCCAAGGACTCGCCGATGATCGAGGTGAAGGCGACCGACGCCGACAAGGCGCTGCTCCGGAAGGTGCTCGCCGAGAGCGTCCTGCCCGCGTGGGTGAAGCGCTGCGGGAGCCGCTGCGGCGACGTCTACAACGAGGTCGTCGCGCCGATCTCCGGCGTGAAATACGTCGCGCGCTGATGCGGCCCGTCCTGGGCGCGTGATGCGGTTGCTCCGACCGACCTGGTTCGAGATCGACCTCGACGCGGCCGTCGACAACCTCCGGGCGGTCCGGCGTCTCGTCGGGCCCGGGCGGAAGATCGTCGCCGTCGTCAAGGCTGACGCCTACGGCTTCGGGAGCCTCGAGATGGGCCGCGCGTTCGCGGCGCACGGCGCCGACGCGCTCGGGGTCGCCGATCTCGCCGACGGCGTGCGCCTCCGCGACGCCGGCCTCACGCTGCCGATTCTGATGTATCCGAACGCGCTGCCCGAGGCCGCCGACGACGCGATCGGTGCCGATCTGATTCCCACGCTGACCGATCTCGATGCCGCGCGCGCCTACGACGATGCGGCAGCGCGACGCGCGCGGCCGGCCGACGTGTTCGTGAAGGTGGACGTCGGGCTCGAGCGCCTCGGTGTGCCGGCCGATCAGGCCGTCAAGCTGGTCCTCGCGATCCGCGACCTGGCCGGTCTGCGCCTGGCCGGGCTCTGCACGCATCTGCACGTGCCCACGGGTGCCGATCCCGCGTACGTCGAGTGGCAGTTCGGGCGCTTCACCGCGGTGCTCGACGCGCTCGCGACTCAGGGCGTCGACGTGCCCATCCGTCTCGCCGCCAGCTCTCCGCTCGTGCTCGGCTTCCCCTCGACCTACCTCAACGCCGTCGATCCCGGCCGCATGCTCTATGGATACGGCCACGAGGCCGTCGCCGGCCCGGTCGTGCTGCGCCCGACGTTCCGCGCGTTCAAGAGTCGGCTCGTCGAAGTGAAGGATCTGACTCCGCGCGAGCGCTTCGCGGCCACGGCGCCGTTCCCAATCACGGCCGCCATGCGGCTGGGCGTGATCCCGGCCGGGATGGGCGATGGCGTTCATCGGCTGAACGCGGGCGAGGCGCTCGTGCGGGGCCGGCGCGTGCCGATCCTCGCTCGTCCGTCGCTCGAGCACACGCGTTTCGACCTCACCACGGTGCCCGACGCGGTGGTCGGCGACGAGGTGGTGCTGGTTGGCCGCCAGGGCGCCGAGGAGATCACGCTCGACGAGATCGCGGAGCGCCACACCATCGATCTGCTCGCGCTGGCGCTGGGCGTCGGGCCGCGCGTGGCTCGCGTCTACGTTGGAAGCGCCGCGGCCGGCCGAGCCGACGAAGGCAGCCGCATGGAGGGCGGCGGCTGATGAGGAACCGGCTGCTGGCCGGGCTCGATCGGCTGCGCCAGGCCAACGAGCGGCTCGGTCGGTTCATGAACGCCGCGGCCGGCTGGCTGTTCGTCGTGTGCTCGCTCTTCGTCTCCTTCGACGTACTGGCGCGCAAGTTCTTCAACGTCAGCTCGCGGGCCACGGTGGAGCTGACCGGGTACATGCTCGCCTTCGGCATCGCCTGGGGCCTGTGCGACGCCCTGACGACCCGCGCCCACATCCGCGTGGACGTGCTCGTGACGAAGATGCCGCTCCGGCTGCGCGCCTTCATGCACGCGCTCGCGCTCGCCTTCCTGGCGCTGCTCGCGTTCTTCTTCGTGTGGCGCGGCTGGGCGGTCGTCCACGATTCGTGGGAATTCGGCGCCCACGACTCGAGCGCGCTGACCATCCCGCTCGTGGTGCCGCAGGCGTTGTGGGCCTTCGGCATCACCGTGTTCTTCGCGCTCACCGTCATCATGCTCGCGGAGGTCGTGATCCTGCTCACGCTCGGGCGGCGGGCCGAGGTGGACCGGATGCTCGGGCCGCGGACGCTCGTGGAGGAGGCGGAAGAGGCGCTGGAAGCGGCCGGCTTGCCCGTGCCCGACGCCGCGATCCGATGATCACGATCGCGTTCTTGATCGTCATGCTGATCGTCACCGTCGTCCTGACCTTGATGGGCGGCGGGACGAGCGCGCCCATCGGCGAGCTCGCGCTCGTGTCGGGCGTCTTCATCGTCTTCTTCTGCGCCGGCGTCTACGTCGCGGCCGCCCTCGGCATGCTCGGGCTGCTCGCCGGCTTCGCGCTCTCCGAGCGGCCGCTGCACCTCTTCATCGGCGAGGTTATCTGGATCCCGAGCGTGAACTTCGTGCTGGTGGCGGTGCCGCTCTTCCTCCTGATGGGCGAGCTGCTCCTGCGGGCGGGGCTGTCCGAACGCCTGTATCGCGCGCTCAATCTCTGGTTCGGTCGTCTCCCCGGCGGCCTCCTGCACACGAACATCGTCTCGTGCGCCGTGTTCTCGGCGATCGCCGGCTCGAGCGTGGCCACGGCGGCGACGATCGGCTCCGTCGCCCTGCCCTATTTCGAGCGGACGCGCTACAACCCGCGCATGGTGCTGGGCTCGCTCGCCGCCGGGGGCGCGCTGGGAAACCTCATCCCCCCCGGGATCACCTTCATCGTGTACGGGCTGATCACCGAGACGTCCGTCGGCAAGCTCTATCTCGCCGCCTTCATCCCCGGCTTCCTCATGGCCGGGCTCTTCATGCTCGTGATCCTCGTCTACAGTCTCATCGCGGGCACGCCGCCCCTGCCCGAGGCCGTCACCTGGCGCGCGCGCTTCGCGAGCCTGGGCGACCTCGTGCCCACGGCGGTGCTGATCCTCCTCGTGCTCGGGACCATCTATCTGGGCGTGGCGACGCCGACCGAGGCGGCCGCGCTCGGTGTGCTCGGCTCGCTCGTCTTCGCCGCCTTCGCGAGGAAGCTCACCTTCGACGTCGTGCACGCCTCCGCCCGGTCCACCGCGCGGACGACGAGCCTCATCGGCCTCATCATCCTGTCCGGCTTCGTGCTGAACTACGTCCTGTCGAGCCTGCGCCTGCCCCAGGCCCTCGCCCAGATGGTGAAGGGCTTTGCGTTGCCTCCGTGGGGCATCATGCTGATCATCATCGGGTTCTACATGGCGCTGGGCACGTTCATGGAAGGCTTCTCCATGATCATCACGACGCTGCCGGTGGTGTTTCCCGTGGTGATCGCGCTCGGCTACGATCCCATCTGGTTCGGCGTCGTCATCACGATGCTGATCGAGATCGCGATGATCAGCCCGCCCGACGGCACCGTCATGTACGTGCTCCAGGGCATGCGGATCCGGCCCGGGCCGATCACCGACGTCTTCATCGGAGTGACCCCGTTCGTGCTGATCTACATCGTCGGGGTCTTTCTGATGATGCTCTTCCCCGACATCGCGCTGTGGCTGCCGCGAATTCTCAAATAAGGATCGGAGAGTGACCATGACCGCGCGCTTCCGCGTCGGCGTCGACATCGGCGGCACCTTCACCGACATCGTGCTGCTCGACGCCGGCGGCCGCATTCACACGAAGAAGGTCTCGTCGAGCGTCGACGACTACGCGCGCGCCATTGTCGACGGCCTGGGCGAGCTGTTCGGCGAGACCGGCCTCGGCGGAGGCGATCTCGCCGAGGTGCTGCACGGCACCACGGTCGCCTCCAACGCGATCCTCGAGCTCAAGGGCGCGCGGACCGGCCTTATCACGACCACCGGATTCCGCGACGTCCTCGAGATCCGGCGGATCCGAATGCCCAAGCTCTACGATCTCTCGTGGGAGAAGCCCGTGCCGCTGGTGGAGCGCTATCTCCGCATGGAGGTCGACGAGCGCGTCGATGCCCACGGCACGGTGCTCGAGCCGCTCGACACGGCCCAGGTGGAGCGAGCGCTCGACCGCCTCCTCGCCGAGAAGATCGAGGCCCTGGCCGTCTGCCTCCTGCACTCGTACGCCAATCCCGCTCACGAAGAGCACATCGCCGAGATCGTGCGCAAGCGGGCGCCCCATCTCACGCTCTCGGTGAGCTCGCACGTGCTGCCCGAGATCCGCGAGTACGAGCGCACGTCGACGACCGTCATCAACGCGTACGTCATGCCGATCGTCAAACGCTACCTCGGCACGCTGCGCTCAGGCCTCGATGGCGTCGGAGCCAAGGCGCCGCTCATGATCATGCAGTCGAACGGCGGCCTCATGACCGACGAGGCGGCGGCGACGAGGCCGGTCCACATCATCGAATCGGGACCGGCGGCCGGCGTCGTCGGGGCCCAGGCGCTCGCTCGGAAGATCGGGCTCGGCAAGATCGTGACGTTCGACATGGGCGGTACGACGGCGAAGGCGTCGCTCGTGGAAGACGGCGAGGTGTCGCGCGCGACCGAATATCAGGTGGGCGGCGGCATCATGGCCGGCTCGCGCCTGCTCACCGGCGCCGGCTATCTGCTGCGCGTTCCCGCCATCGACCTCGCCGAGGTGGGCGCGGGCGGCGGCTCGCTGGTGTGGATCGATCCGGGCGGTGGCCTCCAGGTCGGGCCGCAGAGCGCGGGCGCCTTCCCCGGCCCGCTCTGCTACGACCTCGGCGGCGCCGAGCCGACGGTCACCGACGCCAACGTGATCCTCGGGTTCGTGAATCCCACCCAGCTCGCGGGCGGCGCGGTGAAGCTCAACGCCGCGCGGGCCCACGAGATCTTCGAGGCCAAGATCGCGCGCCGACTCGGGCTGCCGCTGGCCGAAGCCGCCTACGGCGCTCACGTGATCGCGGCGTCGAACATGATGCGCGCGATCCGAGCCGTCTCGAGCGAGCGCGGCCGCGATCCCCGCGAGTACGCGCTGTTCGCGTTCGGCGGCAACGGGCCGGTCTTCGCGGCGGGCATGGCGCGCCAGCTCGAGATGCGCCGCATCGTCGTGCCGCCGGCCCCGGGACTCTTCTCGTCGTTCGGCCTCCTCTTCGCCGACGTCGAGCACCACTACGTTCGGACGTGGCGGCGGCGGGCGCGCAGCGTCGAGCCGTCGGCGCTCGCCGACGTGCTCGCGCGGATGGAGGCCGAGGCGCGCACTCAACTCGCGGCCGAGGGATTCACCGGCGCCGCCGTGAGGATCAGGCGCTCGGCGGATTGCCGCTACGAAGGCCAGTCGTTCGAGCTGACCGTGCCCGTGGCCGGCGGCCCGGTCGAACCCAGCACGCTGGCCGGGCTGGACGAAGCGTTCGGCCGCGAGCACGAGCGGACGTACGGCCATCGCGCCGGCCCCGACGAACCGGTCGAGATCGTGAGCCTGCGCGTCGTCGGTCAGGGCATTCCCGATCGGCCGCGCGTTCCCGACGTGCTGCGCGTCGATCGCTCGGGCCCGGGCAGCGCGGGCGGGTCGCGCCGCGTGTACTTCGGCCCCGATCTCGGCTGGCGCGAGACGCCGATCATCGACCGTGGAGATCTTCCCGTGGGGGGCCCCGACATGGCCCCCCACGGGATAATCGGCCCGTGCATCGTCGAAGAGTACGATGCGACGTGCGTGGTGCCGCCGGGCGCGCGGGCCACGCTGGACGGGCATGGCAACATCGTCATCGAGCTGGCGCCCGAGGGAGCGGTGATCTGATGGAGCCCGTGCGAGATCCGATCGCGTTCGAGCTGTTCCGCAACACGCTGCTGTCCATCGCCGACGAGATGGCGCTGACCATCCTCCGCACGGCGTACTCGGGCGTGCTGCGCGACAACATGGACTACTCGACGGCCTTCTGCGACGGCAGCGGCCGGACGGTCGCGCAGGGACTTACCCTGCCCGCCCACCTCTCGTCGTTCCCCGACGCCCTGGCCGCAACGATCGCGCGCTACGGGGATCGCATGAAGCCGGGCGACGTGTACTGCCTCAACGATCCGTTCGAAGGCGGCATGCACATCCCCGACGTCTTCGTGCTGAAGCCGATCTTCTTCGAGGGCGAGCGCCTCGCCTTCGCGGCGACCATCTGCCACCAGACCGACATGGGCGGGCGCGTCGCCGGATCGAATGCGTCCGACTCGACGGAGATCTATCAGGAGGGGCTGCGCATCCCGCCCGTGAAGATGTACGACCAGGGCGAGCCGAACGAGACGCTCTTCCGCCTGTTCGAGAAGAACGTGCGCGTGCCGGTGCGCGTGCTCGGCGACATCCGCGCCCAGCTCTCGGCCTGCCACATCGCGGAGGAGGCGTTCCTCCGTCTCGTGCACCGACAGGGCGCCAAGCAGGTCAAGGCGTACATGGAGGAAGTGATCGAGCACACCGAGCGGCTGACCCGCGCGGTGCTGCGCGAGCTGCCGGACGGCGAGTGGTCGTTCGAGGACTGGATCGACGACGACGGCGTCGACTACGGCAAGCCGATCCGGCTCTTCGTCACCTTCCGCAAGCGGGGCGACTCCCTGGTCGCCGACTGGACAGGCACCTCGCCCCAGCCGAAGGGCGCGATCACCAACACGCTGTCGTTCACGAAGGCCGCCACCTACACCTGTCTCAAGTCAGTGCTCTCGCACGACATTCCCTGCAACGCCGGCTTCTACCGCGCGATCGACGTGATCGCGCCGCCCGGCACGATCGCCAACGGCGTGCTGCCGGCGGCCTCCGCCGCTCGCGGGCTCACCGGATTCCGGATGATCGACACCTGCTTCGGTGCGCTCGCGAAGATGCTCCCCGCGCGATCGATCGCCTCCTCCGAGGGCGGCAACACCGGCGTCTCGATCGGCGGCTATTACCCGGACCGGAGCCCGTTCATCTTCGTCGAGTTCTTCTGCTCGGCGTGGGGCGGCCGCGCGTGGTCGGACGGCCTCGACGGCAATGCGAACCTCATGGCGAACATGTCGATGCCGCCTGTCGAGATCACCGAGGCGGAGCAGCCGCTGCGTATCCATCGCACCGAATTCATCCAGGACGTCGGCGGCGCCGGCAAGTATCGCGGCGGCGCGTCGATCCGGCGCGACTACGAGATGCTCGAGGCTGAGGCCGTGCTGCAAGTTCGCTCGGACCGTCACGACTTCCGCCCGTACGGACTCTACGGCGGCGGCCCCGGGCAGCCGTCGCAGAACGTGATGAACCCGGGCACCGAGAACCGGCAGCTTCCCGGCAAGCTCACGATGACGATGAAGCGCGGCGACGTGTTCAGCCACCGCTCGGCGGGACCGGGCGGCTGGGGCGATCCCCTCGAGCGCGACCGGGCGCGAGTGGCGCGCGACGTGAAGAACGAGTTCGTGTCGCGCGCCCGTGCCCGCGAGGATTACGGCGTCGTCTTCAAGGGCGAGAGCCTCGACGTCGACGAGGCGGGCACCACCGCGCTGCGCGAAACGCTCAGGCGGAAGCGCGGGTGGACGGAGCCGCCGATGGTGAGCCGCTGAGCCGACCGACATTCACGCCGTCGCGTGCCTCGGCGCCAGCGACCGGGTGATGGATTCGCGCAGCGCCATGCGGGCTCGATGCAGCCGCGACTTCACCGAGGGCACCGACTCGCGGAGTACGTCGGCGGTTTCCTCGCTCGAGAGCTCATCGACGTCCCGTAGCACGAGCACGGCGCGGTAGCCGTCCGGCAGGCCAGCCAGGGCGCGGTTGACCGCGTTGCGCGCTTCCCCGGCGAGCAACTCATCCTCCGGCGTTCCCGACCAGTCGGCGAGGAGGAAGGAGCAATCGCCGGCACGCTGGCCATCGGGGAGGAAAGTCGGCAGCTGGTCATCGAGGGCACCCTCGGCACGCGCGGCCAGGCCGCGCCGCCGGTTCAGCGCGGCGTTGGTCGTCACGCGGTAGAGCCACGTTCCCAGCGTGGCGCGCCCCTCGAACGAACCGATCTTGCGAAAGACCGTCAGAAAGACGTCCTGCAAGACCTCCTCGGCGTCGCGGGAACTTCGCGTGATGCCGTAGGCGAGCCGATAGAGGCGAGAGGAGTACCGCTCCATGAGCGCTTCGAGAGCGGTGGCATCGCCTGCCTGCAGGCCCTCGACGAGCCGAAGCTCCGTGTCGATGTCCACGGTGTTGCGTCGGGCTGAGCCGGGTCTCATTGATATTGCAGAGGGGCGCCGGTGAAGAACCAGAGCGCGGACGTGAGCCACAGCCCCAGAAGAACTAAGAACAGGAGACCTCCGACGACGGGCAACACCCAGTTCGCGAACCTGCTCGACCGAACGACGAGCACCTTCGCGACGATGACGCCGTAGAGGGTCGACCCGAGCAGAGAGTGAATCAAGACGCGTGGGCTGTGGGTGTCGAATCCGAGCAGGAAGATACAGTGGTAGGCGACCGGAAGCGTGAGCAGGATCGCCATCCGTCCTGACCAGCGATGGACACTCTGATAGAAGCGCCCCGAGGGTGGGAAGCGAAACACCCGGTAGATCTGTGCCGCCGTCAGTAACTGCCCACACGCCAGCAGCACCACGACCGTCGCCAGCCACGCCTTCATCTGAAGCGTGTGCGTGAGGAAGAGATGGAAGAAGTGGATCGCGGAGGGCCCATGACTCACCTGCCCGGCGGCAAGGCCGACAGTGAGAGTGATGAGCGCGACGAGCACCAGCGGAACCGCCAACCAAGCCGGATTTGCACCACTGGCCTCCTTGAGACTGCGCCTCCCGCTCATTTGCATCTCCGTGAACATCACCCTAGAACAGCAGGTCCGCCGACTGGATCCAGTCGTAGGCGAAGACCCTCACGCGGTAGTGGGGCAGCTTCTGCACCGGGACTTCGAAGTACCCGCTTCCGAACGGGGCAATATCGCCGCCGAGCCAGGCGACCTTCTGATTGACGAGCCGTCCCTTCTCGTCGAGGCCTTCCACGAGAAGCTGAACGCGCCACGCGCTGGCGCCATACATGTTCTCCACGCTACCGCTCACGATCGATGTGCCATCCCGCTGCCCCGCTTGCCAATCGATCTTGAAGTACCGTTCCCCGCCGAAAGCCAACGGACGGAGATCGGTGGAGGAGGATCCCTCCGTCGTGGTTGCTTCGGACGCGCAGCCCCCGATGACCAGCACCAGGGCCGCGAGAACGAGGACATTCCTTACACCACGCATGTTCGTGCCTCCCATGTCGGCCAAGTCGTTGTTCTAGCCAAGCGTCGAGTCGACAACCGTCAGCGGCTGCGTGCTCGGCACATACGCCACCTCAGTGACACCGAGCAGTCGCCGCGCCTCAGCCTCCGGGATCTTCATCGGCCCCGGCGCGGGCGCACTGCCCGGCGCCGGTTGCGGAAATGCCGTTGACATCGCCGTGTGGAACGACACGTTGCCTTCCACCTTCCGAAGCACCTGGTGGATGTGGCCGTTCAACACCGTCACCGAGCCAAAGCGGCGGAGCGAGGCGAGCGCGTGCTCGGCATCCTCAGTCGTCCAGCCCCACTGCGGATAGACCGCCCACAGTGGCACGTGCGCGAACACGACGACGGGCGTGCTGCTGGAGAGCGGCGCTACGTTTTGCTCCAGCCACCCGATTTGCTCGTCGCCCAGCGAGCCCATGCCCTCACCCTTGTACTTGAGCACGTTCACGAGCCCGAGGAAGTGGGTGCCCTTGTAGTCGAAGCTCTGCCAGCCACGGCCCTCGACGGTCCCTTTGCCGTAGCGAGCGAGGTACTCCTTGCCGCCGTCGAGAAACACGTCATGCTCGCCGGGCACATAGAAGATGCGCTCGGTCTTCACGCCCTTGAGGATTTCCGCGACGGTGTCGAAGGCCCCGGCCTTCTGACCGTGCGTCTGATCGCCCGTGTGCAGGACGAAGGCGGGCGCCGGCCGCAACGCGTTGACGCGGTCGACGACCTGCTGCAACGTCGCCGCAGCATCCTTGTTGGCTTCGCCCTTGAAGCCGATGTGAGTGTCGCTGATCTGGACGAAGTTGAAGCTGCCCGCAGCGGCGGCTGACGCTGACGCTTCCGTGATGAGGCGCGACGAGAGCACGCCGCCGGTTGCCGTCCAGACCAGCCCAGTGCCGACCCAGGCCATGCATTCGAGAAATCCGCGACGATCGATCCGATCCATGTGTCCTCCGTGGGTGCGGGGCGCGATGCTATTCGACGACCACCGTGGCCCGCATGTGGGGGTGAAGTGCGCAGAAGTACTGATAGCGGCCGGGGCGCGTGAAGGTCTCCGCGAACGTCTCTTCGTTGCTGAGCCCGGCGGACGTAAATGCGCCTGTCGCGGAGGTGACCGTGTGCGATTCCTCGTCGTGATTCGTCCACCGGACGGTCGTGCCGGTCGGCACGGTCAATACCGGTGGTGCATATTTGAAGCCGTTGATGCCGACGTCCCTCGTGGTCGATGCGGGCGCATGGCCGGCGGCCAGCAGCGCGGTGGCCAACCCGCCGAACGCGAGCGCCGCCCGCCAACTCCAGATCGGTGTCCTGCTGTAACGGCTCATCTCGTGCCTCCTTCTGCTGTCCTTCACCTCTGCCAACGCGCTGCCTCGCCGTTCGTTCCAGTTCGAACGTGTTCCTCGAGGACGCAAGAAAACGCGCGACGAGTCGAATCCTTCCCCGGGATTGACTGTTTCCCCTGAGAATCGGAACGCGCGAAAGGATTCCAGCGACGAAGTGATGGCTGGCGGCTGGCGATCTTCGTGAAATGTGATGGCGACGAGACGCGGTCAGCTCCCACTGGTGAGGGAGCGGACGAGGTTGTGCCGCGCGTCGACGTAGGCCAGGGCTTCCTGTCTCAGATTGGTCACGGTGTGCGCAACAACGCCACGATGAACCCCGGGCAGTTGATGATCTCGAGGTTATTCGTGCCGACTCGCCTCAACGCCGCCACACCGCGGCACGCATTCGGCCACGATGCGACCCTCAACTCCTAGCGTCGTCTCTGACGGCTCTCGGCAACTCTCCTGATCCGCAGCACGCGATCTCCGAGAATGTCGCTCTCTGGCCTTCGTTGTTCCTGCTCAGCTCCGTTAGTGTCTCGTCACACGCCTCGTTCCGTCACAAACAGGAAGCCCTCCCGGAATGCGACCTGACCGGAGGAAGAACAGGAGGCCGCGAGCGTGGGTGGAACTTCTACGTGTTGCCGGCGAGCTTTGACGCCAGCGCATGCAATTCCGATGAGTCGACGTCGGAGACCAGTGCGTACCCGAGGTCTCCATCCCGCCAGAGGATCGTGTTGATTCCCCGGGCGACCTCCGTGTAAGCGCGGACCCTCCCGAGCGGCGTGAGCCCCTGGGTCGGCCAGGGCAACCCGTCGGCGCGAAAGACGAAGAGAGAAATCACGTGCAGCCGGCGCCGGTACACGAAGACCGCCGCCTTGCGATCGAGGAAGTAGCCGACCGCACCGCCTTCGAGTGGGAAGTCCTGGTCGCCAGCGAACGAGACCACCGGAGCGAAATCCAATCGGCCCTCGAACCACGGCTTCACCTGGTGGATGCCCCCACTCTGGATCTCCACCGGGTGCTGACTGGAAAGCACTCGCAAGTAATCGTTGATCGCTTCGCCTACCATCCGGCTCGTCCCATTTGTGTCACGCACCGTCGTGCGCTGATAGTAGACGACCGGGAGCGCCACCAGCAGAACCGTGGCCACGGCTAACGCCGGGACGAGTGGGCGCGCCCACTGACGCCACCAGGGCACACGCTGGGGCACCGACGCAGGCCACCCCGCGGCGAGCCGCCGCTTCAGCGCAAGAGAGGCGGGATGCTGCGGCAAGCGGTGTTCGAGCAATTCGGTCACCATTCGCTCGGCGGCGTCCTCGTGGCCACAGGTTGCGCACGCGGCCAGATGGGCGCGCAGAGCATCGGCTGCGTCGAGCTCGAGCCGGCCTTGCTGGTACTGGAGGAGCTGGGAGCGGGCGTCCTCGCAGTTCATCGCATCATTATCAGGCGTAGTCTCGGAGTTGCTGACGCAGCACGGTCCGCGCCCGGGACAAGCGGGACTTCACGGTGCCCACCGCACAGCCGACGACCTCGGCCACCTCGATCTCGGTCAGACCCTCGAGATCGAGCAGAATGACCGTCCGGGCCTCCTCCGAGAGAGCCATCAACGCTCTCTCGATCTCCTCGCCCACGATCTTTCGCAATCGATCCAGCTCGAGGTCGCCACGAAGCCAGGCCTCGTCGGTCGGTGCGGCAATCGCTGGCATCACGGTGTCGAGGCCTCCGACCGTCGGGTCGTTGCGACGCCGGCGATAGAGACTGATGAAGGTGTTGCGGAGAATGCGGAACAGCCACGCTTTGAGATTGGTTCCGGGTGTGAACTGGCTGGCCGCCTTGAGGGCACGGGCGTAGGTCTCCTGGACGAGATCCTCGGCATCCGCGGCGTTGCCGGTAAGATAGTGCGCCAGATTGTGGAGCGCGTCGGCGTAGGCGAGAGCCTCCCTGCCCAGCGCCGCTCCGGCGTCCAACCCCTCGCTCCTCCAGGCCATGACGCATCATAGTGCCGACCCACACGCGCGGCCACCAGTCGAGTCGCGCATTTTCGTCGGCGGCTAGCGCGCCCCGCTGAACGCGGCGTCGCTGGTCAACAGCTGGCCGTTCATCCCGAGCGCCCCGTGGAACTTGCAGAAGAAGGCGAGGACGCCCGACGATGGGAAGGTGACGTTCACCTCTACCTTGCCCTTGGGCGGGATGTTCCGGTCGATGCCGAGCGCGGGAATGCTGATGTTGTGCAGCGTGCTCGCCTCGCTCTCCACGAGCAGGGTGAGCTTTTGTCCCGGCCTGCCCCGCAGGAACGTCGGCGAGAAATAGTAGTCGTCGGCCTCCAGCTCGAGCTTCGACAGGTTCCGCACGTCCTTGGTGCCGTGGTTGGCGTAGGTGACGCCGCCCAGCGTGATCGACGTGTTCTTTCCGGAGGGCGCTGCGGCGGGCTGCACCGGTGCCGGGGCTATGACGGCCGCGCTCGGGACCGGCTGGACGGCGATCTTGCGCGGGGCGTTGCCGACGGGGATGGTGGCGGTGACCATGCGGCTCGCCAATTTCACGACCGCGACGTCGTTAGAGCCTTCGTCGGTCACGTACGCCGTGCGGCCGTCGGAGGTTGACGTGCTCCAGTGGGGGGCTTTGCCCACCGCAACGCTGCCGGCCAGCGTGTTGCTCGCAGTGTCCAGAATGCTCAGCTCACCGGGGCCCTGCACAACGGCCAGCGCCCAGCGACCGTCGGGCGTGAAGGGTGCATAGTGCGGCGAGGCGCCTACCGGGACCTGCGTGATGACCCGGTTGGTGGTCGTGTCCAGTACCTCGATCGCGTTGACGCCAGCCAGCGTGAAGAAGACCCGTCGACCGTCCGGGCTCAGCTCGAGGCCGCGCGGTGTCTTGTCGAGCGGGACCCGCGCCACTTCCTTCCACGTAGTCAGGTCGAGCCGGACGAGCGCCATGGCGCCCTGCTGTTGCGAGGCCACCCATCCAGTGCGGCCGTCCCGGCTCAGCGTGCCGTTGTGGGGCTGGGCAACCGGCACCTCGCCGATCACACGGTCCGTAGCCGTGTCGAGAACTAGAGCGCGGTTCGAGCCCCAGCCCGAGACGAGGACTCGGCTGCCGTCGGCCGAGATGGCGAGTCCGTGGGGATTCGTGCCCACGTCGATGCTGGAGACCACACGATCCGTTGCCGTGTCTATGACGCTCACCGTGGAGGCGCCGTCACTGCTGACGTAGACCTTCCGGCCGTCCGGCGTCATCACGAGTCCATGCGGCCCCTTCGGGACCGAGATGGTGCTGACCACCTTGTTCTGGGCGGTGTCGATGACGGCCACCGCATCGTCCTTGAAGAGACCCACATAGACCTTGGGCGCTCCGGCGGCCGAGAGAGAACCCGTCCCGACCACCCACCCGCTCATCACGACCAGCGCATACAACCCTGTCATCACGCGCTTCAGCATGGCGTCACCTCCGAGAAGCATTCACATGGTTCACCTGTGCCAACGCCGGCACGGGCGATTCGTTCCCCGGTCGCGCCACCTCGTGAGTCCACGTCGAACGACACGACACTCACTCGGTAGTCCGCTCCGCATCTCTCGATAGACACGACGAAGTATCCTCGCCCGCCGGGGGCCAGATCGCCGAAGATCCAGCCGAACGCCTCCTCTGTCGCCACACGCGCGACGTCGACCACATCCACCCTGAGACGGACGTTACTCAGTCGGAGGATCTCTTCGTTGGAGACGAAACCTTCGACGGCGGGGGCCGGCCCCAACGTTCGCAGGACCGACTCCACATGCAACGCCGGTCTCGTCGGGACGCATGTTCGAGCCTCGGCCGCGGCGCCGAACAGCATCACGGCCAGCACGATCGCGGCCCCGGCGACTGTGGACTGAATGCGCGTTCTCACGTTGCGCACTCCTTTCATCGCCGCACCGACATCGAGCGGCGGTATCGCTCGCTCGTGTCAACGTCGTGTATCGCTCTTCGTTCCATCGCGTGCGAACGAACACGCGACGAGTTCCCCGATTGGCACTTCCGCCGAGATCGGAACGCGAGAAGGGTTTCAGCGTTGGCAAGAGTGAGCACACAGGGCTCAACAAAGAGGTGAGGAGATGAAGAAGCTGACGATCGCGTTGCTGCTGGCCCTCGTGGCCGCCAGAGGTATCGGTGTTTCGTGGGCCGATCGCCCCGACACGCCCGTGACGGGGCCGGACGCCATCCAAGCACCCTAGTGGTGTGGCGAGGGTCGAGGGCGGCCTCCTCGAAGCCGGGAGGCCGTAATGTCCTCGACGCCGTTGGGTGCTGCGCGATGTCGTCGCGCGCCCGCGGCGCGACGAGATCGACGCCGGCGCGGATGGACGGAGCCGCCGGTCGTCAGCCGCCAGCGCAGGCCGACGGTCCTGGGCTCCGCTTCGGCCTTGGGGCAGCCGATACCACGTCTGTTATGGACACGCCCGTTCTCGCCATCGTGCTCGGCGTCATGGGGGTGACGGTTGGGTGGTGGCTGCTCACCGCCGGCCCTCTCGGCGTGAGACGTCAGCGTCGCAAGGCGCGGCTCCAGCGACGAAACGAGTTCTTCGAGCACCAGTACGCGAGGAGACGAGAAGCCCGGACCGACAGCGAGTAACGCGTGACGTCGTCGTCACGCACTCCACCAGGCTCCGCCGCGGCCAGCTTGGCGCGCGGCCCTATCCCTCTCGTGCCATCGCGCCCGCGAGCCGTCTCTCGGCGCGATCCCCGCCAGCCGGAACACACGTCAGAACAACGCAACGGAGCCCAGTTCGGTTTGGTACTGACATTGCTACTGTCTCCCTGGCGTCGGTGGCCTCTGATCCGTCGCCTCTCCGGACCTCGTTTCGCGCATCCTATGCCGAGGGTGTGGTCTCCGAGTTTTTCGGCGCCTGCGCCGGCGGCGCAATCCTCATCGCGTGGGCGTTGCACCTCGGAGCGAGCCCTCTCGCCATCGGCCTCATCGGCGCACTGCCCTTCGCGGCGCAGGTTCTCCAGCTCCCCGGCGCCTGGCTGACCCAGGCCTTCGGCCCGAAGATCGTGGCCGTCAGCGCGATCGCCGCGTCGCGGTTGGTGTGGCTTCCGATGATCGCGCTCCCGTTCGTGCCGCTGTCGGCCGGGACGGCGCTTCACGTCTTCGTCGCCGTCGTGGCGCTGGCGGCCGTCTTCGGCGTCGTCGGCAACAACGCGTGGACGGCGTGGATGGGCGAGCTCGTGCCCAGCGCGATCCGCGGCCGGTTCTTCAGCCGCCGCACCGTGTACATTACGATCGCTGGCACCGTCGCCTCGCTCGCCGCCGGCATTGCGCTCGACGCGCTGAGCGCCCGCGGCTTCAAGGGCCCGAGCCTCGGCGCGCTGGCCGCCGTCGCGTGCCTCGCCGGTGTCGTGAGCGTCTACCTGCTCCGCTACCAGCACGACCCGCACCCCGTGCGCGCACGCGAGCGGCGCGACTGGCGTGTGCTGATCGTCGTGATGCGTGCGGCGCCGGCGCGCCCCTTCCTCTGGTACCTGCTCGCCTGGAACGGCGCCGTGGCGCTGTCGGCGAGCTTCTTCTCGTTCCACATGCTGAGCAACCTGCGCACCGGCTTCGCGATCGCCGCGCTGCACGGCGTGGCGGTGGCGGCGGTGCGTATCATCTCGGCGCCGTTCTGGGGACGCGCAGTCGATCGATTCGGCGCGCGGCCGGTGCTCGTCCTCTGTTCCTTCGGCATCGCCGCGGTGCCGGCGATGTGGCTGCTGCCCACGCCGGCCTTCCTGTGGCCGCTCGCGCTGGAAGCGGTGCTGTCCGGTACGCTCTGGGGCGGCCACGGCATCGCCGCGATGGACCTCACCTTCCAGCTCTCGCCGCGCGCCGAGCGGCCGTTCTACCTGGCCGTCTTCGCCACCGCCGGTGGTCTGGGCTTCGCGGTCGCGTCGATGCTGGCCGGGCTGCTGGCCTCGCAGTTGCCGACGCGCTTCGATCTCGCAGAAACGTGGACCAACCTGCACGTGCTGTTCATGCTCTCGGCGCTGGCGCGGCTCGCCGCCTCCATCCTGACCCTGCGCATCCAGGAGGCCGGCGCCCGGGACGTCCGGGCCTTCGTCGGCATCGTCGTCCGCGGCGCGACCGCCGCGCTCCTCCCCCGACGCGTGGCCGGGTGAGGAGCGCCCGCGACACGAATCAGCCTCAGCGAGTGCTCCAGGCGGGGATCGGCCAGACGGGCTTGGCCGTCGCCGCCTCCGCCGGGAACACGATCTTCAACTGACGATCGAGGACCTGGGCCACCATCGCCTTGGCCAGGACGTTGTCGTGCTTCTCGTCGAACTTCACCCCGTGCACGAGCAGCACCTGCTCGGCCTTGAGATCGGTCCCCACCATCGCCTTCTGGATCGCCGACGGCTCGGCGGAGCGCGCCCGGTTGATCGCGTCGGCGATCACCTGGACGTTGGTGAAGTAGCGGACGGAGTTGTCGTTCATGTCGCGGCCGTTGCGCCGCCTGAACTCGTCGTTGATCGCCTTGAGGATCGGCTTGCTCGTCGACAGCGCGGGACTCCAGAGCTGGCGCTTGGAGCCGAAGTTGGCGTCGTCGCCCATCGCCTCGTAGAACTTCGGATCGTCGTCGAACCCGCCCTGGCTGAAGATCAAGGCGGGGGCGTAGTCGAGCTTGCGCATCGTCTTCCTGATGATGATGCCGTCCGAGGTGTACGAGGTCTGCACGAGCACGTCGATGGCCGCGGACTTCAGCTTCAAGATCTCGCTGTCCATGTTGGCCTGCTCGCGGCTGTAGGGGACGCGCAGGGCCGGCGTGATCCCACGGGCCTTGGCCATTTCCTCGATGGCGTTGGCGAAGTTCACGCCGGCCGCGGTGTCCTCGTGGAGCTGGCCGAGCTTGTTCCACTTCTTGCCGTCCCGGGCGACCCAGTCGAGGTACTGGAAGAGCACCTCGCCGCCCTGATGCGCGTTCACGCCGACGCGGAAGAGGTACTGGAAGCCACGCTGGGTCAGCTCGGTGGCCGTCGACACGGTCGTGTGCGGGATGCGATAGCGCTCGATGACCGGCGCGATGGCCACGGTGACGCCGCTGTGCCAGGCGCCCATCGTGGCCGAGGGCTTCACGGTGGTGATGAGACGCTCGGCCTCGGCGCGGCCGACCTCGGGGCTCGCCTGGCTGTCGGCGAAGACGAGCTTGAGCTTGGCGCCGCCGAGCGCCGGGATACCATTCCAGCCCGCCCCGAGCAGCGCGCTGCCGGCGGCGACCTTCACCCCGCCGTTGATCATGTCGGCGGCAAATTCGGCGCCGACTTTGCAGTCCTGGCCCGTCCCCGGGGCCGGGCCGGTGAGCGGGATGATCACGCCGATCACGACCTCCTTCGGCGCCTGGGCGTCGATCGACATCACCCCCATCGCCACCACGCCGATGATCGCGAGCACCAGGCCGAGCACGCGTCCTCTCATTGCCGCCTCCCTCCAAACAGACCTCTGGGCCGCATGAATAGCACAGCCAGGAACACCAGGTAGACCAGCGCGAGCTTCACCTTGGGCATGGTGAGCGTGCCTCCCGTCACGTTGACGACGCCGATCACCAGGCCGCCCGCGAACGCGCCGTAGACGTTGCCGAAGCCGCCAAGGGCGACGGCGGCGAATCCGGGCAGCAGGAAGACGTCGCCCACGAGCGGGTTCACGTACATGAAGGAGGAGACGAGGCTCCCCGCCACGCCGGCGGCCGCCGCGCTGATCCCCCACGCGATCGCGTAAAGGCGGTCGGGCTCGATGCCGAGCGCCAGCGCCGCTTCGCGGTCCTGGGCGACCGCGCGCAGCGCTTTTCCCGTCTTCGTCCAGGTGAGGAACCAGAACAGCGCGGTGGTGGCCAGCACGCTGCCGACGAAGGCCACGAGCTCGCCGGTGCTCACGCGGAGCTCGCCCAGCTTCACGACGCCGTTGGACACCAGGCTCTGCGCCTGGCGATCGTCGGGACGGAAGAGGAGCCAGGCCGCGTAGCGCAAGAGGACGAACAGCCCGAAGGTCGACAGGAGCTGGGCGAAGATCGGGCCTCGCATCACGCGCGCGATCACCAGACGGTAGGTCAGCACACCGGCCGCGAAGAGCACGAGCGCGTTGACGGGCACGCTCACCAGCGGGTCGAGGCCGGCGCCCGCGTAGAGGAAGAAGGTCAGGTACATCGCCCACATCAGATACTCACCGTAGGCGAAGTTGATGACGTCCATGACGCCCCAGATCAGGCTGATGCCGACCGCGACGAGCGCGATGACGCCGCCGAACATCAACCCGCTCACCACCGACTGCAGCACGATCTCCGCGGTCATCGCCCCGCCGTGCCCGAGCCGAGGTAGGCGCGGCGCACCGCCTCGCTCCTCAGCAGCTCTTCGCCACGGCCTTCGACGCGCGTCTGGCCCTGCTCGAGCACGTACGCGCGATCACTCACTTCCAGAGCGCGGCGCGCGTTCTGCTCGACCATCACCACCGTGGTCCCGGTGGCGCGGACCTCCAGGATCTTGTCGAAGATCAGGTCCATGACCAGAGGGGCCAGGCCCATGGTGGGCTCGTCGAGGAGCAGGAGCCGGGGCCGGAGCAGGAGCCCGCGCCCGATCTCGAGCATGCGTCGCTCGCCACCGCTCAGGCCTTCGGCACGCTGGCGCCGTCGTTCGGCGAGCCGAGGAAACAGCGCGAGCACACGCTCGATGTCGGTGCGCACTTCGTCCGTCGTCTCCCGGACGTACGCTCCCAGCTCGAGGTTTTCCTGGATCGTCATCTTGGGGAAGAGACTCGATCGCTGCATGACGTAGGCGATGCCCTTGCGCAGAAGCGCCGGCGGGCGCAGGCCGCCGATCGCTTCACCGTGGAGCGTGATCGATCCCTGACGCGGCGCCAGGAAGCCGGCGATGGTCTTGAGCAGCGTCGACTTCCCCGCCCCGTTCGGGCCGAGCACCGCCACCAGCTCACCCGACGCGACGCGGAGCGAGATCCCGCGCAGCACGTCGAACCGTCCGTAGCTCGCGTGCACGTCGTCGACCACGAGGACCGACGTCACCGGCGTCCCGTCGCGCGTGGCGGACCGAAGTACGACTCGAGCACGGCCGGGTCATTGCGGAGCGTCTCCGGCGTGCCTTCGGCGATGATCCGGCCCATGGCCAGCGCGTACATGCGGCTCGACAGGCCCATCACCGCTTCCATGTTGTGCTCGATGAGCACGATGGTGGTGCCGCGCTCGTTGATCTCGCGGAGCCGCGCGAGCAGCCGCTCGATCAGCACGGGGTTCACGCCCGCCGTGGGCTCGTCGAGCAGGAGCAGGTCGGGCTCGCCCATCAGGACCGTGGCCAGCTCGAGCAGCCGCTGCTGTCCGTACGAAAGCTCGCTCGCGGGCGTTGCGGCATGATCGGCGAGGCCCATGAACTGGAGCAGCGCGCGAGCGCGCGCCTTGACCGCCGACGCGCTCGCGCTCGCGAACGCGGCCACCACGCTCTCGGCACGATGCGATTGCCCGGCGAGCACGTTGTCGAAGGCCGAGAGCTGGGGAAAGACGCGGACGAGCTGGAACGTGCGTCCCACGCCGCGCGCGCAGACGCCGTCCGGTCTCACGCCGACGAGGCTCTGGCCGCGCAGCCGGATGTCACCCGCGTCCGGCACGAGCGCACCCGCGATACAGTGAAAGAGCGTGGTCTTGCCCGAGCCGTTCGGCCCGATCAGCCCGACGATCTCCCCCGCATCGACGGTGATGTCAACGCCGGCCAGCGCCGTGAGCCCGCCGAAGTGCTTGGCGACGCCGCTGACCTCGAGGAGGCTCACGCCGGTTGCGGCACGAGCCGGGCTCGACGCCGGCGCCGCCAGAGCGCGACCACGCCGCCCGGCATCCAGAGCGTGAGCGACACGATGATCGCGCCGTACACCACCTGGTCGATGCCGATTCCGCGGCCACCCCAGACGACGCGCACCGTTTCGGAGAGCGGGATCAGCACGAACGCGCCGATGATCGGCCCCGCCACCGTGCCGAGCCCGCCGAAGACGGGCACGAGCACCATACGCACCGAGAGCATGGGCGGCATCACGCTGAACGGATCGATGTACGTCGTGTACTGCGCGTAGAACGTCCCGGTCATCCCGGTGACGAACGCGCTGCCGGCCAGCGCGGCGAGCTTGTAGCGCCGCAGGTCGATGCCGAGCCGCGCCGCCGCTTCCTCGTCCTGATTGATCGCGCGCAGGTAGATGCCGAGGCGCGAGCGCTCGACCTGGACGATCACGAGCGTCATCGCGATGGCCATGACGAGGATGATCACCAGATACGGTTCTTTGCCCGCCCACAGCATGTCGCGCGTGCTCGGGATGCGCTGCACGGGCAGCACGAGCCCGTTGGCCCCACCCGTCCAGTCGACGGCCAGGAAGAGCACGCGCACCGTCTCGCCGATCGCCAGCGTGGCCATGGCGAAGTAATGGGTGCGCAGCTTGAAGCATGGAAAGGCGATGGCGCACGCCACGGCGGCCGCCACGAGCCCGCCCGCGATCATGCCGAGCCAGGGCGTGACGTTGACGCGCAGCAGGAGCAGCGTCGACGTGTAGGCGCCGAGGCCGAAGAACGCCGCGTGGCCGAGCGACCACTGTCCGGCGTAGCCGCCCACCAGGTTCCAGGCCTGGCCGAGGACGACGTAGACGAGACAGATCACGAGGACGTGCTCGTAGTAGATCGTGTTATCGTGCCTGCGCCGGTCCGAGAGGCGGCCGGTGGGAGAGTGAGCCATGGCCAAGAACGGTTTCAAGATGATCGACGCCGAGATGCACGTGATGGAGCCCGTGGACCTCTGGAACCGCTACATCGACCCCGAGTTCAAGGCCCGCGCGCCCCGGCGGTTGAACGAGCGCCGTTGGGACATCCGCACGATGGTGGAAGGCGAGGTCATGGCGGCCATGCCCGGCGGTGACTGGCCGGCGCTCACCGACGTCGAAGAGAAGACGTTGGGTGATCGCTACGCCGAAGAGATCGCGCGCGACTTCGATCCCGAATCGCAGGTTCGGGCCATGGACAAGGAGGGCCTCGACCTCGCGATCCTCTTCCCCACGTCGGCCATGTACATCACGGCCTTCGAGACCATGGACGCGCGCTTCGCGGACGCCGCGTGCCGCGCCTACAACGACTGGCTGCACGACTACATCGAGGCCGCCGACCCCAAGCGTCTCTTCGGCGCCGCCGCCGTCTCGGCCCACGACGTGACGAGCGCGGTGGCGGAGACGCGACGCGCGGTGCGGCAGCTCGGGATGAAGGCGATCTTCCTCCGACCGAACATCTTCAACAATCGGCCGTGGCACGACCGGTATTATGACCCGCTCTGGTCGGTCTGTCAGGAACTGAACGTCCCTGTCGGTTTCCACGAAACGACCGGCTCCCGGATGCGCGCCGCCGGCGCCGATCGCTTCAAGCAGCTCGGCATCGTGCACATCGCCTCACACTCCGTCGAGCAGATGCTCGCCTGCATGGACATCATCATGGGCGGCGTGATGGAGCGCTTTCCGCGCCTGCGCTTCGCCTTCCTGGAGGCGCAGTGCGGCTGGCTGCCCTTCTGGCTGCATCGCATGGACGAGCACCACGAGTGGCGCGAGCCCTACGGCGAGATGACGCATCTCACGATGCCGCCGTCGGAATACTTCCGTCGCCAGGGCTACTGCGCGGTGGAGTGCGACGAGGAGTTCGTGAAGCACGTCGTCGAGGCCTTTGGCGACGACAACCTCGTCACCACCACCGATTACCCGCACGGCGACTCCAAGTATCCGAAGGCCATGGATCGCTTCCTCACGCTGCCGCTGAGCGACAAGAGCAAGAAGAAGATCCTGTGGGACAACGTGCTCAAGCTGTACGCGTTGTGACGGCAAACGCCGTCACAAGGTAACGCGATGAAAGTCGGGTTCATCGGCGTCGGCAGCATCGGGAACCCGATGGCCGGCCAGCTCCTCCGCGCCGGTCACGAGCTGCTCGTGCACGACATCCGGCGCGAGGCCGCCGCGTCGCTCCTCGCCCGCGGCGCCGCCTGGCTCGACTCGCCGGCCGCGGTGGCCGCCGCGTCCGAGATCGTCGCCACCTGCCTGCCCGGGCCGAAGGAGATGGAGCAGGTCGTGCTCGGCCCCAAGGGCATCCTGGAGGGCGTGCGCAAGGGCTCGCTCTACGTCGATCACACGACGAACTCGCCCCTGCTCGTGCGCCGCGTGCACGACCTGCTGGCCGCGCGCGGCGTGGACATGCTGGACGCGCCGGTGAGCGGCGGCACCGAGGGCGCCCAGACGCGCGACCTGCTCGTCATGGTCGGCGGCGAGGGCCGCGTGTTCGAGCGGGCCCGGCCGGTGCTCGACGCGCTGGCGGCGCGCGTCATCCACGTGGGCGCCATCGGCTGCGGCTCCGTCTGCAAGATCATGCACAACTGCGCGAGCTTCACTCTCGATCTCACGATGGCCGAGTGCTGGACCGTGGGGGTCAAGGCCGGCGTGGCCCCGGAGACCATCGTGGACGTCTTCAAGAACGCCGCGCTCGGCAACATGATGAGCCTCAAGGTGCGGCTGCCCGCGACGTACCTGCGCGGCAACTTCGATCCCCGCTTCGCCTTGAAGCTCGCCCGCAAGGATCTCGGCCTCGCGCTCGAGCTGGCCCGCGCGTACGACACGCCGATGCGCCTGGGCGCGCTGTGCGAGCAGGAGCTGGTGGAGGCGATGGCCCGGGGCTGGGCCGAGCGCGATGCGTCCATCTTCCTCACGCTCCAGGAGGAGCGCGCCAAGGTTCAGGTGCGCGTCACGCCAGAAAACCGCTGAGCAGGACCGTCAGCTCGCGCGGCCGCTCCAGGAACGGGAAGTGGCTGCAGTCGGGGATCTCGACGAGCAGCGCGTCGGCGAGCCCTGCGCGCGTGCGCTCGGCGACGTCGGGCAAGAGCGACTCGCTGCGTCCGCCGCGCACGATCAGCACGGGGCTCCGGATCTTTCCGAGCACGTCCCACTGCGCGGGGAAGAGCGTCTCGCGCGAATCGCGTCGCTGGAGCTCGCGCAGCCGTTCGCCGAAACGCCAGGTGAAGCGCCCGCCCGGCGCCGGCGCGAAGTGCTCGCGGATGACGATGGCCAGGCCGGCGGCGGGGATCTTCGCGTAGAGGCTCCACTGTCTCAGCCAGTCCTCGACGGCCCGAGCCGACTCGAACTCCGCGGGCGCGGCCAGCATGCCGGCGTAGTAGCTGCTGGGCCGGTCGCCTCCGAGCTGGGCCCCGATGTCGACCAGCACCAGACGATCCACCTGCGCCTCGTGCTCCGCCACGTACGGCAGCGCGATCATGCCGCCGAGCGAGGCCCCGACGAAGGAGAGCCGGTCGAGGCCGAGGCGACGCATGGCTTCGTGGATATCGCGGCCGTACTCGGCGAAGCGATACCGACCGGTGGGATCCGCGTCGCTCTGACCGCGTCCGCGCAACGTCAGCGCGACGAGGTGGTAGCGGTCGGCCAGCGCCGGCGCCACCAGATCCCAGTAGTGCGCCGTGCCGTCCCAGCCGTGGACGAGCAGCACGTGCGGACGCGTACGCTCGCCCCACTCGACATAGTGGAGCCGCAGGCCTCCGACGTCGACGGCGCCCTCGTTCACGGGATATTTATAGCCCGTTTGGCCTAGAGCGCGTGCGGCGGGCGCGGTCGTGAGACGTATCGTTTCCCGACAGAGTCGAGTCTGCTGCCGTCTCGGCGTGGGCGGGAAGACTCTTCGCTCGTAAACGGCTGGCGAATCAGCGAACTGCCGTGTGGCACACACGTTGCTCCTTTCTCCGCCGTCCATGGTTGCCGCCCCGAAGCTGTCCACACGGAACCGTCGCGCTCACTCGATCAGACTCCCCGCGATCGGCGCACTGTCGGCGGCGGTCGCGCTTCCGACGACGGCGCTCGCTCACGAGCGGTTCGTCAAGCATGACGTGCTGCGGCCGTTCCCCCACGACTTCTTCTTCCACGTGGACCACAACGTCGTGAGCATCGCGGTCCGCGTCTGCCTGGCCATGGTCGCGGTCCTGTTTCTCTGGTTCCGGCGGCACGCCATCGAGGCACTCATCGAAACGAAGCTTCGGGCCGGCGCGACGGGCCGGCGAGCCGACCTCATCCGCTTCGGTCTGCGCTTCGTCACCGACCAGCCGGTGGCCGCCCGCTGGTTCGAGCGGATCGGTGAGTGGGCGGTCATCCTCTTCTTGCGCTGTCCGGGCCTCGTGCTGATGTACGCAGCGGCCAATTCCTCGCTGGTGATGCCGACCTATCCGCTGACCGAGCCGACCAAGGCCCTGTTCCAGTACGCCTCCGTCGCGCTGGGCATCGCGATCATCACGCAGCTCGCGCTTCCACTGTGCGGCGCCGCCATCTTCGCGATCTTCGGCTACATCGTCTTCGCCTACGACTGGAAGCTGGCCGTCGACGTCCTGCCCGTCTTGAGCGTCGCCATCGTCTACGTTACCTGTCCCTGGAACTCGCACGCGCGGCTGATCACGTCGCTGAGCCGTCGTCAGATTCGCCTGGTCCGTCTGGTCCTGGGCTTCAGCTTCTTCGCGCTCGGCTGGATGAAGATCTACAACCCGGACGACGTGATCGGTGTCGCGCAGAACTTTCCGACGGTCACCGAAGACGTCTTCATCAAGCTGTTCTACTGCGGCACCGATCCGCGGCTGAAGACGGGCTGCTGGCTCGTGGCCTTCGCGCTCAGCGAAGTGTTGAGCGGGTTCCTCCTGATGGTGGGGGTGTTCAGCCGGGCGTGGTCGCTGCAGTTGGTCTACGTCTTCACGAAGTTGATGGTGGTCGACTTCGGCTGGCCGGAGATCCCGCACCTGTATCCGATCGGCGCCTTCTTGCTACTCGCCTTTTCGAACCAGCTGTCGAACGAGCTGGATGGTGAGCCACGGGCGGCCGGCGACCGGAGATGGTGGCGGCCGCGCTGGGGACTGGCGACGGCCACCGCGCTGTCCTGGCTGCTGATCTTCCCGCTCCTCTACGCGCTAACCCTGACCCAGCGGCCGTTCCTGCGAGCGTCGACCACCACCAGGACCAGCCGCCCCACCGAGATCAGCGGCCAGCACAACTGACGCGGGCCCGCGTCCTCAGCCGCGAGCACCGAGCCGAGCGTCGAGGCTCGCACGGCCGGGACCCGCGACGACGAGCGAGGCGAGCAGCAGCAACAACAAGACCTCCGGCAAGTAGAAGAACTCCAGCAGCCCGTGCCAGCTCGCAGTGATGTGCTTCTCGGGCGCGGCGGCGGTGACGATCGCCACCGTCATGACGCCGCAGAGCATGAGCGCCGCCGGCCGCGTCAGCAGACCGACGACGATCAGCGCGCCACAGACCAGCTCCGTGCTCGCTACGAGCGGGGCCTGGATCTCGGGCGCCGGGATGCCGAGCGACCGGAAGTACTGCACCAATCCACTCAGCTTGCCGAGCTTGCCCAGCCCCGAGCCGAAGAACTCGATCCCGACCGCGATCCGCACGATCAACCGGACGAGACACTCGAGGCGATCGAGCCGGGCGTAGATGCGCGTCACGAGGCTGGGAAGGCGTTTCACGTTCTCTCTATGTGGCTGACGAGCCGAGGCAGAGGTCTCGGAGGGGGCCATCGAGGCCCCCTCCGAACAAAGCCCTACGGGCACACTCGCGTGATGAACTTCTCGGGTGGCGGCCCACCCCACTGCGAGACCAGCGCTTCCTCGGCCGACAGGAGGTTGCCCCCGTTCTTCGCGTTGAGGCGGTCGGTGTCGGCCCAGTGCTCGTGGACGCGGCCCCACGGATCGGCCCAGTAGTCGTAAACCTGGCTGCCCAGGAGGTGCCGCCCGATTCCCCACATGTGCTCGTACTTGCCGAGCTTGTCGAAGTAATCGTGGCCCATGAAGACGTCGTCGATGTCCTGCACCTCGAACGACAGGTGATTGAGGCCGGCCCGCTCGTTCTTGATGCAGAAGAAGACGTGGTGGTCGACGTACGTCTCCCCGCGGTCGCACCGGTTGAACGAGCCGATGATGTTGTCCTTGCTCCCCGCGTACACGTCGTCGGAGCAGACGAAGCCGAGCGTGTCGCGGAACCACTGCACGGTCTCCGTGATCCTGGGTGAGGCCATCACGCCGTGGCCGATGCGCTTCACGCGTGACGGGCCCTTGGGGAGTCGGTACAGCTCGCCCGCCCGCTTCAAGGGATCGAGCCCCGAGTTCAGGGCCTGACGCTCCACCGGGATCGGCTTGAGTGTCTCGATCCCGTACACCACCTCGACCTGGTAGCCGTTGGGCTCTTTCAAGCGGACGCGCTTGCCCCCGCCCGGCTCGTCGATGTCCTCGACGCCGGAGGCGCCGGGCGCGTTGCCCAGCCGCTTGAGGTCGTCGAGGCTCGCCGCGTAGTACGCCAGGCCCACGAAGCCGGCATCGCCCTTCTCGGTCACGTGCAGGTGATGGCTGGGGTCCGTCCCCCGCATGTAGAGAGCGTTCCGAGTCCGGTCCGCTCTCACCATCCCGAAATGGGTGAGGAACTCTTCCATCACGTCCAGATCCGGCGCCCGCAGGCGCCCGTAGGCCAGGTCCGTCACTTTGATCGCTGGCATCGCTTCACCTCCGCTCGGGCTCCACCCAAGCTAATGCTTCGCGAGACGAAGATCAACGTGCGGCGTCGTCATCCGAGCTCCTTCGAGGCCAGCCGCGCGCCCTCGACCATGGCGTCGAGCTTCGCCCACGCGATCCTCGGATCGAGGAGCGGTCGCTCGGCGAACGTCGCGAATCCGCAATCGACGCCGGCGATGACGTTGTCGCGGCCGACCAGCCGCGCGTACTGCACGATCCGCTGGGCGACCAGCTCGGGATGCTCGATGAAGTTCGTCGTGGAATCGAGCACGCCCGGGATCAGCACCTTGCCGTCGGGCAGCTTGACGCTCTCGAACAGCTTCCACTCGTGCGCGTGCCGCGGGTTGGCGCCCTCGAAGGAGAGCCCGGCCGGGCGCGCGGTGAGCAGGATGTCCAGGATGTCGCGGAGCGGCACGTCGCGATGGTGAGGCCCCTCGTAGTTGCCCCAGCACACGTGCAGGCGCATCCGGTCCGGCGGAAGGTCGGCGACCGCGTGATTGAGCGCCGCCACGTGGAGCGCGGCGACTTTCCTGAACTCGTGCAGCGAGAGGTGCTGGAACTGGTTGTTCCGTCCGGAGCCCAGATCGGGACAGTCGAGCTGGAGCAGGAAGCCCGCGCGCACGATCGCCGCGTATTCGCGCTTGAGCACGTCGGCCAGCGCCGCGATGTACGCATCGTGGCTCGGGTAGTAGCGGTTCACGAGAAAGCGCGCGGCCTGGCCCGGCGACACCGCGGTCATGAAGACTCGCTCGGCGCCGCTCTTCTCGGCGGCCCGCCGGAGGTTCTCGATGTCCTTCTCGACCGCCGCGAAGTCACGCCAGGCGATCGGCCCCGAGCACGTCGGACGCTTCTCGAAGGCGGGCGTCTGCCGGCGCGCCGCGAACTCGGGAAAGTCCTTCATGTCGGCGCCCACGATGGGCGGCATGCTCTCGCCTTCGAACCCGGTGAGGCGGTCCTTGATGTACGTCGAGTAGTCTGGCCTGCCCTGCTCGCCGTCGTTGACGATGTCGAGGCTCGCCGTCACCTGCTTCCGGACGACTTCCTCGACCGCCGCGCTCACGCGAGCCTCGAACGCCACCGGATCCGTGGCGCCCCCCTGCTCTCGCGTCCTGATCAGGGCGAGGAGATCGTCGGGCCGCGGCAGGCTGCCGACGTGGGTGGTGAGGATCCTCACCGTCCCAGCACCTTGGTGCAGTCCGTCATCTTGCCCTTGAACTCAGCCCAGGCCGGGTACTTCAGGAACTCCTCCGGCGTCCACGTCCAGAACTGAGACACGTTGGAATACGTCCTGACCGGGGTGTTCACGAGCTGGCTGCCCACGCGCTCGACCTTCCTGATGTACTGAGGCTGCACGATGTTCTGGAACTGGTCGAGCTTCACGACCCCCTTCGGCGAATCGAATTCGAGCTTGCGCATCGCCGCCATGAACGCGTCTTTGTCCTCGACCTTGCCGTTCACAGCCTTGATGGACTCCACGATCGCCTTGGCCCCGACGTAGCCGTCGGCGGCGTTGTCGAACGGCACCCGGCGGTGCTTCTTCTCCCAGGCCGCCACGAAGCGCTTGTTCTCTGGCGTCTCGATCAGCGCCGTGTAGTGGATCGCCGAGTACCAGCCGAGCGAGGCGTCACCGAACTGGGCGAGATTGGACTCGTCGGTGATCTGCGCGTAGAGATCCATCAGCGGCAGCGTGACGCCGTACTCCGGATACTGCCGGCCGAAGCGGAGCCCATCGGCGCCGACCGCGAAGACGATCACCGCGTCGGCCGAGCGATCGATCTGGGTGATGAACGGCGCGAAGTCCGGAGTCCCCAGCGGCGCCCACAGCTCCTGGACGACGCGACCGCCGAGCGAGCAGAAGACGCGCGTGAACGAGCCGTTGACCTCGAGGCCGCCCACGTAGTCCGAGCCGACGAGGACCACTTTTCTCCATCCGGCGTTCTTGTAGGCCCAGTCAGCCGCAGCCTGGCCCGGCCCCGTGCCGCTCTGCGACCAGCGAAAGATGTACGGGTTCAGCAGCGGCCCGGGCACGGTCAGCGAGCTCACACCGAAGTCGGCCGACACGATGACGGGAATCTTCTTGTCCTTCGCGTAACCGGCCACCGCCAGACCAACCGCGCTGCTCACGATGCCCTTCAGCATGTGGACGCCATCGCGCTCGACGAGCTTCCGGGCCTTGGTGAGGCCGACGTCGGGCTTGCCTTCGTAATCCTCGACGAGCAGCTCGATGGGCCGGCCGCTGACCTTCCAGCCGATCTCGTCGAAGTAGAGCCGAGTACCGTCGACGGCCTCGCGCCCGTTGCGGGTGAAGACTCCGGTGAGCGGGACGAGCATTCCGATCTTCACGGGCGCCGGCGACTGGGCCGCGCCGGGCCACGACCCGAGCAGGAGGAGGCACGCTCCGACGGCCACGATGCCGGCGACGACACGTCTCATCGATGATCCTCCCCCACCGCCTGCGCGGGCCGCGAGCGTAGCACAGGTTTGCTATAGTCACGCGGTGCTGACCGTTCGCGGCGTGGTGCTCGAGGTCGTGGAGCGAGGACAGGGCCGTCCGATCCTCTGGCTCCACGGTGAAGAAGGCCTCGATCCGCAGGCACCGTTCCTCGATCTGCTGGCCGGCGCCGGCCGAGTGACGGCGCCCTCGCATCCCGGCTTCGGCCACTCCCCCGAATCGTCCACGGTGGACACGGTCGACGACCTCGCCTATCTGTATCTCGACCTGCTCGCCGAGCAGGACCGCCGCGATGTCATCGTGATCGGCGCCTCGCTGGGTGGGTGGATCGCGGCCGAGATGGCGGTGCGGAGCACCGAGCGGATCGCCGGCCTCGTGCTGGTGGGGGCGCTCGGCATCAAGGTCGGCGACCGTGAGACGCGCGACATCCCCGACATCTTCGCGCTGCATCCGGACGAGGTCGTGCGTCTGCAGTATCGCGATCCGGCGCGCTTCGTCGTCGACTACACGAAGAAGTCGGACGACGAGCTGGCCATCATCGCGCGCAATCGCGAGGCCACCGCGCTGTACGCGTGGGAGCCGTACTTCCACAATCCGAAGCTGCCCCAGCGGCTGCACCGCGTCACCGTGCCCACGCTGTTCCTCTGGGGTGCCGACGACCGGTTCGTCAGCGCCGAGTATTACGGGGCCGCCTATCGCGCGGCCATTCCAGGATCCCGTCTCGAGCTCGTCGAGCGCGCCGGACACTTTCCCCACCTCGAGCAGCCCGAGGCTGTCGTCGAGCGCATTCGGGGCTTCGTCCGCGACCGCGGCACGTAGGAGGAGGCGCCGCATGCGTGGCTGGTTCTTCAGCGAGAACGCGTATCACCTGCTGCCCGACGCGAAAGAGTACGACTCCATCCGGGTCAAGCTCCCCAACCGCTACTACGACCCGAAGATCGGCGCCGACCTCTACCATCGCTTCATCGACGAGTGGCAGATCGCCGAGGAGATGGGCCTCGAGATCATGGTGAACGAGCACCATCAGACGGCGACCAACCTGAACCCCAGCGGCCCCGTCGTCATGGGTGTGCTCGCGCGCGAGACGCGAAAAGCCCGGCTGCTGATCCTCGGCAATCCCATCGCCAACCGCCGTGAGCCGGTGCGGGTGGCCGAGGAAATGGCGATGGTCGACGTATACTCACGCGGCCGTCTCGAGTGCGGGTTCGTGCGCGGCGTGCCCTACGAGATGTCGGCCGGCAATCACCGGCCGACCCGGATGATGGAGCGCTTCTGGGAAGCGCACGACCTCATCGTCAAGGCGTGGACGAGCCACGACGGCCCGTTCAACTGGGAAGGCAAGTACTTCCACCACCGGCAGGTGAACATCTGGCCGCGGCCGTATCAGGAACCGCATCCGCCGATCTGGATCACCGCGCTCAGTCCGTCGAGCGCGCGTGAGGTCGGCGCCCGCGGCTACATCGTCGCCAGCTTCCTGACCGGATTCGACGGCACCAGGGCGGTGTACGACGCCTACCGTGGACGTCGCGCGGAGCTCGGGCTGGCGCCTGCGGGCCTCGACCGCTTCGCCTACGCCGCGCTCGTGTACACCGGGGACACCGACGAGGAAGGCTACGCGGGCGCCCGGAAGCTGATGTGGTACCTCGAGTCGAACAAGGTGCCTCCGCAGTTCACGAGTCCACCCGGCTACCACCCGATCGCCAACTCGGTGAACGCGATGAAGGGCAGCAACCCCGGCATCTTCAAGATGTTTCAGAACCCGACGCTCCCCGGGCTCATGGAAAACGGGCTGGTCTTCGCCGGCAATCCGGATTCCGTGTACCGCCAGGTCAAGAAGATGTACGACCACGTCGGTGGCTTCGGCCATCTACTGATGATGGGACAGGCGGGCTTCCTCGATCACGACGAGACCGTGAAGGGCATGGAGATGTTCTCGCGCGAGGTGTATCCGAGGCTGAAGGAGCTGTCGGTGCGCTGATCAGGAAGTTGGGGGGACCCGTCCCGCTTCCCCCCAACCCCCCCTCATTCGCTGTGCGCGCGACTACCGATCAGCCCACGTGTTGTTTCAGAAATTCCATCGTCCGCTCGCGGGCGAGCCGCGCGCTGGCCGCGTGATACGACGCGCGCTCGTCGCAACTGAAGCCGTGGCCCGCACCCTGATAGATGTGCATCGGCACCTTGGGCTGGGCGGTCCGGATCGTGTCCCAGTGGTCCTTGGGAATGGACTGGTCGGTCTCGCCGAAGTGCAGCAGCACCGGACTCTTCGGCGGCTCGTTGGCGAACTCGGCCACAGCGCCGCCGTAGTAGCCGATGGCGGCGGCGATGCCGGGCACGCGCGTGGACGCCAGCCAGGCCAGCGAGCCACCCATGCAATAGCCGACGACGGCCACCTTCAGGCCGTCCTTCTTGAGCGCATCGATGGCTGCCTTCATGTCCATGACCATCGTGTCCCATCCGAGCTTGCCGCGGATGGCACGGCCGCGCTCGATATCGGCCTGCTGATAGCCCATCTCGACGCCGCGCTCGACGCGGTCGAAGAGCGCGGGGGCCAGGGCGACGAAGCCGTCGGCGGCGAAGCTGTCGGTGAGCTTCTTGATGTGCGAGTTGACGCCGAAGATCTCCTGGACGACGACGAGTCCGCCGCGGGCCTTGCCCTTGGGCGCCGCCCGGTACGCGCCGAACTTGAATCCATCCTCGGACGTGAGGTTGATCATCTCTCCCATCGTGGTGGTCTCCTCTTCCTGGTGGTCAGCGTGGAACGAGCGTGGCGCGACCGCGCGCCGAATCCACGGTCAGCGTGAAGCGATCGAGCACGTCACGGCCGAGGAGGCCGTCGATATCGGCCAGGCCGACGTCGTGCACGATCACCGTCAACGGCCCCACGCGGGCGCCGGCCACGTCGAGCAGTGGCACCGTGACCTCGCGCGCCGTCGCCGAGCCCGTCACGCCGATGATGTTCACGACGCGGGCGCCGCCGGTGTCGAGCCCGGTCCGTGCGAAGGCGGTCGGCGAGATGACGGTGCGGTCGGCGCCCGTATCGAGCACGAGCGTCAGGGCGACGCCGTTGATGGACACGCGGGTGCGGATCGGTGCACCGCCGGTGATCGGGATGACCGACGGATCGGTGGCGGGCGCCTCGGTGCGGCCCGGCTCCTCGGGGCGAGCCTGGGGGCTGTCGATCTCGCGCGCACGCTCCCGGTACTCCGGCGGAATCGACTCGCGGTCGTTCGTGTAGCGGGTGACACCCTCGGTGTCGGTCCATTGATAGATCTGGGCGGCCGCCGGCACCGCCGACGCGAGGAGGACGACGACGACGGCGGCCACCACCACTCTCACCCGAGATCGGGCTCCACCCGCAGGCCGTCGTTGAAGCGGTTGGTGAAATTGGCGGTGCAGATGACCAGCGCCAGCTCGACGATCTGGTCCTCGCTGAAGTGCTTGCGCAACTCCTCCAGCGCACGGTCGCGCATGGGGGCGGCGCCCCGCGTGAGCCGCTCGGCAAAGAGGATCACCGCCTTCTCGCGCTCGTCGAAGAGCGGACTGCGATCGTAGAAGGTCAGGGCACGGATCTGCTCGTCGGTCACGCCGACCCGCTTCGACGAAGCGGTGTGGGCGCGCGTTCAGTATTCGCAGCCGTTGACGAGCGACGTCTTGAGGTAGGCGAACTCCTTGAGCTTGGGCTCGACCGTGCCCCCGCTCGTCGCCGCCCCGTAGAACGGCAGGAACTTGGCGAGCGCGTCGGGCCGGTGGGCCATCACCCCGAAGATGTTCGGGACCTTGCCGAACTTCTTGGTCATGTCTTCGAAGATCGGCTTCACCTCGGGTGTGGCGCTGTCCTTCGGCACAGGTTTCACGACTGCCATGCTCTCCTCCTTGTGACTCATCTTGTT